>Ga0265314_10001740_pt1 | contig 23571 bp, 18 predicted proteins | sample 4126metaG_FD_203106 | JGI IMG/M metagenome (GOLD analysis project Ga0265314, IMG submission 203106) | Rhizosphere microbial communities from Carex aquatilis grown in University of Washington, Seatle, WA, United States - 4-1-26 metaG | ecosystem: Host-associated > Plants > Roots > Rhizosphere >... | reverse complement strand
CGCATCTGGGCGTGCAGCGTTTCAGGCCTGACGATCTGGACTGGGGGCTGCCCGCGGATTGTCGCATCAATTTCGAGCGATGCCTGGGCGGATTTGTGGGATCGGACGTTCTGGCGGGAGTTCTTGCGGTCGGCATGACACACGCCGAACACCTGCTTGCGCTTGTCGACCTGGGAACGAACGGAGAGATTGCCATCGGCAATCGGAACGGCATTGTGTGTGCCTCCACAGCGGCGGGACCTGCTTTCGAAGCCGGCTCCATCCGCATGGGAATGCGTGCAACCACAGGTGCTGTTTCGCGCGTCTCGCTCTGTGAAGGCAGCATAGAAGCAATCGTGATCGGAGACGTGGAAGCTTGCGGCATCTGCGGCAGTGGGCTGGTGGATGCGGTCGCAGCCGGTCTGGAATGCGGGGCGATTCTGCCATCCGGGCGCATCGGCAATGGCACAAAGCTCTTTCCGGTAAAGGATGCGGTAGTTCTGTATCAGTCCGATATTCGCGAGCTGCAGTTGGCGAAGGGAGCCATCGCTTCGGGATTCAGACTGCTGCTGAGGCATCTCGGCGCCCAGGCATCTGATCTCGAGAGCATTCATCTTGCTGGTGCGTTCGGCAACTATGTGCGGATTGAGAGCGCGATCGGCATCGGCCTGATCGAGGGGCCCAGGACGATTATTCAGGCATCGGGCAATACGGCACTGCGAGGCGCAAAGATTCTGCTTCTTTCGGCGCATGAGCCCGCATTGCCCAACATCCGGCATGTCAGTCTTGCCGCCGATCCGGACTTCGAGGATGAATACGCAAAGTGCATGACCTTTCCTGAAGCGGAAACTGCAGTTTGTGAAGCGCAAGGCGCGCCGCCGGCAGCAGCGAATTAACAGTCCCCGGTTGCGGCGAACAGCGGGGAATGCAAGGGAGTGAACGATATGGCGACTTTAGTAAGTACAACGGCGAGCCGTGAGCGGCTCATCGCCGCACTCGACCACAAACAACCGGACCGCATACCGATCGACTTCGGTGGGACGGCAGTCACCGGCGTGCATGTGAGTTGCGTAGCGGCGCTCCGCGACTATTATGGTCTCGAAAAGCGGTCTGTCCGCGTTCACGAGCCGTTCCAAATGCTGGGGACATTGGATGACGATCTGCTGGATGCGATGGGACTGGATGTGATTGGCACCTTTGCGCGGACCACGATGTTTGGATTTCCTGCAGAAGGATGGAAGACCTGGCGATTGAATGGGCTAGAAGTTCTGGTTCCCAAGGATTTCAATACGACAGTCGACGCACAGGGGAACACGTTGATCTACCCTGAAGGCGATATGACTGTGGCGCCGAGCGGGCGCATGCCGAGCGGCGGCTATTTTTTCGACTGCATTGTCCGCCAGGATCCATTCGACGAAGAGAAGCTGAATCCGGAAGATAATCTGGAGGACTTCAGCCCCATCTCGCAAGCCGACCTTGAATACATTATTCGTACTACGCGGGCCGCTGCCGCATCGGGACGTGGTGTGATCGCAAGCTTCGGTGGAACCGCGTTGGGCGATATCGCGCTGGTTCCGGCACCATTTCTGAAGCACCCCAAGGGCATTCGCGATATTACGGAATGGTACGTATCGACCAGCAGCCGTCAGGGCTACGTTCACAAGGTGTTTGAACGCCAGTGCGAGATTGCCCTTGAAAATCTTGAGAAGATCTACAGCGCGATCGGCGACAGTGTGCAGGCGGTGTTCATCTGCGGGACGGATTTCGGAACGCAGACTTCTGCCTTCTGCTCGGTAAAGACATTCAATAACCTGTATTTCCCATACTACAAACAGGTCAACGATTGGATTCATTCCCATACGCAATGGAAGACTTTCAAACATTCCTGCGGCGCGGTGTCGAAGTTCTTGCCGTCGTTCATCGAGGCCGGCATCGACATAGTGAATCCGGTGCAGTGCTCCGCGAGTGGAATGGACCCTGAGCAACTGAAGGCAAACTTTGGGGATCGGCTCGTTTTCTGGGGCGGCGGCGTAGATACACAAAGGGTGCTACCGTTCGGAACGCCCGCGGAAGTCCGCGAACAGGTCCTACGCAGATGCGAGATATTCGCGCCGGGCGGTGGATTTGTTTTCAACACAATTCACAATGTGCAGGCGGCAACTCCGGTTGAGAATATCGTGGCGATGCTGGATGCTGTGCACGAATTCAATGGACGGAAATGAACGTGCGCTATTCAGCTCTTTTCGACGAGAATTGTCTGTTTCGGAGTGATCCAATAATCTTCTATTTCTTCAAGCCGTTTGTTCCTGGTTTCCGGTACATAGAGCCATGTGAAGATTCCTTGCGCAAGTGCCATCAGTGCGAGGAGTCCCAAGGTGAATGCTTTGCCAATGACGTGAAATGCAAAAGGGAAGAGTAGAACGACAACCGCATTTGCGACCCACTGGATGAGCACCGGCACGGTCATTGCCATCCCGCGCACATCGTTAGGAAAGATTTCGGGAACCAGCGTCCAAAATACGGGCCCAATGCAGGAAGAAAAGAAGGCAAGGTAGATCAAGATGAAGGCGAGCACGAAGATTCCGTGAAATTGGCCGGCCAGGACTGCGACGATGAGGGCGAGCAAAGAAAATGCCATGCCGAGCGACCCGACAATGTAAAGCGGCTTGCGGCCGTACCGATCGATCATCCACAAAGAGAGAAGAGTGAACACGAACTCTGTTATTCCAACCACAAACGTAGAGGCGAGCGCTCCATCGACCTTCCAGCCGGCCGACTGAAAGATCGCGGGGGCGTAGTCAACAATCGTATTGATTCCAGAAACCTGAATTAGAACCGCAAGACCTGCGCCCACCAGAAGCGCGCGGCGCACCCCAGGCCGTAAGAGTCCGCGCCAGGGGCGCGGTTCCCTGTGCATGGTTGCCTTGATATCGGCGATCTGATCCTGAGCGCTTTTGGCCCCGCCGATGCGTTCAAGCACGACAAAGGCGTCGTTGAGTTTGCCGTTAATGGCCAGGAATCGGGGCGATTCGGGAGCCAGCGTGACGAACAGAAGAAACACCGCAGAGGGCACGATTCCGGTGAGAAACATCCATCTCCAATTGTTGGTGCCTGAATTGCGAAGAAGGAAGTTAATGCCATAGGAAATTATGATGCCAATCACGATTGATAGTTGGTACAGAGTTCCCAAGCGGCCCCTGATGGAAGGCGGCGATACTTCTGACACATACATTGGGGAGAGCAGAGAAACGCCGCCAACCGCCAAGCCGCCGAGAAAGCGAGCCGAAATGAAGGCGACAAAACCGGGCGCTAGCGCAGTGCCAATCGATGTGATGGTAAACAACACTGCAACGGTGACAAGGAGCTTCTTTCTTCCATATCGGTCTGCGAGTCTGCCAGCGATGAAACATCCCAGCACACAGCCAAACAGCAATGAGCTGAAAGCCCAGCCGAGACCGAAATCGCTCAAGGCGAATTGCCGGGTGATAAATGGGCCCGCGCCGGTGATGATGGCGATGTCGAACCCAAACAGCAGGCCTCCCAACGCGGCGGTACCGGCCAAAAAAGCGACGTAGCGCACGTTGATGGATGCGTTCACCGAGTCATACTCCTTCATTCGAGCCGTTCGGCGTCAGCGAAGCAGGCGCGGGCCAGGTCCTTCAAAAAGAGGGGCCAGAACATAGAGGCCGGCAGTTTCGGCTAGCCGGCCTGAGTTGTCAGGAAAGTTCCTGGCGTAATAGTACGCCGAAAGAGGGCTCGGGCGCGGTGAGCCACACTGTCGATGAGAACAGTCAGGGAGAAAAGGAGGCATCGATAAAATGCGAAGGCCTGCGCAATGCGGTGACTATTCGGCCTGGGGCACGACCCGCAACAGGACAGTGCCATGGGCCGGCACGGTTGCTGTGTAATCGCTCGAAAGAATCCCGAGGTCGCGATGCGCCCAAAGATTGCGCACCGCCGCGGGACGGTAAATGCCGAGGTCCATCCACTGGACATGCATTTTCGCGGGTTCAGACCTTCGATTAAAGAGTAGTACGGCCTGTGGCGACTGTTCGCCCGCCAACCGCCGCGCCCATACCTGCAAGCCCGGATCCTCTTCTGTTATGAGGGTTGCGGGCTGGCCGAGCAGGTCTTGATCGACGGCGATTACCTCGCGATCGGTCAGCGTCTGCAGAGTGTTTTGCGACATGGTGACGAGGTTGTTTCCTGCCCATAGCGGGGCTGCGGAGATGGCCCAGAGGCTGAATAGGGATTGCTCCTCGAGCTGGGAAATCCCAGGCACGCCGACTTCAAGCATGTCTGGATCGCTCCAGTGGTTGGGTCCTCCGCTGGCAGCATGAAATGCATTCTGGTCGAAGTTGCGCACAATGCGATTCCAGTCGGCGTGGCCCGGATCGCCCACATCGCCTGTGCTCCTGAAAGCATTAGCCAAGCTTGGCGCCCAGGTCCACGTGAGCTCGCTACCCCAGTTGCAGATGTAAAAGAACATCGGCCTGCCGGTGTGTGCGATAGCGTCGCGCATGCGCGTGTAGAGTTGTGCCGCTGTATACCCGGTGGGCTTATAGCAGAAATCTTCTTCAATGAGGTCGATACCCCAGGACGCGAATGTCTGGGCGTCCTGCTGCTCATGTTGGTAGCTGCCCTCAAAGCCGGCGCAGGTTCTCTCGCCAACGTCAGTGTAGATGCCTGCTTTCAAACCACGGGCGTGAATGTAGGCAACAAGCGCCGGAATGCCACTCGGGAATTTTTTGGGGTCAGGCAAAAGAGTTCCGTCCGCAGCGCGATGGCCGGCGGGAACGATGCACTCCTGAATGATCAGATACGTGTAGCCGGCATCTCTCATGCCGCTTGAGACAAGATGATCCGCAATAGCTCGAATAGTTGCTTCGTCGTAATTGCAGCCCAGACTGTTCCAGTTGGCCCAGCCCATCGGTGGGGTGGGCGCCAGTTCTGAACCGCTTGCGCTTGCCTTAGCGCTGCCAACCATCGGCAACAGAATGGCCAGTGCAAAAAAAATCGCTGTCATCGGCCATGCCTGTTTGATTCGAACCGGATTCATGCTTTTCGTTAACATCGAATTCCCCTTGCCTGACACGTAAAATCCGACGCGCCGTTGCACGATGCCGGGCACCGACCATGTGAAAGCGCACCTTTGCCTTGACATGAAGGCGAAGCAGGACTAGGCTCTGGCCGGACTACATGAAATGGTAATACCTGAATTCTGCGCGCGTCTCACTGCATAGCCGCGCATCGAGGTGAGAACCGGGTGAACAGGCGGACATTTGTTGAAACCCTGGTTGCGATTTGCCTGACCGCAAACACGCGACTTACGCGCGGTGTAGGCATTTTGAACGGAGAAGTTCCTGGCGATTCCGCGGTTCCGGAACTGGTTCCGGTTCCTTCAACGGTCGACAGCGTCGAGCAACCCGTAATGGGTCTGGCCGGTGAGTGGCGGGTGAATATGAATCCGCCTGCGGAGTTCTGGAAGAGCGCGCTCGATACGTCATCGTGGACGAAGATGACAATCCCAAATGAATTCGCCACTCAAGGGTTTTCAGCGACATCCAATCGCGAGTATCCGTGCAGGAGAACGATCCGGATTCCCGTCGACTTTGCGAACCAGCGGATTTTTCTCCGCTTCGATGGCGTCTACAGCTACGCCCGGGTATGGGTAAATGGAAATTATGTTCGCGATCACTTCGGCGGCTTCACAGCTTGGGATTGCGAGATTACCGACCATGTGACACCGGGCGAAGAAGCGAGCATTGTGGTCGGAGTGACGGATCGCAGCGACGATATCTCACAGGCCAGCTACTACGCGAAGCACACAATCGGGGGAATTCTGCGCGATGTGCGCCTGTTCGCGGTCCCTCGTACGTATCTTCGATCTCTTGCCTTGACTGCGGCACTGGACGACAGGCGCAAGGACGGCCGCATCCATCTTGTGGCCGAGGTATCTTCCGCCGATGTCCCTTCTGGCCGGCTGGAATTTAAGTTAATCGACGAATCCGGGCAAACTATGGTCCTACAACCAGCCACGATTCCACTCGGCCCGGATGGCAACTCGGCAACGGGCAACATTGTGGTCACCTCTCCGAAGCGATGGGACGCGGAACACCCCAACACCTACATGCTTGAGATATCGCTGATGATGGGCAAAACGACTACGCAGTCGATCCGGCGGCGGATCGGATTCCGGACCATCGAGCGTGCCGGCAACCAACTGCTGGTAAACGGGAGTCCGGTAAAGCTGCGCGGAGTGTGCCGCCACAGTATTCATCCGATCTACGGCCGTGCGGTTCCGCCGGAGTTCGACGAGATGGATGCTAAGCTTCTGCGCGCGGGTAATATCAACTTTGTCCGCACTTCACACTATCCGCCCTCAGAGCAATTTCTGGATGCCTGCGACCGGCACGGAATTTACGTGGAAGAAGAGGCGGCGGTGTGCTGGTCGAATGTGGACAATGGACCTTCTTCCGATCCGGAGTTCACAAACCGTTTTGTGGACCAGTTTGCGGAAATGATTGCTCGCGACCGCGATCATGCTTCGGTGTTGTTCTGGTCGCTGGGCAACGAGAGCCAATGGGGAAGTAATTTTGTGAAGGAGTATCGGTTCGCGGCTGAACACGACCCGAGCCGGCCGACAATCTTCAGCTATCCCGAAACGGCTCCTCTGGCGCTGCCCGTTGACATCTACAGCAAGCATTATGCGAGTGTGAGCTCGAACCTCGACAGCAGCACGAACCCCGCGCTGAACGATGAGTTTGCGCATATCTCGTGCTATAACCTTCCCACGCTGCGATGCGATCCGGGTGTTCGCGCGTTCTGGGGGCGAAGCATCAAGCAGTTCGGCGACAAGTTCATTTCATCGGAAGGCTGTTTGGGCGGATCGATCTGGGCCGGTATCGACGAAATCTTTCTGCTGCCGGATGGGCCGACAGGATACGGTCCCTGGGGTGTCATCGACGGATGGAGACGAGAGAAGCCGGAATACTGGCTGACCAAGAAGGCGTACTCGCCGATTCGGATCGACGATCGCCCCATCCCGGTTCCTGAAGATGGAAGTGCGCTTGCGATTCCCATCGGCAATGCATTCGATCACACCGACCTGAATGAAATAGAAATCCACTGGTCATGCGGCGCGGCACTGAACCAAGTGACGCATATCAATGTGCCGCCGCATGAATCGGGATACCTGGAAATTCCTTCACGACATTGGACGCCCGGAGACACGGTTCACTTGGACTTTATTGCCGGCGGCGCGACGATCGATCAATTCAGGATTCCCATTGGACTGTCGAAGCCGTCTTTTCAGAAGGCGAACCCGGCTCCGGTGAAGCTGGAAAACAGAGGAGATAGCGCCGTAGTAACGGGCCCGCGCTTCTCCATCGTGTTCAGCCAGGCAACGGGGTTAATTACCGAGGCACGATTTGACGATCAACAAGTGATCACCGGAGGACCTTATGTTGATATGGGCGAAGGCCCCCTCTCGGAAAACTGGTTGCTGAGAAAATTCGAAGCCACTGCCGACGGCGACGCGGTGAGGATCAAAACATCGGGAGAATGCAAGCGGGGAGAGGGAATCGATAGCATTCCGATTGAATTTGAAACCTCAATAGACGGAACCGGACTGATGACGACTGTGTATCGGATTCAAGCTGACGGACAGGGCAACTCTAAATTTGGCATCGCATATGTTCTACCATCCACGGTCGAGAAGCTGGCGTGGAAGCGGTCTCCGCTATGGTCGGTATATCCCGAGGATCACATCGGCCGGCCACAGGGCGTTGCCCTTAAACGGCCGAAGCACGCCGCGCTCAACTACGGGGCCAAGCCGGAATGGCCATGGTCTGAGGATGTTGGCGATTCTTTTCTATGGGGTAAGGACGGCCATGGCCCGCAGGCATCGAACGACTTTCGTTCCCTGAAGGAAAACATCTGGTCTGCCTCCTGCATTCTGGCGGGTGGATCTATAAAAGTACGCGCGGAGAGCGACGCCGAAATCGCAACGCGAGCCGAAGTACTGCCCAATGGACAAGTAACATTCAGCATCTATAACTTCTGGTCCTATCCCGATATCGAGTGGGGGAACTACACGGGCGCAAACGCGGCGCCAGCGATTACTACCCACGAAATAAAAGTGCGTCTCACCGATTTGCCGGATGAGCCTTGATTAAGTCTTCACTATTGAAGAGGTGCAAGCTTTGCAGCCGGGGAAGACGTTCAAACGCTGAAATGTGTCGCCGAGGCGTTTGGCGAGGAGGTCAGAACCTCGCCAGTCGAAGAGGAGATTCGTGGCGTCGTCAATTTCTCAGGCAAACTGTTCCACGCTGAAACCGAGCGGCCAATCTTCCTTCTGGGCGAGCATCTCTTCCCAGGTCACCTCGCGTTTGTTGTAGCCCGCCATGCGTCCGAGGATGCAGCTTAAGGCCGTATCCACGCCATCGGCAATTTGATTATGCGCCGGCCCTGAAACAATGCTTGCAATGAACGTCCGCTCCTTGTCGCGGTCCGCGTACTTCAGGTTGTCAAGAAACGCTCCGTTCGCGGCGAACTTCCCTGATCCCGGCGCGGTCGATTCCGAGTCCTGCCACGACCACGGATTGCTGCCGGTAATGGCAATCGGACCCGAGTACGGGCACGTTGCTGAGCCGTTCGCGCCGGACAGCCGGAGACCTGCGTCGAACACGCCATCGATCCCATACTGGGTAGACGCAAACGTGAAGTGAACATCGTCGGGATAGGTGAAATCGACCTGGTAATTATCCCAGCAGTCGCCAAAATGCGTCAGCACGTTGCGTCCACCTGTGGCGAACGCCTTCACCGGGTGCTTGCCCAGCATCCAATTACACAAATCGATAATGTGAATGTTCTGTTCAACAAGAATGTCACCCGAAAGCACGCGATCCCACAGCCAGTTGCGCAGACGGTATTCGTCCTGCCCCTCACCTTCGCGCTTCTTCTCAGTCGAAGCGGGAGAGTAATAGTAGCCCGAGATGGTGGCGATCTTTCCCAACGCCCCGCCCTTGATCTTTTCTTCCAGCGCAGCAATCGGCGGCGCTTGCCGGCATTGGAATCCGACATCGACGCTCTGGTTCGGCTTCACATTCTTCGCGATCTCGAGCGCATGCCTGGCCTGCGCGATGTCAACGCCCACCGGCTTTTCGCAATACACATGCTTGCCTGAAGCCACTGCCGCCTTGAGGTGCTGCACATGAAAATATGGCGGGGTCGAAATCTGGATCAGGTCCACTCCTTTTGAATCTGCAAGCTGCTCAAACGCATGCGGACCGCGAAACAGAAGTTGGCTGTCGATTGCCGGCTGACCCAGGTCCGCGTTCACCTTGTTGAAGTGAGCCTGTCCCGCCGCCAGATTATCGGCGAACAGATCCGCAAGCGCGACTACCCGCGCCGAGGTGTTCTGCGCAAACGAGGTGGCCACCGCGGTGCCGCGATTGCCGCAGCCGAGCAGACCGTGCCGAACCGCCGAGTTCGCCTCATATCCAAACACCGCGTGCGGATCGAGCAGTAACATGCCTGAAACCGCCGCCGTTCCTGACTGCATAAAATCTCGCCGATTCATTTGCCCTCACAATAGAAAAATCGGGCATAAGCCCGTTCACAAGAATCCTATGGTGTTTTGGAGAGTATTGCAGCGAAGCCCGGTGCAATTTCCGGCCTTGACGCCTGGGAATTACGCCAATACCTCATCCAAAATTCGCTGCAAGTATATCTTCTCGTTCTTCACGTCCTCGATTTGCTTCGGTCCCGATGTCTCACGTTCAATCGTGATCGCGCCTGTGTATCCCAGCTTGTGCAGCTTGGTGAACACCTTCTTGAAATCGACCAGCCCGTTGCCGATCAGAACCTCTTCGCCGAGCTTGTCAGGATCGGTCGGCCATTTGCCATCTTTGGCGTGAACACTGCGCACATGCGTGCCGATGATGTCGACGGCATCCACGGGATTTGCCTTGCCGTACAGGATCAGATTTGCCGTATCCAAACCAGTTCCAAGATTGGGCATGTTTACGTCGCGAATCGTCCGCGAAATCGTCGTAGGTGTTTCCTGTCCGGTCTCCATCAGGAAGTACTGGCCGTTCCCCTGGCAATGCTGGGCAACGGTACGGATGGCCTCGACCGCACCGGGATACAAAGCATCTGCCGGGTCTTCCGGAATGAATCCGCAGTGCGTCTGCACCTGCCCGATACCAAGCAGTTTGGCGAAGTCTGATACCTGCCTGAGTGCATCGATCCGCGCCGCGCGCGTATTCGGAGGGACCAGTCCTATCGTGGAAGGACCCTCGAGAAAGTTCCACTCGAGCCGTCCCGGTCCAACTACTTCCACCGCTGTCGCGACCAACTGGTATTTAGCCAGTAAATCTCCAATCTGCTTTGCCGCATCCCCGGTAAATTTGCCGATATATCCATCGAGCGACAGGAAGCAGTTCGAGAATCCCATATCGCGAACCCGCTTGATTGTTGCCTCGGGCGCCGCAACCGGGCTTACCAGCAGACCCAGTTCCATCGGTTTTAGTGTTGTGGGTGCTTCAGCCATCGAAGAGGCCGGGGTCAGCCCGGCAGCAATCGCCGCGGCAGTAGCGGTACCTAAAAACGTTCGGCGGTCCATCTGGCTCCTTTCTTTTTCGCAATGAACCTGTGTTCAGCTCCGCCGGCGGCATTGAGCGCGGCTTTCAGTGCTGGTTCAATTCAGCGGGCAGGGTGGAGTTCTTCTCGTCGCCCATGCGCACCGCGAAGGTACTTCACCGTGATGGAATGCGCATCTATTTTGCGGCACAGTAGTGGAAGCGTCAAGTAAATCAGATATTGTTGGGGCAATCTACCACTTTTCGAGACGATCACCTGCCGTCAGTCGCTCCACGGTAAGCATAAGCGTTGAGCTGCTTGTAAACGACCCTGAGATCGCGGTGACAGTTAGTGTGTAGTTCTGCGACTGCGGGCCCGATCCGCCTCCGCCGCCGCTGCTTACCTCCACAACTGGTGATTGCTGTGACCGCGGCAAGGCTGGCAGCGCCAAAGCCGCCCGGCACATTCGAGCTCGCATTCAATTGCGCAGAGCTCAGCCCAGTGCCATAAACAATTGGCGCTGGCGTCGCCCAGTCAACCGACGGCGTCGTCCGGGTCACATTCACCATCTCGCTCGCAGTAGCCGTCGTGTAGTCGGTTGTGTCCGTGGATGTAAAGGTCGCAATAACGGTCTGTGCTCCAACACGAAGTACAGTTCCCGCAGCCGGAAAATACGAGAATGTCCCAGCAATGGTCGAGATTGCGTTGAGTTGTGCTGTGCTGAGCGCGGTGCCGTAATCGATCGCGGCCGGCGTGGTCCAACGTGGATGAATAGTCGGCAACGCGTCCACATGGTTTCCAACCCGTGCTTAGCTTTAGAATTCACTTTTCTTGGTAGCCGGTTTTACGGCCACTTGGAGGTCTTTCAGCAGACTCCTGCCCTGCGACAGCAGGATTCACCAATTGAGTTGCGGCGTCCTTGATGCTAGTAGAGTCATCAAAGACGCCGCGTTAGATGCGGGGAGATCGGCTCAGCGCCCGGCGAGGGCGACAGATTGTTCCTCGTTCGTGTCGCACAAGGATGAATTCGCTATCCCTGACCCCTCCTTGCTATACGAATGACCGGTTAGCGATCCAAGCACAAACCAGGCAAACAGCGCTGCGCCAATCGCGAAAAGAATATCTCCCGGAACTCTCATCCAGCGAAGAGTCTACATTGTGCCAGACTGCATGAACTCCGCCGAGCGCGCGTACCAGGTACCGCGTTCAATCGACGCCCAAGCTTGCAGCAGTCCAACTGGCAGCATGCTTAGGATGACCATAAAGATCAAGCCAAAATTCAGCGACCAGAAAGAGAGTTTCAAGGGGGTCTCTTTCCACTTTCTACCCGGGCTAAGTGCCCTCAGGCAGAATAGAGTCAGGCCAAGACCGAGCATTCCATACACTCCAAATAGCGCGGTATGACCGTGGACTGGAGTCAGGTTGAGCCCTTGGACGTAATAGAGGGAGATCGGCGGATTGATGAGGAATCCGAATAAACCTGCTCCCACAAGATTCCAGAACGCGACCGCGACGAAGAAGTAGATGGGCCACTTGTAATTGGCGATCCACTGAGACTTCTTGGTCGGTTGCGCGAGGCGAATATTCTCCCATGCTTCGTATCCGATCAATGTCAGGGGCACAACTTCAAATGCACTGAAGATCGCTCCCAGTCCAATCACCGCTGGCGTCGCACCGGCGAAGTAGAGGTGATGAAATGTGCCGATGATTCCGCCAGACAGGAAGATGATTGTCGAGAAGAGCGCAGCCTTGGTTGCCGTGCGGATCTCAATCAGCTTGAGCCGTGTGAAAAGGAACCCGATCACAACTGTTGCAAACACTTCGAAGAAGCCTTCAACCCAAAGGTGAACAACCCACCAACGCCAGTATTCAGCAGTAACGAGATGGCTGCGCTGCCCGTACATGAGACCTGCTGAATAGAAGAGCGGGATGGCAATGCTTGAGATAAGAAATAGCGTTAGCAGTGCTCTATCCTCACTCTTGCGAGCCAGCGCGGGTTTGAGAACTGCGACCATCAGCACCAGCCACAGTACCAGGCCGACGAATAACAGAATCTGCCAGAAGCGGCCAAGGTCGACGTATTCATACCCCTGGCTTCCAAACCAGAACCACATGTTGCCAAGTCGTTGCTGAATGCCCAGCCATTCGCCGGCGAGCGATCCGCCGACTACGAGGATCAGCGCGCCAAAGAGTGCGTTGACACCGAGCCGCTGGTACTTCGGCTCGTAACCGCTGACAGCCGGTCCAACGTAAAGACCCGTTGCCAGCCATGACGTCGCGATCCAGAAGATGGCGATTTGAAGATGCCAGGTTCGGGTGACGGCATAAGGCAGGTACCTGTCGAGTGGGAAGCCGTAGAAGCCATGGCCCTCGACTCCGTAGTGGGCCGTCAGGATGCCCATGAGAATCTGGACGCCCCATAGGATCACTACGACATAGAAGTATTTCAGTGTCGCTCGTTGCGACGGAGTTGGCTTGAATGCAAGGAACGGATCCTTTTCTGGATAAGGCCCATGAACCAGTTCCTTTTCCTGCGATGCATACCACCAGACCAGGCCACCGATTCCCGCGAGCAGGCCGACGAAGCTCAGTACACTCCAGAGAACGGCGCCAGATGTCGGTACATTGCTGATTAAAGGTTCGTGCGGCCAATTGTTGGTGTACGTCGTCTCGGAGCCCGGACGATCAGTGCTGCAAGCCCACGAAGTCCACCAAAAGAACGCGGCAAGTTGATGCTGCTTCGCAGGGTTGGTCAATGCACCGCTCGGAATGGCGTATTCGGACCGGCCTAACGCGAAAACGTCTGTGTAATAAGCACGAAGTTGCTCAAATGCGGCCGCACGGTCAGCGCTCAATGTGACGCGATTGCGCGCGGCATCGTAGGTGTTGGTGCGCATCTCGCGAATCAGGCGAGCTTTGAAGATGGCCTGTTGATCCGGGCCGAGGGATTCGAAATTTGCGGCGCCAGCTCTGACAGCCCAGGTATTTAGTAGAATCTCCGATTCCCGGTGCAGCCAATCCGCGCTCCAATCGGGAGCGACGTATGCGCCGTGGCCCCAGACTGTGCCGATCTCCTGTCCGCCGATGGATTGCCAGACGCCCTGACCGTCGGTAATGGATGTGCCGGTAAAGAGAAGTTGTCCGTCCGCCGTATAAACATCCGGGATTGGAGGAGCCTGACTGATCATTTTTCGCCCCACGCCGCCTAGAACGGCGAAAGATCCGATGATGACGATGGCCAGCGCGACCCAATAACGCTTGTAACTCATGGTTTGCCTCAATCCGCGTTTAAGAATTAAAAAAAACTTGCAGCAATTGAGAAGGTAAGATGAGGGGAAGCGAATTGCAGGGACTTTAGTCACAAAGATGACGGCGACTGCGAATTTTCCCCTTGTAATCAGACGGGCACCTGGATCTTTGTCGGCATCGCTTAAGGTGCAACGTCAGGATCAGTTCACTCATCGCGAGTGACAAAAGTCATTTTGTGCACTGATGGAAGTATTTACGCTGGCGAGGGTCGGCGCGGATGTAAGCTCGCATGGTCAGAGTGAGCGGACTCCTAAGCCTTCAATGGAGACGCCTGATGATCAAGTTTGACGCGGAACACGCCGCCGTTCATTATCCCCCGGATCGCCGCCACCGCCTCTGGATTCGCCCTTCGATTTTGATCGGAATTGCGGCCATAATCGCTTCGCTGGTGGCCGCGGCGTGGATTGAGATGGCCGTGGCCGGCCTGCCGCATATTCCACCTGTCCCGCTCGTCTATCCCAGCGACTTCGCCGGACCCCACGGCTTCCCGCTCTGGGTCCGCTACTCCCACTTCTTCAACTTCCTTTTCGTCACCATGCTCATTCGCAGCGGCTTCTCCATCCTCGCCGATCATCCCCGGCTCTATTTCAACGACGACTGCACGCCGAACAGCGAGTGGATCCGCCTCACTCCTCTGAAAGTTCCGCGCGACCGCCTGTGGACGGCCAAGGACGATGCCCGTTACCTCACTCCGCTCGTTGGCATGCCCGGCTATCGGCATACCATCGGCATCGCGCGCGTCTGGCACTTCATTAACGTGCATGGTTTCATCCTCTGCGGCGTGTACTTCATCACCATGCTCTTCACGTCCGACCAGTGGAGGCGTCTCGTGCCTGCATCGCCTACGGTCATCTTGCAAGCATGGAATACATGGGTCCACTACGCCACGTTTCATCTGCCCGTGGAGCCCAATGGTTTTTACGGCTACAACGCCTTGCAGCAGATCGCCTATTTCACCGTCGTCTTTGTCTTCGGTCCCCTGGCGATTCTCACCGGCATCGCCATGTCGCCGGCAGTAGTGAATCACTTCAATTGGTACGCCAAGCTATTCGGCGGCCGGCAATCGGCGCGTTCCATTCACTTCCTCACCATGCTCAGCTTTCTCTCGTTTCTGGTCGTGCACATCACGCTCGTGGTCATGACCGGCTTTGCGCGCAACATGAACCACATCGTGCTCGGCACCAACGATCAGGGACGGCTCGGCGTCTGGCTGGGCTTCGTGGGCATTGGCGTCGTGGTGCTGTGCTGGATCGCCGCGCACTATCTCTCCTGGTTTCAGCCGCGCGCACTGCAACAAGCGCTCAAATTCGTCACTTATCCCATGCAACTGCTCACGCTGAACAGGCTCATCCCTCAGCAGACGTATTCGGAAAAAGACATCTCGCCCTACATGTGGCCGAATGGCAAGCTGCCCGTGCGCGATGACTGGAAGCACCTGGCCGAGGGACACTTCCGCGATTTCAAGCTGAAAGTCGGCGGCCTGGTCGAGAATCCCGTCGAGCTTTCGCTGGCCGACCTTCGCAACCTGGGCGAGTTGGAGCACATCGCCATGCATCATTGCATCCAGGGCTGGAGCGGCATTGCCAAGTGGGGCGGCATCCCCATGAAGACGCTGATCGATCTCGTTCGCCCCAGTCCTGAAGCGCACACCGTCGCTTTCTTCTCTTTTGGCGAAGCGCTTTATGGAGGGCCCTACTACGACACGCAGAGCCTTGAGAATGTGCTCAAACCCCAGTGCCTGCTCGCATCCGAGATGAACGGCCAGCCGCTACCCGAGGTCTACGGAGCCCCTTTGCGGCTGCGCGTCGAAAACCAGCTCGGCTACAAGATGGTGAAATGGATCGAGCGCATTGAGTTTGTCGAATCAGAAAAGAAACTCGGCAAGGGAGAAGGCGGCAAAAATGAGGACGATGAGTACTTCGATCTGCTACCGAATATCTGATGATCCCCATGAACGATGAGACCCATGTGAGGCTAAGGTCCGGCAGCATCGACCATATGCCTGCGCTGCTTGCTCATCTGCGTATGGAGTGGCTCTTACAGCACTTTCCAACGCGTCTTGTGTGGGCGATCTATGTATGCATCAACGGCTTCATTACCATCGGGCTGCTCGCGTTGCTGGCTCTCGTTACGGGTAGCCCCTTTGTCTTTCCATCGCTTGGCCCAACTGCCTATCTCTTCTTTTTTTCTCCCTTGGCGGAGGCCTCGAGTCCGCGTAATACCATCCTCGGTCACGCCATCGGACTCATCTGCGGTTACGCTGCTTTTGCGCTTACCGTAGCTTCCAGCCCGCCATTCGGTTTGCACCCCGGCGTTCATGGCCCCAGGGTCCTGGCCGCTGCGCTTTCGTTGTCGGCTACGGGCGCGCTGATGGCGCTGTTCCGGGTAAGCCATCCGCCGGCAGGAGCCACAACCCTCATCGTTTCGCTCGGCATCATCTCCCAGCCTAAAGAACTGGTCATCATTGAAGTCGCTGTGATCCTGCTTACTGTTCAAGCTTTCGCAATCAATCGGCTTGCGGGTGTGCCCTATCCTCTGTGGGGAAAGCACAACCCCGCGGAACCCGCTCCCGCGGCTGGAAGTGGAATTCTGGAGCATGACGACTAGCTGCGAATGATGCTATCTTTCGTAAGCCATTGGCTCGAAGCAAATCAGGCGGTGTCCCTAGGCCACGCAATTGTGAGCAAGAAAACGCTATCCGCCAACGCCTCAACGTCGTGCCCAATACCATGATCGAGCGCTAGCAGATGGCCGGCAGGAATATCGACAATCTGGTCTTGCGCCTTGATCTGCAAGTGTCCAGCGATAGTGTGGATTGAGATCCTTCCTTCTGCCCGATGCTCTTTTATCTCTGTGGCTTTTTTCATTGCAACCAGGACGACACGAAAATCCGGCTGCTTCACAAGCGTTCTCGAACTCCGCCCGGCACCTCGCTGCCAGGAATCTTCTCGGTGCAGGTGTTATATCTCAGCGGCAAGATCAAATTGAAGCAGGGGCTGAGCCAATTCGGGAAGCCTGGTTAAGTTGCTGTATTCATTTTCGTGTTGTTGCATTTCAATCTCCTTGTTCATTGCGCTGTTTCCGATATGCCATGGAAACTGTGGTGTCAAAGCAGGGACATGGAATCACGCTAGAAACCCAGAGAGCGCACCACCCGTTGAACGGCCTCGGCACTGGAACGCAGTCCGGCCTCCTCCTTTGGATTCATTGGCACTGGCAACAATCCTTCCACCCCTTTGCGGCCCACAATAGACGGTACGGAGAGGCACACGTCGCTAATACCCCGATAGTCCGTCAACAGGGAGCTGACGGGCAGCACGCGGCCCTCATTCCAAAGGATGGCTTCCAGAATCGCAGCCACGGCCAAGCCTATCGCGTAGTTGGTGACGCCTTTACCCTGGATGATCCTTTCAGCCGAGGTGAGCACGCTTTCGAATATCTCCTTCTCTTCCTGCGCGCTCATGGCCCGGCGGCCCGCCATGCGCCAACCTTGCACGGGTACATTACCGATGCTGGCGCTGGACCAGAGAGGAATCTCGCTTTCGCCATGTTCGCCGGCAATGTAGGCATGCACATTCTGTACGGCCACCGCGCAGCGTTGCGCGATCAGAAAGCGGAAGCGGGAGCTATCAAGCACCGTCCCGCTGCCCAGAACTTTGCTGCTATCGAGCCCGCTCAACTTCAGCGCCACGTAGGAGAGTACATCCACCGGATTGGTCACCATCAGCAGTTTCGCATCTGGCGCAACTCGTTGCAGATCGGGAATCAGCTCGCGGCAGATCGCCGTGTTCGTCTCCGCCAGATCGATGCGCGTCTGCCCTGGCTTTTGCTTTGCACCTGCGGTTACCACGATCACGTCGGAGTGCTCCAGCACTGCTATGTCGTCTGACCCGTCCAGCTTCGCCATCGGGACGAACATTAGTCCGTGGTTCAGATCCAGGACCTCGGCCTCCACCTTGGTCTTAACTCTGTCAAAGAGGCTGATATGCTTGCCCACACCGCGCACCATGCAGGCATAGGCAATGGTTGCCCCCACGCTGCCCGCGCCTACGATTCCAATCTTTTCTGCCCGATCGCTCATGGATACCTCCCGAATACTCCCGTAGATTCCGTTTCTCACGTCCGATCATAGCTGTGATGAGAACGTAAGACAGGGACATTAGTCATAGGGACGATGCTCTCTGCTCACTTTTGAGGAATAGATTGAAGGTTGCGTCGGCGATGAGCGGAGAGGCCTTGACTGAAAACGGGGATTTCATGCATGGGTAGGCGCTGATGCGGAGCGGCCCAGCAGAAAAGTGAGCGCGATGTTGACCGCGAACACCAGCACGCCGCTCAACTCCAGCATCCCGGAGACGGGGAGTGTCTTCCAGGCAAAGGATTGAATGCCTTCGTAGGCAAGCGGCTCAGAACTGACACGCAAAGTACAGCCCGTTTGAAGCAACAACAGGCTGAGAAACATCAAGCGCTTGCTGAAGATGCTATAGATTCCGGCAAAGTGCGGCAGGATACGCGGGCCGATCGCAAAGACCATGGTGGCGGCGAATCCGACAGTTAGTGCATGCCGAGAAGCGCCCCAGATGCCACCGTGCTGGTCGGCAATGGCGGCCCAGACACTCATCGAGCCGGCGATTACTAGCCACACATAGGCAAGCCGAACGAACGACGGAAAGCTGGGATGAATTCCCTGGACCTTTGCAACTCCATGAGGATGCTGCGTCAGACGCAATGCGAACCCGATTGCGACTGCACTTGAAGCAAGCAAAATCGTCGCCGTGACGGTCCAGCCGACTACGCCGAAAAGAACGCCAACCACGTCCAGGACCAAACCGGCGCAAAAAACTGGCGCGCTCGGCCGGGCAATCGCGAGAAAGGTAGGCAGCCAGCGTGCAGAAAATCCCCAGACCACTGGAACGAGGAATCCCCAGGCAAGCAATACAAGGTACTTCTGATCGAGAGCGTGCGGAAAGGCGAGAAGCGTTCCATTGACTGCCAGGCGTACGCATTCAACAAAGTTGAAGATGACCAAAGCTGCGAGCCCGGCAGCTCCCATCAACACCGAGACCATCCACAACTCCATCCGCGGCTTTGCACGCTCACTTTGCGCCTGCTCTGGCAGCTTGTGCTTTGACGCGGCAGCGATGAACAAGAGAACTGCGATCAGTTCAAATCCGGCAGAGATCGGGAACGCCAAGCGCCAATGCCAGCCATAAATGCTTGCTGTCCATCGCATCGCAACGCCTGAGGTCCACAGAACGAAGCATGTCAGCGGAATCCTGACAACCGACCGCCCATGCGATGGCTGCGAATAGAATCCGATTCCGAGAATGAAGCTGCCAATCCAGCCGAATACCTGCGCATGTCCGTGACCCTGAATCCAGGCAGCAGGAAGAGCGCCAAGTCCATGATGTGTGCTGATCGCCATCAGGTTTGAAAAGCCCAGCAAGGTGCCCGGCAGTGCCATGAAGAAAATCCCGGCTAGAATCCACGCCCGCAACATCAGGCTCTTCAGTCGTTCGCGAGCAACGATGGCTTGCATCGGCTCGGTTGAGTCCGGTTGAGGCTCCGCTTTGATCTGTGCGTTGGCAGCCATATTCACCTCCGTTGATTCAACGCGGATTCCATCTCGATTGCGCGTGGAAACAGAATGTCGTCTTCGAGATGCACGTGTTGCCGCAGATCGCGCTCAAACTGGCCAAGGCCGGCATAGAGTGCGATGTATGTGGGACATGCCCATGCGGGCGCCTTGTAGTCGTTCGTCAGTCTGCGCAACCTCGACACGAGGCCTTCGGCCGATTCGTGTTCCCGGACCATCGTGGAAACCGGTTGGGCGACCGTCTGGAGGCAGGCGTGTGGCGATGAAGCGAACCCGACGGTCTCCTCTTCCATTTGCGCAATGAAAGGGAACAAAACCTGTTCCTCTTTCTGAAGGTGAGCGAACATTTCGGCGTGAAGCGCGTCGAGCAAGGCTTCGACCTCCTTCAACTCGGGCGCACGATCTCCATGTTTGCCGATAAGCTTGTGCGCCATCTCAACCAACCGCGGTAGCTCACATCGAACGTACTGATGATGGGTGCGGACAATGTGCTGAATCAGGCGGCTGATGGAATAGCTCGCGAGATCCGCAGGCTCGGCCCCAGGTTCATTTGCTGCAGCGTCGGAAAGTTTTTCGAGCACCTGGTCGACCGAGAGCTGCAACTCCGCGCACGCCTGTTTTAGCGATTCGTCGGCGCGCGAACAGAGGTCAATGTCAAACCGCTCAAGAACGGCTGCTGCCGATGACTGTGTGGCAACGATCTCGCGGATGGATTGTGTTGAGATGGGCATAAGCATTCTCCACTTTCTACGGTAGAGAAATGCAGGAACGGGCACAGTAACTTATGTCACTCGGTGACGAGATAGTCTATGAATTCGATTCGAGCAGCGCGCTTAAGCCCTTCATATCCTTGACCACAATCTGCCTGGCATCGACGTCCAGTAGTCCTTCCGCCTGCAGGCGCATGAGATTGCGGGAGATCAGTTCGCGAACTGTTCCAAGCTGATTGGCGAGTTCCTGATGGGTTGTCGGCAGTTGAAACTCGATACCGAGAGAACTCTGTTTGCCTTCGCTTTGAGCGAGTTTGAGCAGCGCCGCTATCAGACGCTGGCGGATCGTCGTGAACGATAGCTCCTCGATGATCCCAACGAGCCGCCGCAATCTGGCTCCAACCACCTGCAGCACCTTAAGTGCGACTTCAGGGTGCTCCATGCAATACGCCTGAAAATCGCGCCGCGAGATGAACGCAATTTCTGCGTCCTCGATCGCAACCGCGGAAGCCGGAAATGGGCCCCCATCGAATACCGGCAATTCCGCGACTGATTCGCCCGGAACGTTTACCGCAAGAACCTGCTCACGTCCGCTGATGGATGACTTGAAAATGCGGACCTTGCCCTGTGCGATGATGTGCAACCCGTTGCACGGCTCGCCTTCTGAAAAGAGCAACTCTCCGGTGCTGAATAGTTTACGGACAGTACGCGCAGCCAGCATCTTCAACTCCGTCGGCGTGAGACTCGACAAGAGTGCGGTTTTCCCGAGCGCGGTAGCGAGATCGGTGCGTTCAGCAGTCACTCGGGAATTCTAGCAGCTTGGGACTTTGGTCACTGCATCTGCCAGTTTCAGGCTGTCTCATAAGTTCATGAACCCGCAAATCAACACGACCGACTTCAACGAACGGCCATTCATCGCCATCTGGGAAGTGACCCAGGCATGCGACCTCGCCTGTGTGCACTGCCGCGCATCCGCCCAGCCGGACCGCAGCCCCATGGAACTCAGCACGGATGAGGGCAAACATCTGATCGACCAGATCGCGGCCTTGAAGGTTCCGGTCTTTGTATTAACGGGTGGCGACCCGATTAAACGGCCTGATCTTTTTGAACTTATCGCTCATGCCCGTTCGGTCGGAGTCAGAGTTTCGCTGACGCCCAGCGCTACGCCTTTGCTGACGAAAGACGTCATTGTAAGACTCAAAGAGGCTGGCGTTGCCAGGTTGGCCGTGAGCATGGATGGCGCCAGCGCCGAAACTCACGACGCATTTCGCGGTATGAGCGGGTCATTCGCGCGAACGCTCGATGCAGTCCGCTGGGCAAATGAAATTGGATTACCGGTGCAGATCAACACCACCTTCAGCCGCAGGAATATCAATGAAATTGACAGCATCGTTGCGTTGATGGAAAAACTGAAGATCACGCTTTGGAGTGTATTCTTCCTCGTTCCTACCGGCCGTGGAAAGCTGAACGATCTGTTGAATGCGGAGGAGTTCGAATCGGTCTTTGCGAAGGTTTACAGCCTATCCAAGACTGCTACTTTCGACATCAAGACAACCGAGGCGCAGCATTACCGGCGCTATCTTCTGCAGCAACGCGTTTCTGAACGCAAGTTGGGAATCGACGTCGCCTCACCGCATGAGAGAGCCGTTGACGCAATTGGTCGTGCACCGCGCGGTCTTAACGACGGAAAGGGATTTGTCTTCATCTCGCACAAAGGACAAGTCTTCCCGAGCGGCTTTCTTCCCCTGGCGGCCGGCAATGTTCGCGAGCAGGAATTGTCCGCGATTTATCGCGACTCGCCTCTGTTCCGCGATTTGCGCGACACGTCAAGGCTCGAGGGAAAGTGCGGCTCCTGCGAGTTCAAAGAAGTCTGCGGGGGCTCGCGCGCCCGCGCGTATGCTCTGACTGGAAACCCACACGCCGAAGAACCGTGCTGCTCCTATATTCCAAAGGGCTACGTGCAGCCGGCGGCGCGGCTGAAAGCGGCAACCACGCTTCATGTTCTTCAGGGCGCCTGAGCGCCGCAATTGCCGTCGAATGGACGACAATCATCAGGATGAATAATTAAAGGTGAAAACCATGGCAATTCAGATTGGCGCAAAGCCCGACAGCGGTTTTGCCGACCCGATCGGTATGCTCAAAGACTGCCACAGACGGATCGAGAGCTTCCTCAGCATTCTTTGCGTTGTCGTTGATCGAGCACAAGGCAGGATCCTTACCGATGAGGAACGTGATGCGGTCAAGGTTGCGCTGCAGTACTTCCGAACTGGTGGACAACGCCACACAGCGGATGAAGAGGAATCGCTTTTCCCGCGATTGCGCAAGTCCGACGCGAAGTCCTTCGCGGAAATCGATCGGCTTGAGGGCGATCATCACCAGGCGATCGATCTGCACTGTTCGGTGGAGCGGCTATACACAGTCTGGATTGAATCAGGCTGCTTAGGCCCGGAAGATTTGCACCTCTTGCATTCACAAACCACGCGCCTCAAGGAACTCTACTCCGACCATATCCAAGTCGAGGAATCGATCGTTTTCGCTCGGGCGATTCAGGTGCTGGAAAGCCACGCCATCGCGGCGATCGGAACCGAGTTTCGCTTCCGAAGGAAGTAGCTCTTAGTGGCTTAGATGTCATGCCGGCTGATTCCACGAGCTCGCCGGTAGTTTCCTGCAGTTCGTCGTTTGTCTGGATCTTTAAACGCCGGGATGACCGGCCTCTCTCGCATGGGAAACCAGATCTATATACACGTCGTGTGGCAGATTCGTCTGCCAATGCCCAGTAGCCTTCGCCACTACGACCAAGCCCAGGAAGATGCAAGCGAGAACTGCCGCAACGACACTGGGTGAGAGCGCGCGACGACGCCATCTCTCCGCTGGTGTTGCTGCCTTTCTCGGTACCAACGAGAATTGCAGAGCATTCTCGGCCGGGCACGCGGCAACACACGCCATGCACGCCGTGCATTCAACGGATCGAATTTGCACGAGTTGATCAACGGCAAGGCTGGAAGGACAGGCTCGCGCACATTTCCCGCAATCGATGCAGGCATCGACATCGCGGCGGATCTTTACCGGACTGAGCAGCGATGTGATTCCCAGCAGTGCTCCATACGGACAAAGATATCTGCACCAGAAATTCTGGATCAGCATGGACAGCAGAACCAGCAAACCGATGACGATTGCCGCTGTTAGCCCGATATCGCGGAAGAAATTCAGCATCTTGACATCGGCGACCAGGCCGTACGATGTCGACATGAAGTCGTGGATTGCCTCGGCGGACATTGTACCGATCACGAAGATAAAGAATCCAAGAAGCAGGTACTTCAGCCCTCGTAATGGGATATCCAACCAATTCGGCAGATGCAGATTGCGACCGAAGACGCGCTTTCCAATTCTCCA
>Ga0265314_10001738_pt1 | contig 23578 bp, 11 predicted proteins | sample 4126metaG_FD_203106 | JGI IMG/M metagenome (GOLD analysis project Ga0265314, IMG submission 203106) | Rhizosphere microbial communities from Carex aquatilis grown in University of Washington, Seatle, WA, United States - 4-1-26 metaG | ecosystem: Host-associated > Plants > Roots > Rhizosphere >... | reverse complement strand
CCGCCGCCTTGAGGCCTTCCCACAGTGCTTTCGACTGCTCGAAGCCGAGCGGCCTGACGGTTCCATCGGGCGCGGTCACGGCGATGGCCGCGAAGTTGTGGTGCTCGACGATGCCGAAGAGGATTCCCGTATCCTTCTCGATCTCCTTCTGAAGGTTCTCAGCGAACTGCTCGTAGCTCTCCATCGCGATCACGGTCAGCGTGTTCACCTCGAACCCACGCAGGCGCTCACCGCTCTGGTTTACGCACAGCCGCAGTCCGCGCCCGATGGTCTGTCGCCGTTCGCGCTCGGCCTGGATGTCGCGCAGCGTGCAGATCTGAAAGACGTTGGGGTTGTCCCAGCCTTCCTTCAGCGCAGAGTGGGAGAAGATGAACTTGAGCGGAGTCTCGAAGGAAAGAAGGAGTTCCTTCTCCTTCATGATGAGGCTGTACGTGTCAGTGCTTACATCCTCAGCCGTTGCCGATTTCTTCAGCTCCCGCGTCTCAAACGGTGTGCACACCTTCTTGTCGATGGAGAAGTACCCGTTGTGAACCTCCTCGGCAGCGCGCGGGAGGTCCACCTCTTTGAAGAGCGTGTTGTACTCCGGCAGCTTCGCGGCACGCCGATACTCCTCCTCGAAGATTCGGGCGTAGTCGCCCTTTTCGGGCGTGCCATCTGCTGCGTATCGCCGGTACTTCGCCACCTCGTCGATAAAGAACAGGGAAAGAACCTTGATGCCCTGCGGGCACAGGCGTTTCTCCTTGTCCAAATGTTCGCGGATGGTGCGGCGGATCATTTCTCGCTGCACGGCGAGGGCGTCCACGTCGCCCCATGCCTGGCCTGGCTTTAGGTGCTGCTCGCTACCCGGCACGCGCAGCTCGACGTACTCGTTCCCTTTCGCGACCCGGATCTCGCCGATACGACAGTCGGCGTAGATCGCCCGCCCGGTGGCCTGCTCGAGATTATCGCCGTCCTGCACGGTGACTTCCTTCCGCCTGATGCCGCTCTGGGTCTGAACGTCGATCTCGACCTTGGCCGAAATGGTGCCCCGCTTGTTCTCAACTTTCACTACCCGTACGAAGGGCTTGTTTTTCGCGTCCTCCACAGTCGCTGCCGCCACCTCGATCTGCTTCACCAGCTTGCGCTCGTAGGCGTCCACGGCATCGAGCCGGTAGACCATGTGGTGCTTGTCCACATGGGTTGCCGAGTATCGCAGCGTGCACAGCGGGTTCATCGCATCGAGGGCTGTCTTTCCGGCCCCGGAGAGCCCGCCGTCGACACTTTGAGGTTCGTCCACGATCACAATCGGCTGCGTGGCCCTGATCAAATCGATGGGCTTCTCGCCACCAGTCTGTTCGTTGGCGCCTTTTCCGTAGAGGTTGTTGACGTCTTTCTTGTTGATGGCACCGACGGTTATCACCATCACCTGAATCTCGGAGCTCGTGGCGAAGTTACGTACCTGTCCGAGCTTCGCGGAGTCATATAGGAAGTACTGACATGGCACGCCCGCATAGAGGTTCTTGAAGTGCGCCTTCGTAATCTGCAGCGATTTGTAGACACCCTCCTTGATCGCCACAGAGGGCACCACGATGACGAACTTGGTGAAGCCGTACCGCTTGTTGAGCTCGAAGATCGTGCGAAGGTAGACGTAAGTTTTGCCTGTGCCCGTCTCCATCTCGACGGTGAAATCGCCAGAGGTGAGTGCGCCTGAGGGCGGCAGCCCGTGCCGAAGCTGGATGTCACCAAGGTTCTCGAGCAGCTCGTCGTCGAGGAGCGTGAGCCGGTTGCCAACACCCAGGTCGCTCTCCGCGAAGGTCATTTGCGTCTGAGGCACCGCCGCGTCGCGAGTGACGGTGAATTCCGTGCGGCAGATCTCCTGGCCTCGAAAGAGGTCGCATACGGCCTCGATGGCCTGAAGCTGGTAGTCGAGGTTCGGCTCGAAGTGGAGTTTCATCGCCGTTCCCTCTACAGGCTGCGCACGTTCGCAAGCCCGTGCTGGGTGAGGATCGCAGCGAGATTCGTCTTGGCCACGTCGTCGGCGAACGCGCTGTCGCGGAAGACGCACATGGTGTCGCCCGCAGGAGCTAAGATCTTGTGCCAGTTGACGATACCCTCGGCCAACGGCTCGACTTGGTCACGCGTGATCTTACCGGCGAGACACGCGAGCAGCACGCCGCCACCGATGCTATGCACGTCCTTGCCCGCGATCTCCTTCGTTTCGATCGGCACGCACAGGTCGAGGCCGAGCTTGAGAAGCAGCTCGTACAGGATATCCCTCTCGGTGCGGTCGGTCTTAAGGTGATCGACGGACTCGAGGAGGCTCTTAGGTAGGTTCTCGCGGTCCGGATCCCAAGCGCGGATATTGCTGGCGGATAGCTTGAACACCCGAAACCCCAGGTCGCCAGCGAACATCGGGGTCTCGTCCATGATTTTCCCTGCAGCGCGTCGAAGGCGCTCCTTCGTCAACTCGGTGAGTATTCGTGGCTTCCCGATTGTGTCGCAGAACCTCGCAGCAACGTCTTGATCCTTGTTGTCGATGCTCAGTGGTTCGGGAAGCTGAACCAACACGAAACGTCGAGTTCCACCATCGGCAGCATTCTGAGAGGCCACCGCGTGTCCAGTCGTTCCCGAGCCCGCGAAGAAGTCCAGGACCAGGGCGTCCTTCTGGTTGCTGGTCGCGATCTCAATGAGCCTCTTGATCAACGCGGTTGGCTTTGGGAATGAAAACACTCGCGCATCGCCAAACATATCAACGGTCTCGGTAGTACCCGCTTGTGTGTAAATGCCGTCGATGATCGAAAACGCCTTTGCAGATCGATTGTCGCCTGAATCGACCTTAAGGTACTGCTTCGATGCGGCAGACCAGACTCCGCTCTTGTCTTGAGTGAACGCAACCTCGCCACGAGCAAGAGCGTCATGCATGCGTTCTGGGCCCCAGCGCCATTGCCGTTTCGGAAAGAGTGTAGTGCCGTCGGGGGCGGGAATACCGAATCGCAGGTTCGGTCGATCCTCAAAGCTCTTCATGGCCTCAAGGGGATGAGTACGATATGGGCCGCGCTCCTCGAAATGCTCATCGCGCAGCGTGTAGTATCGGTCGACGGATGCCTCGCTCAGCGGGACTTCGATTCGGTCAATAGCACCGATGGATCTCGCGTAAACAAGGACGTATTCATGCAGGGTGACCAAGTACTTTTCTTTTGCCCCCCCTCCGTAGCGCTTTTTCCAGACCATGCAGTCGACGAAATTCTCTTCGCCGAAGATGTCGTCGCAAATCTTGCGGGCATTTGCGACCTCGTTGTCGTCCAGGCTGATGAACGCGAGGCCATCCTCGCTCATGAGGACTCGCGCCAGCTTTAGACGCGGGTACATCATATTCAGCCAGTTTGTGTGGAAGCGCCCCGAGGCTTCAGTATTCGTGGAGATCCTGAATCCATCGTCGCTCACTTGACCGGTGTACCGAAGGTAGGTTGCGAGGTTGTCCTCGTACTTGTCGGGATAAATAAACTCGTTGCCGGTGTTGTAGGGTGGATCGATGTAGATGAGCTTCACTCTCCCTGAGTAGCTTTTCTGCAGCAGTTTCAGCACCTCGAGGTTGTCGCCCTCGATCACGAGGTTCTGCGTGGTGTCCCACCCGACGCTCTCCTCGGGGGAGGGTCGCAGCGTTCCGTTCGACGGCGTCAGCGCCAGTTGGCGGGCGCGACGCTTCCCGTACCAGTTGAGGCCGTACTTCTCCTCCCGTTCTTCCACCGCTCCGCCGAGGAGCTGCTTGAGCACGTCGAAGTCGATGCCCCCTTCGGTAAACGCTTCTGGGAAGAGGTCGTGCATCTGATCGATGTTGCCCGCCACAACATCAGCGGAGCGGGTTTCGGGGTCGTTGCCGGTCAGCTTCTTCATCGCATCCTCAAAGTTTACAGCTTGGCTCGAGCGGCTGAGTATTCGGCCTGCACGCGTTTGATCTGATGATTCAACTCCACCTGCCGGACGATTTGACGTTCTTTGGTAGCGGCGGCCAGCAGTTTGGACAGATGCGCTCCGAGCCTTTCGCATTCGGCAAGGGCCGTCCGACGCTCGGCGGCCGTCTCGGGAGATGACGCGGCTGCGAACGTCCCGGTCACCTGGGCCGCAAGCAGTGCCACGACGGTGTCCATCCATCCCTGGTACAGCGCAAACAGGTCTGCACGCGGTTGCCTGGCAACAGCGATCTCCCTGACGAAGGCGGCGGCCACGTCCGCGGTGACCGCGGCGGCGGGGGCGGCAACGACCAGCGCGCCATCGAGCACCGTCGCTCCCGCCTCGCTCTGTGAGCGGCGCTTGTGGGCGAGGGAGAGGGTCAGCTCATCGCCCTGCGTGGCGATGAGCAACACGGGGTACGGAATCGCGCGGTGGATGAGCTCTGCAAGCCTGGCGGCCTGGGCCGTGGCGCGCAGCACGGCCCTGAGAACCGCGATCTCCACATACTCGCGCGTGCCATCACGGAACTCGGGGACGCCTATGGTCGTTGGCTTGAGGGCGGCCAGCCAGAACACATCTTCGATGCCCTCGTTGATTCGGCGCTTGTCAGCGGCCGTGGGTGCGCCGTTCTCTACCAGCAGCTTCTTCGGCACGCGTTGGTCCACACGCGCGCTCGGAGGCATGTCGAGCGCTGCGATCACGTCTGCTTCGTTCAAGTGGTCGTCTCCGGCAGGATGACCAGAAACGCCACGACCTCGAAGTCGTTGATGCCAGCAAACTCGCCCTTGAGAGCGTGAGTGCCGCCCGGCGTGAAGAGGCTGGCGACAGCTCGCTCCTCCGTCTTGCCAACGACAGAAGCGACCGCGGTGGCGAGCAGCCGCTGTGCATGCTGCATGTCCTCGCCTTGTCGCGTGGCCTTGTCGACACGGGCGCAGGCTGCGGCGTCCGGCAAGTCGCGTCCGATGCAGACACGCTTGAGACGATCGAGGATCCTCTTGGCCTGGGGGAACGGCAGCAGCACGGCGCCGTCGTCGGCAACGTGGACGAGATAGTGCGGAGCAAGGGGGTAGCCCGGCTCAAACGCGCGCAGGGCGGCGTCGCCCTCCGCCCGCAGGCAGAAGATGATGCCCGGCGGCACGTCGACATCGGCTGTCGTCGTGACGGCAGAAGTACCGAGTGGCAGACCTTCGAGCACGCCCGGATGGGCTCTGATGTACTCGGCGAGGTCGATCCGAAAGTCGGTGAGCGTGAGGTCGGCGATCGACACGCCCGTCGAGAGATCTTCCAGGTCGATGACGGCGTCCTGCAGCTTGAGCAACTGCTTCCGGCGATACTCGAGATCGTTCATCTGGTTACCGGACTGCTGCTCGATCAGGTTCTCCTCGCCGGTCGCTGAGATATCGAGCAACACCATTCGGCCGCTCACGCGCTGCTCGAGGCCGATGTATTCCTCCAGCTCCATGTTGGGCCAGAAGTTGACGAGTTGGATTCGTTCGTTGGGCGAGCCGATGCGGTCGATGCGGCCGAAGCGCTGGATGATGCGGACCGGATTCCAGTGGATGTCGTAGTTGATGAGGCAGTCGCAGTCCTGGAGGTTCTGGCCCTCGGAGATGCAGTCGGTGGCGATGAGCAGATCGAGGTCACCTTCGCTCGCGAAATCGTCTGGCCTCTCCTTTGCGCGCGGGGCGAATGCCGTGAGGATTGAGGCTAGGTCCTTTCGTAGGCGGGGCAGCGTCGTCTGGTTGCTCCCCGTGCCGGTGACCAACGCCGTTTCGAGACCAAGGGTCTGCCTGCCCCAAGGGGCGAGTTGCTCGTATAGATAGCGGGCCGTGTCGGCGAAGGCGGTGAAGACGATGACCTTGCGGTTCCCAACGTTGATCGGGTTCCGGCACTTGTGCTCGATCACCTCGCGCAGCGCCGCGAGCTTGGCGTCGCGACCTGCGTCCACCTGGCGGGCTGCAGATACAAGCGTAGCGAGACGGTTTCGGTCCTCGACCAGGTCCTGCTTCCAGCGGATAAGATCCACGTCCTTCAGCAGGACTTTGACCTTGCGCCCGACCAGTAGGCTCTCGACACCAGGATCCTCGATGTCCACGTCCTCGATCTCGATCTCCTCGACCGATTCGGGCTGTTGTTCGATGCGCGCCAACGTGTCTTCTACGTCTCGAAGCTGCCGCTCGACGGTGAGCACGAACGAAGGCACGGCGCTTTCCATGCGCTTGAGCACGTTTACGCGCAGGAGGTGAATCAGACTTTCCTCGCGGTCGACCTGCCTGAAGAAGCCGGTGCCGCCCTTGACCTCGGTGCTGTACTTCTTGTCGTAGGCCTCTTGCTTATGAGGCAGCACGTAGCGCAGGGGTGCGTACGAGGAGAGATTGAGGCGGCGGATCTCTAGGTTGATGTCCCGGATCGAGCGGAACTCGCCGGCGCTATCCACGTCCGCCTTGATGTTGATGGGTTTGAGGCGTGTGGGAAATCGGCCGGTCTCGCTGATCCCGTAGTACTTCTCCACGTGCTTCCGCGAGCGGGCGATGGTGAGAAGGTCGAGCAGGGTGAAGTAGTCAAAGCCGAGCATTTCGACCAGGCGTGCCGGCGTGCGCTCCGCGTCGTCGAGATCGAGCCACCGATTGAACTGCTTCTGCGCAAGACGCGTGGTGCTGTCGATGCTGCCGATGCCGTGGTCGATCAGAGCGGTGTCGTCGCCCTCAGTGGCGAAGGCAATCTGGTTGCGAAGGTCGGCCATCCGGTTGTTAACCGGCGTGGCCGAGAGCATGAGCACGCGCGTCTTGACGCCCTCCTGGATGATCTTCCTCATCAAGCAGTCGTAGCGAGTCTCGCTCCCTACGCGTGGCGTCTTCTTGTTGCGGAAGTTGTGCGACTCGTCGATGACGACGAGGTCGTAGTTGCCCCAGTTGACGTGCGAAAGGTCGATGTCGCCAGACAAGCCCCCGTCGCGCGATAGATCGGTGTGGTTCAGGACGTCGTAGTTGAAGCGATCCGGGGCCAGGAAATTGCGGCGGTCGTTCGCCTTGTAGAGGGTCCAGTTGTCACGCAGGCGCTTGGGCACCAATACCAGCACACGATCGTTCCGTAGCTCGTGATACTTGATGATCGCGAGTGCCTCGAACGTCTTACCGAGGCCGACGCTGTCGGCGATGATGCAGCCGCCGAAGCGCTCGAGCTTATCGATCGCGCCGACCACGCCGTCTCGCTGGAATTTATAGAGTTTCTTCCAGACCACAGTGTTGCGAATGCCTGTGGCCGACTTGACCACTTGTTCCTCATCGAGCGCATCACCTGGCGTACCAAAGAGGTGATGGAGGATGAGGGCATAGGTAGAGAAGGGCGTCCCGTGCGCCGCCAGCGAACGCAAGGCATCGATGAGTCCCTGCTTGTCACCGTCCTGTGCTTTGAGCGATGCCCACTGCGAGTCGAACCAGGAGCTCAGGAGCCCCGCCTCCTCGGTGGTCTCGGACGCCTGAATTAGGCTCAGCGGGTTGCCGGGTGTGATCCCGAGCCCATCGGTCGTCAAGGCGAAGGAACCAAGCAAGGCCTGCTTTGGAGCGGACGCCCCATCGCGCAGAACCATGGCGCCCTGGGGCACGGGACCGTTGGCCCGACGGGCCTCGACTCTTCGTTCGATCCATTCCGCACACCGCCTAGCAAGCCAGCGCGCCTGTAAACGGTTGCGGGCAGCCCGATCCGCCAAGGTCCCGAGGAGTTCTAACTCAGACCCGTCAGGCGGCAGCACCAGGCGCGCGTTCCTCAGTTTGGACAGCTCTCCAGAAACCTCGGAGAAGGCAAACAGAGACAGAGACGGTGTGACGACATCGAGCTGGTTGCCCGGCATGAGCCACGGTCGGACGAGATCGATCACGCGTTCCGTTCCGGTGTTGCGAATAATCTTCATTCGACCGGCCCCTCCCCCGTGCTGCGGCCCGCTGCAAATCTCCTCACTTCTTGGCACGCGATCGAACAGACCAAAGATCGGGCGCTCGTTTTGCGAGCTCTGTCTCGACCAGTCGGATCACCCAGCTCTGCTCTGTGGTTCCTTCACGGACGCAGAACATTTTCACGGCTCGCTTAAATTCTGGGCTCACCCGAACATGGATCTGCGACGTCTTTGATGCTGCAACGCTCATGGGCCTCCCCGGTCCAGCACGTGGTGACTTGTTACCAAGTCACCATTCCGGCGGCAAATCGTCTACCGAGTCCGGCGGCAAATCGTCTACCGAGTGCCCAGCGGCAGACTGCTGGTTCGCTGCGCAGCGGGTTAGCGCCAGGATCTTGGGCGAACAAGACGCGAGGGGCTATCAGCGAGGATTGCGTCGCTCGGCCTGCAACGGTTGCAGTTTTCGCGGGTTAGGAGGGGCGTTTTCGGGCCGTTTTGGGACGCCGCGGTCTCCGGTGCGACGACGCCGAAAGCCTTGAACCATACGGGTTTCCTGCGCTTTCTGGCTTCGCGTGCTCTTTCTGAGGGGGTGGTTCAAATCCCGTCGGGGACGCCTTTCCCCAAGTGGCGCGGAACCATTTGAGGATCTTGTCGCGCTCCTCTTCAGTGAAGGGATCGGCCGGACGCTTCGGCATGCGTGGCCAAATCAACCCCGTAACGGATCACGGTCGAGGAGCCGGTCGACGGCGCGCGCGTCGCGCAGCATCGCCCGAAATGATACGTCCATGATGTTTCGCACAGTCGTGAGGGACAACGCGGTAGTGGTCGGCGGGCGGCCTATGTGCCGCTCACCTTTGCCCCGGGGGAAGGCTACCAGTTCGACTGGAGCCACGAGATTGTGCTGCCGAGCGGCGTGATCGTGCGGTGAAGGTCGCGCACATGCGGCTCTGTCACAGTCGTATGCCGTTCGTGCGGGCCTATCGGCGCGAAAGCCAGGAGACGGTGTTCGACGCACGACCGCGCGTTCGCGCTGTTCAAAGGTGCCTGTCAGCGCGGCATCTACGACAAAATGAAGACGGCGGTGGAGACGATCTGGTCGGCAAGAAGCGGTTCTACCAATCGGCGCTTCCTGCAGTTCTGCAGTCACTACCTCGTCGACCCGGTGGCGTGCACCCCCCGGTCTCGGCTGGGAGAAGGGGCAAGTCGAAGAATCAGGTCGGGCTGGTGCGGAGACGCTTCTTCACGCCGCGGGTGCGCTATCATCGATGCGAGCTTCTCCAGCAACTCGGTAGGCTCGAAGCGAATCGCCCGGCTGCCGTCGCGTAGGGCGCGGTGCAATCGGAGCAATTCCCGTCGGGCGCGGCGCAAGCGCGTCCTGCGCGATCGGCGGGCGCAACACGTAGCGCAGAGGTATTCGAGCGGACGCGGTCGCCGGCTGGGGCGGCCTCAGCGGCATGGAGATCGAGCGCGTCGGGATGGGCGTGAAGCGGCCCTTGTCCGTGATCGCGGTTACGGTCGGATCGCGTCCGAGACGTTGCACCGCGGCGCCGGCACGCGGCCCGGTGGCGAAAGTAGCCTCGGTGCCTGACAAGGTGCTTCTCCTTTGCACGAGGGATGTGCCTCGCCTTTTTCAGCTTACGGAGCCACAACGCCCGCGGCCCAGGCGGGTTTTCGGATAGTTACTTAGTGCCGAGATGGTTACTGAGTGCTCAATGGTGAGCGTTTGTAGGCTGAGTAGCTCTATCGGGTTTGGAGCGGAGACCACCGTCTGAATACGGAGTAGTTGGTTCTCAGTAGTTGGTTCTCAGCTTGACACCGGCAGCGGGGGAGGTTAGGAGCGCCTGCTCTCGTCCGAGGCAATCCTACAATGGCGCCCGCTCGTCAACCTGCCAAGATCTTCGCTGCCTTAGGCGCGAGCATCGCCGTGGCGATGGCTTTCGGCGTCGCGGCAGCACTCGCGGCCCTCGGCGATATCACCGGCACCGGCTGCATCGCGCAGTCCGGAAGCACGGCGAGCGGCTGCACGGCGACCGGCGGCAACGCCCTGGGAGGCGCGTTCGGGGTCGCGGGGAGCCCGGACGGCAAGAGCGTTTACGTCACGGGGTTTTTCGACGACTCGATCTCGGTTTTCTCGAGGGCGGCGAACGGCGATCTCACTGCCACCGGCTGCATCGCGAAGTCGGGCAGCGCGGCGAGCGGCTGCACGGCGACCGGCGGCAACGCCCTGGAACGCGCGAGGGGGCTCGCGGTGAGCCCGGACGGCAGGAGCGTTTACGTCACTGGGTTTTTCGACAACTCGATCTCGGTCTTCTCGCGGGCGGCAAACGGCGACCTCACCGGCACCGGCTGCATCGAGAAGCCGGGGAGCGGCGTGCCCGGCTGCACGGCGACCGGCGGCGGTGCCCTCGGAGGCGCGGACGAGGTCGCGGTAAGCGCGGACGGCAAGAGCGTCTACGTCACCGGCGCTGCCGATGACTCGATTTCGGTCTTCTCGCGGGCGGCAAACGGCGATCTCACGGGTACCGGCTGCATCGCCAAGTCGGGGAGCACGGCGACGGGCTGCACGGCGACCGGCGGCAACGCCCTGAAAGGCGCGAGCGGGCTCGCGGTGAGCCCGGACGGCACCAGTGTCTACGTCGCCGGCTCTAACGACAACTCGATCTCGGTCTTCTCGCGGGCGGCGAACGGCGATCTCACCGGCACCGGCTGCATCGCGAAGTCGGGAAGCACCGCGAGCGGCTGCACGGCGACTGGCGGCGGCGCCCTGATGGGCGCAGCCGAGATCGCGGCGAGCCCGGACGGGAAGAGCGTCTACGTCACCGCGATTAGCGACAACTCGATCTCGGTCTTCTCGCGGGCGGCGAACGGCGATCTCACCGGCACCGGCTGCATCGCGAAGGCGGGGAGCGCGGCGAGCGGCTGCACGGCGACGGGCGGGGGCGCCCTCGGAGGCGCGGACGGGGTCGTGGTGAGCCCGGACGGCAAGAGCGTCTACGTCGCCGGCTCCATCGACGACTCGGTCGCGGTCTTCTCGCGGGCGGCCAACGGCGATCTAACGGGCACCGGCTGCATCGCAAAGTCGGGGAGTACGGCGAGCGGCTGCACGGCGACCGGCGGCGGCGCCCTCGGAGGCGCGGCCGGGCTCGCGGCGAGTCCGGACGGCGAGAGCTTCTATGTCACCGGCTCAATCGACAACTCAGTCTCGGTCTTCGCTCGGCGCACCGACCCGTGTGTCGGCGATTGCCATGCCACCGGCACGGTGTCGATTGCCGACCTCATCAACGGCGTCGATATCGCGCTCGGCACGCAGCCGATCGGTAATTGCCCCGCCTTCGACGCCGACAACAGCGGCACGGTGAGCGTGAACGAGCTGGTCCAAGGCGTTAACAACGCTCTCATCGGCTGCCCGTGAGCGATGCGGATCGCAACGCCGTCCTGATCTGGGACCGGCACCGGCAAGACCCACCTCGCCATTGCGAGTGACCGCAGCCGCATCCGCGCTGGCGCCCGCGGCCTACCACTCGTCGAAGGTCAGGCAAAAGTGGAAGCGGCGCGAATAGCCGAGCGTGCTGACCGTGAACCACCCCCGCTGCTCCTGGCCGCCGAGGTCTGTGCGGATATCGTCTCAGTCGGTTTGCAGTTGCATGCCGGGCTCGGTCTCGAAGCGCACCGTCGCCCGCCGCGGCCGCACCGCGCGCATGGGCCGGGTATAGTCGGCACGATGCTGCTGCCCCCGCGGTAGGCCCGCGTCGCGATCTCGCGCTCGATCACCACCGCGTTTCACACGCCGACGCCCAGCAAGTGATCAACCTGGACCTTGTACGGATCGGGCTTACTGCGCCGCGCGCCGGGCCGTTTGCCACTGGGGGCCCGCCGTGCGCCAAGGCGCGCCGCACCGTGCGCTCGTTGACGCCCCACTCGGTAGACACCGCGCGCCACCCTCGCTTCAATCTGCCTCCAGTCCTCCCGCCTGAGCATGGCTCCTCTCCACGTGCCTGGTCGCTCATGGCTCGGTACCCCGCGTTGGGCGGACAAATTAGTTCGGCGTTTTCCGGCCGATTACTCCCGGCACTGGCGGTGTCCGACCGAGATTCGGTGCATCGGCCACAAGGCGCCGGCTAGACACGAGACCGCCAAGGGCGGACCAACCGTGACGTTCGACCAGGGTCCGCGGAGACGCGCAGACTTTGCGCGCGGCGCGGTCCCCTTGAGACCGCTCGAGCCGGGCGCGCCCGCGGCGCGAGAAATCCGCCACTGAAGAATTGACGCTACTGTCAGTTTTTGTTACGAGAACTGACATGTCAGTTTCAAAGACCGGGGGCGACCGCCAAAAGCGGCGCACGTATCTAGCCGCGCCGGACCGACATGCGCAGATCCTCCAGGTGGCGAAGGCCGTGTTCGCCGCACGCGGTTACCACGCCGCCAACGTCGCCCACATCTGCGACGCCGCCCGCATCGGACGAGGCACGTTGTACCAGTACTTCGACAACAAGCGCGCCGTGATGCACTCGCTGCTCGAAGACGTCGCCGCGCGCGTGAAGCGCGTTCTCGATGAGCGACCGCGGGTCGGTGAGATCCCGGGCGCCAGCTCCGCGCCGCCTGCGCTCATCGCTTCCTTCTCGCGCTACCGCCTGCGCGTGCTGCTCGACGCGATCTTTCAGGACGAGCCGACCATGCGCCTCCTCCTGCGCGAGGCGCGCGGCCTGGACGATGCGGCGGATCGCATCATCGCGCGCATCGACGAGATGGTGCTCGCCGCGATGGAGGCTGACCTCAAGGCCGTGCAGGGCATGGGCGTGGTTCGCGCGCTGGATGCTCGCCTCGTCGCGCGGTTCACGCTCGGCGGCGTCGAGAAGATGGTGTTGACCGCGATTGCGCGCGACGAGCCGGTCGATCTGGACGCCGTCGCGGCGGTCGCGGTCGACGTGGAGCTGTTCGGCGTTTTGGCTCCTGATTCCTCGCGCACGCACGCATGACGATCGGGACGGGCTTCGCGGCTGCGAATCACTGTTCGATGGAACGCGCTGCCGGTGGCGAGCACTGAACGAAGCGCGCCGCTGTAGCTCGCAACAGGCAGACAGGCTGAATCTCTCACAAGCTGCTGCTGATGGGCACGATCGGCCGGGGGCATGCCGGTCGAGAAGTTCCATTAGGGGACCGGTCATCCGTCCATGCGGATCTGATGCCGGCGCAAACACAGGGAGGCATCGGATGGCCAGAATCAATACAGCGAGTGCGTTCATCGCGCTCATGGGGGCTCTACTCGGGACCTCTGCGGCGCAGGCGCTCTCGCCAGCCATGAAGTGCGAGGCGAGCAAGCTTGGAACAGCAGCGAAGTACGGCGCCTGCCAATTGAAGGCGGAGGCGACGGCGGTGAAGAAAGGGCAGTCGCCCGACTTCAGCAAGTGCGATGCGAAGTTCAGCGACAAGTGGTCGCAGGCGGAGATGAAGGCCTTCGGCTCGTGTCAGTCGCTCTCGGACGACGCGGCAATCCGAGCCTTTATCGGCGACGAAACGGACGCCCTGAGGATGGCGCTCGACGGCGGGGCGCTCCCCCCTGTGGGCGTCGTGACCTGCAACGCCAACTTATCGACCTGCAGCGGCGAGTTGGCGGGCTGCGATTTGAGCCTGACGTCTTGCCTGGCAGCGAATTGCGGCACGATGAGCCTCCTCAAGACCGGAGAGGCCGCCGCGTTCGGGCCCGGGAGCGACGGCGACCTGCAGAAGGGAGCCGCGCGCTCGTACACCGACAACGGCGACGGAACGATTACCGACAATTCGACGGGGTTGATGTGGGAGAAGAAGACCCAGGACGGCTCGATCCATACTTTTTGGAACACCTACTCATGGTCGGGTGCGTCCTTTGGCACCACCAACATCATGGACGGGTCGATCACCAGCACGTTCCTGGCGCAACTGAACGGCGGCGGCTTTGCGGGGCACACCGACTGGCGCATTCCGAACCGCTTTGAGCTCGAGAGCCTCCTCAACCTCCAGAGGCTCAACCCAGCGGTCGACTCCGCGTTCGATACCAACTGTGTGGCGAGTTGCACAGTGACGACGTGCAGTTGCACCCAGACGGCTGCCGGGGCCGCCTACTGGTCTTCCACCACGCTCGGCTCAGGCCCTTTTATTGCCGCCTGGGCGGTGGACTTCAGCTACGGCAGCTTAGTGTTCCAACCGAAGGTCGACAGTCTGGCGGTACGCGCAGTCCGCGGCGGTTCATGATCGATCAATTTCGCTTTTGAGACTGCAACTATGTGATTCGGGGCGGGCGTCCTGCCGCCCGGCGCCGACACCCCTTGTGCCGCGTTGGAAACATCCGATCGCGCCGTGGGATTCTCGACCGCCTCGCGCTCATGGAACGCCGGGACCGAGATCTCCCGATAGTGCCGTGGAAATTGGATAAGGCGGCGGTAGGGCGCCTGGACTACCGGCTTGGGGAAGGACACGGTCGCCAATCCCTCCGAGTGTCCCGAGTCTGGAGTTGGCGAACTTCAGACTCGGGACACTAGGTCATCAACCATCGACAAGATGCTGCTGAGCGAGCGGGGCGGGCGCGTGTCCACTCGCGGGACCGAGCCGATTGCCGAGCGCCCGCTGTGGAGCGCGGCCGCATCGTCAACCGCCGTCTGGGGCGATCCGGGCTCGCCGAACGGCACAGCAGCGCCGACTTCGCCACCCTGAAACTCGACTAGGTGGCCGCGACCGGCTTTGCCGCCAATTCGCCATCGACCGAGAGCGTGGATCAGGCTGTTGCGCGTTTGGGCTGTTACGGGGTCGACTTTCTTTTCGCCCCTGAGGAATCTCGCATAGTTGGCAGAGAGCTGGCTGAGTTGCCGTGCGACGGATGCAACGAGGACGACCACCAAGACACCAAGAAGTTCTTCAGAATCAAAAGGGCTTGCTTGGTGCCCTCGGTGCCTAGGTGGTCGTCTTGTCGGCGACCTGGGTAGTCAGGTGTGATGTCGGCCTTGTGCAGAGCTTCCCTGACAGCCAACAGCCTGACAGCGTAACAGCCCCGCCGATCAGCTCCGTCCTTGATGCGCAATTGGCGGGCACGCCCGATGACCGTTCAAGCCGCGCACACTGACGAGAGAGACAACCGATGAGTGCCATCGCGATCGCCGCAATTGCCTTTGCATCGATGTCCGCATTCGCGCTGCTCGGCATGTCGCTTCGTTCGATCCTGCCCGCGCGCTATCTGAGCGCGGAATCGAAGGAGGTCGTCGGTCTGGGGACAGCGCTGATCGCGACGATGTCGGCGGTGCTGCTCGGGCTGCTCATCTCGTCGACGCGCATCTCGTACGAGGTGAAGCGCGATCAGGTCATTCACATGACCGCTGACCTCATCGAGCTCGATCTGCTGTTGAAAGACTACGGACCGGAGGCGCAACCGGCGCGGCAGGGCATGCGCGACACCGTGCCGCTGATGATCAATTCGATCTGGCGCGACAGCGCCGGGCTCTTCCGGGCGGCGGCGAACACGGCACCCGACGCCGGTGCCGAGACGGTGCTCTCCGAGCTGCAGGCGCTGGCGCCGCACGACGACTCGCAGCGCGCCCACCGCGACCGCGCGCTGCAAGTCGGCCTCGACCTGGCGAAGATCCAGCTGCTCTTGTTCGCCCAGCCGGCCAACGCGATCTCGACGCCGTTCATCACCGTGCTGGTGCTGTGGCTCAGCTTCCTCTTCAGCACGTTCACGCTGTACGCGCGCCCCAACCCGTTGATCGTCGTCATCCTGCTCGTCTGCGCGCTGGCGGCGGCGAGCGCGATCTTCTTGATCTTGGATCTGGACCGTCCCTTCGCCGGCCTGCTGCAGATCCCCAGCGCGCCGTTCCGCAACGCCCTGCCACCGCTGCAATGAAGACTCATCCGAAGAGGGGGTTGGGGGTTGGGGCGGATTGGGATTTGAGCAAGAAACCGCCGGCTCAACACAGCGGCCTCGGGTGTTAGTTGTTAGGTCAGCCCCATCCAAACCTAACAACCTAACAACTAACAACCTAACACCTTTTCCTGCGAAGCCGCGGATTCCTCCCCAACCCCCAACCCCCAACCCCTTAACCGCCTAACCCCGCCTTCGTGCGCAGCTGTTCGAAAATCTCACTTCCCTTGTTGCCGGGTGGGTGAAATCCTCGCGCGCCGATGACGACACACCAGATGCGCTGCCAGACGGCGTTCGTCCTTGGTTCGCGCGCGCGCAGGTTTGCCGGTGCGTTGCTGACCCTGCTGGTTCTGCTTGTCGGCGTCGACGGCGCGCATGGTGCGGTCGCGGACGACGCGGCGAGCCCCGGTCCCATGCCGGGCTGTCCGGATCTCGTCTGGGGCAGCCTGCCAAGCGAGGGCTCGGCGGAATTTCCCGACCGGGAAACGCTGTGCGCGTCGATTCCAGGCCAGCCGTTGCCGGCGGACCTCGTGCCACCGGAGGATCTCGTCACGCTCGATGAGCAGAACACCTACGCCGAGCGCCTGCGCGCCGAATTTTTCCGCACGCGGCGCTACGCCACGGAGCTCGGGTGGGCCGGCGACGCGCATTGGCGACTCTCCGGCGATCTGCAGGGGTGCCCGTCGCAAAATTCCTTCGCGAGCTTCGGCGTCCATCTCCTGGTGCGCGTCTGGTACTCGCCGGAAGTGGTCGAGTGGCTGTGCGGCGACCGCAGCACCGAGCTTCCGGTCGGCGCCACGGTGGTCAAGGAGGAACATTTCTTTCAGGGCGACGGCGTCCTCACCGTCGATCGCAAGACGCACCGCGCCGCGCCGGCGCAAGACCTCGCGCCGGATATCTTCACCTTTATGATCAAGCGGCCCTCGGCGGCGTGGGACGGCTACTACTGGGGTGCGGTGAACGCGAACGAAAACGACCCCAACCCGCCGGTGCTCGATCGAGCCGGTCTGACCGCGCCCGCGCCGGCGCATCTGCCGCCGCACCAGCCACCGTACTTTCCCACCGGCGCCACCAGCGGCGCCCCAGCTGGAGCCGGGGTGTACACGAACTTCGGCTACGGGATGTACTGCGTGAACTGCCACGGCGTCGCGCAGTCGGAGTCCACCTTCTCCAACCTCGACAACATTCTCGGCAATGAGGTGATCTTCTCGTGGCGCGGCCGCGGCTCGGTGCCGCGCTGCGACGGCGACGCCGTGCTCGGGCCGCCGACGGATCCGGGCGCCGGCCATGTCGTGGTCGGACAGGGCTGCCCGCCGGTGCTGCCGCCGGCGCCGCTGCCCGACCCCGACCCATCCTTCCTGGCGCTGTATGACGAGGTCGCGCCGATCAGTGACGACGAGGTCTGGAACGGCCTCGACGCCGCGGCAGGCACGAGCGCGCCGCCGAAGGTCGAGCCGCTGCGCTACCCGGCCGCCCAGAGCTGGGACCGCTCGGTCATGCCCGCGCCGGATCAGGCGCAGACGTTCATCACTTCCGATCAGTGCATCGGCTGCCACGCCGGCACCCGCAACAACGGCGCGCTGCCGCACATGGTCGTGTTCGACCACCACGGACGGCTGCGCAATCTCTCACCCGCGGCGGAGTGGCGGAACACCAGCATGGGCATGGCCGGGCGCGACCCGATCTTCATGGCGCGCATGGAAGCCGAGTGGAACGCGCAGGAGCGCACCTTCGCTGGAATTTCCGGCCTCGGCACGGCGGCGGCGCCGACGGTCGCCGACTGTGTGATGGACCTGTGCCTGAGTTGTCACGCCAAGGGCGGACACCAGCAGCAGTCCGCCGACACCAAGGGCACCGGGACCGACCCGCTGCCGGGCAGCGTCCTGCAGGTGCAGAACACCTTCATCTGCCGCGACCTGCTCCCCGCGCCATTGGCGCGCGGCTTGAAGACGAAGGAAGACGGGCACGAGTTCTTCGTGCGACCCAATCTGCAGAACTTCCCCGGAACGCCCGACGTGACTCGTGCGCAGTTGCGCGCTTCCAGTCTCGGGCGTGACGGTGTCACGTGCCTGGTCTGTCATCTCGCCGGGCCGGACGTCGGCAATCCGGCCGACGGATTCACCGGCAATGTGCCGTACGCGCTGGACGGCATGCTGTTCGCCCCGGACGAGATTGGCCCGCCGGGCGAGGTGATGCAGGCGGCGGTCGGACTCAAGCCCGTGCAGGGCAAGCAGCTGCAGGAGTCGCGGCTGTGCGGCGCCTGTCACGCGATCAATCTGCCGGTGGTACGCAGCGGCGACTGTACGACCAATCCGCAGACCTCGCCGTTCGAAGGCTGCGTGAAGGAATTCAAGTACGAGCAGACGACCTACTTCGAGTTTCTCAACAGCGCCTACAACGCCGACTCGCCCTCGGCCGAGCCTGGGCTCGTGCGCGAATGCCAGAGCTGTCACATGCGCAATCTGCACGCGACCTCGGGCACGGATCGGCTGGACTTCAAGGTGGCCAACATCCAGGACGACACCTTCTACCGCTACGACAACTCGCAGCCGCCCGAGAACCTCGCCCTGCCGGTGCGGCGCGACTTTCAGCGCCACGTGTTTCCGGGCCTCAACCTCTTTCTCAACGGCCTCCAACAACAGTTCTCGCTGCTGATGGGAGTGGCGGACCTGCCGTGGATGAACGTCACGCCCGAGACCGGCGTGCTGACGCAGCGCGACACGCTGCTCGAGTTCGCGCGCGAGGACACGGCATCGATCGCCGTCCAGAGTCTTCAGACGACGAGCGAGGGGCTGCGCGCCGCGGTGCGCGTCGACAACCTGACCGGCCACAATCTTCCCAGCGGCGTCGGCTTCCGGCGGCTGTTCATCGAGTTCTCGGTGCTGGACGCCAAGGACAACGTGCTGTGGTCGTCGGGACGCACCGACCGGCTCGGTCAACTGCTCCGCGCCGACGGCACGCCGCTGCCCTCCGAGCACTACCCGGCGACCGTGTACGAGCCGCACCATCAGGTGATTCAATCTGCCGACGAGGTGCAGATCTACGAGGAGGTCGTCGCCGACGACCGCGGCGTGATAACCACCGGATTCCTCAACCGCTGGTACGACAAGAAGGACAACCGCATCCCGCCGCGCGGCTTCCGCTGGGACTCCATGTACGTGCAGCCACCCTATGACGTTGCGCCCAAGGGCGAGGCGTTGCAGGACCCGCAGTACACGCGGCCGAACCCGGCGACGCCGCTCGATGGCGAAGATGAGATCACGTACGACGTCGCGCTGCCGCCGGCGCTGCGCAAGCGCGCCACCGCGGTGCGCGCGCGGCTGATCTCGCAGAGCATCCCGCCGTACTTCCTGTCACAGATCTTCGCCGAGCTGGCGATCGCGAAAGCCGACCCGGCGCTCGTCGCCAGCGACAACCAGCTGATCGTCGACGGCTCGTTCCTGCACTACCTGGCGAGCCGCTTCGACACCGCCGCGCTCAATGCGGACGGCGAGGCCTACCTGGCGGATTGGAAGCTCGAGGTCGCCGCCGACCAGCAACCGGTGCACGGCGCCGACAGCGATGCGTGCGCAGTCGTGGCGCCGCGCGATCGTACTGCCGCCTGGCCGCTCCTGCTGCCGGCAGTGGCGCTGCTCGCACTGCGCCGCCGGCGCTGCGGCGCGACACGTTCGATGGGCCCAGGCGCCGGGGAGTGACGCGTCGCCAGCGTCGGTGGCCGCTGAGGCCAAAGTAGCTAGCGTCGATCCGACAACAGGATCCAAACGCGCGCCGGCGTAAAAAAGGGGTGCCGGTCTGTCGAGATCATCCCGCCGTCGGCCTGAACATGTCGACCAAATCTTTGCATTGGCGGACGACGGCGGCGACTTTGTGCGGCGCGGTCACGCCGAGGCGCACGACGACGAGATCGAGCTTTGGGCTGATGAGGATGCGCTGGCCGAAGGCGCCGCTGCAATAGAACAGCCCGAGGCTGCCGGGGACGGTCCAGAAGTGGGCGCCGTAGATTCCGTCGGACTGCGGTGACGGGGTGCGCGAGTAATCGACCCATCCTGCGGGCAGGACGCGCTGACCGTCCCAGATGCCGTCGCGCAGATAGAGATATCCGAAGCGGGCGAAGTCGCGCGCGCTGCAGTAGCAAGTGGCCGAGCCGATGAAGTTGCCGGCGGCGTCGAAGCGCGGATCGGCGGTGGTCATGCCGATGCGGTCGAAGAGCTCGCGCTGCATGAAGGCGCGCATGCCGGCCTCATCGGTGCCGAGCGTCTCTCGGACCAGGCGGGCGAGCAGGTTGCTTGCGCCGCTGTTGTAGTTCCAGCGCGTCTCGGGCTCGACTTGGTAGGGCAGGGTGGCGGCAAATGCTGCGACGTCGTCCTGGCCGGCGCCGAACAGCATCGGGATGACGTCGGACTCTTCCTCGGCGTAGTAGCGCACCGAGCCGTCGCCGAGGTGCTCGGCTTCGCGAAAGCGCAGGCCGTCGACCATACGCAGCAGCTGATCGATGGTGATGCGCCGGCGCGGATCGCCGGCGGGCCACTCCTGCACCGGAATAGGCTGCGAGATGTCGAGCTTGCCGTCGTGCACCAGAATTCCCACCAGGCAGCTGGTGATGCTCTTTGCCATCGACCACGAGATGAAGGCGCGATCCGGGTCGACGCCGGCGCGGTAGCGCTCAGCGACGATGGCGCCGTGTTGCACGATCACGACGGCATTCGTGCGCTCGAGGTCGTCCGGCTCCGGCTCGGCAAAGGCGTGGTCCAGCAACTGCGACAGCTTGTCATGATCGACCCGCGCATCGAGCTCGGCGCGCGGCCAGGACTGCGTCGGCCACGGCAGGCCCGCGGGTTGCGGCGGAAGCGGCAGCAGCGCCGGCTTCGAGTGCGACGACGTGGGAGCCGATGTCATGGCGCGGACCATAGGTCCGCAGACTCGCGCGACGCAACGCAACGACGGGCCCGCGTCAGTCGAGCCTGGCTCATGCCGTTGCACGCAGCGGAAGCGTCGTCGCCGTGTGGATGAAAGGCCGCACTTCCACAGATGACCTCCAGTTTCGACCGGCGATCCGAGTGGAAGCTGGCGACTCAAAGACAGGGCGCGCCGGGACTGCAAAACGTTGCGGACGCACTCATGTAGTCTCACCGACACTGCGACGGTGAGCTGCGCGCACACCGCTTGATGCAGAGCTGAATGACGAGGGATAAGCCATGGGCGGCAGAATCGGCGAATTCGGATGTCGCGGAATTCCGTTTGAACACCGCAGCATCCCGTCAGCGACCGATTGAAAAGCTGTCGCCGGCCTGCGTAGGGGTTCGGTGACTCAGCCATCCCGTCCGTGGGGGATCTGATGCCTGAGCCGTAGGGAAGGACGACAGATGGCGTTCAGCGATACGGCCGATTCATGGACCAGACGCTGGTGGAACCTCGCCGCGGTCGCGGTGATCGTCATCGCCCTTGGGGCGCGGCCGGGCTTGGCCCAGACCTGCGTCGGTGACTGCGGCGGTAACGGCGTGGTCGCGATCAATGAGATCATTGAATGCGTCAACATCGCGCTTGGCAGTACGGCCCTCCCCACGTGTTCGGCATGTTCCTCGAACGGACAGGACGTGGTGATCAGCGACGTGATCACCGCCGTGAACAACGCGTTGAACGGCTGTCCGCTAGTACCAACGGCGACGGCGACCGCGCAGTCGGGTACGCCAATCGCCTCGGCAACCCCGACTCCGATGCCGACCATCGACACGTGTCTGGGCAAGCCGGACGGCACCACCTGCGACGCGGGGACGGATACAGCCGTGACGCAGATCTGCGTGAGCGGCAGCTGTGAGCCGTGCGCACCGATCGGCAGCCCGTCACCGCAATTCGTCGACAACGGCGACGGCACCATCACCGATCGGCGGACGTGCCTGGTGTGGGAGAAGAAGTCGGCCGACAACGGCATTCACGACAAGGATCGCACCTTCGATTGGAGCACCGGGACGAACGATCCGGACGGTGAAGCTTTCACGGTGTTTCTCGCCGCGCTGAACACGTCGACCTGCTTTGCCGGGCACTGCGACTGGCGCCTGCCGAGCGAGGACGGACAGAACCCACCGTTCATCGGCGCGCGCGAGTTGGAGAGCATTCTGGCGGCGCCGTTCCCGTGCGCGACGAATCCGTGTGTCCCGGCGGCGTTCAACACGGACTGCTTCTCAGGATGCTCGGTGACGAGCTGTAGCTGCACGCAGGCCAACGGCTACTGGTCGGCGACGACCGACGCCGCGCAACCGGCCAACGCGCGGCTGGTCAGCTTCTTCAATGGCAATCTGGGCGATCCGAGCAAGACCGATACGTTCTACGTTCGCGCGCTGCGCGGCGGCCCGGTGGGCCGCTGTTTCGGCAAGCCCGACGGCACCACCTGCGACGCGTCGACGGATGGGCCGGTAACGCTGACCTGCGCGAGTGGCGACTGCGCGCCCTGCGCCGTGGACCGCTGCGCGTTGCCGCGTTTCGTCGACAACCGCGACGGTACGATCACCGACCGGACGACCTGCCTCGTGTGGGAGAAAAAGGACAGCTCCGCGGGCATTCACGACCTGAACAATCACTTTACGTGGAGCACCGGCGACAACAGTCCGAACGGCACGGCCTTCACGGTGTTGGTCGAGCAGCTGAACGGCACCGGCTTTGCCGACCACAGCGATTGGCGGTTGCCCACGTCAGCCGGCAGCGCCGAGCTCCCGACCGGGCAGCCGCCGGAGATCGAGAGCCTCGCGGACCAGGCGGCGACCGGATGCGGCTCTGGCCCGCCGTTGCTGCCGTGTGTCGATGCAGCGTTCAACACCAACTGCGGCGCCGACGGCCTTGGCAACGCGGGCTGCACCATCAACGGGGCGGCCGGAACGCAGCAGTGCAGTTGCACCGCGGCGTCCCTGTACTGGTCGTCGTCCACGGTCAGCTCCGACGCGAACGACGCATGGTTCGAGGATTTCAGCAGCGGCAACCTGTCGAGCGGCATCGCCAAGACGAACGGCTTTTTCGCCCGCGTCGTGCGCGGCGGCGCGCTGAATCCGTGTCTGGGCAAGCCGGATGGCGCCACTTGCGACGCGGGAAGCGACGCGCCGCAGGCTCTCACCTGTGCGGGCGGCCTCTGCGCGCCATGCGTCGCCGACCAGAGCGCGGCGCCGCGCTACGTCGACAACGGCGACGGCACGCTCACCGACCGGCAGACATGTCTGGTGTGGGAGAAGAAGTCCGACGACAGCGACGTGCACGACAAGGACAGCACGTTTACCTGGAGCGCCGGGACGAACGCTGCAGACGGCACGGTCTTCACGAGCTTTCTCGACGCATTGAACACGGCGCCCTGCTTCGCGAAGCACTGCGACTGGCGCCTGCCGAGCGAAGATGGACGGAACTTTCCGTCCACCGGGCCGCTGGAGTTGGAGACCCTCCTGATGGCACCGTGCAGCGCGGCAGTGTGCGTACCGCCGCCCTTCGATAAAGACTGCGCCCCCGGATGCGCTGCAACGGTCTGCAGCTGCACACAGGCGACCGACTATTGGTCGTCTACAAGCGAGTCCGACGATCAGAGCTTCGTCTGGGCCATCGACTTTGCCCCAGGCCAAGGCGGCGCTCTCCTCGGCGCCAGCAAGCCCGGCAGCCTGGCCGCCCGCGCCGTGCGCGGCGGCTCGTGATCGATCGCGTTCTGTCTATTGCGCAAGCCATCAACCCCCTGCGCAGGCATCGACGCGCCGCCCGGCGCTTGCATCGACGGTGGCGTCCGGTTGGTCTATGCACCGTAGCGTCTCCCTTTCGGCGCGTCGCTGGCGTCGACATCAAGTTCGAAGTCGCACTGTTGCTCACGAGGTGACGGCATGGACATGAAGCTCGAGGTCGTGGTG
>Ga0265314_10001737_pt1 | contig 23581 bp, 14 predicted proteins | sample 4126metaG_FD_203106 | JGI IMG/M metagenome (GOLD analysis project Ga0265314, IMG submission 203106) | Rhizosphere microbial communities from Carex aquatilis grown in University of Washington, Seatle, WA, United States - 4-1-26 metaG | ecosystem: Host-associated > Plants > Roots > Rhizosphere >... | reverse complement strand
GGTTGGCGCCCGAGCCCAGACGGGTTAGCGTGATGGCGGCTACATCGTCGCCGCTGATGACAGGACGGCGGTGATAAGCAACCTGCATCCCTCCGCCCGCCTCGGCCATGAAGTAGGGGTACTCCTCCTTTTGTGCTGCCGGCCGCGCCGCAGTTGGACCGCCCATGCCTCCGTTGTCGCGAAGGGTCTCAAAAAGGTAGTAGCCGCTTGGAGGCAGATCGGTCAGAGTACTTTCCCAAAAATCATCGGGATATCCTCCGTAGACTGGGATCACCTCGCCCGCCGGAAAATCTGTGTCGCCCCAGCCCGTCACCGTATAAAGAGGAGCTTCGACACCGGACGCGCGCGCAATCTTCTTCAGTTCCGAAATGTGCGCTGCGCCCGCATCGGGACCGTGTTCGTAATATTCGTTTTCCAACTGGGTACCGATGATCGGGCCGCCATCCTTCCACAGAAGCCCTTTTACTTGCGTTCCAATCTGGCCAAAATAACGGCGAACGTATGACAGATACTGTGGATCGTTCCGTCGAGTCACTCCCTTCGCCAGTACCCAGTCGGGCAAGCCGCCGTTCCGTACCTCGCCATGGGCAAACGGCCCGATGCGGAGAAAAACATACAATCCATGCTTGCCGCAGAGTTCAACGAACGCGCGCAGATTCCGCTGACCCGACCAGTCGAACTGGCCCTCAATTTCCTCGTGGTGAATCCAAAAAACGTAGGTGGCAACGATCTGAACGCCGCCCGCCTTCATTTTCAAAAGCTCTTCTTCCCAGTACTCTTGCGGGTAACGGGAATAATGGAATTCGCCCATCACTGGAAGCCAGGGCTTGTCATCGAGCGTTAGGTATTGATTGTCCGCGACCGCGATCTCATGGCCGGTTGAGGACTTGCCGCCCATCTGCATACGGTGTGCCGCTACATTGCTGGCTGGTTTACTGGCATCGATAACGATGACATGCGCACTCGGAGGCTGAGCCTGCGCCAGAGAAAGCAAGAAGAGGAATGGTAAAGCGACCCGCACCAGAATCACAACAGAGTCGCCCCGCGTGGTGCCTTTCGCATTGCGGGCGATCTGGTTCCGCCTAGTATTCGACGACAAAGACCTTGCCCTCCAACTTCACCTCGTCTCCTTCGCTCGATGAACATTGGATCGTGATCGGCGATCCGGGCTTGAGGGAACTGTTCTTGATTTCACCCACAGCCCACGAGAGGCCACTCCAGATCACCTTGTCATAACCAATCTCGACAGGCACGGGCTTACCCGCTTGTGACGCGCTGAGCACAAAAACCTTACCCATATTTGCTCCATTTGGCGGCCCGCCCTTCCAACTGCGCATGATCGTTCCGTCTTTTACAGAGCGCTGTTGCATGACGATGCGCAAGTCTCCAATCCGCGGAGCGTCGACCGAGGCCTGGATGGTATTCTTCCCCGCTGCGGAAAAAGTTGCGGCGACAGAGGTAATGGACCGCGGAATCACAACATCGTCTTGAATGCCGAGGTCGTATCGGGCATTCGCATATTTGCCGAATCCGACGACGGCCAACTGGCCCGGTCCGAGTTCAATCGTATCGCCCGCTAGCACAGGTTGATAGCCGGCATCACAAAAGATGACTCTTCCGCCGGTGATCGCGGCCTGCTCGCGCGAAAGCCGCGGTATCTGAATCGAGTCGATACTCTGTTTGGGATTCATCACGGCATAGACGGATCCGTCGGAATCAAGGGAACCAAATCCGTAGGGCTGGATGTTGCCTGGAATACCTCCAAAGGTCTTGGTACGGCCAGTTGATTGGAGTCCGAGATAGAGCGCTTGCACCTGGGCGAACCAGCGGGCATCGTCGTCGCTCAGAAACTCAAGGTTGCCATGCACGGTGTTGACCCAGCCACCACGCGCCATCATCAACAGCAACGCTCCTTTCCATGCATGCGTCTTGCGGTAATAGATTGTGCCCGTGTTCCCTAGCATGAAGCCGGTCGAGTCGATCCGCTCGAGAGGAAGAGAGGACTGTTCGTAGCGCCGGACCATGTGATCGCTGTAAACGTCCATGGACCGCCAGAAATTCATCTCCGGCACGTCGGAGGGACGAGGATCACCGGAGTAAAGCGAATCGAACACTTCGAGCCAGCGTAGGTCGACAGCATTTTTAAAAGGGAAAGGCCCAGCCGTGGACTCGACGTCCCCGCCGAAGCCGTTGAAGGCGACCAGCACGACATCGCGGTTTCGTTGCCGGAAGGTCTTCAGCGCTTGCCGGAATGCATCTGCGTTCCGCGAACGAACTTCCTCGGGAGTCATCTTCTTGGCGGTTGCCGGCGTGGCTGCACCAAAATCCACAAAATCAAACTTGAACATGCGAATGCCATGGTCATACCAGTACTGCAGTGTGTCCATGAAATTTGGGAGGAAGCCGCCCTCAGAGAATGACATTGCGCCCTTGTTCTCGTTGAGCGAGTTCTGCCACTCCGCCGTGGCCTTGATCTTGACCAGCGTATTGGTACTGAACCATAGCCCGGGCAGAATGCCGTTGGCGCGGCATTTGCGGACCCACTCGTCTGGCCCGTTCGGCCAATTGGGCTTTCGCCAGGTCCGGTAGCCACCGTCCGGGTCGAACCAGAAAGCGTCCATCATGTAGTAATCAAAACGGACGCCGAGATGACGCAAACGGAGAATCTGGTCCAGTTCTTTCATGGCCAGTTGTTCGGTCAAGGGAATGTTGTCGGAGAGCTCGTCGTACGCCGACCAATTGTTGTAGACGAAAATTGGATCCTTCGCGAGGACAGGCGCTGGATCTGCATCATTAGTCCTGGCCAGGGTTGTGGCACCATCCGGAGCGGAGTGTTCCTTTGCCGGTGGTTCGCCTAAGACTTTGGGGCCGAGACATACGACGAGAATCAGGAGAGCTCGGGACACTATAGTCTGTCGCAGCATATTGCTCCGATGGTCTAAAACCAATAATAATCTGTGAGGGATAATCTGTGGGGGAGAGGGTTCGCCAGCCGGATCGGCGCTTCCGGTTCATTGCCCCGTTCCAGCAAGCTCAGGCTCGACTTGCTACAGCGTCCGTGCCTTGTTTTCCGGAACGCGCCAGAACACGAACAAGAACCCCGCGAGGCGGATGGCGGCGTAGGAGTCGGTCGAGTCAGCGTCATTCGTAGGAGTTTCCGTGGTTCCAGAAACGTTGTAGTCGCAGACCGTGCAAGACAGGCGCCACTTATCTGGATAGTTCAAGTGGGCGATGTACCACTGCATCCACGCCTTCACTTTAGGGTGATAGACGGGGTTCCCTGTTCTCACCAGACCGATTGCCGCCAGATTCGAATAGTACGGCATGATCTGGTCTGCGGTGTATATGATTGCGCCATCGGGCAGTGTAGATGCACTCGATGTCGTCCAGTTGGCGGTGGTGGTGATGTTCTGTTGATAGGTGGGCGTCTGTCCGCAAGAGACACTTGAGAACAGCGCGACGAAAAGGAAGTACGCTACGACGAAAAAGCCTTTCGTACCTGCCATTGGGGGAATCTCCTTATTGTGCTGTCGTCCTGCCGCTGATCCTGCAATTTACTGAGGCGCTCTGTAAAACGATAATGCCGAACGAGTTATGACAACTTACTCGCCGAACGGCACAAAGCCGAGCAGACTTATCGAGCAGAATCCGGCCACGTTGTTGTACTCATTTGACGCGGGAATGTCGGTGTCACGAACGCCTCCGGTGGCGGAGTCGTAGGGAGTGATTGTGAGCCAGCGAAATGAAGTCGCAGGCTCGGGTTGCAGGAGGGCGGCCGCGGCCATGCCGAGCATGGCGACACTCAGGCTGGAAGCGGGTTTGCCGTCGGGCTCAACGAAGCTGCCATCGTTGCGTACCTTGGAGCGCAGCCACGCCAATGCTTGGCGGTTCTGTGGCGTGTCGCCCCACATCCACGGCAGGTACCCCTGAGCAAAAACATAGGGCGCCGGATCGAGAATGCCTTTCTCATTGAGGCCTAGCCCGTAGCGACCGTTTGACTTCAAGAAGAATCGCCGCGGTGTCTGTTCCCTAAGAAAGCGGGCGATCCGCGCATATTCGCTCGAGTGATACAACTCGGCTCCGGCCTGCATGCCGAGATACACGTCTCCCTGATCCGCGCTGTACTTGAAGGCCCAGAGATGCCACTGCCCGCCGGAGGCGTGTTGCTGCCATGAACTCCAGCTAAACCCGTCTTTGTCGAGGTTGTGCTGGATCACGAAATTTAGCGCTGCATGGGCATTGGCAGAGTAAGTTCGAGCCAGGGCATCGCTGCCCGTAAGCTTCTGATCTAAGTACAGCAGGTAGACGAACAAAGTTGAGGTAGCATCCACACCGCGCACATCGGTGATACCCTTGCCCGGCGAAGTCGGAATCGGCGCATAGGGCGCGTTCGCCGAGTACACATAACGCCAGCTTCCTTTCCACAGCGGATCCGTCATCTCCTCGCGCGCTGCCAGCCACTGGATGCCGCGTTCCAGGCCGTCTTTGTAGCGTGGATCTTTCGTCGCGCCGTAGGCTGCGCCGAGACCAATGAGCGCGTACTCCATATTGGAGTCTTCGTTCACGGTGATCACGCCCGGACGGTCGGGAATCGCGCCGCTGGCATTCTGGAGCGAAAGAATGAAATCGGCGAGATGAAGCGCATGCGGCCACCTAGCGGCAGGCGCTGGTAGTGCTTTGCCCGCCGCGGCCGTCTGAGCGTTAGCCGGCCATGAGGGGAAGCAGCAAAGCAAGAGTGCAGTTAGCATCGTCAAAGATGCTCTGGCCGATTTGTTTGCCGCGCTGGTCACTGTTTCCACCTCGGGCCGCGTCATCTGTGATCTCGCGAACCGTTACCACTCGAATCGGGCACCTATCTGGCCGTAGCGATGGCCGGACACGCCGGTGACGTGGCCGAAGAACGGACTGTTGATGTCCGTGTTGGGGGCGCTCCAATGGTGACGATTGAAGGCATCGAAGAATTGTGCGCGAAGAGTGGCCTGGAACCGGCCATCCCTGCCAAAACTAAAGCGCTTTACCATGCTGATGTCTTCGCTCGCCCAAGCCCAATCCCGCAAGGAATCCTGAATCGAATATTTTTCGGGGCTAAAGGCGCCAAATGCGGGACTCGAATATGCGGCGGGGTCGAAATACACGCTGCTGGGGTCAGTGCCAACCGGATCTGCCACCCAGGCCGGATTGAACGTCTTGAAATGGTTGCTCAAGCTGACGTTGGGATTGCGCACGGCGAATACCGCGTCCCAACCCGGATATTGATTCGCAGCAGCCACCGTCCACAGCGGCGCGCCGCTGTGATAACTCAGTTCGGTGCCTAGCGTCCAGCCACCTAAGAGGTACTCGTCAATCGCGTGCCGGCCTGTCGCCAGTCTTTTCCCGCGACCGAACGGTAGGTCATAAACCAAGTAGCCTTTCACTTCATGCGTGTGATTCCAACTGTCCACTTGGTCGGTCAGGTTCTTCAGGTTGTAGGGATCTTGATTCCAAAGCGTGATCCAGGACTCGGCGAATGCGCCCGCGTCGCTGGCGTTTCCCTGCGCTCTTGAGAGCGCGTAATTCAAGTCCGCAGTCAAGCCGTGCGACCCCTTCACTTTGACTTCCGCAACCAGTGCCTTATAGCTATTGGTCGAAAGGTCCGAATTGACGATCTGAACGGATTGCCCCTGCGACGAGAGCTGCGGGTAAGGGGTGATCGCCTGGTAAGCATAGCCGCTGAATCCTGAATAAGGATAGGGAACGCCCGCTGCCGCGGCGTCGGCTGGACTCTGGATGTAATCATCAAGGTGCCCAGAGTTAAGAAGGTTCAGGTAAGTGGCCTGGGTTGGATAGTTATAAGGCCAGATGCTGCCGTCATGCAGATGACTGCCGTGATTGCCAATGTAAGTCAAGGACAATACGGTATCCTTCGACGCCAAATATTGCACGCCGAGATTCCAGTTTTGCGTCGTGCCCATGTGCAAGGCATCCGGCCAGGTGTAGGAAACACCATCGTTCACATAGGTTTGTGTTGGAGTGCGATCAGGATAAACATCCTGTCCCGGGTAGCCTGCGTCCCACTGAAATCCGATTGCGTCCACAATGTTGTTGACCACATTGTTGGAGCCGATGAACCCAAAGGCACCTCCGCTAGTCGCAAAAGGAACTCCGTTCCACTGATTTAGAGCGAGCGGCGTATAGAAGATGCCGTAGCCTCCGCGCAGCACAAGCTTCGATTGCAGTTGATAGGCGAGGCCGATGTGGGGGCCGAACTCGTGGTAGTCCTGGTTTTTTTCGAAAGATGTGCTGCCGTTGTTCGCCCATGTCCAGGCTCCATTGTTGGCTCCCCAGAGCGGGTTGTTCGCATTCAAATTGAAATTCGCCCACTTGCCATCGGTCTCGTGGAAGCGGAAATTGAAATCCCAGCGCAGGCTCGCGTTGATTGTGAGCTTGTGATTGACGTTGATGTCGTCGGACGCAAACAGGGACATGCGCTTGCGCCGCCCGTGCAAAAGGTAGCCTACCGTCTGCCCGGCATTTTGCACGTCTCCCAACAGGAAATTCGCAAAGGCAAAGCCGACAAAAGGAGAGATCTGGGAGTCAGTCGGTGCCCCTGTACTGCTGCTGAAGTTATAAGTGCGAATTCCATTGTCTTCGCGGCTGTTCATTCCCCGGGCCTGGAAGTCGCCGCCGAACTTGAAACTGTGGCGTCCATGAACCCAGGAAACAGTGTCGCTGACGCTGCGGTTGTATTGCACGTAACCGTCGGAGTAGGGCGCTCCGATCGTGGTCTCGCCCACTCCGTTGATGGAGCCGCCGAAAGTGATCGTGGGGAAGTTCTTTCCGTTCGTGCCCGCGATGCCTACGTTGTCGGGGTTGTAGGAGCTCGGAGGCGTGTCGGTTGCTTTGTGCTCGTTGTAGAAAACGGAGAACGAGTTCACCAGGCTGGGCGTGACGTTGTAGAAGTGCTGCAAGCGGATCGATCGGTCCCACTGAACCTGTGTGAGACCGTCATAAAATGGGCCCGGATCGGATCCGCCACCGCTTTGCCAAAGGCTGCCGGGAAGCCCGCCGGCAGCGGCGTAGGGAAGAGTAAACCAGTTGTACGAAACGGCGATGTGCTGCTTCTGCGAGAGATTGTGGTCCAGTTTCAGGTCGAGGTGCTCCACCGTTTGCCCCGCATTGCCCGTGAATGACGGGAAGTTCAAAACAAGGCCCTGGCCGACCGGAGCATATTTCTTTTTGTACAGATTGTTGACGATGTTCAGTGCAATCGGGCTGATCCGGGTGGTGGGAACAATGTTGCCCGCGAAGGGAACGTTGCAGGTTACACCGTTGCCGTTCGTGTACATCGCGCTGGGGTCGTAGATCTGCCCCACGAGAATCGGCTGCCCGGTGCAAGGATCGAGTGCGAGCGACTGATTCGGATCATTATTCAGATGCAGCGGCCCGCCCAACAGGGCGCTGAAGTCACCATTTAGAAAAGCCTGCGTCGGAACCGTGTTCTGGTTGGGAGCGAACGACAGCGTCACGTTGCGATAGCGCTCCCAACTGCCGAAGATGAATGTGTGGTTTTTCCAGATCGGGCCACCCGCGCTGAATCCCCAGTCGTTGAAGCGGTCGCGAGGCCGTTTGTATTGATCCCGGCAAGTTGAATCACCGGGAGCACACTGCGAAAGGAAGAAATTGTTATCCCACTGATTGGCGTCGAGCGCTTCGTTTTCCAGGTAGTAGTAGCCGCTGCCGTGAAGTTGGTTCGTCCCCGATTTGAGTTCCACCAGAACGGCGCCGCCCCCTGTGGATGCCCCCTCGGCGCCGATTCCGCCGACCTGCACATTCATTTCCTGCACGGCTTCCATGCCGATGTTCTGCACAAATCCCTGCAAGCCCGCGGTCGCCTCGGTGCCATCTACCATCACGTTCTTCGACATGTCCTGCGAGCCGGCAATGTGGCCCGAGTAGTTGCCGCCGTTGGTGGTAGCCACGTTCGAATAGATAAAGTTCGTGATGTCGCGACCGCCACTGATGTCCAGAGGCAACGTTTCCATCGCCCTGGCCGTCATCACCGTACCAACCGAAGAGGTTTCGGTTTCCAGAAGCACGGGCGCTGCAGACGCCACGTCCACCCGTTCCGACGACGAACCAATCGCGAGTTGGACGTTCACTTCCGCAACCTGCGCCACTTCCAGTTCCAGCCCGGTGCGCTCCATGCCCTTAAAGCCTGGCCCGTCGAAACGCATCGAGTAGTGGCCGATCGGCAAAGCCCGGATCTGGTAGATGCCCACGCTGTTCGTGGTCGCCGGGTAGGTCACGCCCGTATCGACATTCGTCGCGACGACCTGAACGTCGGAGACAACCGCGCCGGAGGGATCGGTGACGGTGCCATTGATTGTCGCTTTGTCCACCTGTGCCGACAGCAGCCCGCTAAACAGAACCGGCAGCAACAACCATCCCGCCCAGCTAGCGAAGTTGCCCATGATCTTCATAAAGACCTCCTCTCGTGTTACGGTGCGCCCGCAGTGCATCACGAAACTCGGACGACGTTTTCGTTAACTGGACCCGCGCACCCCGCAGAGCGTTTGAACCTCAGGCTCCTCGCGGCCGTGGCTGGCACAAATGGTCAACGCCAACGAGCGTTCACTCCGGGAGGGGGCAGCAAGCCCACTCTGCTTCGGAACGTATACCTGTCTATACATATTGTCAAGTGATCGTTGGCGGGATTTCTAGGGCGAGAGAAGCCCTATTCTACTGCGGTTGCGGGGATGGCGAGGACCGCGCGATAGCGATCTCCGCGATAGACCGAGTGTGCGCTCTCCACTGGCTTTCCGTCGACGTTCCACAAAGTGCGGGAGATGACCAGCACGCTGGACCGGTGCGGGATTTCCAGCAACTCCGCCTCCTGCCGGCTGGCGGCGCGGGCCTCAATGATCTCATCCGCCCGGCTCACGCGGATACCGTACCGCTCCCGGAGCGTTCGGTAGAGCGACGAAGACGCAAAATCAATTTTGTCCACTCCCGGAAACTGCTCTCGCGAAAGCCATACTTCCTCGACCGCTACGGGCAGACCGTCTGCCAACCGCAACCGGCGCAGGTTGAACATTGGAGCCCCCACTCCGACCCGTAGGCGCGAGGCCACTTCCGCCGGAGCGGGAATCGTCTCCGCACCAAGAATGCGGGAGCCGGGCTTCAGGCCCAGAGCCCGCATTTCTGCTGTGAATCCGGACAGGTGCGTAATGTCTTTTTCAACCCGGGGTTGACTGACAAATGTGCCCTGCCCCTTGTGGCGCGTGGCAAACCCCTGGGTCTTCAGAGACTGCAGAGCGTGGCGCGCGGTCATCCGGCTGACGCCGCATGTGCGGCTGAGTTCGTCTTCGCTCGGCAGCGCGTCGCCCGGGCGCAGTTGCCCACCCTGAATCATCTTCAGCAATTGCGCCTGGATCTGGAAATACATGGGAGTAAAGCTGCTTTTGTCGAGCGGCTCAAAATGCCACTTGCTGTTCGCGTCGATTGCCTTCACCGGAGACGCCACGGGGCTCTCCTTTCGCCTTTCGACCTGCGCTCGATTCTGCATGCGGTGCTCCTCCCCCAGTTCCTTAGTAACTCGCCCGGCTCAGCACGACGATCGCAACCAGCAAGACTCCGATACCCGAATACATCAGTCCCTTCGCTCGGCTCGGGGCCCGTCGCCACTCTCCCAAGCCGATGCCGATTGCATTCGCGAGAAGAAGGCCCGTCGCCAGACTCAGCGGCCAGCCGATCGATGTGCCGAGCGGCCCGAGTTTCGGCGCAGCAGCACCATAAACAAAGATACTGCCTCCCCACAACAACGCCATCAATGCCGATAGACCATACAAACGCGCTCCGCCCGGCTGGCGAAACTTTGCCATGCTTCCATTTTTCGCGAGCAAATACCCGCAGAAAGCGAGGTTGGCGACCGATCCCGCTCCAAGCATCAGGCACCAGATCAGATTCGTGCTGGAAAACTCACTGAGCCCCGCACTGCGCCCAAACTCCGCGATCGGTTGCGCCAGTGTAAACCCAATGTTGAAAACAGCCGACAGCAAACCCGATCCCGTCGCTAGCAGCAGCGCCACGCCCAACGGACGAGCGCGCCCCACCAGATCGCCCCTCTCTGCCCCAACGCCGATAGTCTGCTCGCGCTGCCGCCCCGCCGTGCCGCACAGAATAATCCCAACCAATTCAATGACCACGCCGGCGACGATCATTTTTCCGGTTGACGAAAACAACTTCTGCGGCGCCAGCAACAACAGCGGGAGCAGCGAACCCAAGGCAGAACTGATCGCCAGTACCAGAGTGTTAGCCAGCGAGATGCCAATAGCGCTCACGCTTTGCCCAAACATGATGGCCCCAAAACCCCAGGCAAATCCCGCGGCGATGGCGATCCACACAGCATGCGCCGGTGCCTGGGCCAGCACGCCCCAACTTTGCGGCGCAATAGCGGTGATGGTCACCGCCGGCATCAGCAGGCAGGAGCACATTATAAAAAGACTCCAGACATTCTCCCATTCCCAGCGCCCCAGAAAGCGCATGGGCAGGGTGAAGCTTCCGTTCATGAGTCCGGACAAAATCGCCAGCAACGAACCGACCAGCACGATATTCCCCATTTTCTTCCGTCCGTTCTGCCCAAAGGCTCCTTAGAAAAGCACTCGCGGCTCGAGCCAGGATTCCGAAATGTTGCACATAAATTTAGTAGGCTATACAATCATACAACAGAACATCGCGGAGGGCTAAAAACAAACTCCGAGAGAGGCGGGGAGAATAAATGTCCGATGCCCTGCAAGAACTGAGAGGCAAGCTGGTGGTGTCGTGCCAGGCCGCGCCCGGAGATCCTCTAGAAGACACCGAAACCATTCGGCGCATCGCTCGCTCGGTAGCCGGAGGAGGAGCCGCTGGCCTGCGCATTAATAGCCCCGAGCACATAGCAGCCATTCGGCAGGAATCTACGCTCCCCATCATCGGGATCCAGAAGCGCTACCACGGAGAAACGATTCACATCACGCCTGACTTTGCCTCGGCAGCGGCGCTGGCGGCGGCGGGGGCCTCGATCATTGCACTCGACTGTACTGCACGCGTCTGGCCCGATGGCGACCCCTGGCGACTTCTGATCGAGCGAATTCATCGCCAACTCAACCTGCCCGTCATGGCCGACGTTGCCACGATCGAGGAAGCCTTGGCCGCTGCCGCCGCAGGCGCCGACATGGTTGGAACCACCTTAAACGGATATACGAAAGGAACCCGCAACAATCATTTTTTCAGTTGGCCTTTGTTAGCTGCGATGGTCCAGCAGATTCCAGTGCCGGTGGCTGCCGAAGGCCACATCAGTTCACCGGAAGAAGCTCGGCAAGCGCTCTCGATGGGGGCATGGTGCGTGATTGTCGGTTCGGCGATCACTCGCCCGGGCACGATTGCCGCCAAGTTCGTTCGCGCCATAAGTCCCGAACGTGCGGCCGCACTGGCAATCGGCGTCGATATCGGTGGGACGTCTATTAAGGCCGGCCTGGTTGATCCGGATGGAGACGTAACCCTAGCGACGCAGGTTCCCACGGAAGCGACTGGCGGGCGAGATGTAATTGCGGCGAGGTTGTGCCAGGCCGTGCAGCAGGTATTGTCAGCGGCCCAGAGCCAGGGACTTCAGCCAGCAGGCCTGGGCATTGCCAGCGCCGGAGCGATCAACGCTCAGGATGGGTCCGTTTTTGCCGCGACCGACAATCTCCCCGGCTGGGCAGGCTTCCAGTTGCGAGCTTTCGTAGAGGACCGGTTTCGCCTTCCGGTCTGGGTCGTAAATGATGCGCACGCTGCTGTGCTCGCAGAACTGCACTTTGGCCTCGGGCGCAGTCTGTCGGACTTCGTCGCCATCACGATCGGTACGGGGATTGGCGGAGGCGTCGTCTGCGGCAGAAAACTGCTCTCCGGTCGGCACGGTTTTGCCGGGTCCATCGGTCACCACGTCATTCACGAGGGCGGACGCCAGTGCAACTGCGGCCGGCGCGGCTGTTTAGAGGCCTATGTCTCCACCGCCGCCTTGATACGGGAATTCGAAGAGCGCGGTGGTTCGATTCCCGACCCACTGCCCAACGACCTCGCAGGCCTCACCTTGCAAATAAACCAGCTCGCCAGCACAGGTGCGTCTGCCGCTGTCGGCGCCTACCAGGCCCTAGCGACTTATCTCGCCGAAGGAATTGCCAACATCTTCAATCTGTTTGATCCCGAAGCCGTACTGATTTCGGGTGGGCTGGTGGAAGGCCAACCACAGTTTGTTCTCAGCGTGGCCGAACAAGTCGCCGCTCTTTTGCACTTCGGCTCGAAGCGAAAGCCGTGCGTGAAGGCCGCCACCGCGGGACGGCTTGCCGGCGTGCAGGGCGCGGCAACTCTGGTGTTTGAAGGACAGAAGTAACAACTGTCGACAGATCGTAACTCGAACTACGGAAGTGAAAATCCACTCGTGCAGGTACGGAATCATCATGAAAGAAATGCGCAGCTGTCTAATCTATTTGCTGGTTGCACTCGCGTCGGCGTCGGCGTTCGCCGAGCACAAGAATACCCGCCTGGAACTGATCCCGCCCTCACCGGTCACGGACAAAGTGATCCTGGATATTCGTGGCGCAGTCGAAAATGACAGCAGCTCTGACCGGCAATATTCGATTTCGCTCTATCTCGACCGAGAGTCGCCTGCCGCGCTGCTCCATACGGAGAACGCGTTGATCCAAGCCCACGGCAACGCCGGCATCTATTTCCGCCATTCCACCGACCAATGGAAAGGCCGCCACCGCATCATCCTCGTCGCCTCCAGCAAGAGCCGCAAAGTTCGCACGATTCGCGAACTCGAAGTCTTGCCGTCGTCCATTCGTTCCACAAAAACGGTGGATGGCGCTTGGGTTGGCATCGCGCACTGGAGCGACGAAGAGGGCCGTCACTGGAATTCGACGATCCGCAAACTGACCGAAGCCGACTGGCGCCAGCAGATTCACGGCATGCACAACCTGGGGATGGACACCGTCGTCATTCAGGAGACCTTCCGCAATCAGGAATACTACGGCAGGAATAACATCGCCAGCACCGGCTACAAAGGGCTCGCCTATTACCCGTCCGAACTGTTCACGGGACGCGCGCAGGTTCTCGCCCATGATCCTCTCGAAGCGATCTTGTCCGAAGCGGATCGCCTGCACATGAATGTCTTCCTCGGCATCGGTATGTATGCGTGGTTCGATTTCACGGCAGCTTCCCTCGAATGGCACAAAAAGGTTGCCGGGGAACTATGGCGTCGCTACGGCCATCATCCATCCTTTTATGGTTGGTACGTTTCGGAAGAAACCTACGGCAGCCTGATCCCCGACGAAGGCGAAGCGGCGAAGGATCGCTATCGCCAGGAACTCATCAATTTCTTCCAGGAGCTCCAAGCGTTCTGCCGCAAACTCGCTCCCGAGAAGCCGCTCATGCTCGCGCCCAACGCCCACGGCATGATGTCGTCGCAAGACATCTGGCCGCTTGTGCTCAAGCATCTTGATATCGTCTGTCCCTTTGCGTTTCATCGTATGCCCGAGGGAGACATAACCGGTGAACAATCAGCAGCGATCTGGCAAGCCATGTGCGACAAGGCCGAGGCACATCTCTGGATGGATATGGAAGCGTTTCTCTTTGAAGACGACGTCGCATTGGTTCCGCGCCCAATCGCCGGATTGCTCCAGGACCTCCAGCGCTTTCCCAATTTTGAGAAGATACTTTGTTACCAGTATCCCGGCATCTTCAATTCTCCGAAAACGAAAGTGCAGCCGGGAGGGCATCCGACCGTTGTGCTGTATCAGGACTATCTACGGTATCGGCAACTCCTCCGCCAGAAAACTCAGACCGATTGAACTGACATAGAGTTTTGCGCTTCGTGAATGAGCAATCACGAAAGAGCTTTGACTTGTGCCTATGTCTTGCGGACCGATATGACGGAGCCGGTGTAGCGGTCAGCTCGCAACAACGAGCTGTCCCGGACGCTACTCTCGTTGGCCGGTTTTCAGGTGATAATCAGTGGCCGGTTTTGGGTGATCGCTGAGGAATACTCTCCCCTCGCTTTTCGTCCGCGAGGGTCCCATCCCAAATTGAAGGCCACCCCCGATGACGAGAGCCTATAATCTCGGGCGAACAGAACTTAGCGAGGAACTCCCACGTTGGAGTGATCCGGAAGTTCCGCTTGTCATGGTGGCCCTGAAGCGTCCGAGGAAATTTCCCGACCCGTCTCATGCCCCAATCAGCGGCACGAAGACCACGGGTAGTCGTACAGATTCTGGTCCTTGAATTCAGTATTGAACCGGTACGGGTATGGCTCCTGGGTGCAGACGTCTTCAGGTTTGGCAAAGTACTCAATCTGCAGCACGGGCTTCCCAGCCTTGACGACCGGCAGCAGGTAATCGCATTCGCTATATAAGAAGCAAGACTCATCGATGTGAAAATCTTCGTGACGCACGAGATCCTCGACTTGCAGAAGGTCATAATTGATCCCGGCCGCTAAGTTCCGCATGTGAGCGAGATTCAGCATTCCGACGTTGTAGAGGAGCTGTGTCTCAGCGGAAATATTCCACCCCGTGGTTTTCTTGCCGACTTGCCATTCCCAGGTCACGTCGAAATAGGCTGCGTCAAAGCCAGCGTGCTGGCAGCTCGCAAGCCGTTTGTCCATCATCGCGAATAAAAACTCTCGCTGGCCTTTGTCGTTATTGAAATTTAGAAACGGATCGCCCGAGTCATACTGCTTCCCCAGCAGACATCCTGAACACTTCTTGTCAAAAGCAACGAACTTCTCGTAGTCCGGTCGATAGGGTTCAGCCGTTCCAATATCCACGTAGCAGATCGCCTTCTTGCCTCCTGCGTGAATCGCTGCGACGGCGTCGCGGTTGGGCGTCCCGGGAGCGTAGTCTGGACACGCTCCGTTGTCGGCGTAAAGATCAATCGCATACACATCGGGCGACACGACAGTGCCGTCGAAGGCCTTATTTCGAACTCTCGTGTTGTAACCACCCGTAGTGCAGTGAGATTCGACTCCCTGGAGTTGAAATTGTGCACGCAGATTCTGCGATGGCTGCCAACGAGCCGAGCGACTGTCGTCCGGCACTGGTCTTGGACTGGTTTGGGAATCCGCTCTGATCGAGCACATGAGCTGTGCCGACAAAAGCGCCAGCACCGAGATCGCAGCGCTTCTCAGAGGAAAGCTCCATAAGCTGCTCAATGTATGTTTTGTTGAATCGGCGCTCATTGTTATCTCCAATGATTTTGGAGCCACCGCGCGGGCGGCGAGCTCACGGGTTAGCACACTATGGTTCTTCGTAGCGGCGGCTATCTTCAACTTCGAACGTCGTCTTCAACGTTCCTCCAACCGTAATGGGCACTTTCCGAGTCGCCGCCACTCCGTCTACACCATCCACTTTCAACGAAACCTCAAAATTACCTTTGCGCGTGTATGCATGCTGAACGACAGACACACCTTCTGCCGTGGTGCCGTCGCAGCCGCGACGAGCCGCATGATGCCGGGCTTGCGGTCGCCAAGTTCCCGCCACGCCCCGCGGATGAAGACTAGCCCGCCATGAGCGAAGACGACTGTTCCGAGGATGGCGGGAACAAACTTCGAGCCGGGGAAGGAAGGCGCTGTGTAACCAAGCCAGTGTTGGACATCCGACGACCAGAAGATTACCGGAATCGTGAGAGCGAAGCTCAACCAGAACTTGTCGCGAAACATGGCGACTGAGTGCCCGGCGTGACGATCGTGGTTTCCGTGGGCCTTGGACATATCGTGACCGGCATGTGGGTCTGCCTGTGGTCCGTGGGCTTCATGTGTCATTTGGTCCATTTGAACTCCCTAGCAGGAAAGCAAACGTCGTCGTGTGGCGCGCAAGTATTCGTCAAACGTTGAAGGTACAACCGATTGGCTGGGCGAGAGTGAGCACTCTTGCTCAGACGAAACTACGCGGCGATAGTTAAGCTCGGTATGGAACCTAAAGAAGGCCGTGATGAATAGCACAACCGCTGTGAAAGATCCTGTCTGTGGCATGGACGTAGAAACGGCTACCGCCGCTGGACGAACCGAGCATAAAGGGCAGACCTATTACTTCTGCGGCTCCAAGTGCAAAGAGAAATTCGACCTGAGTCCGGAGCAATACCTGGGCAAGTCTGCGGGAACACCGAAGAGCGGCCATGGTTGTTGCAGCTAAGTCTTAAGGACACGGACACATTTTGCCCGCCAGTTGCGTTCGGATCAATGGCACATCGCCAACACCGGCCCGACGAGAAGTCATCTTCCTCGCGCGCAAGCGAGGGATGGCCTGTTCGTAGCCGAACGGAAGGGGCTCTATGATGAACCATGCTTACGGATGGATGGGCGGAGGGATGTGGATTTGGACGGTGATCGGCGTACTGATGGTGGTTCTACTGGTCGTTGCGATTAACAAAGTCTCCACGAAATAACGTTACATTGAGACCATGTCTCTGACGTGACCTGTTAAGAGTAAGAGGAACCCTGCCTCGGACACACGTTCCACTGACAAAAAGATTAAGCGAGACGGCTGCTGCCTTGCAGGTTCGTAGTCGCGAGTACAACCGGCTGTGACCTGGGTCACAGGCCATGCGGGCACTGACGCCGTAATATACTTTTAAGAACATGACGTGGCGGTTCAAACTCGTCGCCTCAGGGCTCGTAATGATTTTGCTGGCAATGCCATTGTCAGGGGTCAGTACGTGCTGGTTGCACATGACACCGGTCGAGCATTGCACACCCCATTGCCCGATGATGAGCGCGCATGCGCCCGCGATTACCATTCAGGAAGCACCCGCAAGCAACTCTTGCTGCCGAGTCTCTGCTGCCAGACCGACCCCCGCTTCTATGGCGCGCGTACCAAGCGTCAGCGGTTTTGTGGCGCCAACATTCACCGCTTCGGTTCTGGATGTCCCCGCAGTTCTGACAAAAGCCGAACCGCCCGATCCTCTTGCCCGCGAATCATGTCCCTCCCTGCAATCCGTCTTTTGCACTTTCCTGATCTAGGAGTGTCCCTTTTTGTTCATCCCTCTTAGGCGTAATTGCCTAAGGTTCAAGCACGCATTTTCAGCGTCGTCTGAGCAATAGAGAACATTCTTATGATCAGGAAAATAGTTGTTCTGCTTGTGTTCGGCTGTTTATGGCTGGGTCTTGCTGTCTCACAACAGGTCCAGATCCCGGTCACGCTTCAAACACCTCCGATCAGTACCACCACCCAAACTCCAGGATCGTCACCCGTCGGTCTCGAAGACCTGGTTCGTGAAGCTCTCCGAAAGAATCCGGCGATCCAGAGCGCTTTGCATAGTGTGGAAGCGCAGCGGCGCCGTGTGCCGCAAGCGAAGACACTGCCTGATCCAACTGCTGGCGTCAGCTGGATGGGCAACATTCGGCCGTTCTCGGTGCAAACGGGGGACCCCTCAAGTTATCGCGGTGTCGAGGCAATGCAAATGCTGCCCTACCCCGGCAAGCTGAAACTGCGCGGCGAGATTGCTTCGAAAGAGGCCGATGCCGGGTCCTCGGACTTGAAAGCGGTTCGTCGGCGCGCGACCGCAGACGTGAAGACCGCCTATTTCGAATATTGGTTCTATGACAAAGCGCTTCAGACCACTCTGAAGGATAAGGATCTATTGACGAAGTTGTCCCAGATTGCCGAAGCCCGTTATCGGGTTGGCAAAGGCATTCAGCAGGACATTCTCCGATCACAAGTCGAGATTTCACTACTGCTGCAGCGGCTCACGGTACTGCAACAGCAACGAAATACTTCGCAGGCACGTCTGAACACTCTGTTGGCGCGTAGTCCTGAGGCGCCACTCCCACCGGCCGACAATATCGAACGGTCCCCTCTGAACTACTCGCTTGACGACCTGTACAGGCTCGCGCGGCAGAATGATCCCGGCCTTCACCGCGAGGAGCAGATGATTGAGCGCAACCAACTCGCCGTGAACCTGGCGCAGAAGGATTACTACCCGGATCTGAGCGTCGGGTTCATGTATCAGCAACGCCCGATGCTGCCCGACATGTACGGGATGACATTCACCATCAACGTCCCGGTCTTTTACAAGAGCAAACAACGCGAGGAAGTAAGGCAAGCCACGGAAGAGCGGCTTTCAGCCGAGAGCAGCCGCGACAATCGGAAGAACGAGTTGGATTTCGAACTCAAACAGCAATACCTGGCGGCCAAGGCCTCGGATGAACTTCTGCATTTGTTCTCTCAGGGCGTGGTGCCGCAGTCATCGTTGGCACTGGAGTCCTCGATGTCTGCCTACCAGGTTGGCACGGTAGATTTCCTCAGCGTTCTAGGAAACTTTTCAACCGTTCTCAACTACGAAATCGACTATTACCGCGAGCTGGCTAACTACCAATCTTCCCTAGCACAGATAGAGAGCATGGTGGGTGTGGACCTGACTTCGACGGTCGCGCCGCCGGACAACCAGCACGCGCCGGGAGGGGAGTAAAGCGATGTCTCATAAAGTTCTAAGAGTTCTGGCACTCGGGGCCGCAATTGCGTTGGCGGTTGGAGTCACTTTCAGCGGAAGGGTTGCAGCTATCTTCCAAGGCCATCAGCCCGCTTCGCAAACGTCCGCGGCGGGAAGCGAACGCAAGGTTCTCTATTGGTATGACGCCATGAGCCCGCAGCACCATTACAACAAACCCGGAAAAGCACCAGATGGAATGGAACTGGTGCCGCAATACGCCGAGGACACCACTTCCCAGAGTGGTGCGACAACCACAACGGCGATGCCCGCTGGCACCGTCAAAATCGCGTCCGACAAGCAGCAACTGATCGGCGTAAGGACTGCGACTGTCGAAAGGCAGTCTCTGGTGCGAACCGTCCGCACAACTGGTCAACTTACAAGCGATGAGACGAAACTTGCGCATATCCACGTGAAGGTCAACGGGTACATCGATAAGGGTTACGTCGATTACATCGGGCAACTCGTCAAGAAAGGCCAGCCACTTTTCACCCTCTACAGCCCGGACCTTGTGGCTACCGAAGAGGAGTATCTGATCGCCAAGCGCGGAGCGAAGGAGATGGGCAGTTCGCAATTCCCGGACGTGGCGCAAGGCTCGCAGTCGCTGCTGCGTTCCACGCGTGAACGGCTCAAACTCTGGGACATCACCGACGAGCAGATCAAGAAGCTCGACGAGACCGGTGAAGTAACAAAGACTTTGACGTTCTATTCGCCAGTCAGTGGCTTCGTGACCGACCGCAAGGCGTTTCCGCAAACCGCCGTCACTCCGGATATGGATCTGTATTCGATCAGCGATCTGTCGACGATCTGGGTGAACGCGGACGTGTTCGAGTACGAGGTGCCGTTTGTGAAGGTGGGCCAGATGGCGGACATGGAACTGAGTTACTACGCCGGTAAGACCTACGCGGGGAAGATCACCTACATCTACCCCAACGTCGATCCCATTTCCCACACCGTAAAAGCGCGCATCGAGTTTGCGAATCCGAACTTTGATCTGAAGCCGCAGATGTTCGCCAACGTGCAGTTGAAGATCAACTACGGCAAGCAGATTGTTGTACCGCAGGAAGCCATCATGGATTCCGGGGACAAGCAGTACGTGTTCGTCGTCCACGACGGTGGTGTGTTCGAACCACGGGTCATCCGGATGGGCGCGAAGCTCGAAGGGAACGTGGTCGTTCTGTCTGGGCTGAATACGGGGGAAACCATCGTGACCTCTGGAAACTTCCTAATTGATTCCGAGAGCCGTCTGAAGAGCGCAATGGCTGGGATGCAGCACTGAGGAGATTGGTTATGGCAAAAAAAGCATCGATTTATTCAGCACTGGTCCTCATCGTGGTCGCGGGCTTGTTTGCGGGCGGGTACTTACTGGTGAACCGCCGCTCGCGGATGGAATGCGGATTCTGCCGGCGTCAGATCAATGCAAAAGCACACGTCGTCGCGGAAGTCGGCGGGAGGCGGCGCGACGTCTGCTGTACGCACTGTGCGGTGACGGAGGCACGGCAGGAAAAGAAGCCCTTGCGGCTGATCGCAGTGACGGACTATCCCATCGGGAAACTGGTGAGTCCGGAGGGAGCATGGTTTGTCGAAGATAGCCGCGTGATCGCCTGCCAGCACGACATGTCAAAGATGGATGAGTCCAGGCACATGGAACAACTGGCCTTCGATCGCTGCTCGCCCGGCACCTTCGCGTTCAGCGACCGGAAAGCGGCGGAAGCGTTCGTGGACCAGAACGGTGGTGTTTTGCGGAGTCTATCCGAAGTGCTGGCGGAGGCCAGTAGCAATGATTAACCGGATCATCGATATCTGCGCGAAGAACAAATTCCTCGTCTTTCTCTTCATCAGCGTGGGTGTTCTCATTGGCGTGCATTCGATGAAGAACACGAAGCTGGATGCGATCCCCGATCTGTCGGACACTCAAGTCATTGTCTATTCCAAGTGGGACCGCAGCCCCGACATCATGGAAGATCAGGTGACGTATCCCATCACCTCGGCGTTGCTGGGCTTGCCCAAAGTGAAGGACATCCGCGGCTTCTCGGACTTCGGCTACTCCTATGTCTACATCATCTTTGAGGAAGGCACTGACATTTACTGGGCGCGTTCGCGAACCCTTGAGTATCTCAATTCTGTGGTCCCACGGCTGCCAAAAGGAGTCAGCGTTGAGCTAGCAAAGGATGCGACCGCTGTCGGTTGGGTCTATCAGTACGCTCTAGTCGATACCACAGGGCAATTCAGCATCGAAAAGATACGGAGCTACCAGGATTGGTATCTGCGCTATGCTCTTCAATCCGTGCCTGGCGTCGCCGAAGTGGCGCCATTGGGCGGCTTCGTTCGGCAGTACCAGGTCAACATCGATCCCAACAAGCTCCTTGGCTACAAGATCCCGATCAATATGGTCGTCGATGCCATTGGGAAGAGCAACAACGATGTCGGCGCCCGGCTGGTCGAGATGTCCGGTCGCGAGTATATGGTGCGCGGGCGCGGTTACATCAAATCGCTCGATGACATCGGCAACATTGTTGTCATGTCGAATCCGCAGACCGGCACCCCCGTGCTGGTGAAGGATCTGGCCACCGTAACCTTCGGGCCCGACATGCGGCGCGGCGTCGGTGAATTGGATGGCCATGGGGAAGTGGTCGGCGGTGTCGTCATCATGCGGTTTGGCGAAGACGCGCAGAAAGTCATCGAGCGGGTGAAGCAAAGGATCACGGATATTGAACCCACACTGCCGAAGGGGCTGAAGATCGTCACCACCTATGACCGTTCGGACCTGATCGACCGCTCAGTCGATAACTTGAAGCACACGCTGATTGAGGAACTGATCATCGTCAGCCTGGTGATCATGATCTTTTTGTGGCACTTCCCCAGCGCCATCATTCCGATCATTACGATTCCCATCACGGTGATTTTGGCGTTTATTCCGATTCAGATAAGCGGCATGTCGGCCAATATCATGTCGCTCGGAGGAATCGCTATCGCCATCGGCGCCATGATTGATGCGGCGGTGGTGGTTGTCGAACAGACACACAAGAAGCTTGAACACTGGAATGCGGAAGGGAGGCCGGGCGACTACCACCAAGTCGTAATCTCGGCCGTGAAGGAAGTCGGGGGAGCGAGCTTCTTCGCTCTGCTCGTCATCGCCGTCGCATTCCTGCCGGTGTTCACACTCGAAGCGCAGGAAGGCCGCCTCTTCAAGCCGCTGGCATTTACCAAAACTTTCGCCATGGCGATCGCGGGAGTGTTGGCCATCACCCTCGATCCCGCCATGCGGCTGTTGTTCACTCGCATGGATAAGTTCAAGTTCCGTCCGCGATGGCTGGCAGCAATCGTAAACAGCGTACTGGTTGGCACAATCCACAGCGAAGACAACCACCCGATCAGCCGCCCGCTGATGAAGCTCTATCACCCAGTGGTTGAGTTCGTGCTCGAACACAAATGGAAGACGATCGCCACCGCCGTTATTGCCATGGTGCTAACCGTGCCGGTGTTCTTTCAGCTCGGCTCGGAGTTCATGCCGCCGCTTGATGAGGGCACTCTCCTATATATGCCTACGACCTTGCCCGGCATGTCGGTAACCGAAGCTTCACGGCTCTTGCAGGTCCAGGACAAGATTATCAAGAGCTTCCCTGAGGTCTACCGCGTGTTCGGCAAGGCAGGGCGTGTGGAAAGTGCCACCGATCCCGCACCCTACTCCATGATGGAGACCGTTATTACACTGAAGCCCCAGACAGACTGGCCGAAGCGCGAACGCTGGTATTCAAAGTGGGCTCCCAACTGGTTACGCGGCACGCTCGGTCGATTCTGGCCGGAACACGGCACTACTCAGGAACTGATCTATGGCCCCGGAGGTCTGAACGAAGCGCTGACGATGCCAGGTATCGCGAATGCATGGACTATGCCGATCAAAGCGCGTATCGACATGCTGACCACCGGCGTTCGCACGCCGCTTGGCATCAAGGTCCTCGGTTCCGACCTAAACGAGATCGAGAAAGTCGGCGGACAAATCGAGATGGCGCTGAAGGACATTCCCGGCACAACCAGTGTGTTTGCTGAACGGACGACCGGCGGCTACTTCCTCGACTTCGATCTGAAACGAGATCAACTCGCTCGCTACGGACTGACCGTGGATGATGCCAATGACGTTCTGATGTCGGCCGTCGGTGGTGAACCGGTCACCACCACGATCGAAGGGCGGGAACGGTACTCGGTCAATGTTCGATACTTGCGCGATTACCGCAGTGACATCGACGCGCTGCAGCGAGTGCTGGTCAACACGCCCTCCGGTGCCCAGATCCCGTTGGGGCAGATTGCCGACATCTCGTTAAAGACCGGTCCCGGCATGATCCGCGATGAAAATGGCCGGCTCAGTGGATATGTCTACGTCGATGTCTCGGGACGCGATATCGGCAGCTACGTTACCGATGCGAAAAAGGTGGTGGCGGAAAAGGTGAGCGTCCCCGCTGGCTATCAACTGGTCTGGAGCGGCCAGTACGAATCGATGGAGCGCGTGAAAGAGCGGCTGAAGATCGTGGTGCCGATCACGCTTTTCATCGTGTTCCTGTTGCTGTACTTCAATACCAAGTCCACGGTGAAAACCTTCATCATCCTCCTTGCGGTACCGTTTTCGGCGATTGGCGCGATTTGGTTCCTTTATCTACTCAACTACAACATGAGTATCGCGGTATGGGTTGGGCTGATCGCGCTCCTAGGAGTCGACGCGGAAACGGCAGTCTTCATGTTGCTGTACCTCGATCTTGCCTACCACGATGCCATCAGCAAGGGCCGAATGAACACCTGGGATGATCTGCGGGAGGCCATTGTGGTGGGCGCCGTCAAGCGTCTGCGACCCAAGGTGATGACCGTGGCCTGCATGTTGTTCGGACTGCTTCCCATTATGTGGTCGGTAGGATCTGGCGGCGACGTCATGAAGCGCATTGCTGCCCCCATGATTGGAGGGATCATCACCTCGTTTCTGATGGAACTCATTATCTATCCGCCGGTCTTCGCAATCTGGAAATGGAACTTCGAGGTAAAGCCGAAACTGAAACCGCAAGGCCCCAAGCCCTTTGAACCAGCAAATACACAGGAGCCCGTACATGCCTAGGTGGAC
>Ga0265314_10001736_pt1 | contig 23585 bp, 23 predicted proteins | sample 4126metaG_FD_203106 | JGI IMG/M metagenome (GOLD analysis project Ga0265314, IMG submission 203106) | Rhizosphere microbial communities from Carex aquatilis grown in University of Washington, Seatle, WA, United States - 4-1-26 metaG | ecosystem: Host-associated > Plants > Roots > Rhizosphere >... | reverse complement strand
GGCCTCACGTCCACGAACTTCTCGCCCAAGGCGTCGCTGTCCTACGATGTAGACAAGGACTGGAATATCACGGGGTCCTTCGGCGTGGCCTATCGCTATCCGACGGTCACGGAGTTGTACCAGAATATCACGGTCAACGGCGTCGCGACCTTCGCCAATCCCAACTTGACGCCGGAGCAGGACATCAACGGCGAGTTGAACGTCGAGCGCAAATGGAGCGACGGCCGCGTCCGGCTTACGCTGTTCAAGGAGCGCACCAACAACGCCATCATCTCGCAAACCAACCTCGCCACCAATCCGACGACCGGCGCCCAGGTCCCGACCACGACGATCGGCAATGTCGCGGCCATCGGCATGCAGGGCGTCGAACTCTCCGCCGAAAAGGACAACGTGCTGATCGAGCGGCTGCAGGTCTTCGGCAGCGTCACCTATGTCGACTCGCGCATCATTTCGGACCCAACCTGGGCCGGCACAAATCCATTGACCGGTCTGCCGGATACGGTCGTCGGCAAGCGTGTGCCCTACGTGCCCGACTGGCGCGCGAGATTGGGCGCGACCTACCGGCCAGACGACAACTGGGCGCTGACCCTCGCCGCCCGCTACAGCGGCAAGCAATATTCGACGCTCGACAACACCGACATCGTGCAACACGTCTACGGCGCCTTCGACAACTACATCGTCGTCGACATGAAGATCCACTATGCCGCCACCAAGAACGTCTCGTTCGATTTCGGCATCGATAATCTTTTCAACGAGCAATACTTCTTGTTCCACCCCTTCCCCGGGCGCACTTATGTCGTCGCGGGGCGCTACACGTTCTAGAAACCAGAAGGATCCAAACGATGTTGACGAAAATCGCCCTCACACTCGCCCTCTTGATCACAGTCCCGGCTGTCGCGACCGCGCATGAATTCAAAGCCGGCGACATCACCATCGGCCATCCCTGGAGCCGCGCCACGCCGGGCGGCGCCAAGGTCGGCGGCGGTTACCTGACGCTCACCAACAACGGAACGGCACCGGACCGGCTGGTTTCAGTTTCCATACCCGCCGCCGTCGCCGACCACGTCGAAATCCACGAAATGGCGACCAAGGACGGCGTCATGACCATGCGGGCCAAGCCGGACGGTGTCACGGTCGAGCCCGGCAAGACGGTGGCCTTCGTCCCCGGCGGTTATCACCTGATGCTGATGGGATTGAAAGCGCCGCTCAAGGAAGGCGACCGGGTCAAGGCGGAACTCAACTTTGAAAAAGCCGGCAAAGTCGAGGTCACCATCAATGTCGAAGGCATGGGTGCGCAACATCCGGCGCCCGCTGGCGGCAATATGGACGGCATGCACGATCATAAAATGTAACTCAACGAGGCCTCGCGTAAAAAGTGCACAAGAAGCGATGCCGCGTGATGGAAAGCGTCCATTTGGATGTGTGCAAGCGCATTGCTGCACTGCATCATCCGAAAAGCGAATTGCTTTTCATCATCAGCACGATTGCTCGTGACAGCGCGCGCATAGTCGGTTAGCCTAGCGTCATCCGAGTGAATGGATAACCGGCACAAAAAGACCGGGGTCCAACGCGCGGTCCAAGTCTTGGGAGGGAAGCAGGTCCTTGGCGCGGGCAACCGCCGCCGCCTCGATAAAACAAGAATAAATCGAGGACGGGGACACGAAAAAGCGACGAGCAGGGCACGCGCGCCCTGCTCTTTTTTTTACCAAAATATTCGTGCCGGTATAAAGGCGCTTGGTCTTTAGCGCGGCGGCGTCGAAATGCGGGCCAGGAAGTCGATCGGGATCAGGCCGCGGTCGTAAGCAACATACAGCGCCACAAACACCACGGTGGCGTAGACAGTCGTCCAGCCGAGTTTGCCCCACAGCCGATGGATCGCCGGCGCGCCGGGATCGGAACCCGGCACTACGTCGCCCGCCTCTTCCTGATTACGCACGCCCCACGGCAGCACCGCAAACAGCACGGTCCACCAGATCAGGAAATAGATGGCGACATAGGTGCCGATACGCATGTGTCTCTTCCTTTGCGCGTGAGCTTGTCCGAAAACCGGTGCGCACTTTTCGGGATCGCGCGCTACGCTTGTTCCAGTTCGACCAACGTGCCGCAGAAGTCCTTCGGGTGCAGGAACAGCACGGGCTTGCCATGGGCCCCGATCTTGGGCTCGCCGTCGCCGAGCACGCGCGCGCCGTGCGCCTTCAGGGTGTCGCGCGCGGCGCGGATGTCGGGCACCTCGTAGCAGACATGATGGATGCCGCCATCGGGATTTTTCTCGAGGAATTTGTTGATCGGCGAGCCTTCGCCGAGCGGCTCGAGCAGCTCGATCTTGGTGTTCGGCAAATTGATGAACACGGTGGTGACGCCATGGTCCGGCTGCGGCACCTGCGCCGTGACCTCGGCGCCGAGCGTATCCTTGTAGACCTTGGCGGCCTTGGCGATGTCGCGCACCGCGATGGCGACGTGATTGAGACGACCGATCATGGATATCCTCGTGAAACGCGCACCGGCGCGCCCATCATACCGTCAAAACATGGACATGGCACATCGGCTTTTTGCCCCAGCGCTGCGCCACTTCCGAGCGCACCGCGCGGCGTACGGCCTCGCCCACGGCGTCGGCGTCACCCCGCCGCTTGCGCGGCAACGACTCCATCGTACGCTCGATGGCGTCATAGACCGCGTCGGCGATCACGAGGCCGTCACGGTCGCGCTCCGGAATGCCGATCAGATCGATCTCGGGATCGGCCGCCAGCTCGCCCTTCTCGGTCACGGCGAGCGCAACCGATACGCTGCCGGCAAAGCTGAGCCGCTTACGGTCGACGACCGTGCGCGAATCCGCCTCGACCAGAATATTGCCGTCCTTGTAAAGCCGGCCCGACGGCACCTCGTCGATGATGCCGGCGCGGCCTTCGGCCAGGCGCACCAGATCGCCGTTGCGGCATTGCACGACCTCCTTGATGCCGAGGCTGCGCGCCAGCTTGGCGTGCTCGGACAGATGAAGCGACTCGCCGTGCGCCGGGATCAGGATCTTCGGCTTGACCCAGCCGATGAGCTCTTCCAACTCGGCGCGGCGCGGATGGCCCGAGACGTGCACCATATGGGTGCGATCGGTGATCACTTCGATGCCCTGGTCGATCAGCCCGTTGATGATCTTGCCGACTTCCTTCTCGTTGCCGGGAATGGTGCGGGCGGAAAAGATCACGGTGTCGCCGCGCGACAGCGTGACGTCCGGGTGCTGGTCGGTGGCGATGCGCGACAGCGCGGCGCGCGGTTCGCCCTGGCTGCCGGTGCAAAGCGCCACGACTTTATCGGGCGGCAGATAGCCGTAGGCGTCGGCCGGACGGAAGGCCGGCACGCCCTCGAGGTAGCCGCATTCGCGCGCTATCTGCGTGATGCGATCCATGGCGCGACCGACTACGACCACCTCGCGGCCGCAAGCGAAGGCGGCTTCGGCCACCGTGCGCAGCCGCGCCACGTTGGAGGCGAAGGTCGTCACCGCGACGCGGCCCTTGGCTTTCTCAATTAGCCCGCGAATGGTCTTGCCGACGTCGGCTTCCGACGGCGAACGGCCCTCGCGCACGGCGTTGGTGGAATCGCCGACCAACGCCAGACAGCCCTCCTCGCCGAGCGCGCGCAGTTTCTTCTCGTCGGTGACGTCACCGAGGATCGGCGTCAGGTCGATCTTCCAGTCCCCGGTGTGCAGCACAGTGCCGCAAGGGGTACGGATGATGAGCGCGTTGGATTCCGGGATCGAATGCGCCATCGAGACGAGTTCGACGTCGAAGGGCCCGATGTTGAAGCGGCTGCCGAGCGTGACGATGGTGACCGGAATGTCCGGCGCGCCCGGCTCGTTGGCGCATTTGGCCTTGAGCAGCGCCGCGGTGAAGGGCGTGGCGTAGACCGGGACTTTGAGTTTCGGCCACAGCTCGACCAGCGCGCCGTAGTGATCCTCGTGGGCGTGCGTCAGGATCAGGCCGGCGAGATTTTTGCGCTCCTGCACCAAATAGCGGATGTCGGGCAGGATCAGGTCGATGCCGGGCAGATGCTCTTCCGCGGCGAATGAGACGCCGAGATCGACCGCGAGCCAGCTGCGCGTGCGGCCGTCGCCGAGGCCGTAGATCGACAGGTTCATGCCGATTTCGCCGACGCCGCCGAGCGGCGCAAAAACCAGTTCTTGCTGTGAAGACGCCATCAATGAATTCCCAAATCGAATACTTCACCGGCGGTGACGGTCGTCACGCCGTTTTCCGTCTGCAGCAGCAGGCGGCCTTGATCGTCCAGTCCCTGAAAGCACCCGGACAATTCGCGCTCCGGCAGGCGCACGCGGATGTCCTGGCCCATGCCCGCCGCGCGCTTGATCCAGTCGGCCCGCACGCCGGCAAAACCTTGACCCGCCTGCCATTGCCCGAGGCGCCGGTTCATGGCCCGCGCCAGGCTCTCCAGCAGCCGCGACGGCGTCACCAAAGCGCCGTGGGCCGCCAGATCGGTCGCCGGATAGGGCGTGCCGGCCGGATGGACGGCGCAATTGACGCCGATGCCGAGAGCGACGGCAAAGGGCGGCCCGCTCTCGCCCTCGATCAGGATACCGGCGAGCTTAGTGCCTGCCAGCAGGAGATCGTTCGGCCATTTCAGCTTCAGCAGCGGTCCCAGTTGCGGCGCGCATTCGGCGACGGCGTCATGCAGCCCCAGGCCGGCGACAAAAGACAATTGCGGCGCAACGTCCGGCGGCGACGGTTCGGTCAGCAGCAAGGTGGCGAAGAGATTGCCCGGCGTGGAGACCCAGGCGTTGCCGCGGCGGCCGCGGCCGGCGCTTTGCGTGGCCGCCGTGATCCACAACGGCCCGCGCTCACCGGCACGTGCACGCGCCAGCGCCTCGGCATTGGTGGAGCCGAGCGTCTCGTAAGCTATATGCCGGACCCCCGCCAGGTCCGTGGCTTCGCGGTTCATCTCACTAATGCTGATCGGGCGCGGTCGCGCCTCAGAACAGCGACTTCGCCGCAGCCGTCGCCGCGCCAAGCAGCGGTCCCGGATAGACGAAGAATAGAATATTGATCAGGCCTGCGACCGCCAGCACCAGGCGCAGCAGCGCGGGCATGCTCTGGAAGGCACGGGCCGGCTCGTCGAAATACATGATCTTGACGATGGTCAGATAGTAATAGGCGCCCACCACGCTGGCCAGCACGCCGATCACGGCCAGCACGTAGAGCCCGGCCTTGATGGCGGCGAGGAAGACATAAAACTTGGCGAAGAAACCGGCCAACGGTGGAATGCCGGCGAGCGAGAACAAGAGCATCGCCAGGAAAAACGCCATCGTCGGCTGGGTGCGCGCAAGCCCTGCGAGATCGCTGATGTTCTCGACCAGCATGCCGTCGCGCCGCATCGACAGGATGCAGGCGAAGGTGCCGAGCGTCATCACCACATAGATCGACATATAGATCAGCACGCCCTGCACACCTTCCGGTGTGCCGGCGGCCAATCCAACAAGGGCAAAGCCCATGTGGCCGATCGAGGAATAGGCCATCAGGCGCTTGATGTTCTTTTGCCCGATGGCGGCGAAGGCGCCGAGCGCCATCGAGGCGATCGAGACGAAGACGACAATCTGTTGCCATTCGTGCGTGATGCCGGGGAACGCCACCACAGTGGCGCGCACGAAAATGGCAATACCGGCGACCTTGGGCGCGGCGGCAAAGAACGCCGTCACCGGCGTCGGCGCGCCCTCGTAAACGTCCGGCGTCCACATGTGGAAGGGCACCGCCGAAATCTTGAAGCAGAAGCCGGCAAAGAGGAAAACCAGGCCAAAGATCAGGCCGAGATTGGCGCCCTGCCCGCTGGCCTTTGCGATGCCGGCGAAATTCACCGTTCCGGTGAAGCCGTAGATCAGCGAGGCGCCGTACAGCAGCATGCCGGACGACAGCGCGCCGAGCACGAAATACTTCAGGCCGGCCTCGGTCGAGCGCACGCTGTCGCGGTTCGACGCCGCCACCACGTAAAGCGGCAGGCTCATCAATTCGAGGCCGAGATAGAGCGCGATCAGGTCGTTGGCCGAGATCAGCATCAGCATGCCGAGCGTCGACAACAAAAACAGCACGCCGTATTCGAAACGCTGCTGCTTATCCATCGACAGATAGTCGAGCGACAGCAAAAGCGCGCCGGCCGAGCCGGTGATCGCCAGCAGTTTCAGGAAACGGGCGAAGTCGTCGACCACGAAACTGCCGCCGAACAGTTCGGTGCGGCCGGCCGGGATCGATACGACGCAGACCGCGACCACGACCAGCAAGGCAAAGCACCAGCCGTTGACGATCGAGGCGCTGCGCTCGCTCTGGTGGATGGTGACGCCGACCATCAGCATCAGCATGGCGCCGATGCCCAGCACCAGCTCCGGCAACACCGGCCACAGCCCTTGCATTTGGCTCAAAGTGTTCATTGCACGGCGCTCACGGGAATGACGAGCGCCTGCGGCGCGGCTTGTGCCACCGGCGCGACCGGTTGCTCGGCCGTCTTAAGGGCCTTGTTATAGCCATCGAGCAATTGCGCGACTGAGGCCGCCGACATGTCCAGCACGGGCTTGGGCGCCACGCCGAACAAAATCGTCAGCACCACCAGCGGCGCAAAGATCACGCCCTCGCGCCAGCCGATATCGCTGATGCCGGCCAGCGCCGGCTTGAGCGTGCCGAAGATCATCTTGCGGTACAGCCACAACGCATAGGCCGCCGACAGGATGACGCCGAAGGTGGCGAAGAACGCCACCGCGATGTTGTTCTTGAAGGTGCCGATCAGAGACAGGAATTCGCCGACGAAGCCCGACGTGCCTGGCAGGCCGACATTGGCCATCGTGAAGACCATGAAGATCGCCGCATAGACCGGCATGCGGTTGACGAGCCCGCCGTAGAACGCGATCTCGCGGGTGTGCATGCGGTCGTAGACGACGCCGACGCAAAGGAACAGCGCGCCCGAGACGATGCCGTGCGAAATCATCTGGAAGATGCCGCCGGCGATGCCCTGCGTGGTGCCGGCGAAGAGGCCCATGGTGACGAAGCCCATGTGCGCGACCGACGAATAGGCGATCAGCTTCTTCACGTCCTCCTGCATCAGCGCCACCAGCGAGGTGTAAATGATGGCGACGACCGAGAGCGTGAAAATCAAAGGCGCGAAGTCGTGGCTGGCCGTGGGGAACATCGGGATGGAGAAACGCAGGAAGCCGTAGCCGCCCATCTTCAACAGGATCGCGGCGAGGATGACCGAGCCCGCGGTCGGCGCCTCGACATGCGCATCGGGCAGCCAGGTGTGCACCGGCCACATCGGCATCTTCACCGCGAACGAGGCGAAGAACGCCAGCCACACCCATTTCTGCATGCCCACCGGGAAGCCGTGCTTAAGCAGCGCCGGAATGTCGGTGGTGCCGGCCTGCCAGTACATCGCCATGATGGCGAGCAGCATGAGCACCGAGCCTGCCAGCGTGTAGAGAAAGAACTTGAAGCTGGCATAGACGCGGCGCTGGCCGCCCCAGACGCCGATGATCAGGAACATCGGGATCAGGCCGCCTTCGAAGAACAGATAGAACAGCACCAGATCGAGCGCCGAGAAAGTGCCGATCATCAGCGTTTCCAGCACCAGGAACGCGATCATGTATTCCTTGACGCGCTTCTGCACCGAGGTCCAACTCGCCATGATGCAGAGCGGCATCAAGGCGGTCGTCAGAATGACGAAGGGCAACGAAATGCCGTCGACACCCATGTGGTAATTGGCGACGCCAAGCCAGGGATGGCTTTCGGTGAACTGGAATTCGGCCGACGCCGGATCGAAGCGCATCACCATCACCAGCGAGATCGCAAAGGTGACCAGCGTGGTCCACATCGCCACCCAACGCGCGGTGTTCCTGGCGAGAGTGTCGTTGCCATTCACCAGACAGATGAACAGCGCGCCGACGAGCGGCAGAAAAGTGACGACGGAGAGGATCGGCCAGCCCATATCAGTGAATCCCCGCCGAGAACATGAACCAGGTGATGAAGGCGGCCGCCCCGATCAGCATGGCGAAGGCGTAGTGGTAAAGATAACCGGTCTGCAGCCGCACGACATTACGCGTGACGTCAAGCACGCGGGCGGACACACCGTCGGGCCCGAAACCGTCGATCAGCCAGCCGTCGCCCTTCTTCCAAAGCTCGCGGCCGATCCATTTAGCCGGACGCACGAAGATGAGGTCGTAGAGCTCGTCGAAGTACCACTTGTTCAAGAGGAAGCGGTACAGGAAGTCGTGCTGGCGCGCGAGTTCGACCGGAATGTCGGGGCGGCGGATATAGAAGTGCCAGGCGATGACGAAGCCGATCGCCATCATCACCGTCGGCAACAGTCCGATCTGAAGCGGGATGTGGTGCATCTCTTCGAGAATGTGGTTGTCCTTGCCGAAGGTCAGCGACTCCCGGAAGAAGCCCTCAACGCCGTGACCGGCGAAGATTTCCTTGAACGGCAGACCGGCCAACACCGAACCGATCGCCAGGAAGCCGAGCGGAATCAGCATGGTCATCGGACTCTCATGCGCCGCCTTCCAATGCGTGCGGTCGTGCGGCTCGCCGTGGAAGGTCTTGAAGATCAGGCGCCAGGAATAGAACGAGGTCAGCAGCGCCGCGAGCACGGTGCAGGCAAAGCCGTACATCGCCATCGGGTTATGGCCAACATAGGCCGCCTCGATAATGGCATCCTTGGAGAAATAGCCCGCGGTCAACGGGAAGCCGGTGAGCGCCAGCGTGCCGATGATCATCACGGTGTAGGTGTAAGGGATACGATCCTTCAGCCCGCCCATATGGCGGATGTCCTGCTCGTGATGCATGGCGTGGATCACCGAGCCGGAGCCGAGGAACAGCAATGCCTTAAAGAACGCATGCGTGAACAGATGGAACATGCCGACCGAATAGGCGCCACACCCCATGGCGACGAACATGTAGCCGAGCTGCGAACAGGTCGAATAAGCGACGATACGCTTGATGTCGTTCTGCACCAGCCCGATGGTCGCCGCGAACAAGGCCGTGGTGGCGCCAATAAAAGTGACGAAGGTCTGCGCGTTGGGCGCCAGTTCGAACAAAGGCGACAGCCGCGCCACCATGAACACGCCGGCGGTCACCATGGTCGCGGCGTGGATCAGCGCCGAGACCGGCGTCGGGCCTTCCATCGCGTCGGGCAGCCAGGTGTGCAGCAGGAACTGCGCCGATTTTCCCATCGCGCCCATGAACAGCAGCAAGCAGATAATGGTCAGCGCGTCGGGGTGATAGCCGAAGAACCACATGGTCTTGCCGGTCAGCGTCGGCGCCTGCGCAAAGACGGTGTCGAGATCGACCGCGCCGACCATGGCAAACAACGCGAAGATGCCGAGCGCGAAGCCGAAATCGCCGACGCGGTTGACGACGAAGGCCTTGATCGCGGCCGCATTGGCCTCCGGCTTGTGATACCAGAACCCGATCAGCAGATAGCTGGCGAGACCGACCCCCTCCCAGCCGAAGAACATCTGCACCAGGTTGTCCGACGTCACCAGCATCAGCATGAAGAAGGTGAAGATCGACAGGTAGGCGAAGAAACGCGGCCGGTACGGGTCCTCGTTCATGTAGCCGATGGAATAGAGGTGCACGAAAGCCGACACGGTGTTGACCACCACCAGCATAACCGCGGTCAGCGTGTCGATGCGCAACGCCCAGTCGATCTTGAGGTCGCCGGCGACGATCCAGGTCATGATCGGCACGCGCGTTTCGCCGTGGCCGAAGCCGACCTGCACGAAGGCGATCCAGGACAGGATCATCGAGACCATCAGCAGCGTCGTGGTGATCAGCTCCGCCGTGCGCGAGCCGACGGCGGCGGGCTCCACGGCGCCATGGCCGTGCTCGTCACCCTCGTGCGTGGCATGATGGATGACGCCGGCGTCGCCGTGAACATGCGCGGCGTGGCCATGCCCGGCGTGCGCATCGGTCGCGCCGTCTTCCAATCCGGGCGGCGGGGCGTGGCCGGGGAAACGCGCGCGCGCGCCGGCCAGCGCGATCACGCCGGCCAGAATGGCGCCAAGCAACGGCAGGAAGACGATGGCTTGATACAAGAGGTCAGCCCTTCATCATATTGATGTCTTCGACCGCAATCGAACCGCGATTGCGGAAGTAGACGACGAGAATGGCGAGGCCGATCGCGGCTTCCGCGGCCGCGACGGTCAGCACGAACAGCGCGTAGATTTGCCCGATGATGTCGCCGAGATGCGTCGAAAACGCCACCAGATTGATGTTCACGGCGAGCAAGATGAGCTCGATCGACATCAGGATGATGATGACGTTCTTGCGGTTGAGAAAAATGCCGAAAATCCCGAGCGTGAACAGGATGGCGGCGACCGAGAGATAATGGCCGAGCCCGATGGTCATTGGTTGTGCTCCAGCACGTTACTGGCCAGTCCCTGCCCGGTGCGCACCTTGACCACCTCGATCGACATGTCCGGCGTGCGCGCGACCTGCTGCGCGATGCTCTGGCGCCGGACGCGCTCCTTGTGGCGCAGCGTCAGCACGATGGCGCCGATCATGGCGACCAGCAGGATCATGCCGGCGGCCTGGAAGAAATAGACGTATTGCGTATAGAGCACCAAGCCGATGGCCTCGGTATTCGATACATTCTTGGCGATGGGCGCGACGATGGTCTGCGGGACGCCGGGCCCGATGACCCAGGCGCCGACCACCAGGAAAAGCTCGGCGAGGAAAATGCCCCCGATCAACAAACCGATCGGCAGATATTGCAGAACGCCCTGCCGCAGCTCGGCGAAGTCGACGTCCAGCATCATGACGACGAACAGGAACAACACCGCGACCGCGCCGACATAGACCACGATCAGGATCATCGCCAGGAACTCGGCGCCCAGCATCACGAACAGACCGGAGGCGTTGACGAAAGCCAGGATCAGAAAGAGCACCGAATGCACGGGGTTTTTCGACGCGATCACCATGAAGGCGCTGGCGACGCACAAGCCGGCAAAGAGATAAAAGAACAGCGCGGCGATCATCGGTTTCACCTATAGGGCGCGTCGAGCGCGATGTTTTTCGCGATCTCGCGTTCCCAACGGTCGCCATTCGCGAGCAACCGCTCTTTGTCGTAATACAGCTCTTCGCGGGTCTCGGTGGCGAATTCGAAATTCGGCCCTTCGACGATGGCGTCGACCGGGCAGGCTTCCTGGCACAGCCCGCAATAGATGCACTTCACCATGTCGATGTCGTAACGCGTCGTGCGCCTGGTGCCGTCATTGCGGCGCGGTCCCGCTTCAATGGTGATGGCCTGCGCCGGGCAGATCGCCTCGCACAGCTTGCAGGCGATGCAGCGTTCCTCGCCGTTGGAATACCGGCGCTGGGCGTGCTCGCCGCGGAAGCGCGGCGAGATCGGGCCCTTCTCGAAGGGATAATTCAGCGTCGCCTTCGGCGCGAAGAAATAGCGCATGGCCAGCCCCATGCCGGTCACGAACTCCCACAGGAACAAAGCCTTGGCCGCGCGATCCAGTCTCATTTCACCGCTCCCGCCGCCAGCCCGCCATATTGCAGCACGCCGGCCACGATCGCCACCATGGCCAGCGACAACGGCAGGAACACCTTCCAGCCGAGCCGCATCAACTGGTCGTAGCGGTAGCGCGGCACGATGGCCTTGACCATCGCGAACATGAAAAACATGAACAGCACTTTGAGCACGAACCAGATCACGCCCGGTATCCAGGTGAAGGGCGGGAACGGCAGCGGCGACAGCCAGCCGCCAAGGAACATGATGGTCGCCATCGAACACATGGTGACGATGGCGACATATTCGCCGAGCATGAACATCATGTAGGGCGAAGAGCCGTATTCGACCATGAAGCCTGCGACCAGCTCGGATTCCGCTTCCACGAGATCGAAGGGCGGCCGGTTGGTTTCCGCCAGCGCCGAGATGAAGAACACGATGAACATCGGAAACAGCGGCAGCCAATACCAGCCGAGCGCGCCGTATTTGCTGTCTTGCGCGTGCACGATGTCGGTCAGGTTCAAGGAGCCGGCGCAGAGCAGCACGGTGATGATGACGAAACCGATGGAGACCTCATAAGACACCATCTGCGCCGCCGAGCGCACCGCTGCCAGGAAGGCGTATTTCGAGTTCGACGCCCAGCCCGCCATGATGATGCCGTAGACCATCAGCGACGAGATCGCGAAGATGTACAGGACGCCGACATTGATATCGGCGATCGCCCAGCCGATGTTGACCGGGATCACCGCCCAGGCGGCGAGCGCCAGCACGCAGGTCACCAGCGGCGCCAAAAGGAACACGCCCTTGTTGGAGCCCGATGGGATCACCGGCTCCTTGAGAATGAACTTCAGCAGATCGGCGAACGACTGGAACAGGCCCCAAGGTCCGACCACGTTGGGGCCCCGCCGCATCTGCACCGCCGCCCAGATCTTGCGGTCGGCCAGCAGCACATAGGCGATGCCGACCAGCAGTACGACCAGCAGCAGCAAAGATTCCGCCACCATGATGACGACCGGCCAGACGTAGGTCATGAAGAATTCGGCCATGGTCCCTACTCCGCCGCCGTTTTAGCCGACGCGTTCGCCAAGGCCGAACATTCGGCCATGATGGCGGAGGCGCGTGCGATCGGATTGGTCAGATAGAAGTCCGTCACCGCCGCACGCAGCGGCGCCTTGTCGAACGAGCCGCCGAGGTTGGCGAGCGCCGAGATATGCGCCGCATCGCCCGGCGCGATCTGATCTAGACGCATCATATGCGGATGCGCGGCAAACACAGCCTGGCGCAGCGCGCCGAGCGTGTCATAGGGCAACTTGTGGCCGAGCACATCCGACAGCGCGCGCAAAATCGCCCAGTCCTCGCGGGCGTCGCCCGGCGGGAACGCGGCGCGTTGCGCCATCTGCACGCGGCCTTCGGTGTTGACGTAGATCGCGGATTTTTCCGGATAGGCGGCGCCCGGCAGGATGACGTCGGCGCGATGCGCGCCGCGATCGCCGTGGGTACCGATGTAGACGACGAAGGGCCCCGCCGCGACGTCGATCTCGTCGGCGCCGAGCAGGAACAGCACCTGCGCGGCCCCGCTGGCGAGTTCGGCTGCTGTCTTGCCGCCTTTGCCCGGTACGAAGCCGATGTCGAGCGCGCCGACGCGGGACGCCGCCGTGTGCAGCACCGAGAAGCCATTCCAGCCTTCGGCGATGGCGCCGTACTCGATCGCGGCTTTGGCCGCGAGCGAAGCGAAAGTTGCGCCGTCCTTGCGCGCCAAGGCGCCGGCGCCGAGGATGATCAGCGGGTTCTTCGCCGCCTTCAGCGTTTCTGCGAATTTAGTCTTCGCGAGGGCCGCCAGCGTTTCCGCGCCCGCACCGAGATAGTCGTATGAATACGTCAGGTCAGCCTTGTCGCCGATCAGCGCCACCGGAAAATTGCCGGCGCGCCAGCGCTTGCGGATGCGGGCATTGAGCACCGCCGCCTCGCGGCGTGGATTGCTGCCGATGATCAGCAACGCGTCGGCCTTTTCGATGCCGGCGATGGTCGCGTTGAACAGATAGCTGGCGCGGCCCCAGGCCGGATCGAAGGCCGCGCCATCCTGGCGCGCGTCGATATTGCTGCTGCCGAGGCGGCCGACCAGATCCTTGAGTGCGAACATTTCCTCGACGCCGGCCAGATCGCCGGCAATGGAGCCGATGTTGCTGCCCGCACTTTTCACCTTAGCCGCGATCGCGGCGAAGGCTTCCGCCCAGCTCGCCGGCCGCAGACGCCCGTTGTCGCGGATATAGGGCTGGTCGAGCCGTTGCGTGCGCAGGCCGTCGACGATGTGACGCGTCTTGTCGGAAATCCACTCCTCGTTCACGTCGTCGTTGTTGCGCGGCAGGATGCGCATGACCTCACGGCCGCGCGTGTCGATGCGGATCGCCGAGCCGACCGCGTCCATGACGTCGACCGACTGCGTCTTATTCAACTCCCACGGTCGCGCCGCGAAGGCATAAGGCTTCGACGTCAGCGCGCCGACCGGGCACAGATCGACGATGTTGCTCTGCAATTCGGAGCTCATCGCCTGTTCGAGATAAGTCGTGATCTCCATGTCCTCGCCGCGGCCGATGGCGCCGAGTTCGGAGACGCCCGCGACTTCGGTCGAGAAGCGGATGCAGCGCGTGCACTGGATGCAGCGCGTCATGATCGTTTTGACCAACGGGCCGATATATTTGTCTTCGACTGCGCGCTTGTTTTCCTGGAACCGGCTGGCGTCGGCGCCATAGGCCATGGCCTGATCCTGCAGATCGCATTCGCCGCCTTGATCGCAGATCGGGCAATCCAGCGGGTGGTTGATCAGCAGGAATTCCATGACGCCTTCGCGCGCCCTCTTCACCATCGGCGATTTGGTGAACATCTCCGGCGCTTCGCCCTTCGGTCCCGGCCTCAGGTCACGCACGTTCATGGCGCAGGAGGCCACCGGCTTCGGCGGCCCGCCCTTCACTTCGATCAGGCACATGCGGCAGTTGCCGGCGATCGACAAACGCTCGTGGTAGCAGAAGCGCGGAATCTCGGCGCCCGCGGCTTCGCAGGCCTGGAGCAGCGTGTACTCCGGCGGCACGTCCAGCTCTTGTCCGTCGATCAATACTTTTGTCATGCCGCGTGCTCACTCGGCGCGGAGCAGCGCGCCGCCTTCCAGTGTTGCGCCGCCGGGATGCGATCCCAGCCGAAAGCGTGGTCGGTCGGCCCATGCTCTTTAAGATGCTCGAGCCGCTCGACGCCCTCGGCCAGGCTCGGGCGCGCGCCTTCCGGCACGTACCACATCACCAGTGGCGTCTCGATATGGTCGAACCATTCGGCCCTGCGGCCATAGAAGCGGCTGTGCACCGTCTTCCAGACGAAGCGCTCCAGCGCCTCGACGTTTTTCCACACCGTCAAATTCGGCAACACGCGCGGGTCGCCATAGACCTGCATGTTCATGGCGTGGCCGCTGTCGTCTTTCAGCCGCCAGACAAAACCTTCGATGCCTTCAGCCAGCCCGTTCACCCGCGCGACATTGTCGACGAATTCCTTCATGCGCGGGTCGTCGAGCGGATACTTGATCCGCGCGATGTTGAATTGGGCGAGATGGCGTCCGGTCATGGCCTACTCCGCCGCGACCAGGTCGGCCGGATCGCGCACGCCGAGATCGTGCTTGTCGGCATTGCGCGCATATTCGTCGATGCGCTCTTCAATCTCGTGACGGAAATGCGCGATCAGGCCTTGGATCGGCCAGGCCGCGGCATCGCCGAGCGCGCATATGGTGTGGCCTTCGACCTGCTTGGTGACCTCGAGCAGCATGTCGATCTCGCGCTTCTGGGCGCGGCCTTCGGCCATGCGCGTGAGCACGCGCCACATCCAGCCGGTGCCCTCGCGGCACGGCGTGCACTGGCCACAGCTCTCGTGCTTGTAGAAATAAGACAGCCGCGCCACCGCGCGAATGAGGTCCGTCGACTTGTCCATGACAATGACCGCCGCAGTGCCCAGCCCGGAGCGCAGCTTGCCGAGCGAGTCGAAATCCATCGGCGTGTCGATGATCTGCGCCGCCGGCACCATGCGTACCGACGAGCCGCCGGGGATGACCGCCTTGAGATTATCCCAACCGCCGCGAATGCCGCCGCAATGCGTCTCGATCAGTTCGCGGAACGTGATGCCCATCGCCTCTTCGACGTTGCACGGCTTGTTGACGTGGCCGGAGATGCAGAAAAGCTTGGTGCCGACATTGTTCGGATTGCCGAAGGACGAGAACCACGAGGCGCCGCGCCGCATGATGTCGGGCGCGACCGCGATCGATTCCACGTTGTTGACCGTGGTCGGGCAGCCATAGAGGCCGACGTTCGCCGGGAACGGCGGCTTAAGCCGCGGCATGCCCTTCTTGCCTTCGAGGCTTTCGAGCAGTGCGGTTTCTTCGCCGCAGATATAAGCACCGGCGCCGTGGTGGACGATGATCTCGAAATCGTAGCCGTGGATGTTGTTTTTGCCGATCAGCTTGGCCGCGTAGGCCTGATCGACTGCGGCTTGAAGGTGCTCGCGCTCGCGGATGAATTCGCCGCGCACATAAATGTAAGCCGCGACCGCCCCCATGGCGAAGCCGGCGATCAGGCAGCCTTCGACCAGGAGATGCGGATCGTGCCGCATGATCTCGCGATCCTTGCAGGTGCCGGGCTCGGATTCGTCGGCGTTGACGACCAGATAGCTCGGCCGCCCGTCCTTCGACTCTTTGGGCATGAAGGACCACTTTAGGCCCGTCGGGAATCCGGCGCCCCCGCGGCCGCGCAAACCCGACGCTTTCATCTCGTTGATGATGCCGTCGCGGCCCTTTTCCAGGATCGCCTTGGTGCCATCCCAGGCGCCGCGCGCCCGCGCGCCTTCGAGGCCCCAATCGTGGCGACCGTAGAGATTTTTGAAGATGCGATCCTTGTCGGCGAGCATTGACTGCCTTCAGTTCGGCTTCGGTTTGGTCTTCGGATTGGCGTTCGGCGGTGTCGGCATCGGCGCTTCGCGCTTGGCGGCGGCGGCGCCCGGCTTCTTGGCGTTGGAGTCGGTCAAAGGCGTCTGGGGCGCTTGAGCTTGCTCGCCCTCGGCCGCCGACTTTTTCTTGTCGTAGATCGCGGCGTCGGTCAGCGTCGTCGCGCCGCCTTCCGGCTCGGAGAAATGGCGGCCATTCTGCGGGCCGGGTTGCGGCGGCTTGCCGGCGGCGAAACCGTCCAGCACCTTCTCGAAACTTTCGGGCGTGAGGTCTTCGTAGGTATCGCTCCAGATCATCGCCATGGGCGCGTTCACACAAGCGCCGAGACACTCGACCTCTTCCCACGAGAACTTGCCGTCGGCGGAGACATGAAACGGCTCGGGATGGATACGCTTCTTGCACACGTCGAACAGCTCGCCCGAGCCGCGCAACATGCAGGGCGTGGTGCCGCAGACCTGCACATGCGCCGCGGAACCGACTGGCTGGAGCTGGAACTGCGTATAGAAGGTCGCAACTTCGAGCGCGCGGATATAGTCCATGCCGAGCATGTCCGCGACGGTGCGGATCGCGGGTTCGGGCAGCCAGCCTTTGTTCTGCTCCTGCGCGCGCCACAGCAGCGGAATGATCGCCGACGCCTGGCGGCCTTCCGGATATTTGGCGATCTGACCCTTCGCCCATTCGGCATTCGCCGCGGTGAAGGCGAAGTCCTTGGGTTGGATTTCGGGCGGCGCGAGACGGCGAACGCTCATCGGTCGACCTCCCCGAACACGATGTCGATCGAGCCAAGAATGGCGGAAACGTCGGCCAACAGATGCCCCTTACATAGAAAGTCCATTGCGCTCAGATGCGCGAAGCCTGGCGCGCGAATCTTGCACTTGTACGGCTTGTTGGTGCCGTCGGCGACCACATAGACGCCGAATTCGCCCTTCGGCGCCTCGACGGCCGCGTAAGCCTCGCCGGCAGGGACGTGATAGCCCTCGGTGTAGAGCTTGAAGTGGTGGATCAGCGCTTCCATCGATCGTTTCATCTCGCCGCGCTTGGGCGGCACGATCTTGTTGTCGTCGACCGCCACGGGCCCGCGGCCTTCGGCGCTGCGCAGCTTCTCAAGACACTGCTTCATGATCTTGGTCGACTGCCGCATCTCTTCCATGCGGATCAGATAGCGGTCGAAGCAGTCGCCGTTCTTGCCGACCGGGATGTCGAAATCGAGTTCGGAATAGCACTCGTATGGCTGCGATTTGCGCAGATCCCAGGCCGCGCCCGAGCCGCGCACCATTACGCCGGAGAAGCCCCAGTTCCAGGCGTCTTCCAGTTTGACGATGGCGATGTCGACGTTTCGCTGTTTGAAGATGCGGTTGCCCGTGAGCAGCGTGTCAAGATCGTCGACCACCTTCAGGAACGGGTCGCAGAAATCGTAAATGTCATCGACCAGTTTGTCGGGCATGTCCTGGTGCACGCCGCCCGGCCGGAAATAGGCCGCGTGCATGCGCGAGCCGGAGACGCGCTCATAGAACACCATGAGCTTTTCGCGCTCTTCGAAGCCCCACAGCGGCGGCGTCAACGCGCCGACGTCCATGGCCTGCGTGGTGACGTTCAAGAGGTGCGACAGCAGCCGGCCGATTTCCGAATAGAGCACGCGGATGAGCTGGGCGCGCTTCGGCACACCGATGCCGAGCAGCTTCTCGACCGCGAGACAGAAGGCGTGCTCCTGGTTCATCGGCGCGACGTAATCGAGCCGGTCGAAGTATGGCACCGCCTGCAGATAGGTCTTGTGCTCGATCAGTTTCTCGGTGCCGCGATGCAAGAGACCAATGTGGGGATCGACGCGCTCGACGATCTCGCCGTCGAGCTCCAGCACCAGGCGCAGCACGCCGTGCGCGGCCGGATGCTGCGGACCGAAATTGATGGTGAAATTGCGCAGGTTGGTCTCGGGCATCAGGTGGGGGCCTTCTTCTCGGGCTCGCCGGTCAGCTTGTTGCCCTGCCCCGGCTCTTTCGCTTTCTCGTCACCCGGAATGACGTAGTCGGTGCCTTCCCACGGCGACAGGAAGTCGAAGGTGCGGAATTCCTGCGCCAGGCGCACCTTGTCGTAGACCACCCGTTTCTGCTCGTCGTCGTAACGCACCTCGACGAACCCGGTCAGCGGGAAATCCTTGCGCAGCGGATGGCCGTCGAAGCCGTAGTCGGTGAGGATGCGGCGCATGTCGGGGTGGCCCGAGAACAGCACGCCGTAGAGATCGTAGGTCTCGCGCTCGAACCAGTCGGCGCCGCGGAACACGTTGATGATCGAGGGCACCGGCGTGGTCTCGTCGGTCATCACCTTGAGCCGGATGCGCTGGTTCAGCCGCGGCGACAGGAAATGATAGACCACGTCGAAGCGCTGCTCGCGGCCCGGCCAATCGATGGCGGTGATGTCGATGATGCAGTTGAAATGGCAGGCCGCGTCCTCGCGCAGGAAAGTCGCGACCTTGACCACGTCCGCGGCCTTGGCAAACAGCGTCAGTTCGCCGCGCGCGACCTCATAGCCGCTGACGCTCGCCGCCAAACCGGCTTTGATCGAAGCTCCAAGATTTTCGAGCGTTTGATCCATGCTTCAGTCTCTTGGCTTCTATCTTTCGATCGTGCCGGTGCGGCGAATTTTTTTCTGCAACAGCAGCACACCATAGAGCAGCGCCTCCGCCGTCGGCGGACAACCGGGCACGTATATGTCGACCGGCACGATGCGGTCGCAGCCGCGCACCACCGAATAGGAATAATGATAGTAGCCGCCGCCATTGGCGCAGGAGCCCATCGAGATGACGTAGCGCGGCTCCGGCATCTGGTCGTAGACCTTGCGCAGCGCCGGGGCCATTTTGTTGGTCAGGGTACCGGCGACGATCATGACGTCGGATTGGCGCGGGGACGCGCGCGGCGCGAAACCGAAGCGTTCGGCGTCGTAGCGCGGCATCGACATCTGCATCATCTCGACGGCGCAGCAGGCCAGACCGAAGGTCATCCACATCAGCGAGCCGGTGCGCGCCCAGGTGATGAGGTCGTCGGCGGCGGTGATGATGAAGCCCTTGTCCGACAGTTCGTTATTGACGCCGGCGAAAAACGGATCGTCGGCCCCGACCGGCTTGCCGGTATTGGGGTCGATAATGCCGCGCGGCGCCTGTGCGACCAGGGTCATACGATCAATCCCATTCCAGCGCGCCCTTCTTCCACTCGTAGATGAAGCCGATGGTCAGGACGCCGAGGAACACCATCATCGACCAGAAGCCGAACACGCCGATCTTGCGGAACGCCACTGCCCAGGGAAACAGGAAGCTGACCTCGAGGTCGAAGATGATGAAGAGAATCGCGACCAGGTAGAATCGCACGTCGAATTTCATGCGCGCGTCGTCGAAGGCGTTGAAGCCGCATTCGTAGGCCGACAGCTTTTCCGGGTCCGGCACCTGATAGGCGACCAGGAACGGCGCGATCAGGAGCGCCAGTCCGATGACGAGCGCAACCGCGATAAAGACCACGAGGGGCAGATAATCCAGCAGCAATGATGTCATCGGCGACGACCTCACGTAGTGCGCGCCCCAACCGGCGCCCATGCTCCAATCCGGATAGACGCCCGCCCTGGTCCGACCGGTCATGACCGGCGACAGCGCACCAAAAACGCCTAAAAACGCCCTCGTCGCAGTGGGAAGTGCCTCTCGGGCGGGAGCGTTCGTGGCTTAGCGCAGCGCACAATGGGTGGCAAGCCGACATTAGAAGGCATCCACGGCGTCCGGGTCGCCGCAAAAACCGACGGTCATTGACCTAGCGCATGGCGCCTACTTTAGTTATGTGACGGCCCCAAGAATGACGGCAAGAACGGCCAAAAAAACGCCCGAGGAAACCATGCGCCTGCAAGAAATACCGTCGCTCCTGCTGGCGGTAGCGCTGGTTCTGGCGAACGTCCCGGCGCGGGCCGACGACTACCCCTCGCGTCCGATCAAGATCATCGCGCCGTTCGGCGCCGGCGGCCCGACCGACGTCTACACGCGGGCCATCGCCGAGGAACTGCGCAAGTCCCTGCATCAAACCGTTGTGATCGAGAATCGTCCCGGCGCCGGAACCACCATCGGCACCGATCTCGTCGCCAAGGCTGCGCCCGACGGCTACACGCTGCTGATGATTTCGGGGACGCAATGCGTCAACGAGACGCTCTATTCCCAAAAGCCCTATCAACTGATGCGCGACCTGGTGCCGGTCGCGCCGCTGATCGACACCGATCTGGTGCTGGTGGTACCAGCCGCCTTCCCGGCCAAAACGCTGCCCGAACTGCTGGCGCTGGCCAAGGAAAAGCCCGGCACACTCAATTACGGCTCGTCCGGCCCCGGCTCGAACTACCATATGGCCGGCGAACTCTTGAAGCACCTCACCGGCATCGACATCGTCCATGTGCCCTACAAGGGCTCGACCGGCATGCGGACCGACATCCTCAGCGGCCAGATCCAGATGCTGTTCGACAGCGTCCCGACCATGGCGCAGATGATCAAGGCCGGAAATGTCCGTGCGCTGGCGACCACCGGCACGGCGCGCTCATCGATCCTGCCGGATGTGCCGACCTTCGAGGAATCCGGGGTCAAAGGCTTCAAGGCTAGCCTCTGGGTCGGCTTCATGGCGCCGGCCGGCACCCCGCAGCCGATCGTCGACAAGCTCAATACCGAGATCAACAAGATCCTGGCGCGCCCCGACATCAAGAAGGCCTGGGGCGAGCAAGGCGCCAATCCGCTGATCATGACGCAGCCGCAGTTCAAGACCTACATGGATGGCGAAATCGCCAAATGGGCGGCGCTGATCAAGGCCAACAACATTCCGCTGATCAACTGACGCAAAAGGACGCGATGGGCCAGCACCATATCGACATGCTGCGAAAGACCCTCGCCACGGAGCGCGGCGTGCTGCTGCCGGGCGCCGCCAACGCGCTGACCGCCCGCATCATCGCGGACCTCGGCTTCAAGGCGCTCTATCTCACAGGCGCCGGGCTGACCAACATGCATCTCGGCCTGCCCGATCAAGGCTTCATGAATTTGAGCCAGCTCGTCGAGCACACCATGGCGATCCGCAACATCGTCGATTTACCGATCATAGTCGACGCCGATACCGGATTTGGCAACGCCTTGAACGTCGGCCACACCGTCGCCATGCTGGAGCGTGCCGGCGCCAGCGCGATCCAGCTCGAGGATCAGGTGATGCCCAAGCGCTGCGGCCATTTCAATGGCCAGGAAGTGATCCCGGCCGCGGAGATGGTGAACAAGATCAAAGCCGCGGTGGATGCACGGCGCGACGGAGTTCTTATCCTCGCCCGCACCGATGCCCGCTCCGTCGAAGGCTTCAACGCCGCCATCGACCGCGCCAGCCGTTATATCGAAGCCGGCGCCGACATGACTTTCGTGGAAGCGCCGCAGACCGTCGAGGAGCTGGCGCAGATTCCACGGCTGCTCGGTGTGCCGCAATTGCTGAATATGGTGGTCGGCGGCAAGACCCCGATCACCGAGCGGGCAGCCGCCGCGAAGATGGAATTCAGTCTGGTGCTTTACGCCAATGCCGCGCTGCAAGGAGCGATCAAAGGCATGCAGACGGCGCTGACGTCGCTTCGCGACCACGGTTCGTTGACCGAGGCACAAGGCATGCTCGCGACCTTCGTCGAACGGCAGCGCCTCGTCGGCAAACCGGCCTTTGACGCGCTGGAAAAACGCTACACAGCACCGCCGCAGCCTTAAAAGCCGCCTGGAGTAATTGACAAAGATTCACATCAAAGGAGCGGATATGATCAGCAGGGCCATTCTTGCCGCCACGTGCGCCATTGCCTGCACCGCAACCACGGTGCCCGCCCGCGCCGATTGGCCCGACCACCCGGTGCGCTGGGTCGTTCCTTTCGGCCCCGGCGGCGCCAACGACCTGATCGCGCGGGTCGCGGCCGAGGCCGTGAGCAAGCAACTGGGGCAACCTGTCGTCATCGATAACCGGCCGGGCGCCGGCGCCATTGTCGGCACCGGCACGGTGGCCCGGGCGCCGGCCGACGGCTACACTTTCCTGATCGGGGCGGCCGGCGTCATCACCAACAGCCTGCTGATCAAAAATCTGCCTTATGCCGATGCCGATCTGGTGCCGGTCGGCATGATCGCCGTCGCGCCCTCCACGATCGTCGTCAATCGGGGCATTCCCGCCAGCAACATGGCCGAGTTCGTGGCCTGGGCCAAAGCACATGGCGACAAAGGCATCACGTGGTCCACCGCCGGCAGCGGCAGCACGCCGCATTTCGTCGCCGAGATGTTCAAAGAGGCGACCGGCGTCAAATTGACCATCGTGCCCTATCGCAGCGGCAGCGACGGCGTGAACGCGGTGTTGTCGAACAGCGTGTCGGCGACGTCCGAAGCGAGCATCGTGGTCTTGCCGCAGATCAAGGCCGGCCTGCTGAAAGCGATCGCGACGACCTACGAGAAACGCATCAGCGCCTATCCGTCGCTGCCGACTACTACGGAGCAAGGCTTCCCGTCCATCCTGATCGGGCACTGGGCCGGCCTGCTGGCGCCGCGCGGCACGCCCGAACCGATCATCCAGCGCATGAACGCGGCCTTGCAGGCCGCGCTCAAGACATCCGAAGTCAAGGACAAGCTGGCGCAAAGCGGCATCGAAACGGCCGGCGGCTCGGTAGGCGATTTTGTCAACTTCATCGGCACCGAGCGCCAGCGCCTCGGCGCCTTGGCGGCCAAAGCCAAAATGAGCGCCGACCCTTGAACCGGCGGCACTCACCCAAAAACGACGGCATATTTCGCTGCCAAACCTGCTAATGCTCCCTGCGGGCGCGACGCTGCGGCAAGGCAAGTCTTGGAAAATCAACCTCAAGGGCTCACCGGCGACGAAGCCCGCCGCAGGCTCATTCGCTACGGCATCAACGCCACTCCGGACGTCATGCCGCATCCCTTGCTCTTGGTGCTCGGCAAGTTCTGGTCCCCGATCTCGGTTTTGCTGGAGGTCGCAATCGTCCTCCAGTTGGTGCTCGGCGAATATGTCGAGGGCTCCATCATCGCGGTGCTCCTGATCTTTAACGCCGCGATCGGCTTTTTTCACGAGAGCCGGGCACAGGCGACCATCGCGGCATTGAA
>Ga0265314_10001735_pt1 | contig 23593 bp, 26 predicted proteins | sample 4126metaG_FD_203106 | JGI IMG/M metagenome (GOLD analysis project Ga0265314, IMG submission 203106) | Rhizosphere microbial communities from Carex aquatilis grown in University of Washington, Seatle, WA, United States - 4-1-26 metaG | ecosystem: Host-associated > Plants > Roots > Rhizosphere >... | reverse complement strand
AATCTGGAAACTCTGCGGTCATGAATTTAATATCAGCTCACCAAAACAATTGCAAGAAATTTTATTTTCTAAAATGCAGATTTCCACTGTTGGCTTAGCGCGAACCAAGACCGGCATTTCGACCGGCGCCGATGAGCTTATCAAGCTAAAAGGACGACACGCCGTTGTTGACCTAATCCTACAATACAGAGAACTGACAAAGCTTTCTTCAACTTATATTAAAAGCTTGCCTGAATTATTAAATCCGGTGACGCATCGCTTGCATACAAATTATAATCAAACCATTGCCGCTACCGGCCGACTTTCCTCCACTGATCCAAATCTGCAAAATATTCCGATCCGCACAGAAATGGGCAGAGAAATTCGCAAAGCGTTTGTTGCTAAAAAGGGTTGTGTCTTAGCAAGCTTTGATTATTCACAAATCGAGTTGCGCATAGCCGCGCATTTGTCCGGCGATCCAAAACTAATCGAAGCCTTTAAAAAGAATCAGGATATTCACACCGTAACTGCCGCTGCTATTAATCGTATTAGTGTTGAAAAAGTAACTACAGAAATGAGACGCCAAGCCAAAGCTGTTAATTTTGGCATTTTATACGGCCAAGGACCGCATGGCTTGTCGCAAAGCGCTGAAATCCCTTATGAAGAGGCGCGAGAATTTATCGAGAGTTATTTCTCTAACTATCGTAAGGTGCGGGAATATATAGATAAAACGCTTCAACAAGCACGTACTCAAGGTTATGTGGAAACGCTATTTGGCAGAAAGCGCTATCTTGAAGAGATTAACTCCCAAAACGCCATGATTAGAAAAAGTGCTGAACGCATGGCCGTCAATGCACCGATTCAAGGTTCAAACGCTGATATTATTAAACTAGCCATGATTGAATTGAAAAAAATGATTGATAAAAGATACGCCGGCAAAATTGCCATGCTGTTACAGGTGCATGATGAATTAGTATTCGAAGGTGAAGAAAAAATGATTCGGTTGGCGACGCCGGAAATTAAAAAAATTATGGAAAATGTTATTAAACTCAGTGTTCCAATTGTGGTTGATGCCAAACTAGGAGAAAATTGGGGCGTGATGAAAAAAATATGAAGCTAAAAATATTTCAAGAACATAAAATTATTTTCCTTGGTCTTGGCATAGAAAATTATACTTTAATCCTTTGGCTGCGGCGGCAAGGTTTTAATAACGAAATTACCGTTTGGAATCCGTTAGCAAAAGAACAAAGCGGGCCTCGTTATCAAACTCTTAAAAACGATAATCATATTTTATGGAGCTTTGGTTCAAAAATGCCGAATTTAATGAACTATTCTTTAGTTATTCGTTCTTCAGGTGTTTTAATTGATCCAAAACTGAGAAAAGAATTAACAAAGAAAAAAATACTGAGTTCTGCGATTCAACTTTTTTTCGACTTGTGTCCGACGAAAAATATTATCGGCATTACCGGTACCAAGGGCAAAGGAACAACTTCGAGTTTAATTTATACAATCTTAAAAACCGCTAAAAAACAAGTTTGGTTCGGAGCTAATATCGGAACGCCATTATTCTCTTTTATTTCAAAAATCAAAAAGAATGATTGGGTGGTGCTTGAGCTTTCCAGTTTTCAGTTACAGGAACTGACTAAAAGCCCAAAAATTAGCGTGCTTACTAATTTTAGTCCGGAACACTTGTCATCAGATGATGCAAAAAACCCAAATTTTCATTATTCATTAAGCGATTACTTTAACTCCAAATTAAAAATTGCCAAATATCAAAACAAATCTGACATTTTTGTTATTAACAAAAAGTTGAGAGCAAAAATTAAAAAAATAAAACTTCCGGGAAAAGTTATCTATTTTACTTCATCAAACCTGCCAAGTATTTTACCCGGCGAACATAATAAAGAGAACATTGCCGCCGCCGAATTAGTAGCCAAACAATTAAAAGTTTCTCCTTTAACAATAACTAAGGCCGTACGAAGCTTTAAAGGCCTTGAGTATCGCTTACAAAAAGTTACTGAAAAGAATAGTATAAGCTATTATAATGACAGCTTTGCAACCACGCCGGCCTCAACCTTAACTGCTCTGCGTACTTTTTCACAACCTATTATTTTATTGGCTGGCGGATCAGATAAAGGATCTGATTTTACAGAATTGGCAAAACTCATTAAACAAAAAGTTAAATATATTATTTTATTCAAAGGCAAGGGCAGCGATAGATTAAGCCACGCTTTAAAAAAAGTTAATTTTCCAAAACAAAATACTGTCGTGGTCGACAGTATGAACAAAGCCATGAAGCTTGCGCGAAGTCACGCGCGTTCAGGAGATATTATTTTATTGTCGCCGGCCTGCGCGAGCTTTGGCGTTTTTAAAAACTACAAAGAACGCGGCTATCAATTTAAGCAGGCGTCTCTTCGTCGCTAAGCGCCGCTAAACTAAACGGCGATAACGAAACAATTTCAAGATCCTCACCGCAATTGGCGCAAGTGACTAAATCTTTTTCAACGGCTTCGTCACCGACAATAACGTCGCTATGGCACAAGGGACATTGAGCAGTGGTCATAATTAATTAATACTAAGTCTTAGCTTAAGTATAGCAAAACTCTCTCAAACAAAAAACCCGCTTAATTGCGGGCAATATACGGAGGCTAGGCCGGCCAATCAGGAGGGTGATTAACCGGCTGAGCCTCCAAACATTCGGTTAATAAATTAAAAACGGATGGTTATAGGATAACACATCCGTTTTTGCTGTCAAGATTTAATTTTAGTTTGGCACTACGAAAGTTTTGATTTGAACATTATCACCATGATCTTTCAAAGCTGTTGAAAATGCTTCATGCATTTGTTCAGCTTTTTGTGTATCAGCACAAGCAACCATAATATAGAATGGCTTTTCGTCCGTAATACGCTGTCCTAGACCGTGATCACCAAGACCGATATTGGTTAATACTTGAACTTCGGCAATGACATTATCCGGATGAGCGAAGCTGGCGGTATGAGAAGCAAACATATTCGACATACCATTAACCATCTTCTGATGAATCTTACCAGTAGTATCAACCATGATTCCTTGTTCATGATGATATGGTGCGACAAATTCATCGACGCCGATATGACGATAGCTTAAATTATATTTAGCTGCCATTTTCTTTGCCCAATCAGCGGCAAATTCTTCAGCTGTGGTAATTCCCGGAGGAACTGTTTCGTTCTTTTGTGCATTTGCAAAAGCTAATTTACCAGCTCCACAATCTGCATGAGTCGTTATAACTTTAATGTCTGGATATTTTTTCATCATCATATCAAACTCTTCTTCTGACAAAAGAATTCCCGATCCAGCTACGGAAATTTCTTTACCATGATGAGGACATCTTCCATCAGAACACTCAATCTCTTCAGGAGAAAAGTTCTGTTCAGGATTAAACTCTGTATTTATAATATCCTGAATATTTTCTCCGTGATTAAGACGGGAAATTACTTCGGTTGATTGATTTTTTTTAAACAATTGATCAACTGCTTCATGTGGATTTTCTGACATATGTTCCCTTTCCATATTTATAATTTATAATGAACTATTTATTATCTATTTTCAAATTTTTCCAGCGTTTAACCGCGTGTGAACGAGCGGTTTCCCGTTCAATCAAAGCGCTTAAACGTGCAAACTCAACATCATCCTGATGACGAGCTTGCTCCTTAAGCGCTTCAGCACGTTGTTTGGCACTTTCAATTGCTGCTTCATTAAGTTCCTCAGCGCGTTCCGCAGAGTCAGCCAGCACCACAACTTTGTCCGCTAAAACCTCTAATAAACCACCAGAAACAGCGATAATATCTTTATCATTATTTTCGAGTACTACTTCAATAACACCTGTCTTGAGTAAAGAAACCAAAGGCACGTGCATTGGTAGAACAGTAATTTCTCCTTCGCTTGTCGGAATCGAAACCTGACGGGCATTTGTTTTTAAGACAACACCTTCCGGAGAAACAACTTCAAATTTAAAATAATGAACGGGTTCGGACATACTAAATAATTTATTCTATTTCGTCAATGGTTCCTTTCATGTAGAAATCATTTTCATTCTTAGAATCATATTCGCCATCTAGAATCGCGGCAAAACCCTTAACGGTATCGGCGAGACTGACATATTTTCCCGGACGGCCAGTAAAAGTTTCGGCAACAAAGAAAGGTTGCGATAGGAAACGCTGAATTTTTCTTGCTCGAGAAACTGTTTGCTTATCTTCAGCGGAAAGTTCCTCCATACCCAAAATCGCAATAATATCTTGCAAGTCTTTATAACGTTGCAAAATTTTCTGAACACTGCGCGCCACACGATAATGTTCTTCTCCAACAATACTTGGGTCTAAAATTGTTGACGAAGAATCAAGTGGATCAACGGCTGGATAAATACCAAGTTCAGTTAAGGAACGTGACAAAACAACCGTTGAATCTAAGTGAGCAAAAGTTGTCGCTGGTGCCGGGTCAGTTAAGTCGTCCGCTGGCACATACACGGCCTGAATTGAGGTAATAGAACCGTTAGTCGTGGAAGTGATACGTTCTTGTAACTTACCCATTTCTGTGGCTAAGGTCGGCTGATAACCGACCGCGGACGGCAAGCGTCCGAGCAAAGCGGAAACTTCTGCACCGGCCTGCGTGAAACGAAAAATATTATCAACGAAAAATAAGACATCCTGTTTTTGTTCATCACGGAAATATTCAGCCATACAAAGACCAGTCAAGGCAACGCGAGCGCGAGCTCCAGGCGGTTCATTCATTTGTCCGAAAACCATGGCCAGTTTATCTAACACTTTGGCGTCTTTCATTTCATGATACAAATCATTTCCTTCACGCGTTCGTTCACCAACACCAGCAAAAACCGAAACTCCGCCGTGCGCTTTGGCGATGTTATTAATCAACTCTTGAATGACAACCGTTTTACCAACACCAGCTCCTCCAAATAATCCAACTTTACCACCTTTAAGAATTGGACAAATCAAATCAATAACTTTAATACCGGTTTCTAAAATTTCGGCTTTAGTAGATTGTTCGGTAAATAATGGCGCGGGACGATGAATTGGATATTTCTTTTTTGTAACAACTGTTTCTCCGCCATCAATTGTTTCGCCTAAGACGTTAAAAATACGTCCTAAGGTTTCCGGACCAACCGGCGCACTAATCGGCGCTCCCGTATCAGTAACAATGTCACCACGCTTAATTCCGTCGGTCGTACCCATGGCAACACTGCGTACTGTGTTTGATCCAATATGCTGAGCAACTTCCAAAGTCAAAAGCTCTTTACCGTTTTGAACGGTTAAAGCGGAATTTAATTGCGGCAAATCGCCGGAAAATTCAACGTCGATAACAACGCCGATAACTTGCTTAACTACTCCGTGATGTTTTTGTGCGGTCATAAATTTTATTATTCTAAGGCGGCGACGCCGGCGGTTATTTCTGCGATTTCTGCAGTAATGGCCGACTGACGAGCTTTGTTATATGAAAGTGATAATTCAACGCCAAGATCATTAGCGGCTTCCGTAGCTTGATGCATGGCCGCCATACGCGCGCTATGTTCCGAAGCCATGCTTTCTAAAATTGCTTGGTATAATTGGATCTCCAATAGACGAGGAACAACTGCTTCTAATACTTTATTCGGTTCTGGTTCAAACAAATATTCAAAATTGAATTTTTCTCGATGGGTGTGTTGAGTGGCTTTTTCTTCAATAAATTTTTCACTGGAACCGACTTTATCGCCAGCATCAATAATTCCCAAAGCATTGTCTTGCGTATGCGCTTGAATTGGTAATAATTGTCGAATCTTTGCCACTTGCTTAACCGCATTTACAAAATCCGTATAAGCGACAAAAACTCGATCATAATTACCTTCTAAAAATCCGCTGCTCGCAAAACTTATAATTGGCAAAACAATAGTGGCGTCTAATTTTGTTTCCGGATACGCAAATTGCGCAGCAACAGTATTAGTATTCGCGAGCGTTTCACCTTTCTTTCCTACTAAAATGATTTCCGTAGCAATACCAGAAACCGCAATTGAAGCTCTAACTAAAGAAACTAGAGAAGAATTAAAACCACCACATAAACCGCGGTTCGAAGTAATAACAATAATCGCTTGTTTTTTAGTATGTTTACGGACCTCCAATAAAGGATGAGTCGCATTGGCAGTACCGCGCGTCACATTTAATAACGTCTCCCAACTTAAGTTAGCATAGGTTCGCGTCGCTAAAGCCGCGTCAACCGCTTTGCGCATTTTCGCCGCCGCCACCATTTCCATAGCGCGGGTAATTTTCTTAGTATTAGCAATCGACTTAATGCGTCGTTGTATGTCTTTAGTATTAGCCATAGCTTAAGCCGTCATTATATAATCTAAACTTGATTTGAATTCACTGACAATACTAACAAATTCTTTTTCAATATCTTCAGTTAAATCTCCCTTGGTCATTAATTCTTTAAAGGTTTTATCACCATTAGCTTTAGCAAAGGCGCGCAGACTTAATTCAAATTCTTGAATCTTTTCCACCGGAACATTATCCATATGTCCATTAAGCAAAGACCAGAAAACTAAAACTTGCTCAGCAACAGTAAGCGGTCCATACTGACTTTGTTTAAAGACTTCGTACAATCGTTTACCGCGTTCCAATTTATTTTTGGTATCTTCATCTAAATCAGAACCAAACTGTGCAAAAGCCGCGAGTTCACGATATTGTGCGGCTTCGAGTCGAATTTTTCCAGCTACTTTTTTCATAGCTTTAATTTGCGCGGCTGATCCGACACGTGACACGGAAAGTCCAGCGTTAATAGCGGGACGATTTCCTTGATAGAATAAATCTGGTTCAAGATAAATCTGTCCGTCAGTAATAGAAATAACGTTCGTTGGAATATAAGCGGAAACGTCGCCGGCTTGCGTTTCAATAATTGGCAAAGCGGTAATTGATCCGCCGCCAAAATCTTTATTTAATTTACAGGCTCTTTCAAGTAAACGTGAATGCAAATAAAAAACATCTCCCGGATAAGCTTCGCGTCCTGGCGGACGACGAAGTAACAAAGCAATTTCGCGATAAGCAACCGCATGTTTTGATAAATCATCATACACAATTAACACATCTTTGCCTTGATCCAAAAAATATTCCGCCATAGCGACTCCGGCATACGGCGCAAAATATAATTGTGGGGCTGGCGCTGAAGCTCCGGCCAACACAATTGTTGTGTAATCCATAGCTCCGGCTTCTTCCAACTTTGCTAAAATTCCGGCAATCTTTGATTCTTTTTGACCAATGGCGACATAAATACACAAAACGCCTGTTCCCTTTTGATTAATAATCGTATCAATCGCAATCGCGGTTTTTCCTAATTGTCGATCGCCAATAATTAACTCACGTTGTCCGCGTCCAATAGGAATCATGGCGTCAATGGCTTTAATTCCTGTTTGTAACGGAGTATTAACTCCTTGACGAGTAATAACGCCCGGTGCAATCTTTTCAATTGGATAATGCGCGGCGGCAGAAATTGAACCCTTACCGTCAACCGGTTCACCCAAAGCATTCACAACGCGTCCAATCATTTCCGGTCCGACCGGAACTTCTAAAATTTTTCCTGTGGCTTTCACTAACGCTCCTTCAACAATTGACTGAAAATCACCAAGTAAGACGGTACCGACCGTGTCTTCTTCTAAGTTAAGGGCGACGCCGGCGACTGAACCTTTATCTGTTGAAAATTCTAACATTTCCGACATGCGAACATTAGATAAACCTGACACCACGGCAATACCATCACCAACTTTTAAGACATGACCAACCGTACTTTCTTTAGTCGAAGGTTTAAAATCGCTGATGCGATCCTTAATTTGCTCAATAATAAAATCTTTGGTTTTTGACATATATTATTCTTTTATGCGAGCCGATAATTCGCTGACGCGATTAGCTAAACTCATATCAATTATAAAATCTCCGCAGTGAATACTGACTCCACCAAGAATTTCCGGATCAATAATTTCGGTCCAGGCAACCTTAGTGCCTTTTATTTTTTTCAAAACTAATTTTGTTGCTTCGTCTAAACTAGTTTTTGAAACTTTATGAACACTCGTAATTGTTGCCCTCACAATTCCTTCTGCTTGATCAGACAGTTTTCCAAATTCAATTAAAATTTCATCAACCTTAGAGAGCATTTGTTGATTTTGTAATTCACGCAAAAATTTAGAAATAATATTTTTTATTTCTAATTTACTTGCTTTTTCAGTAAGTTCAAATAAGGCTTTGGCGTAGGACTTAGCAGAAGATTTCATATTATTTGGAATCTTTAATATTCTTAACAATTATTTTTTCATCAATCGTCTTGTTCATTTTTTCTCCTAAAATTTTATGCCAACTCGCTTCAATTAAGCTGCCTAATTCTTGGCGAATTTCTTTTAAGGTCGAAGCTTTTTCCGATTGCATGCGAACTTTTTCTTTATTGATCAAAACGCCGATTTCTTCGCGTGCCTTATCAACCAATTCATTTTTGCGCACATCGGCTTTGCGATTAGCTTCATTAATAATTTCTACGGCTTCTTTTTTAGCTTGATTAATTAGATCAGCTTGTTCCGCTTTAGTTTTAGCTAAACGTTCTTCAATTTCGCGCGCTTCTTTTAAACTTTTAGCAATAGTTGCGCTGCGCTCGCCGGTGGTTTTAAATAAGGGCTTAAAAATCAAGAAATATAAAATCAAGAACACAACACCGAAATTAACCAGCTGCGCGATGAGCAAGGTAATATCAATATGAAAAGTAGAAATTAATGAATCCATAATAATTTTCTAATTCCTGTCTCGGAGCTTTCCGAAACAGAATATCAAAAGACTATTTGATACTGAAAGCAATAACCAAGGCGTAAATGGCGATAGCTTCCGCGAACGCGGCGGCTAACAACATCGGCACCAAAATTTTTCCAGCGGCTTCCGGATTGCGTCCGATTGATTCCATGGCTTTTGCACCAATAAAACCAATACCAAGACCTGGTCCAAGAGCTCCGAGACCGATGGCTAACGCTTTGGCGAGCATGACATTTTCCATAGTATTAATAATTAATTAACAAATTAATTGATTTCGACATTAATGCTCTTCAGCTGTCGTGCTGATGGACACATAAATCAAAACCAATATAGCAAAAATTAGAGCTTGAATCAATCCGACAATCACTTCCAAAAACAAAAATGGGATTGGCATGCCAAAGGCCATGATGGCTGACATTGAGGCGAGCAACACTTCCCCAGCAAAAATGTTTCCAAACAAACGAAAAGATAAGCTGGCAACTTTCGCGACTTCACCGATGATTTCAATAAAGCCAACAAAAACTTTAATTGGATTTACTAACAACACAGTCGGATCTTTCATTACTTTTTTCGGAATTTCCAAAATCGCTTTAATATTAATGAACTTATTTAAGTACGGCCACGCACCAACGGCAATTACTCCAAAAATATGCGAAGCGACAACAGCTAACGATGCCAGTGCTAAGGTTGTATTTAGGTCGGCAGTGCCGCCGCGAAAATATGGAATAAAAGAACTGACACCATTTTCGCTGACAATTTTTCCAATTGATCCAACGCCTGGGATAATACCAAGCCAGTTGTTAAATAAAATCAAAAAGAAAAAAGCTAGAACGAACGGCGCAAATTTGATTGAGCGTTCACGCGATCCAGTGACCGCATCGAATATTCCCAAAAAGTAATCCACGGCCATTTCAAAAATGTTTTGTAATTTGCCGGGAATTTGTTTTAAGGAAAGTCTAAACGAAAGAGCTACCACTAAAATAATGACTAAAGCAATCCAGGAAGTTAAGAGCGAATTAGTAACCGTGAAATGACCGACGTTGAAAATCGGTTCGGAATACAGGGTATGTTCTTGCGTGCTTTCACTCATAACTATTTAGAAAACTTTTTAAATTCTTTTTTAGCTTGAACAATCAAGCCAATCATGGAAACGACAAAGGCGACGCCGGTAACAATCAAAAACCACTTGGGATCGCTTGAATAAATTTTATCAAGCCAACGACCTAAAAAAACTCCGGCGATTAACGGCAAAAGCACCCAACCGGATAAGCGGCTAAAAATAGCTAATGATTCTTGCCAGTATGGTGGCTTTGTCATATTGGGAAAAAATAAAAACAAGGGCTGGTTGTCCCTGGTTTTCCACAGAAGTCCAATGGGCTCCCATAACGGATTGTATAGTAAATAAGGCCTAGAGTCAAGAGAAAAAGCTAAAATATTGGCTATTTTGCTAAATATTGACATTATTACTATAATATGTTATATTTGTATATTAAAAAGATCATTTAAAATTTATAAAAACATACTTAAAATCGCTCTAGGAGGCGAAAAATGAAAAAAACAATCATTCAAAATATTTTAAGCAAATTGGTAAAAGCAAAAAATAATGATGCTTCTCTGCGAGCAATTATTACCCCTCTCAAAACTATTGTATTAATAAGTTTCATAGTGGTAGAACATATAATTTATGTATCTTCACCAGAAAGAATTAATATTGAACGTCAAATTTTATTCTGGGGATTGCTCTTATGGATAATAACTGATTTCAGTAACTTTGTTAATTTTACGAATCCCTTCCGCCTTTCGCAGTTCTTAAAAAGTCTTGTTTACTTATCGGATACTGATTTTTTGGCAGCAATGGATCTTACAGAAAAAAACTACCCAGTATTAAGAAAACTAATAAATAATACTGATACGGAGTTTGCAAACGAGCTTATAGCATTACTTACGGAAAAATTTAGCTTATCTGTTAAATCAAGTGATGATCAGGAGCACACAAAAGGATATTGCAGAGCTACGTATCCAAAAACCTGTGAACTTCTTGGTTGGAATAAAAAAATCTCAGGCTAGATAGCTTACATAAACACCAAATAAGAAAACCGGCACCCATTGGGAGCCGGTTTTTTCATACTTAAAAATTAAATTTTAAACATCTTCTTTGCGTTGGTCGTGGTTTGCTCGGCAATTTTTTCAAACTCTACTCCTCTAATTTCTGCCATGCGCTGGGCAACATGCTTTACTAACACTGGTTCATTACGTTTGCCGCGGTGGGGCTCCGGCGTCATAAACGGCGCATCAGTTTCAATCATCAATTTATCCGAAGGAACTTTGCGAATTAAATCATCCCAACGTTGGCTAAAAGTAATAAGACCCGTAAACGAAATAATCAAACCTAAATTAAAATATTCCCACGCTAAATTCTCGTCGCCGGAAAAACAATGTAACACGCCCCAGGGTCGATCTTTAGGCATGGCTTCTTTGTGCTCTTTACGAAAACGAGTTAATAGCGGAAGCATATCATCATGCGCTTGCCGACAATGAATAATGACCGGCAAATCAACTTTGCGCGCCAAATCAAGCTGTTTCCAGAATACTTCTTTTTGTAATGTTTTTCGCGCTTCAATATCTTTATCAAGATCACGCCAGGCATAATCCAAACCAATTTCTCCAATGGCCACGGTTTTTGGAAATTTAGTTAACATTGAATACATGTCATACGAGAATACTTCCGCAGGGATTTGTTTAGTCACACCGTTTTCTTCCTCAGTATGATCAAATAATTCTAAAGGATGAAGACCAACGGCCGCATAGACATTGCGCTGATATCTATTAGCAATTTCAATAGCACGCTTGGAAGATTTATAATCAGTGCCCGGAATAATAATACCAACATCTTCGCTTAAAGCGCGCTTAATAACCGCATCAGCGTCATTTGCAAAAGCGGCCATGTTTACATGACTATGTGTATCAATGAGTGACATATTAGACTAAATTCTGAATTTTATTAAAAACCTGAGGCAAAAAAGGCGCCAAAATTTTTGAAACACTAATAAGTAATGGCACCATGTGTGAGCCCGCGAGCCATTGAGCCAAGGGAAGACCCGATGGCAAATGACGATTTAAAATATAGGCGGCCACGCCAAGAAAAAATATTCCCTCCAGTAAACCAAACACTAAACCGAGTATTCGGTTGGCACTTTTTAAAAACGGTATAATTGAAATTAAATCAAAACCTTTTTCCAATAAAGCAATCACCCAACTAATGATGTGACTAACTATAGTAAAAACTAAAATAAAAACAATTATTTTTCCAATTTCTGCACTGCCCGGAATAAAGCGCGCTAGATAATTATAAATATTTAAATAATAATGTGCGGCAATATAGGCGCCGATAATGAGTCCAATCAAATTTCCGACAACGCGAATCAAACCGTAAAAAAAGCCGTACCAAGCAAAGCCAGCAAGTATTACAATAATAATAACATCAAACCAGGACATAGTTATAATGAATCTTTTCGTTCACGAACATATTTGGTCCACTCTTCGGCAATATCAACAAAAATCTTAAATGGCGCTTCAATAATAAAATCAAGAACAAACACAAAAACATTAATCTGTGAAAACTTGCCGGTTAACCATTTGCCAGTCGCGACAATTGGCGTGGCAAAAAAGTCCAAAAGGAAACGACTGAAGGTATCTCGTGATTCTACAACAATCCATTCTTTAGCATTGCGTCGAATACGAATAATAAAGAAGCTGACAAACGTTAAGAAGAATAAGAAAATAACCGTGCTGATCCAACTAAAGTGAATGGTGTCGAGCAACCACACTACAGCACCAAAAGAGATAAAAAAAGTTACAGCGTAAATCAAGGCAAAAATAACATTCATCACCGGATGACGGCCAATTGGTTTTTTAATTTGAATTGGATCATCTTTTCGTTTTTCATTAAAAACAATTTCTTCAAGACCGCTAATAATTCGTTTGGTATTTTCATCATTTGGCAAACGCGCCGTCGCTACGGCAAAAAATAGTAACAAAGACGGAAAGGTAATATTAATTGCCAAAGAACTTGAACTCACTGTTGAACCGAAAAATTTATCTGCTGGAATTTCAAGTAAAACGGCAAAAATTGATTTGGTTAAAAAGATATAAATAATACTACGCCAGGCGCTACGCCATAATTTCGTTCGCGAATTAGCATAACGTTTAGCACACACTTTTTTAATACGACGACTAAAGGCTTTAGTATCATCAAAAAATTCGTCATACACCGCTTCCGGATCTTCGCTAATAACATCTTTTAGAATCGTAAAAAATACGGTGTACGAAGAAACAATATGATCAATACGACCAGCCAAAACATGATTAAGTTGATCATCAATTAAATGACGCAAGGACGAAGCGTTTTTCGCAACTCTTTGCACTGTTTCTTTAGTGGCATGTTCCCAATCACCGTTAAAATAACGAAGTAAAATTAATGACAGCATGTCATTATCAAACTTCAAAAACGAACGGTGAATTGAAAGATATAATTGAATCGGTAAATCCTGATCATACGGCAACGAAGCCGGCAACTCTAAACGTTTCTCCAGTAAATTATACATGACCGACATAATCGTTTTAGAAACCGTATCCGGATCAATCAATTCTTCCACTTCCGAAGAAGCCAAGCCAATCACAAAATCCAAGTTGCCCATTTCCAGGTTTGGCATTAAGCGACGCAACTCAAGATATTTAGCAATAATCGCCGCCACTTCGTCAATCTTAGTTTCCGGCAAAGAATTATTCGGTAAATATCCGGCGCGAATCAATTCAATCAACAAGTGTCGCGCTGATTCTCTCACGTCAACCTTACTAAACTTAATCGGATTTTCAATAATAATTTGTCGCTTTAAGATTCGCTCAATCGCGTCCTTTCGTAATAAATGCTCTTCTTGATACTGAACGGCATTACGAATTTTTTCATAATAAAACGCCATCTTGGAAATAACATCGCTCACCTGTATCAAAGCAATATTTTCATCAATCACAACGGCCGCGCCGTTTTGGGCGCGATAAATTGATTGAAATATTTTTTTTGCTCCCGGCGTTATTGTTAAAACTGCCGGCTCAGAACTTTTATGTATTGTCTCAGAAGCCATATATATTCATTATATCACAAGCTTCCAGTTTCCGTTTTCATGTATAAAACGACCTTGTAAGGTAAAGCCCGCGGCTTGTCGATGACCGCCGCCGCCTAATGCTGAAGCTAAGGCGGCCACATTAATTTTAGGTTCGGAACTACGTAAAGAACCGCGTACCGTGCCATCTTTAAAACCATATAAAACCATAACTGCATCCGCTTCTAAGCCATTTAAAAATCCGGCAATGCCTTCAAGGCTTTCATTATCAGCGCCTGACTCTTCTAAATCTTCTGGCGTTAACACGGTCCACACTAAATTAAAACGCGGATGGCGAGTTAAGCGCGACAAAGCAATACCCCACAATTTCAAATCAACAATTTTTTTGGTACGCGTTGTTAAATTATTAATGCGTGATAAATTGGCGCCTTGACCAATCAAAGCCGCGGCCGCTTCCATGGTTTTAGTTGTAGAATTGGGATGAGAAAAATTGGCCGTGTCAGTTACAATGCCGGTCAATAAACATTGAGCCATGTTACGATCTAATTCTATGTTCATTGTTTCTGCCAATTGCGCTAAAATCTGAGTCGTTGAAGCAGACTCAGGAATTCGCAAAATAATATCAGCCAAACTTGGAATAATTTGATGATGATCTATTTCAATAAACAGCTGGCCCTTACTTCGTTGATTAAATAAATGATCAACATTGGTTCGTTGCGGCGTCGCACAATCTAAACTAACAAAACAATCAATATTATTTAGATCAAGATCGTTAAGATTTGTTTTAATATCTTTATAGCCTGACAAAAACTCTAAACTACTTGGTAGCGGACCAACGCAAAAAATCTGACAATCAATACGCAATTTTTTTAAAAGTAAATTAAAAAAACATAGCGAGCCAAGAGCGTCACCGTCAGGATTAACATGCGTAACGGCAAAAACGCGCTTAGCATTTCTAAGCGCGTCCGCTACTAAAGCAAAATCATTATTCTGTGTCTTTTCCGAGTTCATGAAAAACATCTTCAAGTTTAGCGGCGTTTACTTCTCGATCGTCAAAAACCCAGTGAAAAGTCGGGATTTCTCGAAATTTTAAACGCTTACGCAATTCATGCGCGACTCTACCGGAAATTGTTCGCAATCGTTTTAAAACTGTGCCTAAATATTTTTCCGGTAAGACGGAAAATAAAATATGCGCTTCGCGTAAATCAGGACTGCATTCAACTTCGGTGATAGTTACTAAAACGCCATCCATTTCCAGATGACGATTAATTGACTCAGCCAGCTCATGATGTAATATACTATTTACTTTATCAAGTCTAGACATATATTAACCAACTTTTTTAACAATGGTTTTTTCTTCATAGCAGAGCAAAATATCGCCAACTTCAATCAACGGTTTACCTTCAAAACGTAAGCCGCACTCTTGATTGGCTGGTACAGATTGCACTTCTTGTTTACCACTTTGTAAACCGGCCATATTTCCCGTTGTAATACTATCGTCGCCGCGTTTAACTTCTAATTTGGTATTGGCTTTAAATTCGCCATCCAACACTTTTCCGCCAACAATTTGCGCTTTATTTTCAGTTCTAAAAATTGCCGCAACTTTTAATCGTCCCAAATCAACTCGTTCTATTTCTGGTTTAACCAAATCTTGAATCTTTAATTTCACCTCGTTAATTAAATCATAAATAATGCGGTGTAACGAAACGGCGACGCCCTTGTCACGTGCTAATTCTTCCGCGCTCGGCATTAAACGTACGTTAAATCCTAAAATCATGGCTTGATTGGTTTCGGCGCGTACAATATCGCCTTCGGAAATATTTCCTAAACCTTTAGAAATAATTTTTACTTGCACGCCTTGACTGTCAATTTTAGATAATGAATTTTCAATTGCTTCACCAGAGCCAAGGGTGTCGCTTTTAATAATTAAAGTTATGGACGGGCCAGCTTGAGCTGCTTCTTCGTTAGGAATAACATTGATTGTCGGCGCATTTAAAGAATGCGCTTTTTGTTTAAGGCGTTCACCTTCGCCAACCTGCATTACATCACCAACTTCCGGCACAAACTTTAAACCATTTATTCGTGCTGGTGTTCCCGGACCAGCTTCCTTCATAATGGCACCGGTATGATCTTTAAGTGAGCGAACTTTGCCGCAAGCAATACCATTAAAAGTAATTGGATTACCAACTTTTAACGTTCCATTTTGTACTAACACAGTGGCCACCGGACCTTCGCCTTTATCAAGTCGAGACTCAATAATCGTTCCCATAGCCGGAACCGCAGCATCCGCTTTACGCGTCTCGGCATTAACGTCAGTTACTAAAATTAACATATCTAGTAATTGGCTGACACCGTCACCACTTTTGGCGGACAGCGGAACACAAATAATGTTTCCGCCCCAATCTTCCGGAATAATTCCTAGTTGACTTGAAAGTTCTTGTTTAACTTTATCTAAGTTAGCTTCTGGTTTATCAATTTTATTAATAGCAACAATAAATGGCAGTTTCGCCGCTTCAATAATGCGGTATGCTTCTACAGTTTGTGGTTTTACACCGTCATCAGCCGCAACAACGAGAATTGCTACGTCAGCAACACGAGCGCCGCGATTTCGCATCGCTGTAAAAGCTTCATGACCAGGAGTATCAATAAAAGTTAATTCTTTATCGTTATGAACAATTTGATAAGCACCAATATGCTGCGTAATGCCACCGGCTTCTGAAGCCACAACATCAGTATGACGAATGGCATCAAGTAATTTTGTTTTACCGTGGTCAACGTGACCCATAACAACAATCACCGGCGGACGAACCGACAAGCCACTATGATCTTCAACTTCTGAAAAGGCTTGTTTAATTTTTTCTTGCGCTGAATCTTCGTGTGTTTCAGTTTTTTCTTCTTCACCAAGTGTTACTTCAACGCCTAAATCAGAACCAATAATCGCGGCAGTTTCAAAATCAATTTTTTCATTGAGCGAACTAAAAATATTATTCTTCATTAATTCGCCAAGCAACTTATTTAACGGCAATTTTAACATTGAGGCAAAATCTTTAACGGAAATAAAAGCCGGAACCGTTACTTTATCAACGGCGGGTTTAATAATTGCTTCGGGTCGAGGATCAGTGACTTGCTTTGGCAAGCGACGTGACAAGACGTTCCAGTTACGAATAATTTTGTTAGCGGTAAAATTATCAATCTTAATGGCCTTTTTTCCAATATCAAAACCAAGCTTCGGGAGGTGTTCCCGAAGATCGTTAGGGTTAATCTTTAAGACGCGTGCCAGTTCGCTGATATTCATAAAAGTTCTTTAAAATTACAATAATTTTAAAGAAAAGTCAAGATTATCGTATCAGCATCGCATCGCCATAACTATAAAAACGATATTTCTTTTTTATTGCTTCTTTATACGCTTTGAATAATTTTTCTCTGCCAATTAATGAAGCGACTAACAATAACAACGTTGACTCTGGTAAATGAAAATTTGTGATTAAGCAATCTATTACTTTAAATGTATACGGTGGATAAATAAAAATATCAGTATTACCACTCCAGGCTTTGCCTTTGGCATGTTGCCACGCACTTTCTAACGCGCGAACTGTTGTTGTGCCAACAGCTATAACTTTATGCTTAGCTTTTTTAGCTTTTTTTATTTCATTCAACGTTTTTTGACTGACACTCACCCATTCTTCATGCATCTTATGATCAGTAATATCAGCGGTCCTAATAGGTAAAAATGTTCCAAGTCCAACATGCAACGTGACATACGCAATTTTTATTTTCTTCTTTTTTATTTCTTTAAGCAAACGCGACGTAAAATGAAGTCCAGCGGTTGGTGCGGCGACAGACCCATGATCTTTTTTATCAGCGTACACTGTTTGATAACGCTCACCATCTACTTTTTTGCCATCGGATTTAATATACGGCGGCAAAGGAATTTTTCCGAATTGTTGTAAGCGTTTCCAAAATATAGTTCCTGAACAATTAAACTTAATTTCTGCTTCGCCATGATTTAATGTTTTTATTGTGGCAAAGAAGTTTTTGTTAAACACAATTTTCTCTCCAACTTTAGGTAGGTTTTTACCAATCACTTCCCAAGAATTTTTTACAATAATGCGAGATAATAATATTTCAATTTTTCCTCCCGTTTCTTTTCTACCAATAAGGCGCGCCGGAATAACTTTGGAATTGTTTAAAACAAGAAGGTCGCCGGGACTTAAATAGTCAATAATATCAGAAAATATTTTGTGCTCAAAAGTATTTCTCTTTTTAGACAAAACTAAAAGCCGCGCTCTGTCGCGCGGTTTGGCCGGACTTTGTGCAATCAAATCCGCTGGTAGATTATACGAATAATCACTTAGTTTCATGTTGGTGATGAATCAATATTCTTTTTATCACTCATTAATTTCATGAGTGTATCGCGAATATGTTCAGGATTAGCAACTTGTTCAAAATATAATTTATTGGTGTCATTAGCGGTTTGCACAATAACATTACCGTAGTGGAGCAAGGTTGGCCAAAGACCTTTAGCTTCGCTCGTAACATCTTGAATACGATTAAAACGCATTTCGGCAATGGCACGTGCGAAAAATCCTTCTTGACGCACATCAATAATGCGTTGATCAGTAATAATCCAAATATCAAGTTCATAATCAACAAGCGAAAAAAATAATAATAACCACACAAATAAAACATAGGCACTGGCGGTAATTAATAGAACTGGGAAAAACCAAGGAATTTGGACAAGACTTGGAAAAAGAATATTGATCATGACAAAAACAATGATTGGCAAAAGAAGTAGCAAAATAAAAAATATAATTCGTCGAATGGCAATAAAAACATCCCGATGAATAACCGTAATAATTTTTTCGTTTGGTAATGGATCCGCTAAGTGATACAAAGACAACATATTATTGAAATAAATTTGAACCTGAACCATTTAAATTATTAAAAATACCAAGATGCGTAAAAATACTCACCTGCGTTGTCCAATCAATTTGCGAAAGCAATATATATGAAGCAAAGATAATAATCATCGATCCGGCCAAATAAATAAAACCGACAAAAAAAGTCCCAAACATTCGTCCACCAAAACGAACTAAGCGATACACTCCAATCAAGCTTAACACGGCCCACACTACTAAAAAGGCATAGTAGAGATACAGAAAAATAACAAGAGAGAAAGTCATATGCTAGATTGTTCGTTTGCGTTGTAAATGTTTATACGCTTGATCAGTGGCTAATCGTCCGCGGTTTGTTCGATCTAAAAATCCCATTTGCAATAAATACGGCTCATACACTTCTTCAATCGTCGCTAAATCTTCGCCGCTCGCCGCGGCAATAGTAGAAATACCAACCGGACCGCCGTTAAATTTATCAATGATTATTTCTAAAATTTTTCGATCAACTCTATCTAGTCCTGATTCATCAATTTCTAAAAGTTCTAAAGCCAACTGGCAAAGCTCCGCTGTTAATTTTCCGTCAGACTTAACCTCTGAATAATCTCTGACGCGGCGTAGTAAACGATTAGCCAGTCGCGGCGTTCGTCGAGCGCGTTCGGCTAACGCTTGCACCGAGCTCTCGTCCGCTTCTATATTTAAAATGCCGGCGCTTCGTCTAATAATATTTTTTAAATCTTCCAAAGTATAAAAATCTAAATGGTGTGAAACGCCAAAGCGATCACGCAAAGGTGACGATAATAAACTGACACGTGTCGTTGCTCCTATAATTGTAAACTTTGGCAAATCAATACGCAACATTTTGGCCGATGGTCCTTTGCCAATAACAATATCCAGTCCAAAATCTTCCATGGCTGGATATAATACTTCTTCCACAGTACGCGGCAAACGATGAATTTCATCAATAAATAAAATGTCACCGGGATTTAAATTGCTTAAAATCGCCGCTAAATCACCGGGTTTTTCTAAGGCCGGGCCAGAAGTAATACGCAAGTTCGCGCCAAGTTCATGCGCAATAACGTGAGCTAAGGTAGTTTTTCCAAGTCCGGGAGCGCCGTACAGCAAGACATGATCAATTGGTTCATCACGTTTGGCCGCCGCGTCAATTAAAATTGATAAATTAGCTTTAACATTTTCTTGTCCAATGTATTCTTTTAAAGTTTGCGGACGCAAAGTTGCCTCGGCTATTTCTTCGGAGATGGGATTGGTATTTTGTGGATCAACTAAACGCGTCATATTTTAAAATAAAATACGAGGTATAAAAAAATAATCATTAAATAATTAAATAACATAAACCATTTATTTGACCAACCGATTCCGGAAAAGTGAAACTGAGAAATCGGCCACAAAATTTTAGTAGGAAATGATTTTCTAGAATGTGTAAAAATATCTAGAACAATATGAAAACCCCAACCACAAAAAGCAATTGCTATCATATGCCAACCGCAGAGCCACATAATTAAAAAAACCGCGAGCCAAATTACTAAACTATGACAAATCGCATAAATTTTTAAAACATACGGTGGAAACAAAGAGATTGGCGGTTTTTTAAAAAATAAAATTTTGCGCAAAAAAACAGAATTAAACATACTACCAAAACTAACCAGATCTGGCATCACGCCAAAAGCCGTAGCAAACATTCGTTGTTCAAACGGCGCATCTTTAAAAACTAGATTGGTTAACAAAGCGTGAGAAATAATATCCATACTTAGGCTTTTTTTTGTTCATTAACAAAGGTGCGCACAACATCTTTGGTGTCATCAGAAAAATCTGCTTGCAAAATCCAGCGTAAAAAAGTTGGATCAGTTTGCGCGACGGAATTTAGAGTTCTACCTTTAAACTTGGAAAAGTTAAAATAAATTTCTCCATCTTGTCTAAAAAATTTTCCTTCCGCATCAATATAATCACGACACACTTCTTCGTGAATGCGTTTTACTTCGTCATAGCCGTAACGCTTAATCTGCTCTTCAATAATTTCTGCCGAAACTAGAACATCACCTAAAGCATCATGCGCATCAACGTGCTCTTTGCCGACATAAAATTTATAGGCGCTCGCTAAATCGCGTCGTTCCTTATAGTGGTAAATTATTTTAGCATCTAAAATATCATCGGGTACATATTTAAAATCTTGTCCGCTTCGATTAAATTCTGTACGTAGCATAGGCAAATCAAAGCCGGAAACATTAAAACCACTGTAATACGCATTATTAAAAAGCGCAAATAATTCTTTTGATTTTTCCAAAAAGGTTGGTGCCGAGGCGATATCTTCGTCAGAGAAACCATGAACATCGCTTGCTTCCTTAGAAATCGGGATTGTAGGATTAATCATGATATTATCCTGAATCGTTTTACCGTCAGGATACGAAATCTGATAAGCAATTTGAATGATTCTATCTTTGGTAACTGATAAACCGGTAGTTTCAAGGTCAAAAACCACTACCGGCCGCTTTAATCCTAAACTTTGCGCTAGATTTTGTTTCATACCTGCATTATATCCTAGTGTCCAATAAATTGCACACTGAAATTATGCCGTCTTGCCAAGCTCCAAACTGCGTGATAGCATACAGATATCTTTCAATACATTAATTTATTACTAATTTTCGCCGTCCGGACTCTATTGAGGAAACCTTTTATTTTATGACTAATGTTAGCAAAAGATCTCTAGTTTTGTTAGAAAATAAGACTATAATTGATCCAACTTTCAGTTGGTAAGTTTAAGCTGAAAGCGCCTAACTACTGTTTTTCTCATTTGTTCGACGGCATCTACCTATATGCCGTATATTTTGTATGCACTCATTGCCATTATCGCCTTTTTCATCGGTTGGTGGCTTAGAAAACAACGCGCTTTAACGCAGGTGAACAGCGCCGAGTTACACGCGGAAAAAATTCTTACTGAAACTAAGAGTAAAGAAAAGCAAATTGTCTTAGAAGCACAGGATAAGGCTTTAAAAATTGTTGACCAAGCTAAAGTTGATGCGGATAAACAACGCCGCGAAGTGAGCGAGGTTCAAAAACGTCTTGAAGAACGAGAAAATACTTTTTCCCAAAAGTTGCTTGAACTACAAGACAAGCAACAGGGTTTGTATGATAAAATTTCCGAAATCGAAGAAGCTAAAGAGCGAATTAAAAAAATTCGTGATGAACAAAACGCTACGTTAGAAAAGATTGCTAATTTGACTCGCGATGAAGCCATTGAACGATTGTTAGAACGCGTACAAACTGAAAATAAAGATGCGCTTGATTCTCGTATCAAGAAAATGGATGAAGAAAGCTCTGAAGTAATCGAAGAAAAAGCTCGCGAACTTGTTTCCGGCGCCATGCAACGCATTTCTTCAAATTTTATTGCTGAACTAACAACCACCACTGTTGAATTACCAAGTGATGAAATGAAAGGCAGAATTATTGGTCGCGAAGGTCGTAACATTAAATCCATTGAACAACTTACTGGTGTTGAAATTATTGTTGATGATACACCAAACGCTATTACTATTTCCGGTTTCTCGGCAATTCGTCGTCACGTTGCTAAACGAGCTCTAGAACAATTAATGAAAGACGGTCGTATTCACCCAACTAAGATTGAAGACGCTGTTGAACAAGCCAAAAAAGAATTAGCTATTGATATTAGAAAAGCTGGCGAAGAAGCTTTGTATGAACTTGGTATTACTGGTTTCGATCCTAAGTTGGTTCAAATCATTGGTCGTATGAAATACCGTACGAGTTACGGACAAAACGCCTTAAAGCACTCAGTTGAGGTTGCTCACTTGTGCGGAATTTTAGCTGAACAACTTGGCGCTAACGTTAGCATTGCGAAAAAAGGCGGACTTTTACATGATATTGGAAAAGCCGTTGATCATGAAGTTAAAGGTTCACATCCAGAAATCGGGGCTCAAATTGCTCGTAAGTTTGGTCTGAGCGAAGAAATTATTGCGCCAATTGAAAACCACCATGAAGATCGCCCAAAGGATTTAATTACTATTATTGTCAAAGTGGCTGATGCCATTTCTTCTTCTCGCCCCGGCGCCCGTCATGATAGTTTTGAACAATACGTTCAGCGTCTTGAAGAACTTGAAAAAATTGCCACCTCATTCCCTGGCGTGGAAAAAGTGTACGCGATTCAAGCTGGTCGCGAAATTCGTGTCTTTGTTGATGCTAAAGAAGTTAATGACGCCAAGGCTCATGATATGGCGCGCGATATTGCTAAGCGCATTGAAGCTGAATTAAAATATCCTGGAGAAATCAAAGTTAACTTACTCCGTGAAACTCGCGTTATTGAATACGCCCGCTAAATGCCTCAAAAGAATCTTACAATACTTTTTATCGGCGACATTGTCGGCAAACTTGGCCGCGCCGCTGTTGCTCAACTCGTTCCCAAACTTCGCGAAACTTATTCGCCTGATTTAGTGTTAGCTAATGGAGAAAACTCCGCGCATGGTAAAGGTGTCACGCCGGCCACGATTCAAGAAATGTTAAACTCAGGAATTGATTATCTAACAACCGGCGATCATTGTTTTGATCAAATCAATTTAATTGAAGAATGCTTTAATGGAAACTTTTCAATTATTCGCCCAGCTAACTATGCGCCCAATGTTCCGGGTAAAGGTTTTACAGTTATTAAAACCGACAAAGGTGAGGTCTTATTGATCAATCTTATTGGCCGAACCTTTATGCCAAAAGACTATGAATCACCGTTTCTTTTTGCTGAACAAATCTTAAACTCCTTTACAGATAAAAAAT
>Ga0265314_10001733_pt1 | contig 23601 bp, 15 predicted proteins | sample 4126metaG_FD_203106 | JGI IMG/M metagenome (GOLD analysis project Ga0265314, IMG submission 203106) | Rhizosphere microbial communities from Carex aquatilis grown in University of Washington, Seatle, WA, United States - 4-1-26 metaG | ecosystem: Host-associated > Plants > Roots > Rhizosphere >... | reverse complement strand
GCCAAACAGAGAGGTAATTTCACTGCGGGTCGTTTTGTGCGGGGCCGGGCTGGGTTGTTTAAGCATCAATCCCTATGCCCACAACCCCTTACGCAAGGCGACCCTTTTTTTCACTTCGGCGTTCGGGCTCAAAACATGCCACAAGCATTTTGCTGCTGCGCGTGGGCGAGGCGGAACAAGGTGTAGTTGGCCTGCAAAAGACCGGTGTCACCGGCGAGGTCGAACCCGGCCTGTCAGTCCGCTACATGGGCACCAACGAACACTCCATCGCGTCACATCTCGTCACCCGCTACTTCTCGGCCAGCGTGCTTAACGCGGATGCCATCGCCCGCTTAGACAACGTCGTCGTCAACTTCTACCATGAGTACAACTGGAAATGATGGCCCGGCGGACCCCGCCGTAGCTGAGCCAACTGGAAGCGGTGTGGCCCACGCTGATGTTGTTGCCAGGCTCGTGGCCGAAGCCTATTCGGGAGTCGCTCGCACTTTGCTTCAACGACCGGCGTTGGCCGACGCGCCAATGGGAATTCCCGGCGTTCCGGGTGTGCCCAATCGTCCGTTCTCGAACGAGCAGTTGGTGCTACCGCCGGTTCATCCCAGCCCTGGGCCTGCCGCTCCTAAGTTGAGTAAACCCGATAGTCTGCCTTCGGGAGGCCACGCGCCGGGTTCAGAGGAGACCTACTCTTTCGGCGAACCGCGTTGCAACGGAAGTTATCAATTGCAGAGCCGCAAGCCGGAGACAGGGACCGTGAACTCAAACACCTTGCGCGGCTGGTCGCAGCCCGAGGCCGTTACCAGCCCGGAGTTCTATTTCCTGCCCCGCCCCGACCTCTCCGGCAAGTCACCACTGGCCGGATACTCCTATCCGGCCAACGATGCCCCAATCCCACAGTTTGACCTGGACCGGGTGCGCCGCGATTTTCCGGCGCTCCAGCAATTGGTCAACGGCCAGCCGCTGGTGTGGTTCGACAACGCGGCGACCACGCACAAGCCTCAAAGTGTCATTGATGCAACGTCCGAGTTTTACGGCCGCGACAATTCAAACATTCATCGTGCGGCGCATGCGCTGTCCAGGCGAGCCACCGAACTGTTTGAAGCCGCGCGGGAAAAGGCACGGCAGTTCCTCGGAGCCGCGGACGCGAAGGAAATCGTCTTTGTGCGCGGCACCACCGAAGCCATCAACCTGGTTGCCCAAACTTACGGCAGAAGAAACATCGGCGTGGGCGATGAAATCATCCTCAGCGAATTGGAGCACCACGCGAACATCGTCCCCTGGCAGTTGCTTGCGGAGCAAACCGGAGCAGTCATCCGTGTCATCCCCATCAATGATCGGGGAGAATTGCTACTGGACGAGTACCTCAAGCTGCTGGGGCCGCGAACGAAGTTCGTCTCTGTGGCCCACGTGTCCAACTCCCTCGGCACGATCAATCCCGTTGAGCAAATCATCGCGTTCGCTCACGCGCGAGGCGTGCCCGTCCTCGTGGATGGCGCGCAATCCATGCCGCATTTGCCGGTCAGCGTCACCGCGCTTGACGCCGATTTTTATGTGTTCTCCGGCCATAAGGTTTATGGGCCGACTGGTATTGGCGTGTTGTATGGCAAAGCGCCGTTGCTCGATGCCATGCCGCCGTGGCAAGGCGGCGGCCACATGATCCAGGATGTGCGCTTCGAGAAAACGATTTATAAAGATGCGCCGGAGAGATTTGAAGCAGGCACACCTGACATCGCCGGCGTCGTTGGACTAGGAGCGGCGATCGACTACCTGCAGAAGCTCGGCATTCCGGCCATCACCGCTTACGAACACGCCCTGCTCGAGTATGCGACGCGTGCGCTAGCCACAATTGCTGGATTGCGCCTAATCGGCACCGCGGCAAACAAGGCGAGCGTGATTTCGTTTGTCATTCCCGGTCTGTCCAACGAAGCCATTGCGAAGCACTTGGACCAAAACGGCATTGCCGTGCGAGCCGGACACCATTGCGCCCAGCCCGCACAGCGGCATTTCGGCCTCGAAACGACCGTGCGCCCCTCACTGGCTTTCTACAACACACGCGAGGAGTTGGACGCGCTCACTCGAGCCCTGCGCTCGTTGAAACGATCGACATGAACACAACCTCGCTCGAAACCAACGATGCCGCCAGCACCCCCCGCCGGGATGCGGTCTGGATCCCCGAACTCGTGGACGAATCGGTGACCGAGTTGCTCCGCTCCTACGCCCTCGCCGGCGGCTTGAACAATCGCGACGCGCACAACATGCCCTCCAAACGCGCTGTCGGGCAGATTTGCGACGACCTGCTCCAACTCCTCTTCCCTGGCTTCCATGACGAGGATGCCGTACACCACGATTCCATTGAGGGAATCACCGCCGCGCGGCTGGATGGCGTCATCACTCGCCTGACAGAGCAGGTGCGCAGGAGCGTGCGCATAGGTGATCCCCACAAGCCGACCGGCCGCACTCCGCCGATCATACGCAAATTCTGTCAGGCGCTGCCGGAGGTGCGTGCGTTGCTGCGCACGGACATTGAGGCCGCTTTTGCTGGTGACCCCTCCACGTTGCATCGCGAGGAAGTGATTCTCTCCTATCCGTTCATTGAGGCCGTTGCGATCCAAAGAATGGCGCACAGGCTCTATCACTATGGCGCCCCGGTCGTTCCACGCATGATGACGGAATGGGCACACAGCCGAACGGGCATCGATATCCATCCCGGCGCCAGCATCGGAACGCACTTCTTCATTGATCACGGCACGGGCGTCGTGGTTGGCGAGACCTGCAACATCGGAAGCCACGTGAAGCTCTACCACGGCGTAACTCTGGGCGCGCGTAGCTTTGTTAAGGATGGAACGGGGCAAATTGTCAAAGGTGGCAAGCGCCACCCCGATGTGGAGGACAACGTGACGATTTATCCCAACTCGACAATCCTGGGTGGTGAAACCGTGATTGGTGCCAACTCCACCATCGGCGCCAACGTGTTCCTGATGCATAGCGTGCCCGCGAACTCACTCGTAGTTTACGAAGAAAAACAGCTCGTTATCCGCGATAAGACGGCCAAAGACAAAACAGCCGGCTTTGACTATGCGATCTAGCCGCAAACCACCGGTGACGGAACTAGCCTTCGAAACTCTCATGCAGAACCTGGTTACTTAGGTCTCGCCTCCCTTCAGGTCGCTCGCCGGGTTCGACTCAATCGCGATTGTGCGAGGCTGGGTCTCAAGGAGCAGCCCTCAAGCACGAGAGTCCTCGGGCAAAAAGACGATCAGAATGATCGTCTTTTTTTCATCCTAATCCCCAGCAAGTTACGGCAAGAAAATGCCAAAATCGGGAGAGTCACATTCCAGCCACGCCTTAATCTCTACTATGTCAATAGACATAGCTGTCAAAATGGTGCCCACCAGACCCCCTGGAGACCATTTCAACGGCATAATCCGATAGAAACTTGCTTCAGGCTGACCGGACCTCCGGAAGTTTGTTGGTGATACTTACTGAATCCGAACCATGAAAACAAACCCGGTTGTCCGATCAATTCGACCCTCTAAACCGCACCCCCTCGCGGTCCTTCTTGTAATCTCGCTTGCCGCGACTCCGGCCTTCCATGTGAAGGCGGCGGACGCGGCCCAACCCACTGCCCAACCCTCGGCCGACGCCACGCCTGAGAAACCCGCACCACTCCCCCTTCATCAGATTGAAGGTAACGGTGGCATCTTCTCCACCCTGTCCGCTTACATCGTCAACCCGCCGAGGGTTGGCGAACCGATCGGCCGCCCCAGCGTTGGGTTTTCTTACATCAACCTCGGTCACGACCAAAACCTGGAGGCGTTCACAATCACCGAATCACCTTGGAAGCGCCTGGAGTTGGGTTACGGCTGGGATCGCCTGGGTCTAGGGGATCTGCCATTGGCCCTGAGGAACGCCGGCATAGCAGGTTACCGCGCCGACGAGGTCCAGTTGCACAACGTCAATGCCCGCCTGCAGCTCCTTAAGGAGGGCGAATTTGATCAGAAATGGATTCCGGCCGTCACCGCCGGGGTTCATTACAAATACAATGACGGCATCAAGACGGTGGATAATCAGACCGGCGGCGCTCTGAACGGCGCCGGGATCGTGGACCACAATGGAGCCGACTTCACGCTATATGCGTCCAAACTCTTCACGCAACTACCGCGGCCGGTTCTTCTGGAACTGGGCGGACGCGCGACCAAAGGCGTTTGGAATGGCCTCGGGGGCTTTACCGAGGACTACAGCTTCCTCTTCGAGGGTAATGCGGTCGTTTTTGTCACCAGCAGCTTCGCGCTGGCGGCGGAATACAAGCAATTGCCCAACGATTATCAACCAATCGGCAGCCTGGTCCGGCGATCCGGCGATTGGTGGACCATCGACGCCGCCTATGTCGTGAACAAACACCTCACCTTCGCGGTTGGTTACGGACACTTTGGTGGCGTGTTAAATCACGACGACAACGGCGTCTGGGGGCTGACCACCAAATGGGAGTTCTGATCACTTCCGCAAAGAATCAAGCCGGGGGCTGCATGACGTCTTGCGCGTGTGGCGCGTGTCTTCATCGGCGCGCCAATTCGTCCGGTGCATGTTCGCCTCCGGCACTCTAGATCCAAACCCGCCTCACTTCCTCAACCAGCCCCACTGAAACTATGAGCACTCTATCCAAAGGACTCAGCACGCTGGCCTTGCATGCCGGCCAGACTCCTGACCCCACGACGGGCGCGCGCGCCGTCCCAATCTACCAGACGACCTCCTACGTCTTCAGGAGCAGCGACCACGCCGCGAACCTTTTCGCGCTGAAAGAATTCGGCAACATCTACACGCGCCTGATGAATCCAACCAACGACGTATTCGAGCAACGCGTTGCCGCGATTGAAGGCGGCACGGGCGCGTTGGCGGTGGCCTCCGGGCAGTCCGCCATTACCTATTCGCTGCTAGCCATCACGCGTTTGGGCGATGAGATCGTCGCGGGCAATAACCTCTACGGGGGCACTTACCAACTGTTCCATCACACACTGCCGAAGCTCGGTCGCACGGTTACATTCGTGAACTCGCGTGACCCGGAAGCGTTTCGTCGCGCCATCACGCCGAAGACCCGCGCTGTTTATGTCGAGACCGTTGGCAATCCGAAACTCGACGTGCCCGACTTCGAGGTCATCTCCCAGATTGCGCACGACGCTGGCATCCCGCTTGTCGTGGACAACACCGTCGGCATCGGACTGGTCCGGCCGATCGATTACGGCGCGGACATTCTCGCCACCTCCGCCACAAAATACATCGGTGGCCACGGCACGAGCATCGGCGGAGTGATCGTGGATGCCGGCAAATTCAGGTGGAACAACGGCAAGTTTCCAGAGTTCACTCAACCCGACCCGAGTTACCACAGTTTGATCTATTGGGATGCGCTGAGCAATGTGCCAGGATTGGGGAATGTTGCCTTTGTTTTGAAGGTCCGCGTGACCTTGCTGCGCGACATCGGGGCTGCGCTGAGCCCATTCAACGCGCATGAGTTCCTGCTGGGCTTGGAAACATTGCCGCTCCGCCAAAAACAACATTCCGCCAACGCGCTCGAAATCGCCCACTGGCTCAAAACGCATCCGCTCGTCAACTGGGTGAGCTATCCCGGTCTCCCGGATGATCCCAATTACCCACTCGCCGGCAAGTACCTCAAGAAAGGCTTTGGCGGGCTCATCGGCTTTGGAATCAAAGGCGGGTTAGAAGCGGGCAAGAAGTTTATCAACTCGGTAAAGTTGCTTTCGCATCTCGCCAACATCGGCGACGCCAAGTCTCTGGTCATCCATCCGGCCTCGACCACGCACGCGCAGTTGACGCCCGCTGAACAGGAGGAAACCGGCGTGAGCGCCGATTACATCCGGCTGTCCATCGGCCTCGAAGACGTGGCCGACACTCAGGCCGACATCGAGCAGGCCCTGCAAGCCTCGCAGAAATGAGCTCCGGACTCCGCGCACCGGCGAGACTAGGTATCGCCGGTGCGACGTAGGTTGATTTCGGAAACCAAGTTCAATGGCCAAGGACGTTTTTGAAAGCAGCGACAGGGTTCGCACCGCGCGGCCGTTGCGCTACGTGCAGAGTGTCACGTTTGACAAACCGCTCGGCCTGGAATACGGCGGCACATTACTTGAGACAATCATGACCAAGCAATTCCAACACTCCTGGCTGAGTGTTTAAGCCTTTAGAAATGGAATTAACGGTTTCAGCCAGACATACTGCGGCCGCGACTCTTTATGCCAGTAACAGCCACCCGACTTGCAGCATTTTCGGAATCTGTCATCCGGGGCATGACCCGGCTCGCCAATCAGCACGGCGCGTGCAATCTCGCGCAAGGTTTTCCTGATTTTGATCCGCCCGAGGAATTGCTCGCCGCGCTCGAACGCGCTACTCGCGGACCGCATCATCAATATGCGTTGACTTGGGGCGCGCCGCGTTTTCGTCAAGCACTCGCGCGGAAAATTACTCGGTTCACCGGTCTCAACGTTGATCCAGACCAGCATTTGGTGGTCACCTGCGGCAGCACCGAGGCGATGATGGTCGCCATGATGACCGCCTGCAATCCCGGCGACAACGTCATCGTCTTCTCGCCGTTTTACGAAAACTACGCCGCTGATGCGATTCTGTGCGGCGCGGAACCGATTTACGTTCCGCTGCACCCGCCGGATTTTCGTTTTGATTCAAACGAGCTCGCCCGCGCATTCGCGCAACGACCAAAAGCCATCATTGTCTGCAACCCGTCCAATCCGACTGGCAAAGTTTTCACGCGCGCCGAACTTTTGGAAATCCTCAAACTTGCGGAACGGCACGATGCTTTCGTCATCACCGACGAACCTTACGAGCATATCGTCTATGCGCCGCACGAACACCTTTATTGCGCGGCGCTGCCCGGCGCGTGTGCGCGCGTCATCACCTGCAATTCCCTCTCCAAAACGTATTCCATCACCGGCTGGCGGCTTGGATATGTTCACGCCGCGGCGGAAATTATAGCGCAGGCCCGCAAAGTGCATGATTTTCTGACCGTCGGTGCCGCCGCACCATTGCAGGAAGCCGCAGTCGCTGGACTGGAACTAGCCGACGGTTATTACGCCGGCTTGCGCGAACTCTATTCAAAAAAACGCGACATCTTTCTTGGCTACCTGCGCCGGACGGGGCTGCCATTCACCGAACCTCAAGGCGCGTATTATGTGATGCTCGACATTTCGTCGCTCGGCTTCGCGCGCGATACGGCTGCCGCCGAATGGCTTGTCTGTGAACTTGGAGTCGCCGGCGTCCCTGGCTCCAGCTTTTTCAGGGAACCGGAAAATCGATTCATCCGCTTTCACTTCGCAAAACTGAGGACACGTTGCACGCTGCCGGAGAACTGCTCCTGAGATTGGCGGACCCATCATGGCTTGCGCGGGCAAGAAGTAGGGCTTGAGGGAGTCGAACGGACTGCGCACCCGATAAGCCACCCATCGCACTGAGGATTATATTCTCCAAGATCTCTCCTTGAGCATGGAGTTCCGCTCACTTCACGTCCGTCAAACGCTTGGCCTCCCAATCACGGGTTTGCGCCTCCCCATTGCGCGTGAATTCCGTTTTGCCACTGATTTTATCGACGGAAACTTTGCCGGTGTACTTGATGGTGGTGGAGTTTCCGTTGTTCTCACGGACGACGTTGAAGGAAACAGCATCTCCCGACAATTTGCCTTCGGCAGTCGCCGTCTCGTTAGTCTTGCCTTCCCGGCCTGGCGCGGAAAGTGTTCCCGTCAGTTTCTCGCCCTCTGCCTTCAATGTGAGAGTGTCGGATTACTTCACAACGGGTTTACCCGCCGCAGCCCAGGCGTTGTAACCACCGTCTAGAGCGATAGCGTGGGCGAAGCCGTTAGCTTCAAAATACTCCAGCGCGCGAACGGTGCGATAGTGGCCCGCGGCGCTGTGCACAACATACCACTTCGATTTGTCCAGTGGCGCCAGCACCTGTTTATAGGTCGCCTCGTCGGTCAGGTTGTAGTTCTGGGCGTTGGGCAAATGACCGGAGGCAAACTCCTCGGGCGTGCGAGTGTCGAGGATGACTGCCTCGGGATGCGCGGCCAAGAATGATTCCACTTCGGCGACCGAAACCTCCTTGTAGTGTGTCTCGTTCACGATCTTATGGCCGTTCTCGTCGTACCCCGGCTTGATCACGATCTTCGGTCCGGCGATCAACTGTCCGGTGGTGTTTCGTTCAGCCCTCCAATCCACCGTTTGTGTCGCGCCGCCGCGCCCTGGGCTCTCGATCTTTCCATCAATCCGATCGCCGGTCAGTTTCCCGGTGTACTTGGTTACCGCGGGGTTGCCGCCGTTGCGGCCTGCACGTGAGACGCTGAAAGATATCTCGCTTCCGTTTAGCACGCCATCTTTGATTTCAATTTCACTGAACGTGTCGTTCGTGCGGTTGGGAGTCAGAACTGTTCCGCTTAGCGTTCCGCCGTCGGATTTCAATCGGAGATTGTAGATGCGTTCGGCTCCACCGTTGCGGCCGGAGATGGTCCATTTCCAAAGCCCGGTCGCTTCGTCGGCTTGAGCTGAAATCGTCGTGGCGTGCACGAGGAGAGCGCCGAGGCCGAATGTGATCAAAGAGGTTAAGGACAATTTGTGTGACATAATGATCTAGGGTTACTTGGGTTTTGATGATGAGGAGTCTCACGCCAGGATGCTCTCGGCGACGACGCCGGAAACATCAGTGAGCCGGAAATCCCGTCCGCCATAGCGGAAGGTTAGTTTCTCGTGATCGAGCCCGAGGATATGCAGCAAGGTGGCATGGAGGTCGTGATAATCCATGCGGCCAGAGACCGCATTAATGCCAAACTCGTCGGTCGCGCCGTAGGTAAAACCTTTCTTCACGCCGCCACCGGCCATCCACATCGTCCAGCCCTTGGTGCTGTGATCGCGCCCGTCCGGCTTTGGACTGCCGGCAGTCCGTCCAAACTCCCCGCCCCAGAGCACGAGCGTGTCTTCGAGCAAGCCCCGTTGCTTTAGATCGGTGAGGAGCGCGGCGATGGGTTGATCCACGGCTTTGCAGCTTTTCTTGAGGCCGGCGTAAAGCTGGCCATGGTGATCCCAGTCGTCATAACAAACTTCAATAAAACGCACGCCCGCTTCCGCGAAACGGCGGGCCAGGAGGCACTGTCTTCCAAAGTCGTCCGTCTCGTCGGTGCCGACGCCGTAGAGGTCGAGGGTCGCTTGGGACTCCTTGGAAATATCCGTTACTTCCGGGACTTCGCCCTGCATCTTGAACGCCAGTTCGTAGGACTCGATGACACCTTCGACTTGATGGTCGAGGCTCCCCTTCTGGAGGAGATCGTGATTAAGCTGCTGCACGAAATCGAGCTGCTTGCGCTGGGCCTTCGTGGCGACAATCGTGTTCCTGATGTTGTTGACGCTGCAGTTTTGGATTGGCGTCTTGGATTCTCCGATCCGGGTGGCCGAAAACACGGAGGGCAGGAATCCCGCCTCGTAGGATTGACCGCCGCCGATGCTGAGAGCGGGCTTGATAGTGATGAAGCCCGGGAGGTTCTGGTTATCCGTACCCAGACCGTAGAGCACCCACGAGCCCATCGAGGGTCGCACAAACACCGGACTGCCCGTATGCATTGCCGGCCACGCTTGTGGGTGCAATGCCGGCGCATTCGTCCACAAGCCCTGGAGGAAGCAGAGTTCATCCACCTTCGCTGCGACGCTGGGAAAAAGCTCGGATACGTATTTCCCGCTCTGGCCGAATTGCTTGAACTCGAAAGGTGATCCGATCAGCGTACGGTCTTCATTGTCGGTTTCCGGCTTGCCATTGTATTCCTTGAGTTTGGGCTTGTAGTCGAAGGTGTCCAGCTGCGAGGGCGCTCCCTCCATGCCGAGGAAGATCACGCGCTTGGCACGGGGTGTGAAGTGCGGCTTCTTGGGCAGGAGCAAGCTCTGCTCCGAACTGCCCTCCGGGGGAATGTTGTTTCCCTTCGCTTTTGAGGCTGCCAACGCGGCTTGCGTCGTCAAGCCGGCAAAGGCGATGTAGCCGAAGCCGGTTGTAAAGGTCTTGAGCATTTGACGGCGCGTGTACACGCCCGGAATGACTCCATCGCAACGCTGAGGATATGGGTTAGGTTTCATGGTTGTAGTCTTTTACATTCTGAGGGCGGTTCATTGCAGATAGCGGAATTCCGCACTGGCCAATATGGCCTGAGTGAATTGCGCCCAGGCGCCTTCCTGCGGGCTGGCTGGGTTCTCCGCCGGGAGTTGGCGGAAAGTTTTTGGACGGGCTATGCCGGGGGCTAGTTTCTTGACCATGGTGGCGTCGTCCGAGCCGGGTCCAATGGGACGGCGCCGCACGGGACCGCCGCTGCCGTTGCGATTGCCCCCGTTGCCGGCAGTCTCGGATGTCACAGATTCTGCCGCTGGGGTCGCGGCGGCTGAAGACACGGCTGCGGGCGCCGACTCGGGATCGTCCGGGATGACGGGTTGATTCGGAGGTGGAGTCTTGGCCAACACCTCTCCCTGCTCTTTGATGAATTTCCGGGCGCGCTTCACCTCGGTTTCGGTCGGTTCCCGCAGCAGGGTAGCCAGGTAAATCCTCCGGATGCGTTCCTTGTCCGAAGCGTGTTTTTCTGCTAGCACGTTCCGGGAGAGATGCAGGGATTCATCCTGCACCAGGGCATTGTTCATCAGGAATAACGCTTGGCTCGGTGACGTTGTGACTTCACGCCGCGCTGAAACCAGGTTCGGGTTCGGCAGATCGAAGAGTGATAACGACTCGGGCACCAGGTCGCGCGGTACTGGCAGATAGACGCTGCGATTGTAGAAGCGCTGAGGCAAATCGCTTTCCCAGATGTTTACTCCGTAATAGCCGTCCCCAAACTGTCCGGTCACTCCGAAATGCGGCGGAGCAAGGTCGAGGCTGCCGCTGGCCACCAGAATGGAGTCGCGGAGCTGCTCGGCGTTGAGGCGGCGGGGCGTGGCGCGCCAGAGCAGCGTGTTGGCGGGATCCACTTCGATCCCTTTGGGATCCACAGCGCTGCTCAACTGGTAGGCGCGCGTCAAGACGAGCGAGCGCACGAGTTTTTTCACCGACCATTGCTGCTCGTTGACGAACTTGATCGCGAGATAGTCCAGTAATTCGGGATGCGTCGGAGGTGCGCCCAGATGCCCAAAGTTATCTGGCGTGGAAACGATGCCTTCGCCAAAAAGATGCTGCCACACGCGGTTTACAGCCACGCGCGCAGTCAGTGGGTTCTCGGGGTCGGTGATCCATTGCGCCAGTTCCAGACGGCCGCTGTGATTGGTCGCAATGGTCGGCGGGTTTGAAAGCGAAACGACCCGCAGAAACCCGCGCTCCACCACATCGCGCGGCTTGCTTAAGTCGCCCCGGTAATAAATCGGCGAATCCTGCGGCTCTTCATAGTCGCGGACTCCCATTGCATAACTATTGGTGGCCGGAATGCGCTCGATGACATTCGTCGCCTGGGTGCCTCGGAAACCTCGGCGGCCGGCGAACCGGTTAGTGCGCGTGCCGGCGTTGAAGTTGCGGTTCGTGTTCTGGAACATGTTCGGCGTCGGTTCGCCGGTGGAGAGCACGGGCAGTTCCGGTACGCCGTTGAGCGACAGCAACGTCGTAGGCCGACGATTACCACGGCCGCCCACGGTGCCGTAAAGCGTCTCGGTGCTCGAGAAGATGCCCGCCAGTGCGTGAAAATCCTTGGTCGGAATCGGATCGAACTTGTGGTCGTGACATTGCGCGCAGCTCACCGTCAGGCCGATGAATCCGCGCGTTGTGGCATCCACTTGATCGCCAACAATCTGCCATTTCAAGTACTTCGGGCGGCCTTCATTCAACCCTTTCGGTCCAATGGCCAGGAAGCCGGTGGCGGTGAGCAATTCGTCCCGCTGCTGCTGATTGGCCGAGGGCAGTTGATCACCCGCCAACTGCTCTTGCACAAAGCGGTTGTATGGCTTGTCCGCATTGAGTGCCGCAATCACGTAGTCACGATAGCGCCATGCGTAGGGATAGTTGATGTTGCGGTCCAGGCCGGTGGATTCACCGTAGCGTGCCACGTCCAGCCAGTACCGGCCCCACTGTTCGCCGAAGTGCTCCGAGCTCAGCAACTGCTCTACCACTCTTTCCACCGCATTCGGCGATTTGTCCTTTTCGAACGCCTCAAGTTGCTCCCGGCTGGGCGGCAGACCGATGAGGTCGTAATACACTCGGCGCAGGAAGGTCCGCTTGTCCGCGTCCGCCACGGGCCTCAGTCCCTTCTCCTCCAGCTTGGCCAGAATGAAATAATCCGCATCAGCTTTGGGCCAGGTCGAGTCGGCTACTTTGGGGGGCACGATGGCCTTGGGCTTTCGGAACGCCCACCATTCCCTTTCCTTTTCCCAATCATAGACCTTCTCCGGCTTGGCGGGTTCTGCATTCACCACCTTGGCCGAGATGCGCGGATCGGCTGCGCCGTCTTTGACCCATTTTTCGAAATCAGCAATCACGGAATCAGGCAGCATTCCACCGCGCGACTCCGGCGGCATGGCAACTCGCCCGACTTGCCGGATCGCGTTGATGAGCGTGCTCTCGTCCGGCTTGCCGGGCACGACGCCCGGCCCGCGCTCGCCACCGGCGCGAATCCCATCGCGCGTGTCGAGGACCAGATCGCTCTTGGCCTTGCCCCTCTCCTCGGAGTGACAATCATAGCATTTTGAGACGAGCACGGGGCGGATTTTGCTCTCGAAGAATTCGATCTGCTCGGGCGTGGGCGTTTTGGGTTGAGCGGACGCGATCGGCGCGGCGATCCACAGCGTGGCGAATGCGGCCAGAGCCGCGATCTCGGCTTTTGGATTCAAGGACGTTTTCATGGAGGTTGGTTTTTCTGGCGGTTGCTGATTGGGCGCAAAATGCGCCGCCTTGATTTGGATCCTGGTCCTTTACTGCTTGTGCAAGCGGAAGAACATGTTCCCGCTGCTGATGGTTTGGGTGATGACATTGAAACCCTCGACCGACGATGGCGCGATGGGGTCAAGCGTCCAGACTCGAGAGGTGAGGTTGGTGGTGTATTCCAGGGCATATACCGAGCTGCCGCTGGGCCATGAGAAGGCCAGTCCGCCGCCGGCATTCGAGCTGATGGCAAGGTCAGGCCCGGTAGTTGTTGGTGGAACAATCGTAAAGCCGGCGACCGCCGGATTGGTCTGGAGGAACGTGTTCAACTGCGCGACGCGCGACGACGACAACGCTGTTCCGTTGATGATCGAGAACTCGTCGATCACGCCGTCGAACGTGTCTGCCCAGTGAGTGCTGCCGGTCGGGTAAGTGACCGATTGGGGCGCGATGGTGTAATTCGTGCCTAGCACCGAGGTGAAGTAGGCATGCGCGAACGCGGGCAGGCTGTTTGGGTGTTTATAGATTTGCCCGATCCCCGTCGCGGTCCCCACCAACGCCCCATTCACGTAAAGCCGGAGCTGCCCAGTGAAACTGGCGTTGCCATCCAGCACAGCCACCACGTTGTAGGTTTGGCCCGCCGAGATCGGGTACGAGACGAACTTGGCCGTGGCTGGCGTATTGCCACCCCACGGTGAACCCGGCCCTTCGCTGGCCGTGTTCTGGGCCTTGAACACGAGTTGTGCCTCCGTCGGATTGTTCGTGTCCTGGGTGCCTTGCAGATAGATTACCAGGGAGCCGTGGCCGAAGATCGCCGGTGCCTCCGAGTTCGTGCTGCCGAGGGCTCGGGGCAGTGAGTTTGCCCTGAAGGAAAACGTGTGCGTGACTTTGGACCACGGTCCGAGAATGGCGTTAATGTCCTTGCCATTCGGAAGATCGATGCCGCTGTTCGTGTTCAGTTTGCTGAACGAGATGGCGGTGCTGCCTGGCAGGTTCGTTATCAACCCAGGAACTCCTACCGTCGGAGTGCCGACCAGCGCGCCAACAATGTTCGCGGGGTCAGTGTCGAACTTGGAAACGAGTGAATGAAACGCCCTGCCGCTGGTTTCATCAAATGTCCAGTAGCGCACCGCGCCTTCCGCCAGGATTTCGTCTCGGAAGCTGATCCCGGAAACGAACTGCGCCGTGACGGTGAGGGCGTTCGGAACATGGGCGCGGTCTCGAAGGTTCGTGATGGCAAGTTGAATGCTCTGGCCGTTGACTTGCGTCGTGGTTCTTAGCGTCACTTGGCGTCCGTCCGCTGACAGCGAGGCGCCCAACAATCCCAGCCCGTTGATGCCGGTAGTGGGAATGCTGTAGGTCGCGAGGTTAGTGCCCGTGGCAGGATCCACTGCTTCGCTAAACGTTAGGCGAATTTCATTGAGCGTGCCGGCCAGAGCGCGCACGTCCACGAGTTGCGGTGGCAGGACGTCCGGCAGAACCGTTAGCACCGCGGGGGGGCTGCTGGTAATGGAACTGAATTCATTGGCTACAACGACGCTGTAGCTGCCCGCCGAGCTTAGCTGCGTCGGGAATGCAAGCGTGGATTTGGTCTGGCCCGTCAGGGCGACGCCGTTGGAACGCCATTGATAGGCATACGGGGCCTGGCCGGTGGCTACGACCGAGAATTGCACCGTCTGGTTCTCCGTGACGGTTTTGTTGCCAAGATCGCTGGCTCCTGAAATGCCGACCTGGCCGGCGGATATGAACCTGAACGCCAGATTGGTTGAGGACACCGTGTTGGTGGGCGAAAGGATGTCCGCCACACCCTGGACAGTGAGGCTGTAATCGCTGCCGACCAGCAAGTTGAACACGCCATCCAACCGAACTGTAACCAGATCGCTTAGGAGCTGTGCGGACGAGATGGAGATGGTGTTGTCATCCGCTTTCTTGAGCACATAGTTGCTCAGGTTGGTGGCCGTGGCCTCTGACACCGGTTGGTTGAAGACAATGTTCACCCGGTTCGGATCGCCAAAGGGATCGACCCTCAATACCAATTCGGGATCGATCGTGGCCGATGTGCTCAGCCCGAGGCCGGCGCGATAGTGGGCCGCAATCCGGTTGGTCGGAAGCACGGCGTTGAACGTCGAAACCTCATCGATCACGCCGTCGAATGCCCCCCAGTCGCCGCTGGCGTTTAGATGCGAGCGGGCGTTGCCGCGCCCGATCTCGACGTCGCCGTTGTGATTGTAGATTTGTCCCACCCCATTGGTCAGTTGGGCGACCAGCAGGCTGTTCACATAGAGGCGCAGCCCCCCGCTTGTGCCCGACGTGTCCCCATCTTGCACCGCCACGACGTGATACGTCACGTTGGTCGTAATGGGATAGGTGACATACGTCGCCGGGAAATTCAGCAAACCGTACGGTGAGCCGGGGCCATCGGACGTCGAACAGTAGGAGTGGAACGTCAACAAGGCGGAGCTCGGTTGGTTGGCGCTTCCCAGTGAGTTCGTCACTGGATTCCAGATGTAGAGTCCGATCGATCGCTGACCACCGCCTTCCTCCCAGAGCCCGCTGATGGCGTGGGTCTGGCCGATAACGGCGGTTGCATCTGTTGTCTGATAGCCGATCGGAAAGCTGTTCGCTTTGAACCATAGCTCGTAACTCTTCTTCGGCCACGGGCCGCGGAAATCATTCACATCTCCACCGTTGGGCACGGACACCCAGTTCGTGTTGGCGGAATTGAAGCGCACCGCGAATTCATTGCTCCCGGCCGATGGCACCAGGGGCGGCACTGCGAGGACAGGCAGGTTTTGATACGTCCCGTTGGTATTCTGCACATCGCTCAAGGCGCTCTGCGTGAACGCTACCGTGCCATCGGTTTCGTCCAGCTTGAAATATCGCGCCGGAGTGTCCGCAAGGATTTCGTCCTTATAGGTCAGGCCCGAGAGGAAGTTGAGGCTGGTGATCAGCGCGTTACCCGCGGTGGCCGTGTCTTTCAATCCGGTGATGGTCAGCGGATAGGTCGTTCCTACCCGTTGCTGTGTGGTGTTCAATACCACCGTTCTCCCATCGGGGCCCAATGATGCCCCATTGACCACAAAGAAGGGGGATGAGTAGGTCGAGAGCGTCGTCGCCGTCACCGGGTCCAGAGGTTCGTCGAACGTGAGCACGACTTCGTTCACCCCACCAGCAATGCCGCGAGCCGACACCACCTTGGGCGGAGTGAGGTCTGGCACGATGATTACCGCGTTGGTGGAGCTGATCACGCCGCTAAACGCGTTGCTCAGCGCAAGGAAGAAGTTGCCTCCAGAGCCGGAATCTCCCGTGAAGCTGAGAACGCGATCTGTGCCCCCCGCAATCGCCGAGCCGTTCCGGTACCACTGATAGGTGAATGGCCCCGCGCCCGTTGGCACGGCGACCAAGCGCACCGTGGAATTTTCGGCAAACGATCCTCCCAGGATGCTGCTGGCCGCCAACCCGACGTCGCCCACATCGCCTTCCCCGTAGTTGACATACAGATCGTCGATCCAATGGGTTTGAAACCAATTGCGCGTGCCCGCCGCGATGCCGACTTGTGCGCTCTTGATCCCCACCCACGCCGTCGGGTAATTGGTGAGCAAGCTGGCGCCGTCGAATGCCAGATCCAGCGTACCGCCCCGATGGATGTTGATGTCCACCGGCGCCCAATGCCCGTCGAGACTGTTGATGGAAGGGACTCCATTAAAAGGAGTCCCGTTGGTGCCCGCTAGAATGTTGGTGACTATCTGGCTGTTCAACGAAACCCCGATCGACACCGGCTGCTGAATGCTGTTGTCGTGCCCGTTGAAAAAAACCGAGAGTTGGCTTCCTGGGGTGGAGGGCGAGTAGCCGAATTGTGGATTGCTGAATGTCCCCAGGGGCAACCCTGCCGAGACGTTGACGCTGAAACCATCGCCCCACGGTTGATCGGTGAGTACGGTGGCGTCGGCATCACCGATACGGATCTTAAATCTGATGTGAACCTGGTCAATGTCCCGCCGATCCGTGAGTAGCAGCGCCCCGTTCTGATTCCGGTTGGCTTCGGTCAGCGAGAGAACCGTGCTGCCTGACACCGCGTAGCCGTTGTTGGTCAAAACCGCGTTACCAAATAAGCGCAAGTTCGAGGGAAGGCCCGAATCAAAAGTGTATGTCGTGCCAAGCGGCGCGGTCAAAGTGAAGGCGAACGTGGAAGGATTCGGAGTGATCGTGTTGGCTGCCGCCGCCTGGTCTTGGACACCCTCCACCCGCAACACGTAATTACTCGAAGCCGAGAAGTTGAACGAGCCGTATAGAAACACGGTCGTCTGGTCCGGCGAGAGAGTCGCATTGGTGATCGTCAGCGTTCCCCCAGATGCATCGTTGATGACGTAATTGGCCAGGTTCGTCCCCGTGGCGGGACTGACAGCCTCACTGTAAATTACTTCCACCAGGTTGGGGTTGCCGGCCGTATCCGCTGTCAAAACGCTCGGAGCGACCGTATCCGGCGTAACGGTCACGGTCGCCACCCTGCTAGTCAGGCTCCCGTAGGCATTGCTGACAAACGCCTGAACCGTAACATTGCTGTACGCTCCAGACACGCGCTCAACGCGGAAGAACGAGAGGTTTTGGTTCGGAACGACCACGCCATTGGTCTTCCAGACGTAGGTCGTCGGTTGGGGGGCGATGATATCGAGGGGGAGCAGCAGTTCTTGTCCCTCCTTGAGCGCGACCGCGTTGGTAATGTCACCGCCCAGGTAACCGCGAATCCCGGTGCCTGGGAAATTCGCCGGCGAATTGAACACCGGCGCCGATCCCGCTTGATCCCAGTAACCCGAGTAGTAATTGTCAGACTCATCTTCGTATTGGGCCAGATGTAACGCGGGAATGATTTCCTGCACACCATCCGGACGCTGCCACCCTACTTGGATGTATCCCACTCCCCCGCCGTGCTGGTGCAGCACCTCAAAGTAATACTTCTGCCCCTGCACCAGGCTGATCGGAGCGGACACCCGGATCTCAAGGCGGTTGCCTGAAAAGAGTGCCTCGCCTGTCCCGGGTTCGTAGGCGATCAATACCTTGTTGGTCGCCAAATGGCCGGTGCTGAGCCACAACTCCGAGTTGTCCGCGCTGGCCAGACCAAAAAGAAAGGCACCGGTGGCGGGCGCCTCGAGGTAGCCGCGAATCCAACTGCCATAGTCCTGGCCGGAATTGTCCTTGCCCTGCAAACCCTTGTTAAGCGGCGCGGTGGTGGTCGGAACCGAGTAATCGTCCAACTGTTCCCGGTCGCTGGGATAGTTCGGAAAATCGGGCCAACCGGTCAAAGTGGAAACACTCTGACGGAAGGCGGTGGGATTGGACGAGGTGGAGTCGCCTGCGTACTTGTAGCGCGTCACCGAGCCCGCCTGGAGGCATTGCGCCGCCACCAAAGCTGACACGATCACCGCAAGTACACGGCAGATGAGATGTTTCATAGAATGTAAGGAATGGTCCTAACCTGGGAGATTGCTCGGCTGGCTCTATTGGGTCCGAATCCAATTCGGGAAGGCCACGTTCTGGTAGTAGTCCTGGTCCCATGCTCGATTCCACTTCAGCGACCACAGCGACTTCACCTTGATTGACTTCGCCGAGCCGTCAAAAAAGACCGACTGTGTCCTCTTGCCGGAACCGTGCCGGGGCACGCAGAAATGTTGCATCTCCAAGGAAGCGTAGTCCCCCTCAGTGGTATAGACTCCGGGAGCTTTAGCGGCCGAGAAAGCGCTGGATACCCCGTACCACGGTCCACCGCCACGCCACATCGAATCCAGCATCAGCGGCGTCTCGGTCGGCTGTTGTACAGCGGTGAGTTTGCCCCAATGATACTCCCGCGGTCGGCCTTGAATATCCACAGGCGCGTTGTAGATCCAGAGATTCGCGCCGTAGCTGCCCAATTCTCCATTCTCGAAAGCGTCCTTGATGCCATCGGCTGAGGTCGGCATCTTGTAGGCGTTCTTCAGACCGCCGTGATCTATGTTTGCATCGGGGTTGGACTTGGTGGCGTACGGGCAGGTTAGCAATTCGGTGCGTTCTCCGATCCTCCGTTTCAGCGCGTTAAACCAGGCTGCCCGTGCGTTCTGATCAATGGTTCCATCCGGATTCTCGCCCGTGGGGAACTTGTCGTCGTTATCGATTCCGTAGAAGTTCCACTCCAAGCCCCATTGCTTGAGATTCGATATGCAGCTGATTGCCTTGGCCTTGTCTTTCGCCCTGGACAGCGCGGGCAGCAGCATCGCCGCGAGAATGGCGATGATCGCAATCACCACGAGGAGTTCGATCAGTGTGAAGCCCCCGCAGACGGGTTCCCATGCCACCGATTGCGATGGCCAACGGAAACGCTTCATGGGTCGTGGAAGGCCGAAAGCGGTTGAGTTCTGTGCGGGGTGGACCGAGCCGCAAAGCCCGCCACCCGTTTTGAGGAGTCGAAGTTTCATGATTTAATTTCAGGACCAAGCGCCGCGCTGAGCCGTCCGGCAAGCCGACTGCTCGTTGCTTAGATTTTGGGCTGAACCAACCGGCAAGTTCGTCCGCGAAGACGCGCGGACCAACAAGTCAAGCTCCTGGACGGAGCCTTGCCCGGCGCGAGCCGACTCGCTTGGGTGGATTCCAGCCACTGTTGTCAGTGCAATTGTTCATGGTGAATGAACCTCCAGTGGAACTGGTCAGCTCTTGAGGATCTCCCGAGGACGGGTCGAGCTGGATTCTCGTCTTTGGCGTGAGGGCGGCCCTCACCGCTAATCGCAGCGTCGCAAGCCGAGAACCTGCACTCGCGCGCCGCTTGTTTCTCAACTGGTCGTCATTCCGCTGAGGTGATGTGCCTTTGCGGCAGCCATTCAACTGTCAGCCACACAATAACGACCAATTGAGTTGTATTTAACTCCAGAAAGAGACTAGGTCAACTACTTTGTGAAATTATTTGTGAACCGTAGAAACTGAACTACAACCAAGTAGAAGCCAGATTGCGCACATTAATAACGACTTATTCAATCGTTATATGCGCCGTCGCTTTTACACCGCCTGCGTAAGGGGAACCAGCGGCTGTTGATGCCTTTTGCGTCTTTAGCGGATCCGTTTCGAACGGTTCCGACTCGCCTGGTCAACCGCGTGGAGGAAGTGACTGGAACCTACCAAAAACAAAGCGCCTGTCCCGAGGAATTGAGCAGCACACGGCCCATTAGCGAAAAATGTATAGGAGAGCGACGTTGTGAGGAGGCGAATCGTAAAGCAGCAGAACGATAACTGTCGGTCATAAGGGTTTGAAAAGTGATTGTGGTGAGGTGCTCTGGGCCGGGTTGATGAGCACTCCAGCTTCATAACGATACTGTTGGCGAGGTGGCCGAACACTTCCATGAACCCGATGCAGTAATTGTTTTGCACCCGCTCCTCGTTGTAGCAACTATCCTGAGCTCGATCCAGACGATGTAAGCAGGTAATCTCGTTACCATTCGTCCGACTGAAGTCACCATTCAACGACAAGTCGTCTTCTCCAGGCGGTCGAAAAGGAGTTTTGGGTGGAAAGCGCTCAACCCCAAAACTTGCCTGCTGAAATGCGGTCTAGGTTCCATCCAGGAATCGTCCCGTGGCTCTTGAATTGTGTTCCCAGAGCACCACCGTGCATGTGCCGAATCCTCGGACCATCACCGAGAAACGGCCGCAGTGAGGACATAGCAGAGGCGGTGGTTCGATATGTTTTAAGCCACGGACCAGCTCTGGCGCGTGGCCGGGTTGAGCAGGGAGTTGGGCTAAGAGGGTGCGAGCCTGACCGACTCCTTTCTGACGGCAAGATCCAGCACGTCGATGCTGGCGAAGCCCCAGTTGTAAAGATCGCCAGCCTCTACCGGCGGCCTGCCGTCCATGTCGGGCTCCAGGTGGCACCTGACCGAACTCGCCTACCACCTTGGTGATCACCATACCCCCGGCCAAAACCCTGGGCCAGAGCGGTGGCGGTGGTATAGGGTCGCTCTCTGCGCGCCGTCAGATCCAAGAATCTGCTCGTTGGTTCTCCTAGTGGGCGTAGCCCCAGGTGCAGGCTACCGCTTCGGAGGTCTACTAGGTGATCACGGAGATCAGCGATGTCCACCCTCTGGGCGGCGATGCCCTGGGCGACGCGGAGGATGTTAACACAGTCGTCGTGGTTTTCGATCTTAGCCAGGACCAGGAAGCCATCGGGCAGCCCCAGGCCGGTTGTAGCTGGCGTATCCACCATGACCAGGAGCGCAAGAGCTAAGACCCTCGCGGCCTCCGCGAGGGCGCGCCTGATCCTGCTACAGCATCGACGCAGGTGACGGACCGGTCCTGGGCGCTTCACCGAAGTGAACGTGCAGGCATTGGGGGATTACCCAATTACGCGCTCCTGATGAATACTCAATCATCTGCCTGTGCATCCCGCGACTGACTCAGGCAAGAGACCCACATGCTGCAAAACGCTCTGCCGCCTCGGGCCAGAAGGGCGTTTGCCGTGGCGCGGCGGGAAGACCGACCACAGATCAGAGCCGAGGACAGAAAAAGATCGGTGAAGGTTGGTTCACCTTTGCGAGAAACGGAATCATGACAGCGAACCACCCACTCCTTCTCGTCGATGACGACGAAGCGGATGTATTCATCATGAAGCAGGCCCTTAGCCACGCTGGCATCGAAAATCCGCTTCTCGTTGTCGAGACCGGTGAGGAGGCGCTCGACTATCTTAGCGGGACCGGCCAGTTCGGTGACCGTCAGCGCCACCCTTTGCCAGCCCTTGTCTTCCTCGATCTTAAGTTGCCTCTGTTGTCGGGGTTCGACGTCCTCACGTGGATACGGCAAACGGCAGAGTTGGCTGCCACGGTGGTGGTGGTTCTAACGTCTTCCGAGGACCAGGAAGACCTCAAGCGGGCCCACCGGCTTGGCGCAAATTCCTACCTCGTGAAACCTTCCGCCGCCGGTGAACTTGCCGATCAACTGGTTGAAACCGCGCGTGCCTTTAACCGGGATTGGCTGGCAGGCCGCTCGCAAAGACATGACACCTCCGACATGAAATGAGGAGGCTGACCAAAAGGCGGCTTCGGTGCGATCACGCGATTAACCTGCCACCCCAACCGCCTGGACTCAATCCTCAAGCCAGCGAGACGAGTCGGCCACCAGACGGCGGCATGCGTTGCTCGCAGAAGCGAGGGCTGAGATGCGCAGGCTTCGAGGCCGAGGGGTGGTTAGATTTCTCCCAGGCTCGCTATCAGGTTCGGTTGCAGATCCTACTCAGTGGGGAAATGGTTGCTCGACGGTTCAACGAGGCGTCCGGCAAAGCCTGAGGTTCCGCCCAACGTTCTCCCTGGAGAGGTTGGGCATCCGCCATCAGGACCACCTGACTCGACCAGCGGATTCCGAGCGATGGCGGCTTCTATGGACTGCCCCAGCACCTAACCGGAGTCGGCCAGGCCATAGGTGATCATGGTGCCGTTTGGGCAAAGCCCGAGAGGAAGTATCATCGCCTCAACGGGCCTGTTCCAGCAAGTTCCGCCCACAAAAGAGCACGCGTTCTGGGAACTTGCCAGGGATAGAACCAGCACTTATCTTCCGCGCCGAGTTCAATGGACACCAGAGCAAACAGTCGAACGGATCGGCCCGCAAGAGTGCCGTGCCGCGTGTTCGGAATCCACGCGAGGGCATTCACCCTGGTCGAATTGCTTGTGGTGATTGCCACCGTTGCAATTCTGGCGGCGTTGCTCCTGCCAGCCCTCGCAGCAGCCAAGGCAAAGGCTGATCGCATCAGTTGCATCAGCAATCTGAGACAGTGGGGACAGGCGATTCTCATGTATGCTGACGACAACGGCCAGTCGTATCCCGCGCCACGCGAACTCAGCTATGTCGCGACGCCAGACCACAACCCCGTCTGGTCCGAGATGTACGCAGTCGAGATGCAAAACCAGCAAGAGGGCACGTCCATTGGCCGATCCGCGTGGTTCAATTCGCTGCCCCTGTACGTGGGCGGCAAAGCCCTTTGGCAATACGGGACCAATACTCAAGCGATCAACAGTTGGATTGCCGGTCCCTCCATTTTCAAGTGCCGAACCTCCGACGCGACGCCCCGAGATCCGGCCAGTGACCCCGACCCGACCTTCGGCCCAACCTTCAACTACGGGATCAATGCCAGAATCTCCTATCCCAGCCCTCCTGAGACACCGTTCAGAATCACCGATGCCGTTAACCCTTCTGCGTTCGTGTCCTTTTCCGAGGAGCGTACGCACACGAGGGAGGTTCCGTATTACGGCAATAATCCCACCGATGTCAGCAGTTCTTACAATTTCACGACGCGCTTCTCCGGACGCCACAACGCGGGTGGCAATATAGCCTTCGGCGACGGCCATGCGGCGTATTTCAAATACGCGTACGTCTGCGTTGCTCGAAACGGCCAACCCGCCGATCCAGGGCGTCCTGATATCCAGTGGGCCAGTAGCGGCCAGCAAATTCCTTAGGACGAGTCAGGGTGGTGCAGGCTATCATGGCGCAAACCTCTCCATAGGCGGCCAGCGGGGTCCCATGCTCGTCCTGCTTGTTCCTTTCCTCAGCCGTGGTGGCGCGTGGCCTGCAATCAAAACCCAGCGCGGGCCCGTTGAACCTGCCCAAATCCTCGCCTAAGACACCGGTGCCGAAAAATTCCGGCGAGGCTCCGCCCGGCTCGGTTCATTTCGGGCGCGGACCTAGAAAATCCTCGCCCTAAGGGCAGGAAATCACTGTAACCTCCTCCC
>Ga0265314_10001732_pt1 | contig 23615 bp, 17 predicted proteins | sample 4126metaG_FD_203106 | JGI IMG/M metagenome (GOLD analysis project Ga0265314, IMG submission 203106) | Rhizosphere microbial communities from Carex aquatilis grown in University of Washington, Seatle, WA, United States - 4-1-26 metaG | ecosystem: Host-associated > Plants > Roots > Rhizosphere >... | reverse complement strand
CCTACAGCGGCGGCGCACCCTGTCGCGGCTAGCACTCGGCGATGCCGCTCGATCCGCGCACTCCCGTCCTGGTCGGCGCCGCCGCCGTGCAGCAGCGCGAGTACGACCCGCGCCAGGCGCGCGAGCCGATCGCGCTCATGATCGAGGCGCTGCGACGCGCCGCCGATGATGCCGGCGCGCCGTCGCTGCTGGCGCGCGCCAGCTCGATCCGCGTGCCGCGCGGTTTCTGGGAGTACTCCGATCCGGCGCGGTTGATCGCCGAGCGCGTCGGGGCGCGGGCGCAGACGTAGGTGGCGGAGCTCGGCGTCTTGCAGACGACGTTATTCGGCGGCGCTGTCGACGCTATCGCCTCGGGCGCCGCCGAGGTCGTGCTGGTCGCTGGCGGCGAGGCGAAGTATCGCGCGCTGCGATCGCAGATCACCGGCGAGCCGGCGCCGTCGACGCCGCAGCTCGGCGTCGAGCCCGACGAGATTCTGCGCCCGGCGCGCGAGATCTGGAGCTCGCTCGAAGAGTCGCTCGGGCTGCTCATGCCGGTGACGCAGTTCGCGATGATCGAGAACGCGCTGCGGCACGCCGAGGGTGCGAGCGTCGGCGAGCATCGCGCCGAGCTGGCGCGGCTGTCGGCTGATTTCAGCCGCGCCGCCGCCGCCAACCCCGCCGCCTGGGATCGTGCGCCGCACGACGAGCCTGAGCTCCTCGGCGGCGGCGCGCGCAACCGCATGCTCGCGTTCCCGTACGCCAAGCTGCACACCTCGCAGTGGAACGTCGATCAGGCAGCTGGGCTGATCTTCACCTCGGTGAGCGCTGCGCGCGCCGCCGGCATCGACGAGCGCCGCTGGGTGTTTCCGCTCGCCGTCGCCGAATCGAACCACATGGTGCCGCTGTCCGAGCGCGCCGCGCCGCATCGCTCGCACGGCTTCCGCCTCGCCGGCAGACGCGCGCTCGCGCACGCCTGCGTCGAGATCGATACGATCGAACACCTCGAGCTCTACAGTTGCTTCCCGGCTGCAGTGCGCGTGCAGGCGGGCGAGCTCGGCATCGACCCCGCACGCCGGCTGACGCTGAGCGGCGGCATGGCCTTCGCGGGCGGCCCACTCAACAACTTCGTGCTGCAAGCGCTGGTGCACATGGTCGGCGTGCTGCGCGACGCCGGCGGCACCGGCATGCTCACCGCGGTGAGCGGCATGCTGACCAAGCAGGGCGTCAGCCTCTGGTCGGCGTGCCCGCCGCAGCGAGCCTGTGCATGGATCGACGTCAGTAACGAGGTCGCCGCGGCGACGCGCACGCTCGCGGTCGCACCCGACCATGACGGAGCGGCGACCATCGCGACCTACACCGTGCAGCACGACGCCGGCGTGCCAGCGCGCGCCGCGGTGCTCTGCGACCTGCCCGACGGCCGCCGCGCCCTCGCCGTCAGCAGCGATGCGCGACTCGCCGCCGATATGTGCGAGGCGGAGTACTGTGGCCGCGGCGTGCGCCTGCGACCCGGGCACGGCTTCGCGGTCTAGGACCGCTCCGCCAGGGCTGCGGTCTCGACTTGCGGCGGCGCTCGGCGCCGCCGCGCCGCGCCGGGAGCGCGTCGGGACCACCCTGTGATAAAGGGTTGAAGGGTCTCGTCACGAGGAAGACGCTGCGCACCATGGCGGAGTCACAGCAAGCCGAAAGAAGCGTACGCGCGCGAGGCGCTTTCGGCCTTTCATACTGCGCGCGCGGCGCTTCGGCAGCACGCATCGAATTCTCGGGAGAGCTGCCGAAGCGACTGACGTCGTGCAGGATGCCTGGCGCCGATGGCAAGCCACGGACCGCAGCGTCGTCCTCGATGCCGCGGCCTTGCTCGCGACGACGGCGACAGGCGCGGCGATCAATCTCGCTCAATCCACACGCACCCGACGCGAGGCATGTCGGGCAGTGGCTCCCGGAGCCGGTCGACACCAGTTCCGATCCGGCGACGCGGTCACTGTTCCAGCAGCGGGATCGGTGAGGCGCGGCGCGCGACGGTAGAAGCTTCGATATTGGGAAAGGGCGAGCCCGAACACTCACGAAATCCAACCAGGAGAGGGACATGAAGATCGTCGTCATCGGCGGCAGCGGATTGATCGGCAGTAAGCTCGTCAACCACCTTCGCGAACGGGGTCATGCGGTCGTCGCCGCTTCACCGTCTTCCGGCGTCAACACCATCACCGGGGACGGTCTGGATGCGGCGCTGGCGGGCGCGCAGGTGCTGGTCGACGTGTCGAACTCACCGACGTTCGAGGAAAAGGCGGCAATGGAGTTCTTCCAGACCGCGGGCCGCCGTCTGCAAGCGGCCGAGGCGAGCGCCGGCGTGCGCCATCACGTCGCGCTCTCGGTGGTCGGCAGCGAACGCCTGCTGGAGATGGGCTACTTCGGCGCCAAGCTGGCCCAGGAAGCGCTGATCAAAGGTGGCGCGATTCCATACACGCTGCTGCGGGCGACCCAGTTCTTCGAGTTCGTCGGCAGCATTGCCGACTCGGCGACGGACGGCGACACGGTCCGACTGCCGCCAGCCCTCATGCAGCCCATCGTCTCGGATGACGTCGCTGCGGCCCTGGCCGACATTGCGCTGGGCGAACCCTTGAACAGCATGGTCGAGGTGGCCGGTCCCGAGCCGATACGCATGGATGACTTCGTCGCGCGATTCCTGCGCGCCAAGGGAGACGCGCGGACGGTGACTGCAGACGTCGATGCGCGCTACTTCGGCATTCGGGTGAACGATCAGACTCTCATGCCGGACAACAACCCGCGTCTCGGCAAGACGTTCTTTGATGATTGGCTGCGTCGCTCCAGTTCCCAGGTCAGCGCATAAAGACAGCCAGCCGACGATAACGACCAGGCTGCCGGTAGCCCGAAGGCGAGGTCGCGGGCTCCGTGCCGGCAGCGGCGATTGAACGAAGCGTGGCGCTGATGCATGAAGCGATCGACATTCACCGACGGTCGAATCAACCAGACCAGTCCAGGCGAAGGAGAAATGCGATGTTCAGTCATGTGATGGTCGGCACCGACGATCTCGAGGCTTCCAAGAAATTCTACGATGCCGTGCTCGGTACGCTCGGCATCTCGCCGGGCTTCATCGACGACAATCGGCGCATCTTCTACATGGCGCCGACCGGCGTCTTCGCCGTCTCGATGCCTATCAACGGCGCTGCGGCTTCCGCCGCCAACGGCGGTACCGTCGGCTTCGCCGTGGCGGATCCCGACACGGTGAATGCGTGGCACGCCGCCGGCGTGGCCAACGGCGGAACGACCTGCGAGGAGCCCCCAGGCGTGCGTGAAGGCGGCTTGGGCAAGATGTACCTCGCCTATTTGCGCGATCCGTCTGGCAACAAGCTCTGCGCCCTGCATCGTATGAGTTGAGCGGGCCAATCCCTCTCCGCTGCGTCGGAGAGGGCTTGCCGCGCCGCCCCAATCACAGCGCCGATAGGCTGACACGATGCGAGGTCGATCGAAGGCATGAGCACACGCGTTCCGGAAGAAGCCGGCGGTGATGACGACGAGCGCGACTTCGCCGATGACGGCGCCACAGCCGGCGGGTTCACCAACTACATCACGCCGGCCGGGCACAAGCGGCTCAACGACGAGCTCGAGAGGCTGTGGCACGTCGACCGGCCAAAGCTCGTCGACACGATCGCCTGGGCGGCCAGCAACGGCGATCGCTCGGAGAACGGCGACTATATCTACGGCAAGCGCAAGCTGCGCGAGATCGACCGCCGCCTTCGCTTTCTCTCCAAGCGTCTCGACAGCGCGGTGATCGTCGACAACGCCGGCAAGATCGACGACCGGGTGTACTTCGGAGCGTCCGTCACCGTGATCGACGAATCCGGCGCCGAGCGCACCGTGAGCATCGTCGGCGTCGACGAGCTCGATCTCAGCCGCGGCCGCGTCTCGTGGGTCTCGCCGATCGCCACCGCCCTGCTCAAGGCATCGGTCGGCGACGTCGTCACGCTGCGCGCGCCGCGCGGCACCGAAGAGCTCGAGATCGTCGCCGTCCGCTACGACGAGCTGGTCTGATGCAGCCAGGTGTCAGTCGAAACGCCGACCACCTCCCACTGACAGCCGACGCCTAGTGTCCTGTCCCGAACTTCCGGGACAGGACACTAGCCTTGATGAGGCAAAAGAATTCACCACAGAGGCACGGAGCACACAGAGAGCAGAGGGACCGCCGGCAATTCGGACGTGTTTCCAAATCTCTTCAGCAATGCGGTTGGAAAACCATCAAGGCATGTCCACAAATGCAGGCCTTCTCTGTGCACCCTGTGCCTCTGTGGTGAAAAGGTTTGTCCGATCAAGGCTAATTCACTCCCTGCAGGCGCCCTCCCCGTCCGCTTCGGTTGCAAGACTGCGGGCGGCTCCCTAGACAAATCGAATGGGGGAACAACGCGGCGTCATCGCCGCCACGGCCGTCGGTCGCTTGACGCTGCAGCTCTTTTTGGTCATCGCGCTGGCGTTCGGCGCCTTGCGTGCCGCCGGCGCACAGGAGTGCACCGGCGATTGCGACGCCGCCGGCGGCGTGGACGTCAGCGAGGTGCTGCGCTGCGTCGCGGTCGGCTTGGGGCGCGAGGCGCTCGCCGTCTGTGACGCCTGCGATGCCGACGGCGACACCGAAGTCACCGTCAACGAGTTGATCGCCGCGGTGGACAATGTGCTCAGCGGCTGTCCGGTGTCGCCGCCGCCGAGCGCGCTGGCCAGCTTCGCACTGCCGGACAGCGGCCCGCTGGACTGGGGTGCGGTCCCCTTTCCGAGCGACCTCTATCGCGACGCGAGCGGTGCGGTGCACATCGGTGCGCTGCCGATCGACGGAGCCGAGAAGCCGCTGCATACGGCGATGCGCGAGCTGGTGCAGACGCGCGATGGGTTCTGCGCCACCTGCAACGTCTACTTCCGCATCGACGGTGCCATCGACGCGACGACGCTGACGGCGAGCGATCCGCCTGCCGCAGGCGATGCCGTGCTGTTGGCGGACGTCGATCCGACCTCTCCCGAGCGCGGCCGTCTCTTCCCGCTGCGCGTCGAGTGGGACGCCGAGCACGGCCGCCTCGGCGTGCGGCCGCAACGCGGCATCGCCCTGCATCGCAGCCGCCGCTATGCCGCCGTACTGACCACTGCGCTGCACGCCGAGAACGGCATGCCGCTCGGCGCCAGCGACACGTTCCGGCTCGTCCGCCGCCACGCCGACGCCGGCAACGAATCGATTGTACGCGCCCGAGCGGTGTTGGCGCCGGCGCTCGACGAGCTCGAGCGCATCGCCATCGGCCGCAACCGCGTCGTCGCGCTGGCGGCGTTCACCACCGAGGACGTCACGGCCGACGTGCTCGGCGCGCGCGCCGCGGTGCAGGGCGGCGCGCCGCTCGAGATCGTCATCGATCGCCGCCGCAGTGGCGTCGAGATCGACGAGCTGCTCGGCGTGCCGGGCGAGGACCGTCCCGGCATCGACGTGCCGCCGGCGCCCGGTCAGGACGGCACGCGCTCGATCGTGCACGACCAGCTCAGCGAGGTCATCACCGGCCACTTCCTGGCGCCGCGCATCGTCAGCGGCAGCGGCACGGAGATCGGCACGACGCTGCGCGACGAGACGGGCGCGATCAGCGCGGGTCCGCGGCAGGCGGTGCCCTTCGTCCTGACCCTGCCGCGCACGCCGGCCGGGCCGGCGCTGCCGGTGCTGATCGTGCATCACGGCTTCAGCGCCAGCCGCGTCACCGGCTTCACATTAGCGAACACCGCCGCGCGCGCCGGCACCGCGGTGCTGGCGATCGACGCCTTCCAGCACGGCGACCGCGCCGTGTCGGCGACGGACGTGCTGCACGCGATTCGCGGCAACGTGCCCGGCCCGGACGGTCTCGCCGAGACCGTCGCGCTCGACGTCACCGGACATGTCTTCGGCGTACTTGGCGCCGCCCCCGGCCTGGAGCTCTTCATGGGCTACTCGCTCGGTGCCTTCTTGCAGTTCGAGGCCGACATCTCATCGGCGGTGCGCGTCGTGCGCGACGGCAGCCTGGCGCAGGCGCTGCGCGCTGCGGAGAGCGCTGCGCCGGACTTCGACGCGCAGCGCATCGGCTACCTCGGCATCTCGCTCGGCTCGGTGGTCGGTGCGTCGGTGCTGACCGCCGAGCCCGATGTGCGCTTCGCCGTGCAGAACGTGCCGCCCGGATCGATCGTCGAGACGCTCACCGAATCGACCGAGTTCCGCCCACTGGTCGACTCGCTCTTCCTGCCCATCCTCGGCATCGGCGCGACGTTCGACGAGGTGAATCGGCACCTGGTGTTCGACCCGCTCGTCGACATCTCGCGCTGGATTCTCGAGCCCGTCGATCCATTGGCGCTCGCCCCCTACCTGCTGCGCGAGCCCGTGCGCGCAGGCGGCGCGCCCGAGATTCTCTTCCAAACGGCGGGACTCGACGAGGTCGCGTCGACGCTCGCTATCGAGTCGATGCTCACCGCCAGCGGCACGACGCGCGTCACCCGCTACAACCCGGCCACGCACGGCATGCTCGAAGTGCTGAACCAGGTCTCGCTCTACGAGCCGCCCGCCGCGCCGCCCTTCGTGCTGCGCCCCACCGCGCTGCCGGTCCTCAACCCACTCGTCGCCGAGCACGACGAGATCGCCGCCTTCATCGCCGATAACATCGCGCCGTGATCCTGATCAGACGAAGCGTTCACCACGGAGGCACGGAGGGCACAGAGACGGCCTGCATTTGCGGGGCTGTCCTCAGGGCTGTCCAAGCGCATCACTGATGGACCCTGGACCAGCTCGAATCGCAGGCGCCTCCCTCTCCTGTCTGTGACTCTGTGCCTCTGTGGTGAGGTCTTTTGTCAGATCGACGTCACCGCTCGAGAAAGCCCCGCAGTGCCGCGGCGACTTCCGCCCGCGCGCCGTCCGCCGAAAGGATCACGCCGACCATCGGCAACGAGGTGTGGATCTGGCCGGGACAGTCGAGGTGCCGCGCGTCGACGCCCGCGGCCTGCAGCGCCGCGGCATAGGCGGCGCCTTCGTCGCGCAGCGGGTCGAATTCGCTGGTCACCACCAGCGCCGGCGGCAGGCGGGAGAAATCGGCGGCGCGCAGCGGTGCGGCGGCGGGACGCAGCCGCTCGAGCTGGTCGGCATAATGGTTCCAGAACCACACCATCATCGCGGTGGTGAGCCCGTAGCCCTTGCCGTTGGTGACGTACGAGTCGCGGCTGAAGTCGCAGTCGGTCACCGGCGTCACCAGCACTTGGCCGGCGATTGCCGGTCCGCCGGCGTCGCGCGCCATCTGGCAGACCACGGCGGCGATGTTGCCGCCGGCGCTCCAGCCGCACACCGCCAGCCGCCCCGGCTGCCCGCCGAGCGCCGCCGCATTGGCCGCGATCCAACGCACGGCGGCGAAGCCGTCGTCGACGGCGGCGGGAAAGCGCGCCTCGGGCGCGCGGCGGTAGTCGACCGAGACGACGGTCGCCGATGCGCGCGCGCACAGGTCGCGGCAGAATGGATCGTCCGAATCGGCGCTGCCGAGCATCCAACCGCCGCCGTGAAAGTAGACGACGATCGGATGCGGTCCGCTACCGGCGGGTCGGTAGAGGCGATAGGCGAGCGGGCCGGCGGCGCCGGGCAGCGTTGCATCGACCACCTCGCCGACCTCTGGACCGGGCGGTCGGTCGGAGGCCATGGCGAGGTTGAGGGCGCGCGCGTCCGCAACCGAGAGCGTCTCCAGCGGCGGCACCCCGAGCTCTTCCATCAGCTCGAGCAGCACCAGCGGTTCCGGCTTGAGGCGGCGCACGACGCCGTCTGCGCAGCGCCTGCCGGCTGGGCCATCGAAGGCGAAGCCGAGGTAGCCGCGCTGCACGACCTCCTCGCAGACGCGGCGGTAGCGATCGACGCCGCCGACATACGGCAGGAAGACGCGCGGCTTCCCGGGGACGTTGGCGCCCATGTACCAGGAGTTGGCGGTCGGATAGAGGGTGACGTCGCCGAAGTCGTTGACGTGCTCCACCCAACCCGCCTGCGCGGTAGGCGTCGGTTCGATGGTGCGCAGCCCCAGCGTGCGCATGTGCGTCAGGCAGTTGCCGATCCATTCCACGTGCTGCTCGATCGACACCACCATGTTCGACAACACCGACGGGCTACCGGGCCCGGTGACGGTGAAGAAGTTCGGCATCCCGCAGGTCATCAGGCCGAGGTAGGTGTGCGGTCCGTCGGCCCACTGCTCCGCCAGCGAGACGCCATCGCGCCCGCGGATGTCGAGCGAGACGATGGCGCCGGTCATGGCGTCGAAGCCCGTCGCATAGACGATGGCGTCGAACGCGAATGATTGCGACTCGGTGTCGATGCCCTGTGCGGTCACCGTGCGGATCGGGTCGCGACGCAGGTCGACGAGCCGCACGTGCGGCAGGTTGAACGTCTCATAGTAGTCCGTATCGATGCACGGCCGCTTGGTACCGTAGAAGTGGTTGCGCGGCGTCAGCGTCTCGGCGGTCTCGGGATCCTGCACGATCGCGCGGATCTTGCCGCGCAGGAACTCGCACACCGTCTCGTTCGCCACCGGGTCGACGATGATGTCGCCAAAGGTACCGCCGAGCGCCAGCAGATCGCCGGATTGATACGCGTCCTCATACTTCGCCAGCCGCTCCGCCTCGGCCACCTGCAACGCCCGGATGCGCGTCACCTCGCGTGGCACGCCGAGGGTCGAGTAGCGCGCCGCCTCGCGGTAGCTGACTGGATCGGCGTTGAAGCGGGCCTGCTTCTCCGCCGCCACCGGACCGTTTTTCGCCGGGCGCGAGAAGTTCGGCGTGCGCTGGAAGATCGTCGTCTGCGCCGCCTGGCGGGCGATGATCGGGATCGACTGCACGCCCGAGGAGCCGGTGCCGATGATGCCGACGCGCATACCGGAGAAGTCCACCGGCTGATGCGGCCAGCGGCTGGTGTAGTACGACGCGCCCTGAAAGCGCGCCGCGCCGGGGATATCCGGCGCCTTCGGAATCGACAGACAGCCGGTGGCCATGATGAAGACGCGGCCGCGCAGCTCCTCGCCGGACTCGGTGCGCACACGCCACCGCGCGGCGTCGGCGTCCCAGTGCGCGGCGGCGACGCGCGTCGAAAAGCGGATGTCACGCCGCAGGTCGTGCTTGTCGGCGACGTGGCCGAGGTAGCGCAGAATTTCCGGCTGCGTCGCGTAACGCTCCGACCACTGCCACTCCGTCTGCAGCGCGGGATCGAAGCTGTACGAGTAGTCGAGACTCTCGATGTCGCAGCGCGCCCCCGGGTAACGGTTCCAATACCAGGTGCCGCCGACATCATCGGCGGCTTCGAGCACCTGCGCCGTGAATCCCAGCCGGCGCAGATAGTGAAGCATGTACAAGCCCGCGAACCCGGCGCCCACCACCAGCGCGTCGAGGTCCTGCGTCTCACTCGACCGCATCGAAGCGTTGCCCTCGTTCATCAAGTCGTTCTCCACGTGCGCACTCTCTCCCGTTCACCGGCGTCGCTGCAATCGCTCGGCTCGCGGATCGGGAGGATGTGCTCGCGTCGCAAAATCGGAGCGGGAGATCTGATCGACCGGACTCGCGACACTTCCGTCTGGCGGCCTTGACGTTCGGTCGGCGGCACGCGCGACATTCCCTGCGACACTGCGCCCAACCTTGCTTTGAGAAACCACCTCGCTAGGGTGCGCCGATGGCGGAACCGCAGGTATCCAGTCTCGCCGGATCGGGCAGCAGCGCCGTCTTCCTGACGCTGTGCGTCGGGCCGCAGGAAGTCGACGCGGCACGCGTGAAAGAGGTCTGCGCGACGGTGCCGACGTTGGTGCGCAGCGTCGGACGCCGCGAGCCCGCCGCGCAGTTGAGCTGCGTTGTCGCGTTCGGGGCGGATGCGTGGGAACGCCTGGTTCCCGGCGGCGGACGGCCGAAACAGCTGCATGTCTTTCGCGCGCTGAGCGATGGCCCGCGCGAAGCGCCGGCGACCGAGGGCGATGTCTTCCTGCACGTGCGCGCCGCGCGGCGCGACTTCTGCCACGAGCTGGTGCGGCTGATCATGGCGAAGCTCGGCGACGCGGTGCGGGTGGCCGACGAGACGCACGGCTTCTTGTACATGGACAATCGCGACCTGGTCGGCTTCGTCGACGGAACGGAAAACCCCGACGGCGCGGCGCGCGGGCTGTGGACCATCGTTGGCGACGAGGATCCCGATCATGCCGGCGGGAGCTATGTCACCGTCCAGCGCTACGTCACCGACTTCGCCAAATGGGGATCGACCCCGACCGAGGAGCAGGAGCGCGTCATCGGTCGGACCAAGGCCGACGACATCGAGCTCGACGACGCCGCTTGCCCGCCGAGCGCGCACAAGGCGCGCACCACCATCGTGCGCGGCGACGGCGAGGAACAGAAGATCGTGCGCCACAACCTGGCCTGGGGCAGCAGCACCGAAGCCGGCACCTACTTCATTTCGTACGCGCGCGATCTGTCCGTGACCGAGGAAATGCTCGAGCGGATGTTCGTCGCCGACGCCGCCGGCGTCTATGACCGGCTGCTCGATTTCAGCCGCGCCGTCACCGGTGCGCACTTCTTCGCCCCGTCGCTCGCGGTGCTCGAAGCTCTCGGCGATCCGCCGGCGCCCGCCGAGAGCGAGGTCGCGGCTCCCGACGCAGTGCCTGCCTCGGACGGGGGGCTGGGCATCGGCAGCTTGCGGCGTCGCTGACGGGGATCACGTCGAGGCTGATGAGGCGGCGAGGAGTGGCCGAGGTCCTCGACGCCAACGCCGTTGCAGCCTCGCGCATGGCAGTGCGCGCGTGCACCGCAACAGGCGTGCACGCGTGATCGCCAGCCACACGCCGCGCCGCTAGCGCCCTTGGAAGACCGGTGCGCGCTTCTCGAGAAAGGCGCGCGGCCCTTCCTTGGCGTCCTGCGATGCCATCACCGTCATTCCATGCGTCTGCTCGATGGCGAACGCCTCGGCTTCCGGCAGCGTCTCGGTCTCGCGCAGGGTTGCGACGATTGCCTTCACCGCCAGCGGTCCGTTCTGCGCGATGCGCGCCGCGATCTGCTGCGCCTTGGCGAGCGCCTGGCCGTCGGGCACGACGTGATTGATCAGTCCCAGCTCGTAGGCGCGCCTCGCCGGCAGGTCCTCGCCGCAGATGAGCATCTCGGCGGCGACCGCGTAGCCGATCTGGCGGCGCAAGCGCACCGTGGAGCCCGCCATCGGGAACAGGCCGCGCTGCACCTCGGTGACGCCGAACAAGGCACTCTCGCCGGCGACGCGGATGTCAGTCCCCTGCAGGATCTCCGTCCCGCCGGCGCGCGCGAAGCCCTCGGCGGCCAGGATCACCGGCTTGGTCGGCCGGTAGGTTTTCAGCCACGCTCCGTAGATGATCGGCATGTCGCTCATCACCCGCTCCATCCACTCGTTGTCGGGCTTGCCGCTCATGAGCTTGCCGATCTCCGATAGATCCATGCCGGCGCAGAAGGTGTCGCCCTTGCCGGTCAGGATGGCGACGCGCAGCGCATCGTCCTGATCGAGCTGCTGCCAAGCGTCGTAGAGGCGGCACATCACCTCACAGTTGACGGCGTTGCGCTTCTCGGGGCGGTTCAGGGTGACGGTGAGGACGTGTCCGTCCTTTTCGACGATTACGGCCGGCTCTGCCATCGCGGTTTTCTCCTGTCGTTTAAAAGAGGAAGGGCGCCGAGGCGTTCGAGCAGAAAGCGGCCTGCAAGATCAAGCTGCGCTGCCGTCGACGAGCAACGGCATCGATCAAGTGACCATCGACGCGCCGGCGCGCAGACGCGAAGAGAGAACGGCCGAAGACACGGTCTGCGTGCTCTTTGAACGCATTGCCGATGCGGTTTACGTCACCGCCTGCGAGAGCCGCATGGCGCGCGGTCTTGGCGCCTGCGCATTGGGCCCGCATCGTCGCAGCAAGGCTGGTCTGGCCGGCGCTCCGTCATCCGCCTCTGAAATCGAAATAGGCTGTGATAGTCGGCGCCGAAATGCGCGCCTCGAGGCCTCGTCGGATCGGTGACCACAATGAGCTCGCCTCCCCACCCGCTCGACGCGGTAGTCATCTGAGAGCCCGTCGAGTTGGCGTGCCGCTTTCGGCCGCGCAGGGTTGCGCATGACGCGCCGGCGCGTTGCGCTGGCGGCGCTGATCATCGCCGCGTTGCTGCCGGCGGCAGGCGTCTTCATGGATGTCGTGCGCAATCCGGCGATGCTGCGCCAGAATGACGACCCGATCTCGGCATTCGAGCGCCGCCTGGCGCCCTTGCGTGCAGCGCTGCGCAGCGAAGCCGTCGTCGGCTATCTGGCGCCAGAGCAGGTTGCGCATCGCACCGCGCACCTCTTCACCATGCGCTATGCATTGGCGCCGATCCGGGTGCTCAACAAGTCGGATCTGCCGCTGGTGGTTGCCGACGGCGTGATCGACGCGCGCCATCTGCCGCCGCAGCTGCGCGTGCGGCGCGATTTCGGGCAAGGTCTCTTGCTGCTCGAACAAGCTCCCAAATGAGCGCCGGTCGGCGGGCCGGCGCGCAGCGCGTCCGCGCGGCGCGATGCGCTGTGGACGACACCCCCTCCCGCCGCGCTTGCTCGACGGCGGGATCCGCGCCGGCGCTGCGAACTCCGTATCGCCTCTCGGCCGACTGCCGAACAGCTGACCGCTGCGTCGCGGCGCGCGCCGTGGCGCAGCAAGCACGCGTCCGCCGCGGCACAACGGGCGGTGAAGAATGAGCGTGGTGCTACTCGCCGGCGCGATCTTGCCGGTGGCGGCGACGTATCTGTTGTTGGCGCCGGTGCGCCGCGGCGGCGCCTCGCAGGCCTACGCGATCGCCCTGAGCATCGGCGTTGGGCTCGGCATCGCGTCGTGCACGTTCTTTCTCGCGCTGGTGCTGTTCGACGGCCGGCGCGCCGGCGCCATGGCGATCGACGCGCTCCTATTCGTGTGCGCGCTGATCGTGTGGCGGCGCTGCGCCGCACCGCCTGCGACTCGACCGGCGCCGTGGTCTTCGAATCAGCGCCTCCTCGCCGTGGCAGTCGTCTGCGCCGCCACAGCCGGCGCCACCAGCTTCCTCGCCAACACCCTCGACTCCCCGCACGGCAACTGGGACGCATGGGCGACGTGGAACGTCCGTGCGCGCTGGCTGGCCGAGGCCGGCTCGGCGTGGCGGACGAGCTTCGCCAAGCCGACGATGCACGGCGACTATCCCCTGCTGCTGCCGGCCACGGTGGCGCGCTTGTGGGTCTACGCCGGGGCCGACGCGCCGTTCGTACCGGCGGCGGTCGCCGCCGCCTACGCGACCGCGCTCGTGCTGTTGCTGTATGCGGCGCTCGCCGCGCTGCGCGGGCGCGCACAGGGGCTGATCGGCGCGTTGTGCCTGCTCGGGACGCCGGTCTTCCTGCGCGTCGCGCCGTGGCAGTACGCTGACGTGCCGCTCGCCTTCAACTTGCTCGCGGTGATCACGTCGCTCGCCCTCTACGATCGCGATCCGACGCGCGGACGCCCGCTGCTGGTGTGGGCCGGCGTGGCGGCCGGCCTGGCGGCGTGGACCAAGAACGAGGGCATGATGCTGCTCCTCGGCATCGTCGGCGTGCGCGCGGTGCTGCTGATCGCGCGCCGGCCAGCGGACCTGCGTGGCGCCGCGTGGTTTGCCGCCGGACTGCTGCCGCCGGCGGCGACCGTGCTCTACTTCAAGTGGCGCTTGGCGCCGCGCCTCGGGCAGTTCGGGCAGCCGCTCGGGACACTGGCGGACCGGCTCTTCGACCTCGAGCGCTATGGCGCCATTCTGCGCGCCGCCGCCTTCGAGCTGGCGCGCGGCATGGGCCCGCTGCTGCTCGGGCTCACTGTGTACGCGCTACTGCTCGGGCGCACTCGCGAGCCGGGGGCGCGTCGCCTGGCGGCGCGTGTGGCGCCAATCCTCGCCTTCGCGGCACTCGGTTATGGCTTCACGTACCTCACCAACCGCGCCCAGCTGGCGTGGCTCCTCACCTTCTCGATGGACCGCCTGCAATTGCAGATCTGGCCCAGTGTCCTGCTGGCTATCCTCCTCTACCTCGCCAGCCCTTCTGAGCACGAGGTGGCGCTGCCTCAGCGCGCGCCGAACGCTCGGCGGCCGGCAAAGGCAGCTGCGCGCCGGCACGCGCGACGGCGGTGAGCTGAGCGCCGACGAGCTCCTACGCCGTGCGCGTTAGAATGTCGTTCAGCTTTGAGCTCGATCTTCCGCAAGCCGGGTGACAGCTAACCTTGATGAGAGATGAGAAAAAAGAATTCACCACAGAGGTACGGAGTGCACAGAGAGCAGAGGGAGCGCCGGCGATTCGGATGTGTCTCCAAACCCCTTCAGCAATGCGGTTGGAAATCGATCAGGGCATGTCCGCACATGCAGGCCTTCTCTGTGCCTCTGTGGTGAAAGTTTTGTCAGATCAAGCCTAACGGCCCAAGAACTGGGCCCTTCCATCCGTCAGCTACCGTCGTGCGTCGCACGGCGCTACGCGCGCTTGCATAGTGCCAGCGCCGCCACAGCGATACAGCGCGCCAGCAGCGAGACGGACATCGCCCCAAGCTAATAGACGACCGGCCGAGAACGAGGCTAAAGATTTCGCGCTGCTTGCCAAAGCACGGCTCAACGCGGCGTGAGGCGCTTTGCTGCTCAGAGCCTGATTCCAGCTTGCAGCGCGTTACGCCTGATTAGCCGGCTCTCGTCGCGCGAAACGTCAGTCCTTCGAACGTACCGGCCTTGCGCCACGCGTCGATGAACTGGAAGAAAGCCACCGGTCCGGCCGGGTAACGGCCGGTGTTGCGGCGCTCACGCGGACCAAACGGGCGGCCCTCGTTGTTATAGTAGCCGGGGGTGCACTCGGGGTTACCGAGAAAGCTCGGCGGCGCGGTCTCGATCAGCTGCACCCAGTCGCGCTCCGCCTCCGCCGTCACCTCGACCTGGTCGGCGCCGCCGTCGAGCGCGTGGCGCACCACCGCCGCGACCGTCGTGCCGGCCTCGGTGAGATTCTGCGTGATGTTCGACACCAGGTTGGCGGCCTGCGTCAGACCCACGATGAAGAGGTTGGGAAAGCCGCGCACGTGCATGCCGTGCAGGCTCTGCATGCCGTCGGCCCAGTGCTGCGACAGCGTCTCGCCGGCGCGACCGACGGTCTCGAAGCCGGCGCGCCGCTTGTACTCGGTGCCGACCTCGAAGCCGGAGGCGAAGATCAAGCAGTCGAGATCGTAGTGCGCGCCGGCAACCCAGACGCCGCTTGCATCGATGCGCTCGACGCCCTGCCCGTCGGTGTCGACGAGGTGGACGTTCGGCCGATTGAAGGCCTGTAGGTACTCGTCGTGAAAGCACGGCCGCTTGCACAGTTGGCGGTACCATGGCTTCAGCTGCTCGGCGGTCTGCTTGTCGCGCACGGTCGCGTCGACGCGGGCGCGGATCTCGGTCATCTTCTCGTCGTCGCTGTCCTCGAAGGCCTTCAGCACGGTGGCGGGATCGAAGCTGGCGCCGGATTGCATTTCGGCGACGACGCGGTCGCGTACGCGCACGGCGATGTCGGTCCAGCCGTCCTTCACCAGATCCTCCTCGGCGAAGCCGCCGGTCTGCAGCGTGGCGAAGTTCATCAGCCACTCCTGCTGCCAGCCTGGCTTGAGCGTGCGGAACCATGTCGGATCGATCGGGTGATTATTGCGCACGTCGATCGATGACGGCGTGCGCTGCAGCACGTACAGCGCCTGCGCATCGCGGCCGAGCGGCGGGATGCACTGCACCGCCGTCGCGCCGGTGCCGATGATGCCGACCCGCCTGTCGGCCAGCTTGCTCATCGGCGCGCCGGCGGCGTCGCCGCCGGTGTAGGCATAGTCCCAGCGGCTGGTGTGAAAGGCGTGCCCGGCGAAGCGTTCGATGCCGGCGATGCCGGGCAGCTTCGGGCGGTGCAGCGGCCCGGTGCCCATGGCGACAAAGCGCGCACGGATCGCGTCGCCGCGGTCGGTGCGGATGATCCAGCGCGCGGCGCCCTCTTCCCACTCGACCGATGTCACGGCGGTCGAGAACAGCGCACATTCGTACAGCCCGAACGTCCGCGCGATGCGTTGCGCGTGGGCGAAGATCTCCGGCGCGAAGGTGTACTTCTGCGTCGGCATGTGGCCGGTCTCTTCGAGCAGCGGCAGATAGACCATCGCCGCGGTGTCGCACATCGCGCTGGGGTAGCGGTTCCAGTACCAGACGCCGCCGAAGTCGCCGCCGCCCTCGATGATCACTATGTCGTCGATGCCCGCCTGCTGCAGGCGCGCCCCCGTGGTCAGCCCGGCAAAGCCACCGCCGATGCAGGCGACCGTCACCTCGTCGGAACGCGCTGCGCGCTCGACGCGCTGCACGTACGGGTCGGCGGCGAAATGCGCGAAGCGCCCGGTCGGTTCGAGATACTGCTCGTTGCCGTCCGGCCGCAGCCGCTTGTCGCGCTCCTGGCGGTACTTGATGCGCAGCGCTGCGCGCTCGCTCTGGCTCAATTGCACGTGATCCGTCTGGTTCATCGTCACCTCTCCTGTCGCTGACCGCGCCGCGGCGGGAAGGAGCACCGTCCATGCCACCGCCATGTCGGCGACGGCGCATCCCGCGCTGCGGTCAGCTGGTCGCGCCGTTTCCTGCGGAGGCTAACGGACAGCCGGCCGCTTCCGGAATATGGCAAGACTCCGGCCGTCGATCCGGTAGCGTACTCGGCGTATGCGCCGCCCGATCGGTCGGCCGCCCAACTGCCGACAGTGTGGCGTCGTCGCCTTTCTCTTCTATCTCGCCGGCGAGCCCCGCTGGCCGGCCGGCCTGTGGCGCACCGTTGCCAGCCTCGCCAAATACGTCGCGCTGCCGCTCGCGCTGCTGGCCGTCGTCCAGTTGATCGGCAAGTCACGGCGCGACTGGACCGCAAAAGCAGGGCTTCTCTGCGCGCTCGCCTCTGTGGTTAAGAGGTGGTCCCATGGCCGCGCACCAGGAAGAGGCAGATCTGCGCCAGCGCGCAGTGCGAAACGTGCCCGCCCCAGCTGTCGAGCCTGCAGCCGAGCCGCCCTCGTTGGCCGAATTTGGCCGCGCGCAGGCGGCGCCCCGACGCGCTGCATTGCCGTGCGCGCCGATCGGCTCGTCTGCTACATCTTTAGGCGCGCTGCCTACGCCGCACACAGCGCTGCGGCGGGCATCGCGCCCGCGCCGCCCGCGCCGCGAGCCCAGTCCGTCTGGCATCCTCCTTGGTTGTGCTCCGTCGCGACCAGGGCCTCGGGGGGAGAGAGCATGAGCGCAGCACATCGGCGCGCGGCGCGAGCCGCTGCCGCTTGCCTTCTGTGGATCGCCGCATCGGCCGGCCCGGCGGCGGCGCAGATCGAGCTGACCAAATCCAGCGGCGAGATCCTCAGCGGTCAGTCCGCCAGCCCTTCCTCCTCCACGACGATCACCTCGCTGGGGGAGATCTTCCGGAGCGACGCGCCGACCACCGCGTCGACAACCGTGGGCTTCAACGTCAACGCCAACGCCGGGTCGGGGTTGGCCGCCGTGGAGGTCGGGACCTTGTCGTACGATGTGACCTTCACGCTCGATCACGCCGCCAGCTTCGATCTGACCTTCGATTTCGTGCTGCGCGGCGAGCTGCTGCGCTTTCAGGACGAGGACGCTTGCCAGGGATCGGTGTCGCTCGGGGACATCTCCATTCCTTCCGTCACCCGCGTGCGCGACGGCGCGCCATTCCCCATCGACGTCGTGCTGTCCGGCGAAACGCTGCAACTGGCGGGCGACACGAGCGCAATCGACATCGAACGGCACGCCAGTCGCACGCTGCAGTTCCGTGGCGAGCCGGTCGAGACCACCGCGTACCGGATGACCTTCATCGTCTCGGCGATCGCCATAAGCCAATCCTGCCAAGTGTCGGCGCGCTTCGGCGCCGCCAACGGCAGCACCAGCGGTTGCATCGCCTGCGAATATCCGGGTCCCGACGACCGCGCCCAGGACACGGACGGTCTGTTCGTCACCTTGACGGTCGACACGTCGTGCGGCAACGGCGTGCTCGATGCCGGCGAGGCCTGTGACCAAGGCGTCGCGAACGGCAGCGACGGCGCCTGCTGCGATTCCTTCTGTCGTCTCGCGCCGGCGAGCAAGGTCTGCCGCCCTGCCGCCGGGGAGTGTGACCAGGCCGAGAGCTGCGACGGTGTATCGGATCGGTGTCCGGACGATCTGGCGCAGCCGCAGGGTTTCCCATGCACGCCGGACAGCGCGGCCTGTACCGCGGACACCTGCGACGCGGCCGGCGCCTGCGCGCATCCGCTGCGCCCGGATACCATATGCGACGACACCGGCTGCATCTGCGACGACGACGGTCTTTTCTGCAACGGCAAGGTGCGCTGTGGCAGCGATGGCGGCGGTCTGTGCATCGTCCTGCCGCCGCCGTGCGGCGAAGACGACACCTGCGACGAGGAGCATGACGTCTGCGTGACGCCCTTCGGCACCGCCACGCCGGCGCTGCTCACCCCGACCGCCACCGGCGGCGCACGGACCCCGACGCCGACGTCCACCGCCGTCCCCGGCGTCTGCGCCGGCGACTGCAACGGCGACGGCTCCGTCGTCGTCAACGAGCTGGTCCTGGGCGTCAACCTCGCCCTCGCCAACCAATCCGCCGCTTCTTGCCTCGCCCTCGACAGCAATCGCGACGACCGCATCGCCATCAATGAGATCATCGCCGCCGTGAGCAACGCGTTGGCCGGCTGCCGTCCGTGAGCGCGCCGCAGCCGGGAATGTTGCGCTCATAGGGGGGTAGCGGCATCCGGCCGATGCGCAGCGCGCTGTGAAACATCGATCCCATTCTCTATGAAGGGGGGATGGCAGCGTTGGTGCGCGTCGCAACGAGATCGGATGTGGACGTCGTGGCGGCGAGCTTGGCGCTCGCTTTCTTCGACGATCCGGTGATGGCGTTCCTGTTCCCCGACGGTCCGTCACGGGTGCGGCGTCTGACGCGCTTCTTCCTCACTGGCCTGTCGGCACAGCATCTCTCGCACGGGGCGTGCTTCACCGACGAGGGCCGCGCCGGAGCAGCCCTCTGGAGCCCGCCGGGGCACTGGCGCATGACCGTCGCCCAGCAGCTGCGCGGCGGTACCGGTTTCATTGCGGCCCTCGGCACCCACATTCCAAGGGCGCTGCGCGCGCTGGCGACCGTGCAGCGCGCCCACCCGGACACCCCTCACTACTACCTCGCGGTCCTCGGGACGCGTCCCGATCAGCAGGGACGCGGGCTTGGTTCCGCGTTGCTGCGCCCCATCCTCGATCGCTGCGATGCGGAAGGGCTGGGCGCCTACCTCGAGTCGTCGAAAGAGAGCAACCTCGCCTTCTATCGACGCCACGGCTTCGAGGTCACTGGAGAGATCCGCCTACCCGGCGGTCCGCCGGTGTGGCCCATGTGGCGCGCGGCGCGCAAGTAGCCAATAGAGCGACGCCGGAGCGCGGTCATCCCCGCCGCTCAGCGGCTGCCGCCTCACGCTGCAAAGGGCAGAATCCAGCCTCGATAGCGCGCGACCTGCGCGTCGCGGAACAGGTATTCGAGGATGATGCGCTCGTCGAACGCGACGCCGCTCTCGCGCCAGCGACCGCGCTGGCGCGCCACGATCATCACCGCGTCGTCTTGTGCGACCAGCGTATCGATGTCGATGCGCTCGAATTCCACCGCGGCGAAATTGGTCCGCATGCCTTCGCGCACCGCCTCGAGGCCGTCGCCGGCGAGCTGAAAGGAGATCTGTCCGGCGGCGTACAGCGAGTAGGACGTGTCGTGCGTCAGGTGCGCGAAGGCGGGCTCGAAATCGGCGCGTGACAGCGCATCGAACACCGTGCGCAGGCAGGCGATGTTGCGCGCCTCGCGGCGCTGCGCCGCGACCAGCGGCGCATTGGCCGTCTGCCAATCGTCGAGGCGCTGTACGAGCTGGCGAAGTCCGCGATCCACGTGGCGCCCTTACGGCAGCGCGTTGGCCTGCGCGACGGCGCCGAGCCATTCGGCGCTCGGTTTGACGCGGCGGCGCTGCGTCGTGCGGTCGACCGCTACCAAGCCGAACTGCGGCCCGTAGCCGAAGAGCCATTCGAAGTTGTCCATCAGCGACCAATAGAAATAGCCGCGCACATCGAGGCCGTCGGCCAGGCAGCGGCCGACGCCGGCCAGCGCTCGCTGCACATATTCGATGCGCTGCGGATCCTCGGTCGTGCCGATGCCGTTCTCCGTGACGTAGATCGGCACGCCCGCGATCTGCGCCGCGTAGCGGATCGTCGCTTCCAGTGCTTCGGGCCAGAGCTCGTAGCCCATGATCAGCGTCGGCACGCCCGCCTCCGGCCCGAGATGTCCATCCGGCCCGAAGCGCACGCGGCTGTAGGTCTGCACGCCGACGAAGTCGTCAGCTCGCGCCGCCTCCAGGAAGGGGTCGAAGCTGATGCGCCGGGCGCTGTCGCGCTGCGCTTCGCCGCCCGGCACCGCCTGGTAGTCCTGCATGGCCAACGTCATGCCGACCGGAAACTCGCCGGGCCCGCTCTTCAGCACATCGCGCGCCTTGATGTGCGCGGCCAGCATGGTGTCGGTGATGCGCATCGGCTCGCCGAGAAAAAACGGACCGAACTGCTCGAGCGCCACGCCGCAGCGCGCCGCCGCGGTGGCGACGAAGGGCGCGCGCGTCTTGAACCCGTCATGCGGCAGCACGCCGGATACCGCCAGCGTCGCCATCAAATTCGCTTCGTTGATGGTGTAGGCGGTGTCGATCAAATCGCCGAGATGGGCGACGGCGCGCTCGCAGTAGCGCGCAAAGCGATCGGCGTTTGCCGCGCGCTCCCAGCCGCCGTCGGCCGTGAACCAGCGCGGCGAGGTGAAGTGATGGAAGGTTACGCACGGCCGCACGCCGTGCTCGTGACACGCGGCCAGCATGCGGCGGTAGTGGTCGAGCGCCGCGCGCGAGAAGATCCCCTCCTCCGGCTCGATGCGCGCCCATTCGATCGAGAAGCGGTAGGCGCCGAAGCCGAGCTCGCGCAGCATCCGAATGTCGTCGCCGTAGCGATGGAAGTGGTCGCACGCGTCGCCCGACGGCTCGGCGAACAACGAGCCTGGGGTATGCTCCAGCAGCCAGAAATCGCTGTTGACGTTGTTGCCCTCGACCTGGTGCGCGGCGGTCGCCGTGCCCCAGAGGAATCCGTCCGGAAAACGCACGCTCATCGTCGAGCCGCTGACACGCAGGCCGGCGAATCGCAAGCGCCGGCGCCCGCCCCGGCGGTGGCGATCAGGTCGCCGGCTCGAGGATCACCACCGGGATCTGGCGCTGCGTGCGCGCCTGGTAGTCGGCGTAGTCCCGATAGACCGCCACGGCGCGCGGCCACAGCGCGGCCCGTTCGGCGTCGTTGGCGGTGCGCGCCTGCATGCGCTGCACCTCGCGTCCGACCTGCACTTCGACGGCTGGATTGGCGAGCAGGTTACGATACCACAACGGGTGGTGATCCATGCCGCCCTTGGAGGCGATCACCACGTAGCGCTCGCCATCGCGGACGTAGATGAGCGGAGCGACGCGTCGCTCGCCAGACCTGCGGCCGATGGTGGTCAGCAGCAGGACCGGGGCGCCGCGCATGAATTTGCCGCCGAGGCGGCCGCCGGTAGCGCGATAGGCCCAGGTGTTCAATCGGCTCATCGCCTTTATCAGCGGCTTGGCGATCGCCATTTCGGTCTTCGTGTATGGACGTGGATGAGCCATGCGGGGCCTCCGGTCAGTGATGCGATGACGAGCGTGGGCGCGATCGTCTCAAGCGCCGGCCGAACAGGTGAGCACGAGCTTGCCGACCGCGCGCCGCTCGCTCAGCGCCATCAGTGCCTGCGCCGCCTGCTCCAGCGGCCATGCCGTCGGCTCCGGCGGGTGCAACGCGCCCTCGCCAGCCAGGCGCAGCACCGCGTCGACCAGCGCGCGGTTTTCGTCGCGCTGCTGAAAGCTCCACGCGCCCCAGTCGACACCGATGACGGCGCGGTTCTGCAGGAGGATGAGATTGGCCTTGAAGGCGGGAATCTGTCCGGCCGCAAACCCGACTACGAGATAGTGACCGAATGGCCGCAAGGCGCGCAGGGCCGGCTCAGCCTGCGCGCCGCCGATCGGATCGACGACCACGTCGACGCCCCCCTGTGCGAGCTCGCGCACCCGCATCTTCAGATCCTCGCGGCTGTAGTCGACGACTGCCGTCGCGCCGGCGGCGCTGGCGACCGCGAGCTTCTCCGGGCTCGATGCCGCCGCGATGACCTCGGCGCCGAGATGGCGCGCCACGTCCACTGCCGCCAGACCGACCCCGCCGCCGGCGCCGAGCACCAAGACGCGCTGGGCGGCGCGCAGCGCGATGCGCCGCGTCAGCGCGTACCACGCCGTCGCATAGCTCTGCAGCAGTGCGGCGCCCTGGCCGAAGCTCAGGCGCGGCGGCAGCGGCCGCACCATGTCGGCCGGCACGGCGATGCGGTCGGTGAAGCCGCCCACACCGCAGGACACGACGACGCGGTCGCCGAGCTGCACCGATTCGACGTCGCTGCCGCGTCCGATCACCTCGCCGGCGATCTCGCCGCCGGGCGTAAACGGCAGCGGCGGCTTGATCTGATAGAGCCCCTGCGCCAAGAGCGCGTCGGCGAAGCTGACGCCGGCCGCGCGGACGGCGATGAGCACCTCGTCGCGCCCGGCGATCGGATCGGCGGCGGATTCGAGGTGGAGATCAGTGAGCGGACCGAATTCCCGACAGACGATACGACGCATGAAGGGCGCCTTTATCAGCTTGTCGATCGCTCGGGCAGCAGCCCGCCAGCAGCTGTCGCACGTTGACTTTCCCGCGCGCCACCCCGAGCATCGCCCGCAGGGGGTTCCGAGCACATGAAGATCGGCTGGATTGCCGGTGCCGCGTTGGCGGTCGCACTCGTCCTAGTCCTGTGGTGGCGCAGTGGCGACGAGACCACCCAGCAACTCGCCAGCACTGGGCGACTCGGTCACGGGGTTGCGGCCGATGGCAGCGGCCCGGCCGGCAGCGGCATGCGCGCCGGCACGCCCGCTGCGCGGCCCGCGTTCGGCGCGCCGCATCACGGCTTGGACGGCGGCGCGAGCGGTGGCGCAACGGACAGCGGCGGCGAACGACGCGCCGATCGCGTCAACGGCTTGCCGTCCGCGGGCAGCGGCGTCGGCAGCAGCGGTTCCGGCTCGCACGCCGCGAACGCCAGCGGCGGCACCGTCGTGCACTCCGTCGCGTCCGATGCGACGCATCGCGAAGCCCCGGCGCCGGGCAGCAGTGGCCCGGTGGCCGCGTTCAACGGCGGCGTCGACTCGGACGGCCAGCCGATTCCCGATGTCGTGTACCAAGCCAAGGACGACAAAGTCTTCCCGACCGATTCCCAGGAGGAGGTCGGCGACGCGGGCAAGATCAGCGGCGCGGCCGGCACCATTTCCTTTTGGCTGCAGCCGCAATGGGCGGCCGGCAATCAGGAGGACGCAACCTTCGTGCAGCTCGGCGACAGCGGCATGGAGGTGATGAAGAACGTCAACTACCTGCGCTTCCAATTCCACGACAGCGACGGCGGTGAGAACGGCCTGGGCAGCAACCTCGGCGCGTGGTCGCAAAACGAATGGCACCAGGTGACGGCGACCTGGCAG
>Ga0265314_10001731_pt1 | contig 23642 bp, 21 predicted proteins | sample 4126metaG_FD_203106 | JGI IMG/M metagenome (GOLD analysis project Ga0265314, IMG submission 203106) | Rhizosphere microbial communities from Carex aquatilis grown in University of Washington, Seatle, WA, United States - 4-1-26 metaG | ecosystem: Host-associated > Plants > Roots > Rhizosphere >... | reverse complement strand
GCCCAAAAATCGTAACTTCTCTCTCATGACCGGTTCCCTCCGCTTGTGGCTCTGGACTGGCGTTCTTAACAAACTCAGCCTAACCCACGACTAGCGCATCGAGCCGGTCACACCATAATGACTACCAGTCAAGCAACACGCCAGCCCCGCGCACCGGACACCGCATCCCGCAAGCTATAAAAGACCATAAAAGGCACCTCCGCTTCGCTACGGCGTGAATCCTTCGTCGCTTACATGACGCTCGGCACAGCGGCTCGGCTGAAATCTTTGCGGCTGTGTTTATGTCGCACGTGGAGATCGAATTGAATCGCGAACCATTTGAAGCTATCCGCTGACGAAGCGCCCTTGGCTGCCATCACCGGCATTTGCTTGCCGCAGCCGGAACACCTTGCAGAGACCGGGTGCGAGTTCGAATTGTAGTCAATCATCAACACTGGTGGCGTCGCCATACGGTTAAGCCCACGTCGCACCCCACAACGGCGCGAACGGGACCATGCCCCCTATTCCTGTTCCAGCCTCTCAAGATGAGCTCGCACCGCGTTGCCGTCTATGCGTGCCGCAGCCCAGAGCTTTCCGATCTCGTCCTTTTCCTCGCGAGATAAACACTCACCGCCGTACTTCTCCTCGAGCCCGACGCAGATGATTTCGCACAGCGCCGCCTTTGCCTTCAGCTGCTTAATCTCGAGCCTTAGAATGATCGGGTCCATGGTGTGTCTCGCGCGCTAAACCCGGAAGTCTTCTCGGGTCTTCTCTTATCCGGGGCCGGACTTGGACGGTGCGCGTGACTGGACTATACGCCACATTCAGCCGTCTGACGTGATTTAAATCACGTCTGTTGGCTCTAACTTTGGCTATCTTTGTTTCTCGGCTTCCCCTCAACACTGGAGAGAAGCCCGCACCCGCAAGGTGCGGGTTTCCTTTAGCCCAGGACACGCCGCCCCGCTATAAAAGACCATAAAAGGCACCTCCGCTACGGCGAGAGCGGGTCTATACCCTGATGGCGTGGCTTGGTGTCCTGAGCTGTTAGCGGGGTGCGGCCGCTCAGAATCTAGTCAAACTAATTGAGTCGGAGACTGTTCTGGATGGACTGTTTTAACCAGTACAGTCGGAAATCGTTTTGGCCTTAGCTCTAGTAGTTCCTCGATTACAAAACCGGCGGATGTGCCGTCGGAGAACTTCACGATGATTCCATCGTTGCCGTCCTGACCCACTGCAAGAATCTCAATTGGCGTATGCATGAAAGAAAGTACCCACATCTGGCATCGAAATACTGTGCACTTTTGCTCAGTGGCCAGGACACGCCGCCGCGCTATAAAAGACCATAAAAGGCACCTCCGCTTCGCTACGGCGTGAACGGGCCTATACAGTGTGCTCGCTTCGCTCGGTCAGGTTTGGCCCGCTACGCACGGCGCGATCCGCCGCTGTGGAATCACTTGCAGCGCCGCGCTCCGCGTCCCAACCCGGCCACGGCGCGGCCCACGCGCTTGGTCAGCTACCGCTTCGCTTCGCTGCCCTGCGGCTTCCGCTGCGCTCCAGCTCCCACGTCCCCCGCCGCCGCCCTTGCCGGTTCGCTACGCGCCTATACGGGGCGCTGCCGCCCCGTTGGGCGCTGCGCTCCCGGCTGCATCTGTTGCGGGTACTGCTCCAAAAACAGAAGTGGTGGCCTCGGCAGCGCCGAGCAGCGATGTTCCTCCAGCGGCTCCTGCCGCACATGCAGTCCCTACTGCCTCAGAAATACGTGTCACACCTCAGCAAACACCTTCCATTCCCGATATGCCGCCCGGCGATGCAACATTCTCTCTGCGCGTTACCACCCGCATCGTAGATGTCAGCGTTTCCGCATTCGACAAAAAAGGCGAGCCCATAAAAAACCTTACGCCTTATGATTTCCAGGTCTTTGACAGCGGCAGAAAGGTAAGGCTTCGTTCATTCAGCCGCGCAGCAGCGCCCGATGCATCGTTGAATCCCGCGCCGGTGGCCCAGCCAAACGTATTCAGCAACCGCGTTGATTCGCAAAACGGCTCAACCCAATCTGGAGTTAAGGCCACATCGGAAAGCACAACCATCATCTTCTTCGACGCGACGAGTTTAGCGTTTAACGACCTGACCTACGCTCGCAATCAGATGCTTAAAATCCTAGACACTCTGCCCGTTTCCGAACCTGTCGGCCTTTACGTCCGCATGGGGCTCGGGTTCCGAGTTTTGCTCGAAGGCACCACCAATCGCACGACTTTTGACGCTGCGCTCCGTGCGTGGAAACCTGACGCCAGGGAGATCGCCAGAGCCCTTGAAGCGGATCAGCGCAATCGAAATCAATTTGACACACTCCGAACGCGCGATGCTGTTTTGTCCACTTACTCAACGGCAGGCGGTTCCGGCGGCGATGGATCGATGATCGGTTCCGATCCTGCGCTTTTCAACCAAGGCGCGGAGCCGACGCGAGAGGCGCTTTCTATTCTCGTGGCCGTGGCAGCCCACATGGGCGTCATCTCCGGTCACAAAAACCTTGTCTGGATCGCCGGCGACAACGTACTTGTGAATTGGAGCGATCAGTCAGCCAGCGGCGATGAAGGCCGCATGACGCCCAACGGCATTGGCCTTTTCAGCATTCGTGCCCAGGAAGCGCTCAATAACGCACAGGTGAGCCTTTATCCGTTCGACGCTTCCCAGTTGGAATCGAGCACGACTGACGCCAGCCTGGAAAACGGGGGAGTACGGCTGGACCCATCGCAGGATAATTCACCGAAGGGACTCGCAACTCCTTCAGGTGGGCGGTCCTTTACTGAGCTGCGCACTCAAACGCACGGTGTTCAGCCAGCTATCCAGCAGTTGGCGCAGTCTACCGGAGGGCAGGCATTCGGCAAATCAGGCGATGTCATCGCCAATCTCAATCGCGTCATTGAAGACAGCGGAGCGGTGTATCTGCTCAGCTTCGCGCCTGATACCCCGCCCGATGACAAGTACCACGAGTTGAAAGTAACGTTGCCGTCGCGGCACGAAGTCACTCTGCGCTACCGAACCGGCTATCTCTATAGCAAGGAGCCGGCGTCGCTCAAGGAGCGCTTCGCGCAGGTGCTCTGGCAGCCTTTCGATGCGAGCGATATCGCCATTACCGCTCGCCGTGCCACAGCCACTGGCGGAGCCGCCATTACGCTTAACATCGCGGCTGCGGACATTTGGTTGGTGCAGGAAAACGACAGATGGACCGGCAAGGTCGACGTATTCCTGGTAAAGCGCGATGACACGGGCGCGGGTGCAATGGTAAAGCAGCAAACGCTCGCCCTCAATCTCTCGCAGCCGACCTATGAAGAGGTGATGCGTGATGGCATTCCCTTCCAGCAGTATCTCGACGATAAGCAGAAATCGGAATCAGTGCGCATGATCGTAGTCGACGAAAACTCAGGCCGCATGGGTTCGATTACTCTGCCACCTCAAACTTAAGTAGGACGGCAATTGTGGTCCAATGACCGGCAATCCAGAAATTGCACCAAAATTGGTAACGTCACGTTTGGCGACCACCCGCCCAAAGCTCGGAAGTTGCATAGGTGCTCGAACCTTTTCCCGAACAGTTGCACGTTCAGCGAAATCGATGAAAGCAGTTGGTGACAGAGTGGACACTCCGGCGTCGTAAAGTAGATTTGTTGCAGATGGTCGTGCGTATAGTTCAGGCTGTGATCATTGTCATGGTTTCCCTCATTTCGATTCGCGCTCAGGACAGAACGAGGTCCGGTGCAGTCTTTTCTCTGATGACGTTCGCAATGCACAGGATGGGAGGGAAAAATGAAGGGGTTCTTGAACAGGCTCGCGGCAATGGGCGCGCTGGTTGCCGGTGTTGTGGCGTTCGCGCAGGCAGGCGGCGACGGGACGCAGGACGCAGGTGCAAAGGAGTTTGCCTATGACGTTGTCTCCATTAGACAATGCATCGGTCAAGCGCCGGTCCAAGTTCAGTTCACGGACGACGGCTTTTCGGCAAACTGCACCCCATTGTGGACGCTGCTTTTTCACGCCTATGCTCCGGAGATTACTACTGGGGACCAAGTCAAAGGGCTTCCCGAGTGGGCAAATTCGACACGCTGGACAGTCCAAGCGAAGATGGACCCGGACACCATGGCCGCCTTTCAGAAGCTCCCGCCAAAGGATCAGGCCGAGCAGCGCAAGTTGATGTTGCTGTCCATTCTGACCGACCGGTTTCAAATGAAATTACATCAGGAGTCGAAGGAGCGCCCCGGCTACGACCTGGTCATTGCGAAGAACGGCCCAAAGGTTGAGGGGATGAAGCCGGGGGAGCGCCCGGGCGGAGCCAACATGCGTTCAGGACGGATCGATGTTCGAGGGATGCCGATTGCTGCGTTCACCCAGGTGCTTACGCACGTCGTCGGCCGCCCGGTCGTGGACAAGACTGGCCTGACGGGTCAGTACGACATCACCGTGACTTACGCCCCGGAAGAGCCTATTGCGCCGCAGACCGATGCACCGTCCCTCTTCACCGCGCTCGAAGAGCAACTCGTCCTGAAGTTGGTTCCTTCCAAGGCCTCGGTGAGCATCTTTGTCATCGACCTTATCGATCGACCTTCGGAAAACTAGACCGGCCCAATAATTGGCTTGACTTAACCGCGTGTCGAGCAAGCAGCGCATTGACACGATAAGATCGCGCCGGTTTAGCTGCCACAAGAACTTCCAAGGCGGTTGATTCAGAAGTCCCGCTTTTCGGAACTGGTATAAAGATGAACCCCGATGATGCTCAGGAAGTCATATACCATGGACACCGCGAAGCAGAGTCCCGAGCCTCTAACTGGCAATGCTGACATAACTCAATTTTGGTGCATTTTCGGGTTACGGAAGAGTCGCCGACGATCCACGCGTGACCTCAATCCTCGACCTTGGGATTTTCTTTGTGCCGCCTTTAGAGGCCGCGATTTATACTCCCGGCACGGCAAGCAATGCCCGGATGCTCTCATGTCATGCGGCATACTTGCCGGGCCTTCCAGAGGGAGCACCATGGAGACTCAACCTCCGCGCACAAGCCAACCCAACGGAACTAAATTTCTTCGACGCCTTCGCTGGATTGCGCTGGCGATGGCGGGAATCGTGGTGCTTTTCGTCGCTTCCGGGATGTCCTATCAAGCGATTGAGGCCCGAGCCGACGCGCGCAGATTCCACCAAGTTGGAAAATCCGTTGACGTTGGCGGTTACAAGCTCAATATCAATTGCACGGGCAAAGGAAGCCCCTCAGTCGTTCTTGTGTCCGGACTCGAAGTGCCCGCATCAGGATGGCGACTTGTACAGCCCGGCATAGAGAACTTTACTCGTGTTTGCTCCTATGACCGAGCCGGGTATGGCTGGAGTGATCCAGGCCCGATGCCTCGAACGCTTTCTCAACTCGCGAAGGAGTTGCACACACTTCTGAAGGTTGCAGGCGAAAAACCGCCCTACATACTCGTCAGCCATTCATTCGGCAAAGGCAGCGTTCTTGTGTACAACAAACTTTATCCGGATGAAGTGGCGGGGATGGTTCTGGTGGAGGGCGGCCCGAACAAGCTAAAGATTCCGGCCAGCATCCTCGCTCCCGCTAAGGGTGATCTCGCACGCCGCCAGCGGAATCGAAAATATGCCTCCGTGCTGTATTACTTGGGGATTAGCCGATTCCTCGCGAGAAAGGATATCGAGGGTGCGGGCGAGCCAACCGACGATCAGGAATGGTCGTACCACGCCATTCAGCCAAAATTCATTCGGGCGACAACGAGCGAAGTCGAGGAGCAGTTTGCAGGCGATAGCGCGGCCGAACTGGCAGACACGCCAACATTGGGAGACAAGCCGCTGGTTGTTCTCATCGCGGGCAAGGGCATGTGGGGTTTACCCCTTACTTCACAAGACTGGGTAGACCTCCGCCAATCCTGGGTGGATGGTCAAATTCAGTTGGCGCAGCATCTCTCAAGTCGAGGCAAATGGCTTATCGTCTCCGATAGCACTCACATGATTCCAGAAGAACGACCCGATGCGATTGTTAACGCGGTGCGCGAGGTATATGCGGAGACCGCCCATTAACCCACTACTGAACCGAGTGAGGTAAGGGGGTTCTCACTACCATTCCTGCCTGTTCACCGATCAGAACCAGAAACGGGACAGTGCAACTCCCCCAACTCCCGATGAGTCGGCATGGTGGACGGTTTCTGAAGTCTGTCCGTGCCGCTCCGAGTGGATCACCGGCCAACCGTCAATTACTCGTCGGAAAACATTCCCCACGCCTCCAACGTGATGACGCTGTCCAATCGAAGGTCGCCGGGGCAAGCAGGTCACTGGGTTGGGGCGCCACTTAGGGCGCCAATAAGAAAATGAATGGGAAAGCTATATCGAAATTAAAAGACTTAGCAGCAATGTCACGGCTGAGCATCACTGTTAGCTGTTGATAATAAGCAACTTAAGCTGCCATGGCTTATTCGGGACCAGGGGGTCGGAGGTTCGAATCCTCTCTCCCCGACCATTCTTTAGTCTTGACTCTCTTTGCAATCAGATCAAACGGCTTTCTCAATGAGGGATAAGGGCTTGTGCTGTCAATTGCACAGGTCAAAATTCCTATGGCGCGCTTAATTGACGGCAGCCCGGATCAGCTCTCCAGTTTCTTGATGTACAGCCACAGACCCACGAGCATGAACGCAATCGCGACAAGACAGACTCCAAGTCCGATACGTCGGTGGTTGCGTTCCACCATTGCGTCCTCTCCGGCTTTTCGGTTTGCAACGGCGATCTTCATCCCGGTCTGAATGTCCTGTTCTACCAGGCTGATTTGGAAGCTATGAATGGTAACGCGAGCCTTTGTCAGCGCATCGCGCGCCTGGTCCTGATTGAGGCGCGCTTCACTCACTTCCATGCCGGCAGATTCGGCGAGACGAAGCGCGTTGTCTGCATCGGTTACGGAGGTATTGAGCCGGTTAAGATCAGAAAGAATTGTGGCGCGGGCACGATCGCAATGATCGCCCGGCGCATGACAACGCATGCATACGCCAGCCGGGCCGGTGCCAAGCATCGCATCCGAAGGCATATGAATACCGTGGTTGGAGTGGCATACGACGCAGCCGGGCAGGCCCTTATCCTGAAACACCTTGCTGTGCGTGCTCTTTGCGTACATCTGGGCCTGGAAAACGTGGCAGTTGGCGCAAACGTTTTGCACCTTGTCTACGCCTGGCGGTGTGGCCCCGTGATTGCCGTGGCAGGTGGTGCAGGTGGGCGCGCTCAAATCCCCGCGCACCGCGAGCGCGTCGTGGTGAACGCTGGTGGAGTACTTGGCAAACTGATCGGTGGGAATGCCGTACGGCTTCATGTAAGCCGCGTCGGAGTGGCAGCGCGAACAGGTCTTGGCCACGTTGACCGGATTCACAGTTGAGCGCGGATCGCTCGGAGGACGAATGTCGTGCACGCTGTGGCAGTCGACGCAAACGGCTACCTTGACGTCGCCGGATGCCAGACGCTTGCCGTGCACGCTGGTGTGGTACTGGTCGAGTTGGTCGGTGCGCAGGCTGGGGTTATAGGTCCGCATCAGGTTCGGATTGGAGTGGCACGAACCACACAGCGCAGGAATTTGCTTGCGATCGATTTTGCCCTTGAAGCCGGCCTTGCGCCCCATTGCCTGGGTTGGGTCGTAACTGGATGAATCGCCGCCATGGCAACTTGTGCAGGTGAGGCCCTTCTGGGCGTGAATATCCTGGTTAAACTTTTCCTGCGTGACGCCGAGGTGGTCGGTCATTGTTGAATGGCAATCGATACACGAGTTGACCGCCTGGCTGAATCCAAAGGATGTGCCGAGCGCGAGCAGTCCAACCGCACACACGGAGCGAATTGCGCGAGAAGGCCGGTAATTACTTTGCAAGAAAGCCATAGATCGTCATCCCCACCACGTACGCGAGTGCAAATACAGAAAGTCCGCCGGTTAATGTCCGAATCTGAGAGGAACGCGCAGGCGCTGCAAGTGCTGGAGTGTCTTTCTCAAAAAACGGCAGCATGACCCAGAACAGACCGGCAAATGTGCAGCCCAGTACACCGAGCACTTCGCCGTCGATGAACCAGACCTTTGAAGGAATCAGCTTGAGCGTCTGGAACATGAAAAGGAAGTACCACTCCGGCTTGATACCAGCCGGCGCAGAGATGAACGGATCCGCTTTGACGCCGAGTTCCCACGGGAAGAGCGCTGCGAGAACACCGAGTGCGCCCATGGCAACATACCAGGCCATGAGTTCGCGGAGCGCGAAGTTAGGGAAGAACTTCATCTCCTTGCGGGCAGCTGGATTTGCAGTCCACTCAGCTTCAACTTTGGGTGGCACGCTCATGCCCTGCCGCTGCACAAAAAACAAATGAACAGCGATAAGGACAGTAACGATGCCTGGCAGTACGGCGACATGAAATCCGAAAAAGCGCGTGAGGGTTGCGCCGGTGACCTCTTCGCCTCCTCGCAGGAAGATCATCATCGGCCTGCCGATGACGGGGATCTGGCCGGCGATCTCCGTGCCGACCTTGGTGGCAAAGAACGCCAGCGTGTTCCACGGCAGCAGGTAACCACTGAAACCGAATCCCATAACCAGGAAGAGAAGCAACATCCCGGTAACCCAGGTGAGCTCGCGCGGTTTGCGGTATGCCTTGAGAAACGCCACGCTGAACATGTGCACAAAAGCAGTAAAGATCATCAGGTTGGCCGACCATGAATGGATAGATCGGATGAGCCAGCCAAACTGCACCCTGGTCATGATGTACTGCACGCTCTCAAAAGCCTCGTTGGCTCCGGGGCGGTAGTAGAGCAGCAAGAGGATTCCTGTCAGCACCTGTACGACGAACAGGAACAGCGTGATTCCGCCGAAGAAATACCAGTAGGTGAGGCGGTGGGTAGGAACGGTCTTGTGCTCAAACGGCGCGAGAAGACCTTTGAGTTGCAGCCGATCATCGAGCCAGCGAAATAGGGAGGCGATCACGATTACCCCTCCCGTTTCCGGTTGACCACGATCTCATCGCCGCGTACGTGAACATCAAACACATCGAGCGGCCGCGGCGGTGGGCCGGAGATATTTCGCCCATTCAGGTCATAGGTGCCGTTATGGCAGGCGCACCAGATTTCCCGTAGATCGCTTCGGTACTGAACCGTGCAGCCGAGATGCGTGCAGGTGGCGGAGAGCGCGCGATAAGTTCCATCGGCGTTGAGGATCAGGAGGCCGGGCCGGCTGCCGAATCGGAAAATTTTACCGCTGTTCGGCTTGAGGTCGCCCAGTTTGGCGGCCACAACCTGGTCTCCGCCGAGATCGACTACGGCCGGAGGGATGAAGTATCGAAACACGGGATAAAGGAAGGAGGCCAGAGTAGCAAGTACTCCGCCGCCAAGGAATATCTCAATGGCCTGACGTCTGGACGGTTGATGTTCGAGAGTGTGATCATCGCACATGGGCAGCGCCTCCGAAATCCGAAAATATGTCGCAGGGACCAGTAATTAAACCCAGATAGATCAGCAGCATCAGCCCTCCATGGGAACGTTGAGACAGTAGTCTCCGGAACACGGCGGAAATGCTTCGTTGTGCGAAAACGCCACCAATACGGAGCAGGAGAACGTTAACTACGAAACGAGAGATTGGTATGTGATGGTAATCACAAATTGAAGAAATTGTGGGTCTGCCCCTGGTTATCGGCAGACGAGGTCGATTCGGTTCTCTCGATCGATATTGAAGGGTGCAAAATGAAGATTGCGGAAGTGCAGCGTAGCACTTCCGCGAGAGGTCAAACAAGCAATTCAGGAGGTAAAACAACCGTTTGAAACCAGGATGCAGGTCAAGTACGGCGCTGGCCTGTCCAAGAACTGGGCGAGTTACTTCTGCAAGGTGCGCACGTAGGCAATGACGGCCTTAATCTGTGCGTCAGTCAGCTTGCCTTGATTTGCCGGCATCTTGCCCTTGCCCTTGGTTACCGCGGCGATCAGGTCGGTATCAGATGCGCTGACGATGGCCGGATCCTTGAATGATGCGGCTTTCAGAGCCTTTCCGGCCGGCGTTGTACCGCTGCCGTCAGCGCCGTGACACATGAGGCACTTTGCTTTATACACATCGGCGCCGCCGCTTTGCGCGAACGTTGGTGTAACGATCATTGCCGCGATAGAAAAGACTGCAACACGCATTAGAAGAGATTTCACCAGTAAACTCCTTCGGCTCGGGACTTTCGGACGGGCAGTCCCAAAACCATTTCAATGACGGACATGCGACGTTGGTTCCCGCGCGGAATTCAGCGTTCACTCACATTTCCGCCGAACGTCTACTGCCGTCGGACTTGAACAATAGCGGAAAGGATCCCGCGATACCATGTGACGAGCATCACTTTAGCTACCAATAGAGATCGGGCACACTGGTCTACTAGATGTGTAGAAGATCACTTTTTGATCCGCTGATCAAAAGTGCACAGTGAGAATCATTACTCTCAGAGAATGTTGATGACTAGCACTTGAGATCGTGATTTGGGTTGCACAAATAATGACGGCCGCATAACCAAGTACGAGCGGCAAACTGACGCTCTAGACCGCAGAATTCAGGGAGAAACGATGAGAATTTCGCTTCATCGCTTTGCGTTAACTGCACTTGCCTTTGGGCTGGTCGGACTGATGCCCGCACGGGCAGAGGTGGACCGGACGCTGGACGGCGACAAAAAGTGCACCATGTGCCATGACGAGAGCTGGCGCGTGCCTGTACTTTCGATTTACCAGACAAAGCACGGCGTCAAGGGAGATTCACGGACACCGGGGTGCCAGGGCTGCCATGGTGAGAGTGCCAAGCACCAAGGAGATCCGGGCAATGCCGCGCCTGAGGTTGTCTTTGGAGCGAAGTCGAAGAAGTTGTCGACCGTGGAAGCTCGCAATGCGGCCTGTCTCTCGTGCCATGAGACGAAGATTCGGCCGCGAGCATTATGGTCGGGCAGCGCGCATGAGACGCATGGGCTGGCCTGTACAGATTGCCACGAGGCTCACACGCCCAATCAGAAGGTGATGAACAAGCTGACGCAGCCTGAAGTGTGCTTCGGTTGCCACCAGAACGAGCGGGCGCAGGTGCATCGGTTCTCGAGGCATCCGATCCTGGAAGGTAAGGTAACCTGCTCGGATTGTCACAACGCGCACGGATCTCTGGGGCCGAAATTGTTAGTCAAGGAAACGGTCAACCAGACTTGCTACACCTGCCACGCGGAGAAGCGCGGTCCGTTTCTGTGGGAGCACGCACCAGTGGTTGACGACTGCACAAATTGCCATACGCCGCATGGATCGAACATATCGCCGATGCTGACGGCGCGGGTACCGATGTTGTGCCAGAACTGCCATACAGGCGATCACGGCAAGAACCTTTACAGCGGCGCCAATCTGCCTAACGGGAACGTAACAACCGCAGGTGGCCGCATTCCACTGGGAAGCCAGAGTCCGGCAGCCCAGGGTAATGCACGCAGTTGCCTGCTTTGCCACTCGGTGGTCCACGGTTCAAATCATCCGGCCGGGGCCAAGTTCCAGCGCTAACAGATTGGATCGGGAGAGACGCAATCATGAGACATAAAAATGCATGCGGTTTCGGCGCCGGTTCAATGCGGGCTGTAATCGGCGTATTCAGCACACTGATTTTGCTGGCTGCCGGCGCGGCCGCGCAGTCGGTTCCACAAAACACAAGCGGAAGAAATCCTGGCACACAGGTCCCACCGGGATCTGCCAATGCAGCGCAGACGACGGCCGCGAGCCAGACCACGCCGCAGAAGAAGATTCAGTTTGGTGTTGGCGGATTGAATGGAAGCTCGTTCAAATTCGGCGAATATAACGGACTGGGGAATTCAGGCCCGTTCGGGATCGGCAACTTCGATATTCGCGGTGGCGCGGCTTACGACAGCAACGACACATATCGGTGGCGTCTGCAAGGCTCGAATCTTGGGCTTCACGACCGCAACCTATCGATAGAGTTCGGCAAGCAAGGCTTGTATCAGGTGCGGTTCGTGTACGACGAGATACTCGCCAACCGCTCGAACATGTTTCAAACGCCATATCTGGGCGCGGGAACAGACAACTTGACGCTACCTTCGAACTGGATCAAGCCGAGAGTAACCCAGGTGAACGCGACCAGCCTTAACCTTCGCTCACTCGATCCGACTGCTGGTGCGGGCAGTTTCTATAACAGCTCCGGCGTGCTCACTGCGCCAACGGCAGCGCAACTTGCAACACTGGCGAGCATCATCGCGGCCGACGTGCCTGATTTTGCAAACGTGAATCTGGCGACGACGCGAATACGCGGCGAGGCGCAGATCGTCATCAGCCCGAACGAGAAGCTGGATATTCCCGCGAGTTACAGCCGCGAGAACAAGAGCGGGAAGAAGGCGCTCGGCGTTGTAACGTCGCAGGTGAACGAGAACTCCGTAATCATGCCGTACAAAGTGAATTGGGATACAAGCCAGATCACTGCGGGGATCAACTACAAGCCAAACAAGCTATTTCTGTCGGTTGGATACTACGGGTCGTATTTCAACAACAAAAACACGTCGATGACCTGGCAAGATATTGCAGACCCGACCAAGACGGCGACTCTGGCAGAAGAGCCGAGCAACCAGTTTAACCAGGTCACGGCGGTGGCTGCTTACAAGATTTCACGTACGGCCAAGCTTGTGGTTGCGGGATCTTACGGGCGCAATACGCAGGATCAGGCGTACCTTAATCCGGCTGCGGCGCAAAACGGGCAACTTGCGTTTGGATTACCACGGACTTCGCTGGGCGGATTGGTTGTGAACAGCATGCTTCAGGCAAAGTTTACGGCCAAGAAGGGGCACTGGGATTTCGTTGCAGCCTACAAATTTGAGGACCGCGACAACCAGACGCCGGTAGGTATCTACCTCTTCCAGGATGCCAATGAGTCGAAGAGTGGTGTCTCCGCCTTTGCTGGATTGAATGGACTTCCAGCAGCATTGGGCAGCAATACGAATATCTACAACAATCGGGCCTATAGCAAGCTGTCGCACAATGTGAACTTGGAAGCCGAATTCGCGCCGAACAAGGTTCACTTTTTCACTGTCGGGTACGACTGGGACAAGACGGATCGCAGTTGCGGCAAATCGTGGATTGCCTGTTCCGATGCGCCAACGGTGACTGAAAACACGATTCGTGCCAGTTATCACAAAACACGCGGTGCGTTTACGGCGAGAATGGATTACGACTTTGGATTCCGCCGCGGCACCTATAACGAGAATGCTTTCCTGTCCCTGGTGCCGATGGCGAATGTTACACCGGCGGGTGGCGCATCCACGAGCGTTTGGGGTTACCTGCAGAAGACCGGGCTTACAGCATTCGGTCCGGTTGCAGGACTGCCCAGCACGCCGCTGACAGGCGATGCTGCAATCTTTTCGCCGAACAATAACATCGTGCCGCAGGGGCTATACGGCAGCCGCAACAACATAAACGAAATTCCTGGGCTGAGAAGGTTCTTTGTTGCTGACCGCAACCAGAACCATCTCCGCACCCAATTCGAATGGCAGGCAGGGGAGAAATTCTCACTGCAGGGCACGGGGCAGGCGACCGACAACAATTACGTCAGCTCGAAGTATGGTTTGAGGAGAGACACGGCGTGGGCGGCCACAATGGATGCTAGCTACACGCCGATTGCCGACTTTGTTGCCGATGTGTTTTACACCTACGACAATCGTCGCTATAACGCGGCCGGCGACGCCTACGGTAGCAACAGCACAACAGCATTTCAGGGGCAGGCAGGGAATACAGCCATTTCCGGTGGATGCTTTACGACCATCGTTGCCAGGAACGCGAGCGCAAAGATCGATCCGTGCCTGAATTTCGTCAAGAACGATCGCGACAAGGTTGACACTGTTGGATTCACGTTGCGGCGAGAGAATCTCGCCGGCAAGAAACTTCAGCTGGCGAACGAAGTTATGTATATGCGAGCGCGGACGAGCACAGGTGTCGCGGGAGGAAGCTACGTGAACAATCCTCTGGCGTTGGCGGCTCCTGCTCCGCCGCTGGCCTCCGGTACGCCCGCGGTGTTCTTTATCCCGGCCTCGGATTATCCACTGATAAGGAACGATGAAATCAGCGTGGTGCCGAGCGCCACCTACGCGATCAGCAAGTCGGCTTCTCTGCAGGGCTTCTATTGGTTCCAGAAGCTGATGGCTTCAGACTGGATTTACCAGGGCCTGCAATACGGCACTGGAACGAATTACACGCCGACCAACGAAAAAGCACCGAGCTACGCGATGCACGTTGCGGGACTCTCACTCAACTGGGCGTTCTAGAAACGGTTTGTTCCCCACGCCCTGATAACGGGCAATTGGTAGGTTGACCGGCCAGTTCGCAATTCAAAGCGAACTGGCCATTATTTTATTTTTTTTGATTAGCACGAACCCGCTTCGATGAAGTCGTTGGATCCGGCGGCATAACGAGTCCGGCTGATTGAGGTTCACCGGGAAGTTCTGGCGGTCCGCATTTAAGTACTCCGAAACCCATCCTTATAGATGGGCTCTCCGTTCGAAAGTACCTTCGCTATAAGCCGAACCCTTCTCCTCTCCAGATGACAGGGCTGCCTCGAGTCGTGGCCAATTCGCAAGTTGATAACACGCTTTAGAGCGCTATTGATCAGACTTGGCTACGAAGTGCTCTTAATGTTGTGAGTACCTTGTGCGCCTCAGTGTGCGAAATGAAAAGACGCTGCGTCGAGGTAGAAAAGGTGAGATGCATGAAGAAGATCGCAACGGTATTGGCAGTACTCAGTCTGGGCGCGGCTAGCGCCTCCTGGGCGGCGCAGAGTCGGGAAGACGTGCAGGCCCGTTTGGACAACGCAACCACTGTGCTTCACGAGATTATGGGAGCACCCGATAAAGGCGTTCCGGAAGAAGTGATGGAGCACGCGATGTGCGTGGCCGTAGTGCCCCGCATGATTAAAGCAGGGCTGGTGTTCGGCGGAGAAAATGGTAGAGGCGTGGCCACCTGCCGTACTGAAAAGGGTTGGAGCGCGCCGGCGTTTTTCGCCATTACTGGTGGCAACTGGGGACTGCAGATCGGTGTCGAAGGCGTGGATCTGGTCATGGTATTTGAAGGCGAAAAAGGGATGCAACGGATGCTCTCCAGTAATTTCCAACTTGGGGCGGATGCCTCAGCCGCAGCCGGTCCAGTGGGACGCCATGCTTCTGCCAATACTGATTGGAAAATGGATACGGAAGTCCTGACTTACTCGCGGGCCAAAGGTGTCTTTGCCGGGCTCACTCTGACCGGGGCAAATCTTCGTCGGGACGATGACTCCATGGACGCCTTCTACGGAAATGACGTATCCACACGCAGCGCACTGGAGGGCAAGCTTGCCGTTCCTGCGTCAGCGGAAGCGTTCCTCGATGCAGTGAGAAATGCGAAGGCTCAGGCGATTGCTGCGAATTAACGGTTGGCCTGAATGCAACGCGAGCACCCCGAGCAGAAATATCCACTCGGGGTGCCTGCATGCTGATGAAGACTCCAACCGCATGAGCAGTTAGTCGCCATTTTCCTCGCTCTATAACGCTCGAGTTTCGGGCTTCATTGAGGCGGCAAAGTAAGTTGTGCCGTGATCAATAGAGAGCAGCATTGTCCTGCAATCGCGCATAGCATCCAGGCTGTGTGGAGGACTAAGATGAACCATTTTTCAAGACTTGGAAGATTTTCACTGCTATCGCTGGCGGCAATACTTTCCGCGGCGGGATGTCATGCAAACTCAAATTTGGCAGGAGTACAGGATCAATCCCTGGACCCTGCGGCCATAAATGTCGCACCGGATTCAAACGACTCCGCGCAGTACGCACCCCCTTCTCAGCCCAGCTATCAGCAGGGCCCTCCGCAGCAAGGACAAGGCTATGGCGCTTACCAGTCGCCCGATCAGAGTTCGGATGATCCGGGCTATGGCCAGCAACCGTATGCCTATGCTCCTGAACCACCTCCTCCTTTGCCCTACTACGATCAGCCGTATGCTCCCGGTGAAGGCTATATATGGACGCCCGGCTATTGGGCTTGGAGTCCGGAGGGCTATTACTGGGTACCTGGGGCATGGGTTGAGGCGCCGTACGAAGGAGCACTTTGGACGCCGGGTTATTGGGGCTTTTGGCATAACCGCTACGGCTTTTACCGCGGCTATTGGGGCAGACATGTCGGCTACTATGGCGGCATCGATTACGGCTTTGGCTATGTTGGCTTCGGCTACGAGGGCGGCTATTGGGGTGGCGGCCATTTCAACTACAACCGCTCGGTCAACAACATCAACGCGTCGTATGTGCACAACGTTTACGAACGCAATGTCGGCGGAAATAGCAGGGGCGGCGCTCGCGTAAGTTTCAATGGCGGATCGGGCGGAATCCAGATGCGAGCAAGACCAGCGGAACTTGTCGCGATGCGCGAACCTCACGCCGCACCGATGACTACCCAAGTACAGAACGAGCGGAGCGCCAGTACGAACAGGGCTCAGTTTGCCAACGTCAACCATGGCCGGCCGACAAGTTCGACCGTCAATCGACCGCTTTCGGCGGATCGTAATATTACGGCCCCAGCAGCATCACCCGCGCACAACCAGGCGGCTCCACAACAGCAACCACGGCAGGCATACCCGCAGCAGCAAGGACGCCAGGCTTATCCCCAACAGCAACAACCACAGCGCCAGATCGGTCCGCAACAACAAGAGCGCCCGGCAGTTCAGCAACAGCAGCAGCAACCACAGCGCCAGGCGGGCCCGGAACCGGGCCGTCAGCCATACGGCCAATCACAAGAGCGTCCCGCAATTCAGCCGCAGCAGCAACCACAGCGCCAGGCGGGCCCGGAACAGCAGCGGCGCCAACCCAATGGACAATCGCAGGAGCGTCCTGCAATTCAGCAGCCGCTACAGCGGCAACCAAGCCCGCAGCAAGAACGCCAATCTTATCCGCAGCCCCAGCAGCGTCAAGCGGCTCCTCAACAGCAACAGCGTCCGGAAGCTCAGCAGCAACAGCGTCCGGCTGTTCAGCAACAGCAGCAACAACAGCGGCAGGCCCCTCCACAACAACAGAGGCAAGCAGCTCCTCAACAGCAACAGCACCAGGCGGCTCCGCAACAGCGGCAAGCAGCTCCAGATCGGCAAGGTCCTGAGCAAAAGCACGAGGGACATCCTAATCTTTAGGATCCGGTTGCGACTTTGAATTGGATCACGCGGGTACCACGGCGAAGAGTGCGCCCCCATTGCACCAACGTCAGAACCCAGACGAGCGATGGGCCAGTGCACCTTGTGCTGGCAAGAAATCACTGTGACGGTATACAAATCTAACAACCATATTTGATCTCAAGAAATTGACAAGCCAGTTCCAACTAGAAGGGCGTCGTTATAAAACGACGCCCTTTCCACTCTTGTCCACAAATATTGCGGCGTTGCAGGTGTGAAGGCTATCCGCCGTTTGTACTGCTACATCACTCAGGCACTCATTGTTCGACTTGCCTTGTTACTTTGGGCGGCCTGGATTGGATATCCAAGGTTCACAGACTTAGCGGATTGTTCGTTGGCCCGTAAAAAGGAATGCATAAAAGAACGTGCTACCTGATTCCATACCATCGTGCGCGCATAGAGATAAGCACTGTGCCGCATCGCGTGGCGGAGCGCATCGTTATCGAGTAGCTTGATCGCCTCAGCCGCGATTGCAGCCGGATCTTCAAAGGGAACGAGCACGCCGCGTCCATCCGCGAGAAGTTCGGCAGCATGCCAATATGGGGTCGAAATGATCGCCTTTCCAGCGCCCATGGCATAGGCCAGAGTTCCCGACACGGCCTGTGCCTCATGACAATACGGTGTGATGTAAATGTCCGCCGAGCCAACCAGCGAAGCCATCTCCCCAGGACTGACGAAGCGGTTGTGGAAGATTACTTCCTGCTCAACGCCGAGATTTCTGGCCAGGGACTGCAACTGATCACGGTATCGATCACCCTCGCGTGCCCTGACGTGGGGATGTGTGGCGCCTGCAATGACGTAGACCGCGTTCTTGTGATGGGCGAGGATGCGCGGCAGTGCTCGAATGACATTCTCAAATCCCTTGTTTGGAGACAACAAGCCGAAGGTGAGTAAAACGAGCTTATTTCCGACTGAGAGTGCGTCCTTGTAGATCTCCGGTTCCACAAACGGCAAGTCGGGGATGCCATGGGGAATCAGGTCGATCTTGTCGCATGAGATGCCAAATACATCCTGCAGGACGCGTAATGAGTAATCGCTCATCACAATCAAACGACTAGAACGCGCGGCAATTTCTTGCATGACCCTTCGTTGGTGGCGATCAGGCCGACGGAGCACAGTATGAAGTGTCGTGACTACCGGCACCGTGAGATGCTTCAGTAACTCAAGGACATGGCTGCCTGCTTTGCCGCCGAAGATTCCGTATTCGTGCTGCAAGCATACGAGGTCGGTGTCGCTGGCGTTGATAGATTTGGCCGCCGAGCTATAGGAAGATAAGTCGCCCTCGGCGATCTGGTTTCGCACCCGTTCTGGGTAAAGATACGATGACTGGGGGTCATTGACGGCCACCACATTCAATCTCTTGTCTCCATATTCAGCAGTGATCGCATCGCACAAATCGGTCGTAAACGTTGCAATTCCACATTGCCGTGGCAGGTGGTTTCCTACCATCGCGATCTTTATCGGAGGGGTATTGTCGGACGCGAGAAGCAAACGCAACGCTGACGGCTTTGTGAATTCAAGAGGTTGTGAATATCGCGGGCTTGAGATATTGGATCGTGCATTCGAGGATAAAGATGGTGCAGACATTGCGGCCTCCAGACAGAAAACATGTAAATGCCAAGGCCTAGTGGCGATTATCTAAATGAAATGAAATTCAGCGGCGAAGTGCTACAACGGTTGCCACCGCTTCACTGGAGATTAAGGTCACTAGAGGGAGTGCGGCGCCGATACCCGCCATAGACTTTCGATGCCCATCGTTGTGGAGTATGGGCAAAGCGGAGTGCGATTCTTCCTCGTTCATGGCGGCCCACCGGAACCCACGAGTGAATACGAAGCAGCCCGTAGCAGCCGCAACCAGATTGCCAAGAGACAATCCGAGCCTAGAAGCGGAACGAAGAATCCTACTTAACATAGCCTGACTCTACTCCGGTCATTTTGGCTTGAATGTGCATTTTTGAACACTACATAGGCATGCCTGGATCAAGCGGAAATATGGTGAAGGGCGATTGCTCTCTAGCACTTGATCAATTTTGATCAGACACTCGACGATACAAATGGGAAACTGGTTTTCAATTCATGAAGAGTTTGGCGCTGATCATCCCCTCGCCAGATTTCGTTCCGGCCTGTCACGACTGAACGGTTCAGTGGTCTGCATAAGTGATACGGAATGGCTTTGTCTTAACGATAACTCGGCCGCTTAACTCGGATTAGTGAGACGAGCGGGCGCCCAACTGGCTCGCGGACCTATTGCGAGAACTTCCGGTCCATAAAGGTGGCACATGGTTACCTCAGCTATTCCAATTTCTATGCTTAATTCACCTTTTGATCGCAACAACGAGGTCGGCAATCTTCGAGTTCAAGCCAGCCATCGGCAGGCAGATGCAGTCAATCGCGCTCAGGCTGGCGACCATGATGCGTTCACAGAGCTCTACTCGCAACATAGACGACGCATTTTCGCCCTTTGCATGCATATGGTACGAGACTTTGCATTGGCCGAAGACCTTACCCAGGAAACCTTTCTGCAGTTGTACCGCAAGATTGCGTCGTTTCGCGGCGAATCCGCATTCACTACGTGGCTTCATCGCATGGCAGTCAATACTGTGCTGATGCACTTGCGCAAACGTGCTCTCGCGCTTGTATCACTCGATCAACTGATGGAAGACATTCCCGAAAGGCAAGTCGGACGGAGTTTCGGCTCTCGAGATCTGATGCAAGCCGGAGTAACCGACCGCGTAGACATCGATCGTGTTATCGATAATATGGCGCCGGGCTATCGAAGTGTTTTACTTCTTCACGATTTCCATGGATTCGATCATACAGAGATTGCCGGTATGCTGAAATGCAGTCGCGGTAATACTAAGTCGCAATTGCATAAAGCGCGACGAGTTTTACGCAATGCCCTAACGGCAGAAAGTCCCAAGCTCCCCTGGAGCAAGCAGTCTCTTGTTCAAGCGAACGCAAAAGATCCAAACAGCTCCAAAAAAGTTCAAAGCGATGCTCAAGAGAGATGCTAGTTGGCAGCGATACCTCAGTTGAGATCGAGGCGACAGATTTGTAGGATGCTGTGAGCGCGCAAGTGAATTAACCACTCGATGCAAGGGCGCTTTCCCATGGATTCATCTCGTACCCGCAGTTAGCTCGGTTCATATTGAGGGCTTCACGCGGCCGGCAAGTCTGGATTGGGCATTGAGCATAGACCCGCGTAGCTGGCCAGAGCGCTACAGTTTGGGATCGTTAGTGTTGCGCCGCGTAATTCCAGCAGGCCGAGGTTCTTGAGGTTGCTTAGTTGGCGTGTGATCGTTTCCCGAGATGCGCCAATGCACTCGCCGATCTCCTCATGCGTGAGTACGCACCATAATTGCGTACCACCCTTCGTTTGGCGCGCGTCTTTGCACCACTCAAGCAGAAGTCCAGCGAGCCTCGACTTTACGGAGGCTGTGAGTCCGAACATTCGCAATCTTTCGAATGCTCTGGTGCAATGCAGGCTCAGCTCTGTCGCGACGTTTTCAAAGGCGATGGGATAGCGCCGTAGAAACTCGAGAAAATCCTCGCGTCTCAGGGACGCGATCGTGCAGGGATACATTGATTCCGCGCTGATTTCCGAAGAGTTGCCAGAGACAGCAGAGGCAATGCCCAGGATTTCTCCGGCTCCAGCAACTCCCAGAAGAAATCGCTTGCCGTCGAATGAGTTCATGGAAATCTTCACATTTCCGTGAAGCAGAAACAACACCCTGGAGGATTTCTGTTCCTCCTTGATCAAGGCTGTTTCGCGAGGGCATTCAAATTCTGTGGCGAGCATCTCAAATTCGTTTTTTGCCTTGATTGATAGATGCTTGAAGAATTGCCCAGTTCGAGGAGGCGTGCAATTGTCATCTGGCCTTGCACCAAGAGCGATGAGCATTGAGGATTTATCGACGGATCGCCGATCTCCTTCTTGGAGTCCGTCACGACGGAAATAGTTCTCGGAGGTATTGGCGCTGGGATTTCTCTTAGTCCGGCTGTGGATCAGGTGCAACGCTTGCATCAGCATACCTCTCGTAAGCGCCTTGCCTTCGTCCAGGATAGAAGGTGGTCATAGTATCTGCGGCGGGACAATTGAACGGAATAGCTTCACTTACATTGAGATGCTGGTTGCGGCCAGACTGCATGCGCCGGTCTTTGCTCGATTGGCAACCATTTCCTTGATTTCATCTAGGATTTTGATTGACTCATCGTTGATTGCCGGGTCGCCGAAATTGTCGCTGCCGCAGGAAGAGTCCACAAGGCAAACGACGGGAACTCGCGATCCTGATGCTCGAATAAGGAATGTCAGCCGCTCCTTGCTGTCGGAGGGGATGGAACGGCCCAGGAGGACGAGATCAAAATCGCCTTCCCTGAGATGAACGATTGCATCCCTGATAGACCCCACGGATCTGATACAGAAACTAATAGGTTCACATTCCGAGAGCTGACTTTCCAGAAACGATTCGTCTAAGCCTACGGCAAGTACGACCACTGTGGACATGAAAGTCTCCAGGTAAGGCTCGCATTTCCAGACCGGAGGAAACCGGCAAGATGTCCCATTGATAAATACGTTTCCGCGAGAACGTCTGTTCAATATTGCACAGTCCTCATCCGAATTTTCTTTACCAGGCCGTTTAGCTCTTAGCTCCTGCTTGAAGATCACCCCGAAAGAGGACGTTGTGCGACCGCACCGTCGAGTGATGCAGCATGCCAATCTTTGCTGTAGGCTTCGGCGGCGCGGAAATCGCATTTTCACTAACTTTGCTTTCGCTTCATGATCCAGCTGATCGCTGCTCCGGTCGCGATTCCGCTTACGAAAATTGCAGCAGCGGCTTCGCGGGGGTGAAGCTGCAAGCACTTCTTTGTGTCGTCCAGAAGTTCCGTGGCTGCGCCTGCGCCACGCTTGGCAGCGCGCTGGGCCGCTTTCACACTATCTTCAATTACGTCCCCAACTGCTGATGCTGCTCGAGAGGCATTGCGCGTAGTGTCGTCCATCTGTTGTCCCAGGTGCTCGAATACTGATCGATCCATGATGTATAAACCTTTCTTGTTACCTTGTTGAGGTCAACATCAGTAGTGTGCAAGACATCGCGAACGGAAGTACGGTCAATTACGCACAAAACACTGGTTTGATTTTTGTTGAGCGGAAGCCCGACGATGCGAAATGGTGACAATCTTTTGTCTACCGGATTCGAGAAAAATGGTTTGGAGTGTACTGCAATTCGTGTGGATGAAAGCTGGGGCGATGGTGTTGACTGCAGCGGACACTGACGGCGTTCAGCCGCGCTTGCCCCCGGAGTCCTGTAGACGGATCGCGACCTTCGCCTTCATGGGATGGTAATGTCACTATTTGCCCCGAACACCAACCACCACCAAAACGAGCCCCCCGACCAAGGATAGAGTGCTCAGGATCGGCGAAATTGGCAGAGTGCTCTTCTCTGTGTGAGAGACCTGAAGAGGTCCCAGATCAACGTCTTTCTTTTCGTGCGTAAAACTGATTCCGCCCATTGCAAAACCGGCGATGCCGATAACAATGAGCAGAATGCCCACGACCGTAGCTGTTTTCATGAAGCCTCCAATTTATGTGACGAGACGTCTCTTGCGGTGAACTGCGGCGTACGGTGGTAGCGAGATTGCCTGGAGTCTGTCACCCTGGATACGAATTCACGCGCAATCTCGGATCAAAGTCTCGTGACCTCGTACCTGACCGCCCAGTGTTCCTGCGTCACAAGTTTTTTGATTTGCGAGCTCTGGCCACGAGCCTATTGGCTCGGAGATGGCGATGTTAAAAGCGCTGTTGCAATGAACGCATCGTGCCTCGCGTATTGGGCCGAATCCATCACCAAAACTCTGCTGGAATGATCGCAGACACTCCGGGCAGTCGATCGTAACGCAAGGTTCCCCGGAGGGTGTGCTCCCGTTTCGCTGAATCCAAAGGGGAGCAGACGAGGCTGGCCTATCGGCAGGCAGCCACTCGGGCTGGGGCAGACGTTCGATTATCTTCAGTAATGAACGGATATCGCTCCCCTTCGGGTAGAAGGCATCGGCGGCGATTCCGCGCGGAACTTCGTCGCCTGAAAACGACCCGCTCATCGCGATCACCCGTATCGACGGAAAACGTTTACGGATTACCGAGAGCAGCTCGAAGCCCGACATACCCGGCATGTTGAGATCGGAAAGTACCAGGTCGGGAATTCCTCTTCGAATCTCGGCCAAAGCCGAGAATCCATCATGGGCCGACCGAACCAGGTAACCAATCTCTGTCAGCACTTGCACCATGAAGGTTCGAATCAAAAGTTCATCGTCTACGACCAACAAATCTGTCAGGGTGGAATTCTTTACATCCTGCATCTTGCACCTCGCCGCTCGTACGAATGGAGCCTTGGAACCAATGTTCCACTGGAAAGTCCATAAAGCTGTTCACTTTGGCACATATGGGAGAATTTGCCC
>Ga0265314_10001730_pt1 | contig 23665 bp, 23 predicted proteins | sample 4126metaG_FD_203106 | JGI IMG/M metagenome (GOLD analysis project Ga0265314, IMG submission 203106) | Rhizosphere microbial communities from Carex aquatilis grown in University of Washington, Seatle, WA, United States - 4-1-26 metaG | ecosystem: Host-associated > Plants > Roots > Rhizosphere >... | reverse complement strand
CTCACCCTTCGAGGGAAAAGGGCACGGTAAAAGGGTAAAAGGGGACAGACGACATTTCTGAGAGATCCATTGCTCCTTATTCCCACTATCTTGCATGCCGCGACGACCTCGCTTCGTGGTCCCTGGCGTGCCGCATCACGTTACGCAGCGCGGCAACAACCGGCAAGACGTTTTCCTCTCCGAACAAGACCGAATCCGCTATATCCAGGTGCTTCGCGAGCACTCGCGCCGCCACGACGTCCGGATCCTCGGATGGTGCCTGATGACCGATCACGTTCATCTCATCGCGAATCATCTCATCGCTATTTTGCGAACCGCGGAATCGCTGGCACTCGCTGTCGTTTAAAGCATTTTCAGGGTTTTCGGTAGTTCCCCCGCCGTAACCGGCGGGGCTGGGCGGGTTCGAATGGCTCTCTAGCTCCAGTTGTAGGTCCGAGTCTTACTCACACCACTTCAGCGGTAGGCGTCCTTACGATTGAGGACGCGGTGGACGGTGATGGTGTCCTCCGTCTCGTCGAATAGTACGCGGTAGTTGCCAATGCGGAGGCGAAGCAGTCCATCGAACTCGCCGCTTAAAGGCTTGATGTTGCCTACGCCAGTCTCGGCGTAACGATGCAGGGCGGTCAGGATCTGCAAAGCGGTCTGTTGCTCGATGGAACGGACCTCGGCGGGTACGTTCGGCTCGAAGCGGATTTGCTTCACGCGGCTTTAATCGCTCTTATTGTTGCGGACCTGCTCCATGGTAAGGCCGAGATCGGCGACCAATTGCTCGAAGGGGACGCCAGCGCCGCCCTTGCGGAAATACTCCCGCGAGGCGGCTACGGCACGGCGATCTTCGTCGGTCAGGATGTCGTCATCGTCGTGAACGATGACTTCGAGAAGTTTGGCCACGGCGGAAAGCTGGTCGGGACCCAGGCGGTCGAGGAGTTCCACGACGTGCTGTTTATCGGTCATCCTCTATCATCGTAGCGCTTTGCTACGTGCGCGGGCGATGAGGAGCGCCGGCTGGAAAGCCGGCGGCGGCCTCGAAAGGCCGACCCCACTCCGATTCGGAGGCAGTCCCTAGTTTGCCTGGTTTGCCTACTTGCGGGCGCCGCGGCGAGGATGCTTCAGGGCCGACTGGCGGCGCTTGGCGGCCTTGCGTTTCGGCTTGGTGATGAGAAACGTCCCGCTGCCCATCGATACGGATTTATAGAGCTTGTCTTCTGCCATGTGAGTCTCTATTGTAACCTGGCAGGCGACAAGATCGCCTGCCCCACTCCCATGCTAGGCTGGTCACGTTAGATGTACCGCGCCCTCCTGCTCCTTACACTCGCCGCGGCCGCCCCAGCACAAACCGTCTTTTCCCAGGTCGACGACATGCTGCGGACGCTGTCGGAGATCACGGGCTGGAAGGTCCAGCGAACGGTACCCGCCGAGATCCTCTCCAAGGACAAGTTCAGCAAGATGGTGCAAGAAGGCGTCAAGGACGCCGAATCCAGCAAGGAAACTCACGCGGCCGAAGTCGCGCTGAAGATGTTCGGCCTGGTTCCCCAGGATTTTAACCTGGCCCAGGAGTCCGGCGACCTGCTGGCCGAGCAAGCGGCCGCCTTCTACGACTACAGGAAGAAACGCCTCTTTGTGCTCGATTCCACCAAGGCCGACAATGAGCAGATCATCGCCCTGGCGCATGAGCTGGCGCATGCCCTGGCCGACCAGCAGCACCCGCTCCGGAAATTCATCAACGATGCCGATGGCGACGAGGAGAGCACGGCTCGCCAAGCCGTCATCGAAGGGCAGGCGAGCTGGCTGAGCTGGGCTTACCTTTCGAAGAAAGCCGGCGGGCGAGGCGAGGTCCCCAAGGCTCTGGTCGACCGTCTGGCGGAGGGCGCGGGCGCGTCCGGTGACGACTTCCCAGTGTTCACGCAGGCGCCGCTGTATATTCGCGAATCGCTCACGTTCCCGTACACGGAGGGCATGCGCTTCCAGGACGCGGTGTATCGCGAACTGGGACCGGCCGCGTTCGAGCGGGTGTTTCGCGATCCGCCGCGGAGCACGCAGCATATCATGCATCCGCAGACGTACCTGATGGGACGCATGCCTGCAAAGCCGGTCTTGCCGCGTCTGGAAGAGTCGGCGGGCAAGGAAGCCCGGCATTTTCGAATCCTGACGGATGGGGACGTCGGCGAATTCGATTACGGCGTTCTATTGCGGCAGTACATCGGCGAAACCGAGGGGCTCGAGGCCGCGACGCATTGGCGGGGCGGAGTGTATCGTCTGTACGAGCACAAGCAGGCCAAGTATCCGGTGCTGGCGCACTCCTCCGAGTGGGACTCGCCGGAGGCCGCGCGGAACTTCTTCGAGCTGTATCAGCGGGTTTTGCGGGCGAAATGGAAAAAACTGGAAATCGCCTCTACTACCGGGACGCAGGTGACCGGGACGGGCGATAATGGCCGGTTTTCGTTACGTTTGGACGGGGCTACCGTCCACAGTATCGAGGGGATTCAATCTCAGGAAAGGGTGCGGTAGACTGTCTCTTATGCGCACACGCACGTTTATGCGAACTCCGGTGTTTGCTCTGTTTCTCGCGATGGGGATTTCGGTCTTGGCTGAAGCACCGGTGCCCCGTCCGGCCAAGGAATTCACTGTCGCGACGCCTCAGGGCCAGCAGATTCTGATTTCCAGCCTGAAGGGGAAGGTCGCCGTAGTTCAGTTCCTATTCACCTGGTGCCCGCACTGCCAGGCTTTCTCCAAGGTGCTGACGCAGCTTAACACCGAATACAGCGCCCGCGGATTCCAGGCGCTGGGCGTGGCGTTCGACGATGTGGATCCGAAAGATCCGGTGCCGCTGAAGGATAAGGTCGTAAGTTATACCCAGCAACACGCGGGATTTCCGGTGGGCGTCTCGAACCGGTCAACGGTGCTGAGTTACCTGGGGATTTCGGAGCTGGAGAGAATTGGGGTCCCGCAGATCATCGTGATCGACCGCAAGGGCGTGATCCGCGAACAGAGTCCCTCGCAGGGCGGCGGACCGCTGGGCGATCCGGCTCATCTGAAGCCGCTAATCGAAACGCTACTGGCCGAAGGCGCGCCTGCGAAGGGGCCGGCCAAGACCGGGTCATCCACAACAAAACCCGCCGAGAAGAAACCGGCTGACAAGAAGACTAGCGAATAAGGAAGACTCACATGCGCATCGCACCTGCTACGGCACTACTTGCGGCATTATTCACGTCGGGACTCGCGGTCCAGGCGGCCGCGCCGGTTCCCAGACCAACGAAGGAATTTACGATCGTCATGCCGTCCGGCAAGCAGACGCTGCTTTCCAGCTATCGCGGCAAAGTGGTGATGTTGGCGGCCATGTTCACCACCTGCCCACATTGCCAGAGGCTATCAAAGATCATCACGACGCTGCAGGGCGAATTGGGACCGCGCGGATTTCAGGCGCTGGGCGTGGCCTTCAATGACGAGGTCAACACGCCTAACAACGCCTCGAACGCCCAGGTGACGGCCCAGTTCGTGAGCCAGTTCCAGATCGGCTTCCCAGTGGGATACGCGCCTCGCGAGAGTGTGCTGAGCTATCTCGGAATTTCCGAGGTGGAGAGCTGGGCGGTGCCACAGGTGGTGATCATCGACCGCAAGGGTGTGATCCGCGCCCAGAGCGCGTCGAGAGGCACGACGGAGTTGCAGACGGAAACTTACCTGCGGAAGTTCTTGGGAGAACTGCTGGATGAGGGCGGGAAATCGGCTACGCCGTCGAAGGCTGCTCCGAAGAAGGCTGTCGACAAGAAGACCAGCTAGCGTAGGTCATTTGCGTAGATCAGCGGCGATAGCTTCGGCGATTTTGCCGCCGTGGAATCGGCCGTTCTCGATGAAAATCTCGTTGGTGTGCATCCCCGCCACTAGCACGCCCGCCAGATACATACCCTTGCGGTCGCTCTCGAGCGTCTCTGGATCCGTGTACGGACGCTCGCTTTCGGCATCGAAGCGAATGCCATGCGCTTCCAGAAATTGCGTGTCCGGACGATAGCCGGTCATGGCAAATACAAAATCGTTCTGGATCTGCTTTTCGCCATCGGGAGTCTGGATGCGCACGAAGGTCTCGCCGATCTCGGTCACGGTGGAGCGGAAGTAGGCCGGGATCTCGCCGTTCTTGATGCGATTTTCGATGTTCGGCTTGATCCAGTATTTGACGTTGTTGTGGATGCCTTCGCCGCGATGGACGAGCGTGACGCGCGCGCCGGTCCACCAGAGTTCGAGAGCGGCGATAGCAGCTGAGTTTTTCGCGCCCACGACGAGAACGTCGTGATTGTAGTAAGGGTGCGCCTCTTTGTAGTAGTGGATGACTTTGGGCAGATCCTCGCCCGGAACGTTCAGGCGGTTGGGCACGTCGTAGTAGCCCATGGAGAGGATCACTTTCTTCGAGGCATATTGGCGCGCACAGCCATGCATGTCGACTGCATGGGTCACAAACGCGCCATCTTCACCGGTGATATTTTCTACGCGGACATATTGGCGGATATCGAGCTTGTAGTGATCGGCGACGCGCCGATAGTATTTGAGCGCTTCGCCGCGCACCGGCTTATCGTTCAGCGAGGTCATGGGAATATCGCCGATCTCGAGCAGCTCCGGCGTGGTGAAGAACACCATATTGTTGGGGTAGTGGTAGATGGAGTTGACCACGCAGCCCTTATCGATCAGCACGGCGCGCACGCCGCGCTTCTTCAGTTCGATGCCGCAGGCGAGGCCGGTCGGTCCGGCGCCAACTATGACAACGTCGACGACGTCGACACTTTCCACTACAGCATCCCTTCGACACTGGCGTACACGTCGGCGAGAGCTTTCGGCAGTGCGGCAGGATCTTTTCCGCCAGCCTCGGCCATATCGGGACGCCCGCCACCCTTGCCGCCGACGGCCTGGGCGATAACCCCCACGATCTTTCCGGCATGAACCTTCGCGGTCAGGTCTTTGGTCACGCCGCTGACGATGGAGACGTTCGAATCCTCGGTGGATGCGAGAACCACGACGGCGGTCTTCCACTTGTTGCGGAGCGAGTCGACCAATGTGCGAAGCTGCGCGCGGTCGAAGCCGCTGACCTGCACCGATAGGACTTTTACGCCCTTAATATCGCGAGCCTGCGATTCGAGATCGCCGGCGCCGGCCTGTGCGGCCTTGGTCTTAAGTTGCTGGAGTTCGTGCTCCAGCGCTTTTTCGCGAGCCTGCAGTTTTTCCAGGTCGACCCCTGCGTACTTGGCCTGTTGCTGCAGAGCTTCCTGGAACCGCTTGAGCGCACCTTCGCCGGTGATCGCTTCGATGCGGCGCACGCCGGCGGAAATCGAACCTTCGTAGACGATCTTGCAGATGCCGATATCGCCGGTGCGATGGACGTGCGTGCCGCCGCACAACTCTTTGCTGAAGGTATCTATCTTCACTACGCGAACACGATCGCCGTATTTTTCGCCGAACAGCGCCATTGCGCCGGTCTGCAGCGCCTGGTCAAGATCCATCACGTCGGTGTGAACTTCTAGATTGGCCAGAATCTCCTGGTTCATTAGGCGCTCGACTTCGGCCAGCTCGTCCGGATCCAGCGCCGTGTAGTGAGTGAAATCGAAGCGCAGCCGCGAGGGTTCGACAACGCTGCCGGCCTGCTTGACGTGTGTGCCCAGGACCGCACGCAGCGCGGCGTGCAGGAGATGCGTGCCGGTGTGGTTACGCATGGTCGCGTGGCGGGATTCCGGATCGACGCGGGCGATCACGATGTCGCCTTCCTTGATCTGATTCAGCAGTTTCACCTTGTGGACCGTCTTGCCCGGAGCCGGTGCGTAGGCGGATTCGACGATCGCCAGTGTTTGACCGCTTTCGGAAAGCAGCACGCCCTTATCGCCCACTTGGCCGCCGGCCTCGGCGTAGAACGGAGTCCGATCCAGTGCAATTTCGTTATGCAGCACCGCCGTTACTTTCCCCGGTGCTTCCAGAGTCTCGCGGCCGACGAATTCGGTCTTGGGCAGCGCCTGATAGACGGGGTTGATCTGGGCTTTCTCGGCACCCTTCCAGCTCGCGCGAGCGCGGGTGCGCTGCTTTTCCATCTCGGCGGCGAAGCCTTCGGCGTCGATCGAGATGCCCAGTTCGCGCGCCATATCTTCCTGCTCTTCGAGAGCGAGGCCGTAGGTATCGTACAGCTTGAAGCTTTCAGGTCCGGATATCTTCGGGAAAGCGCCACCGAAGGCTGGCTGGAAAGCCCGTTGAAAGGCGCCGGTGGCCACTTGGAACGTGGTTGCGTAGCGATGCTCTTCGTCTTTTACGACGCGCGCTACGCGCGAGACGCTTTCCATCATTTCGGGATAGGCGTCGCGCATGTGCTCGGCGACGAACCCGGTGAGTTGGTACAAGTACGGATCGGATACCCCGACCATGCGCGCGTTGCGCATCGCGCGCCGCATGATCTTGCGGAGCACGTACCCACGGCCTTCATTCGACGGGAGCACGCCGTCATTGATCAGGAATGCCGTGGAGCGGGCGTGATCCGCATTGATCCGTAAGACAGTGTTGGTGCGATCGTCGTCACCGTAAGTTTTCTTAAAGAGTTCGCCGGCCTTGTCGATGATGGGGCGCAGGAGGTCGGTATCGTAGACCCAAAGCTTGCCTTGCAGGATGGTGGTCAAGCGCTCCAAGCCCATTCCCGTGTCGATGGACGGTTTGGGCAAGGGCGTCATCTTACCGGAGGCGTCGCGGTCGTACTGCATGAAGACGAGATTCCAAAACTCGACGAACCGTTCTTGTGGATCGCTAGGGAACGAACCCGGGCCAGCCTCGGGACCGAAATCGTAATAGATCTCCGAGCAGGGGCCGCAGGGGCCGGTATCGCCCATCTGCCAGAAGTTGTCAGCCTCGTCCAGACGGGAAATGTGGTCCGCAGAAATGTCAGTCACTTCGCGCCACAACTTTTCGGCTTCGTCGTCTTCGCGGAACACGCTGACGTAGAGCTTGTCCTTGGGCAGACCGTAAACTTTGGTGATCAGTTCCCAGGCGTAGACGATTGCGTCGCGCTTGAAGTAATCGCCAAAGGAAAAATTTCCCAGCATTTCGAAGAACGTGTGATGGCGGCGGGTGTAGCCGACGTTGTCCAGATCGTTATGCTTGCCGCCCGCGCGCACGCATTTCTGAGAAGAGGCCGCACGCGAATACTCGCGCTTTTCCTGCCCGAGGAAGACATCCTTGAACTGGTTCATCCCGGCGTTGGTGAACAGCAACGTGGGATCATTGCCGGGCACGAGGGACGAGCTTCGAACCACGCGGTGGCCACGTTCGGCGAAATAATCGAGAAACTTCTGGCGGATCTGGGACCCTGTCATTGGATGATTTTATTGTGACACGAGGACGGAGTAACCCTTGCCTCTTGAGAGGTTTTCATCCGCGGTCACCAGCGTGAGATCGTAGACTTTCGCGGTGGCGGCCAGAAAGGTGTCCGCTGGGTCCCGGTGTGGGAGGACAATTGCATCGGAAGCAAGGGCGACTTCATGGGTAAGGGGTGCTTCGCGGAAAGGCATCCGGCTTAATGCGGCAGAAAACCATGAGACAGGATCTTCGTTCAGCTTCAAGCGCCCTTTGCGGTTGAGGAATAGAATCTCCCAGGTGGTGACTGGGGAAATCCACAGTTCATTGCGCAAATCCGCGATGACCTTGGCAGCTCTACGAGAGAGTCGAGAGGGGTTCGCAATGGTCCAGACAAAGATGTGAGTGTCCAGGAGAAGCTTCATTTTCGAAGCGGGGACCATTCCTCTTCGGTGGAGGTCGGGCCTACGATATCGCCCAGGATTTCGCATGTACCGGCCATCGACCCCATCCAGTTGGCTGAACGAGGCGGCGGAGGGGGTGGAACGACTTCAGCAATAGGCTTGCCGAAGCGTGTAATCAGGATGGGCTTGCGGGTCTTGTGGACACGCTGCAAGACCGACAAGCAGGTGGCTTTGAATTTGGAGACAGCAATCGTTTCCATAGCTCAATTAGACCATAGTCATTGACCATGGTCCAATTGACGACGATGATAGAATGGCCGCTCACGAGCGTTCGCGGTTCTGTGCTGCGGCGCGGGCGCTGAAGCGCCCGTTGCAGGCTGAAGCCCGCTCCCCCAGGCAGAAACTACCAGCCGACGGGTTTGCCCTTATTCTGCTCGTCGAGCCACTTCTGGAGAGGAGCGAAGTAATCGCGGATGGCGGTGGCGTCCATCTCGCGCTTGCCGGTGATCTCCTGGAGTGCATCCTGCCAAGGTTTGCTGAGACCCATGGCGAGCATGGTGTTCAGCTTCTTACCGGCTTCCTTGCTTTCGTAAATCGAGCAGCGATGGAGCGGCGTGCCGCTGTTTCCGGGGCAGCCGGCCGCTTCCGCCAGCGCGCGGTGGAACTGGAACTGGAGGATATCGGCGAGGAAGTAGCGCGTGTAGGGAACGTTCGCCGGGACGTGATACTTTGCGCCGGGATCGAAGAACTGGTCCGAACGGGGCTCGGGGGGAGCGATGCCCTGATATTTCAATCGCAACTGCCACCAGGCTTCGTTGTACTTATCGGGCGGGATTTCGCCGGAGAAGACGCGCCAGCGCCACTGGTCGATCATCAGCCCGAAGGGTAGAAATGCGATCTTTTCGAGCGACTTCTTCAGCAGCAGACCGATGTCCTTGGAGGCGTCGGGGGCTTTGGGCAACAGGCCCAGCTTGACGAGATACTCGGGCGTGACCGACAGGGCGATGGTATCGCCGATGGCCTCGTGGAAGCCGTCGTTAGCGCTATCGCGGAACAGGATCGGCTGGGTGTTGTACGCGCGCTGGTAGAAATTGTGGCCCAGCTCGTGGTGAATGGTGGTGAAATCTTCCTCGGTGATGTCGATGCACATCTTGATGCGCAGATCGTTGACGTTGTCGATGTCCCAGGCGCTGGCGTGGCACACAACTTCGCGGTCCTTCGGCCTCACGAACAGGCTGCGCTTCCAGAAAGTATCCGGCAGCGGATCGAACCCCAGCGACTTGAAAAATCCTTCGCCGTACTTGACCATCTGGATGGGTTCGGTCTTGCGCGTCTTGAGGATCTGGGTCAGGTCGTAACCGGGATCGGCGTCCTTGGGTGCGACCAGCTTATAGATGTTCGACCAATCCTGCGCCCAGATGTTCCCCAGCAGATCCGCTGGAATCGGGCCGTTTTCGGGGACGAGGTTGCCGTACTTTTCGTGAAGCCGCGAGCGCACATACGCGTGCAGCGAGAGATAGAGCGGACGAACCTGATCCCACAGCCGGTCTAGCTCCTTGCTGAAATCGTCGGCGGGCATATCGTACTTGGATCGCCACATCGCGCCGGTGTCCTTGAAGCCGAGTTCGACTGCGCCTTTGTTAGAGAGCTCGACAAAGCGGGTGAAATCCTTGCGCATGGGCAGAGAGATGGTGTGCCAGCCCTTCCAGACATCCAGCAGCTCGGCCGGATTGGTGCTGGTGGCCATGATTTTGGTGATCGCGTCGATGTCGAGGCAGGTGGCCGGGGAGCTCCCCTGGGCGTCCTTGCAGTACTTGCCTTTGCCGTAAGCGGCATCGAGCGAAGCGGCGAGCTTATTCACTTCGGCGCTTTCCTTCGGGTCGGAAGGCGGCGCGAGGGTGAACTCGACTTTCAGCAGCTTCATCATGCGAGCCGCATCGGCGGGCAGTTGGACGTCGTCGAACTTCTTGGTCTCTTTGGCCAAGCGAACGGACTCATCGCCGGCGCGCTGGCCGGAGGCGGCCGAGAGCGCCTCGGTATCGTCGGTAATGAAGTTTTCCTGGACCCAGGCCGCGCGGCCGGCCTCGATGCCGAGGTCGTTGAGCTTGACCTGGGCGTCGTCAAGGAATTTCTTGGCGTCGTCGGCCGTGGGTTTGGACTGGGTGCAGCCGGTTAAAAGAGCGAGAGCGGCCGGAATTGTGAGACGCAGGACGAGCGTTCGCATAGGGCCATGATACCTTCGCCTCCGGCTTGACGGGCGGGGCTGGCTCGGGATCCGGGTATCCTGTGGATTGCTCCGCGGCAAAGCACGCCAAAAAACATGGATCCGGATTGTCGCTGTGGCGCTTCTCGTCGCGCCTTTTCTGATGGCCGTGTGGGCGTTCGGGATCGAGCCCGGGATGCTGGTGGTCCGCCATCTCCGGATGGAGCTTCCGGGGTGGAAATCCGGCCTGCGAATCGCGGTGTTGAGCGATCTGCATATTGGTTCGCCGCATGTGGGGCTCGACAAACTGCGGACCATCGTGGAGAAAACCAACGCGGAGCGGCCTGATCTGGTTGTGCTGCTGGGCGATTTCGTAACGGGCGGTCCGAACGGCCGCCGTGCGGGCGGTTTCGTCGAGCCGGAGCGGATTGCGGCGGAACTCAAGAATCTGCATGCTCCTTTGGGCGTATTCGCGGTGCTGGGCAATCACGACTGGTGGTATGACGGCGAACGGGTCGGTCGCGCGCTTACCGACGCGGGCATTCCGGTGCTTGAGAATCGGGCGGTGCACGTGGGACCTATTTGGCTGGGCGGCATCGCGGACTTTTGGACGCGCGAGCCGGACATCGCGGGGACGCTCAAGGAAGTAACGACGGACGATCCGGTGGTGTTGATCACACATAATCCCGATATTTTTCCTGACGTGCCGGCGCGCGTAAGCCTGACGCTGGCCGCGCATACGCACGGAGGGCAGGTCAAGCTACCCATTATCGGCACGATCATAACTACGTCGAGGCTCGGGTATAACGCCGGTGAATTCGTAGAGCGGGGCCGTCATTTGTTTGTGACTACGGGAATCGGAACCAGCATTCTGCCGGTGCGCTTCGGCGTGCCGCCGGAGATCGTGATTCTGACGGTCGCCCGTATGCCCCCGCCCTGACGGGCGGGGCTTGAACAGAGATAATTTCGGACCCATTCCCACTTTAGTTTTTGGTTCAGGCAAACGATTTCAAGCGGCAGTGGGAGGATCTTCGGGAAGACGCCTTGGCGGCGTTCGAGAAGGTCGGGGCTAGCGGCTGGTACGTGCTGGGCGAGGAGGTTCGCGCGTTTGAGGCGGAACTGGCCGCGCGCTGGGGATTTCCGCATGCGGCGGGCGTCGCCAGCGGACTTGACGCGATCGAGATTGCGCTGCGAGCGCTAGGCTGCGGGCCGGGCGACCGCGTGCTGACGACGCCGATCTCGGCGTTCGCGACGACGCTGGCGATCGTCAAGCTCGGGGCTGTGCCGGTGTTTGTGGATACCGACGATCAGGGGCTCATTGACATACAGCGGTGCCAAGAAACATTGAAGGGCAGACGCGACATCCGCTTCTTCGTGCCGGTTCATTTGTATGGATTCGCGCCGGATCCCGATGCTCTGCTGCGGTTGCGAGACGAGCACGACCTACTGATGGTGGAGGACTGCGCTCAATCCAACATCGCAGTGGGTGAAGTCGCGGCGACGAGTTTCTATCCGACGAAGAACCTGGGAGCGATGGGCGATGGGGGCGCGATTCTGTGCCGGGATGCTGCGCTCGATACTCGAGTGCGAGCTCTGCGCGATTACGGCCAGACTGCTAAGTATCGGCATGACTTTATCGGGTACAACAGCCGGCTGGATGAACTGCAGGCGGCGTTTCTCCGGCGGGCGTGCCTGCCGCGCCTGGAACGCTGGACTGCGCGTAGACGGGAAATCGCTGGGGCGTACCTCGCCGGGATCAAGAATCCCGGGGTGCGTTTGCCGAGTCCGACAAAGGAATCGGATCCATCGTGGCATTTGTTTCCCGTGTGGGTCGATCGAAGACTGCCCCATTCTCAGTTCAGCACTCATTATCCGATCGCGATTCCCGATCAGAAGGCTCTCGGCGGCGTGCCATTCGAGGCTCCCGGCGGTTACGATAACGCGCGGCGGCTGTGCGCGAGCGAAGTCAGCCTGCCAATTCATCCGTACCTCGACGATGCGGAAGTCGCCGAGGTGATCGCGGCGGTGAATGCTTTCTAAGTGTAGGTAAAAACGCGCCGAATATCGGAGATGGTGCGCACCAGAGTTGCAGCTTCCTGGAAGTCCTGAACGGTGGGAGCGGTGATGAGGTAGAACACGGGCACCACATCGTCGGTGGTGCCGGGAGTTCGGTATTCGTGGGGCAAGGCAGGCTGGGCTATGGGGCTATCCAGCTCATTGAATGGCCACTCAGCCATGGCGATTTGAGGGGCGGTGGCGTGGAGCGTCACGCTTTTCTGATCGTTATCGGTGGAGATCTGCTGGATGTCCGCTATGGTGCGAATCACGGTCGCGACCTCGTGGAACTGTTGGGTGGTGGCGGTGTGGGTGAGGTAGAAGGTGCGGTCTCCTTGATCGGGAGCCTGCCCCCAAGCAAGGAAGGCAAAGAGGACGAATCCAATGGCGATAGTGCGCATAGGCTGTTCCTTTCACCGATTAAGGTCGCGCACAACGCAGCGGGGCCCGAGCTTCGCTTGGAATCATTGAGCGGGCCCCGCGCTGTGCGCTAAGAACGCTAGACGCGACTGATCGCGCGAACGTGCAGAACCGTTCGCGCGATCAGGAAATAACCGGGGCCAGTGCTACTTAATCTGGAAGCCGCTGTCGCCCTTGGCGCGATGCGCCATGTGGCAACCGCCGCAGGTACTACCAACCGTGGTCATCGCGGCGTTGGCAGCATCGAAATCGCCCGCAGCGATAGCCTTGGCGGCATCGGCGGACGCGGTCCGGGCGGTTTTAGCAAAAGCTGTAGCATCCGCCGCGCCCTTCTTGGTCCAGTAGTCTTCCATTCCCTTGAAGGAATCCTCCATGACCTTGGCATCCGTCGCCACACCCTTATCCTTGGCGGCGATTCCCTTGGCCACCTTACCCTTGCTGGCGACTGCGGACTTCATCCAACCCATATAGTCGGCATCCGTCTGCGCCAGAAGCACGAAGAACGTTACGGTAGCGAGAAGTGCTACCAGGACTTTAATCACTCTCATTCAAAAACCTCCAATAGTTCGCCATGATATCGCGTTGAGTACCAGGAAGTCGAGGGGGGGGTACCATGACCGTCAGTCCAAGACGAGCCTGGCGCGCTGGAACCGAGCCATGCCCGCGAGCAGCAGCGCGAGATCGATGGCCAAGAGCACGCCTGCCGCAGCTAACACCAGGTCAGCCTGGGACCACGTAACGAGAATCCGTGCGAACCATACCCTCCAGTCCATCGGGAGCATGCTGCTTCCGAAAATCGCCGCGATAAACACGATCGTGATGGCGACGCTCAGAGTTTGTTGAGCCTGCCGCACCGTTGTGGAGTGCAGCGAAACCAGAACGCCGGCCGCCGCAACCGCGCCGCCCAACAGAGGAGGTCCCAATAAGAGGAGCAGCCAACTGGCCGCATCGTGAAACATCAAGACCTGCCCATGCCAGTTCGCGATATTGACGGTGATCGCGCCGGCCAGGATGCAGGCGATTGAGATTAACCAGCCGTAAGCCATGCATGCGGCGATCTTGCCGAAGAGAATCGCACGGTCGGAAAGGCGGCTGGCGAGCAGGGTTTCGAGCGTGTGCCGTTCCCGCTCCCCGGCGAAGGAATCGGCAATGACGGCCGTAATCACAATGGTGGAAAAGAAGGTGGGGGCCAGAAGTCCTGCCGTGGTGAGGAATCGCTCGGGCCCCATGCGAAGAGGCACGAAGATGCCGAAAACCGCGATCAGGATGAGCGGCCGAAGGCCCCCGGTGGAACCAGCGGACCTTTCCAGGACGATCTCCTTCCATTCTTTCCAAAGAACGGTGACGAAATCGGCGGTCATTTTTCTTCCTCCATCAGTGTGAGGAACACGTCTTCCAGGCTCCCTTGGCCGCTGCGGACCTCTTGCACTTCTCCGCCCTCGCGGACGATCAGGCTAATTAGCGGGGCGACGGCCGCGCCGTCTTTCAGAACCAGAACCAGGCGGCCATTCTCGACAAACGCTTGCGAGACGTCCGCTTGCTGCCTCAGCAGCGCGAGCAACGCGTCGGAGAATCCGCACCCGGCGATCTCGGTGCGCTGGCCTCCGCCGCGCGAACGCAGCTCGGCGGGACTGCCGACCGCGAGCAGCTTGCCCTGGCGGATCACAGCGACCAGGCTGCACAGCTTCTCGGCTTCCGCCATATTATGCGTCGTGAGGAAGATGGTCGCGCCCTGGCGCGTGGCTAGCGCGGCCAGGTCGTCGCGAAGATTGGCTGCGGCCACGGGATCGAGGCCCGCAGTGGGCTCGTCAAGGAACACGAGTCCGGGGCGGTGCAACAGCGGCCGGGCGATGGCCAGCTTCTGCTTCATGCCGCGGCTCCACTTCACCACGGCTTCCTTGCGCCGGTCCCATAGGCCGAGATGGGTCAGCAGTTCCTGGATGCGCTGGTCGAGTTGCTCTTTGGGCATGTGCGCCACGCGTCCGTAGAAGCGCAGGTTGTCCTCCGCGCTGAGCCTCTCGTAAAGACCGGAGTGTTCGAGCAGCGCACCGGTGCGGGCGCGGATCTCGGCGCCTTGCGTTCGCGTGTCGAAGCCAAGCACCTGAGCGCTCCCGCTGGTGGGTTCGATCAAGCCGAGCAGCAACCGAATGGTGGTCGTCTTCCCGGCGCCGTTGGGGCCGAGAAAACCGAATACGGAGCCGGCCGGAACCTCTATGTTGAGATCGTCCAGGGCGCGAACGGTCTCGAACGTACGGGTAAGCCCGAGGGCGCGTATCGCAAGCTCTGCCATCTTAAATTCACAGCTTCAAGCTAGTTACGCACAGGCGCGCTGAGACTGTCAAGAGTATGGGGCAGGCGAAACCGCCTGCCCCACCCAGCTTCAAAGACCCTTATGCTGCTTTCGGAGGCGCCTCTGGCACCATCTTGACTGGGCCTCCGGAAGCGCGCCGGGGAACATATCGGTCAGAACGTCGCGAACGCGGTCGGCGAAGATGAACTCCATCTCCTTACGCACGTCCTCGGGAAGGTCGCGAAGGTCTGGTTGCCGCGAGGGGCAGGATCAGTTATTTGTGCCTGACACGTACCTGCGAAGAAGTGCAATCGCCTCTTTCCTCTCTATCTGAACGGCGAGATCGAGCGCGGCCGTCTTCGCGGCCAGATCGTTGTTCGACGCCCCGGCTTTAATCAGGAATTCCAGTACTTGGATGTCGTTGTTCTCAACAGCACTGCGAAGAGGAGGACCTGGGTTCCCAAGAAATCTTGTCATTCTAACTCCGAGCGGAGACCCGGCGGCCACCAAATCCTGAACGGCCTTGAGGTCCCCCTCGCGCGCGGCCACGGCTAAAACGGCCCCGGCTTCTTGCGAGTGGAAGTCAAAGTTCTCGCGATTGAGTGCCGCGACTGTATTCTCGTCGCCCCGAACCCACTTATTCGCCCCACCATAGAGATCGATGGCACCGATCAGTTGTTCGGCGGATTCAGGCATTCCGGCTTGCGCCCCGTGGTAATCGACGACCGAGATGTTATAACCGTCGAATGCCAGCGACATCCTAGTGGTCTGTCCGTCGCTTATGTTGTCCCGCGAGTATTTTGAATCCAGCGAAAAGAAGTCTGCCCTGCGAAACAGATCCAAGAGCGTCTCCAGGTCTTTGCGCGAAATGGAACCCTGGTGTTCACCCGTTACTGCTACATATGCCTCTCCCTTGTATTTCACGGTTCCATCACCCCGGATCTCAAGGCCGTAAGCGGGGCAGCTTCCGAAGCAGGTCCCGCGATTTAACCCGATACGCAGCGTATTCCAATCGTGGATTTCCGGGAAGGGTCGATGAACGGAGGGCACGCGTTCCGGAGGGAGAAAGAAAACGTAGTCTTGAAATGTTGCTGGAGTTGCCTCGCCGTTGCGCTCGAACGGTCTGTAGGTACGCGACCGCATTTCAGTAATAGCTCGCTCGGCAAATGGTGACAGGCGAGCTGGTTGCGGGCTCCGCTTGATGGGAGGCACAAGCATAATGGGAGGCAAAGCCGTGGCGGAAGTTACGCGGCCCTCGGTGTCCACCTCGACATCCATCGTGACCACCTCAAGTTGGGTCGCCTGCGGCGACCGGATCGCTGGCCAATTTATGCGGTGCCTCGCGACTTCCCACCGATCGACAGACACAGGCTTTTCCGCGCCCGAAAGAGTAACGGACGCCAGCGCTACGAAGATCGAGAACTTGCGCACTCAATCATCAGTATAGACACGCTCCGGCTCGAAACCCCGTAGCGTTACGCCTCCTTCGGAGGCGCCTCTGGCGCTATTTTGATAGGCGCACTAAGGGTGTCAAGATGACTGGGCAGGCGAAACCGCCTGCCCCACCGACACTCTTACGCCGCCTTGGGCGGAGCTTGAGGAGTCGCCGCGTGCACGACGCCCGGGAGCATATCGGCCAGGACGTCGCGGACGCGGTCGGCGAAGATGAAGGTCATCTCGTTGCGCACGTCATCCGGAAGATCGCGCAGGTCTTTCTGGTTGCCGCGGGGTACGATCACGCGCTTGATACCCGCGCGCCGCGCCGCCAGGACCTTCTCTTTGAGGCCACCGATGGGCAACACCAGGCCGGTCAGAGTCACTTCGCCGGTCATGGCGGTGTCATTGCGAGCCGGCACGCCGGTATAGAGCGAAGCCAGCGCGGTGGTCATGGTCACGCCCGCCGAAGGTCCATCCTTGGGGATGGCTCCCGCCGGAACGTGGATATGGAGCCCACTCTTGAGGAACTGGCTCGGGTCCAATCCGAATTCGGCCGCGTGGCTCCACAGATAGCTGCGAGCGGTCTTGGCCGATTCCTGCATGACCTCGCCGAGCTGGCCGGTGATGGTCAGCTCCTTGCCGTCGGGCAGGAGCGCGGCTTCGATGTACAGAACGTCGCCGCCGGTTTCGGTCCAGGCGAGTCCCGTTGCGACGCCGGCGGGCAGCTCCTTGCGGGCCAGCTCCGGCAGGATGGCCTCGGGTCCCAGCATTTCGGGAACATCGTCGCCGTGCACCACGACGGAACCGGGATCGCCTTCGGCAAACTTGACCGCAACCTTGCGGATCAATCGTCCGAGCATCTGCTCCAGCCGCCGTACGCCGGCTTCCCGCGTGTAGGACGTGATGACCTTTTGGAGCGCTTCCTCGGTGATGACGCACTGCTCGGCGGTCAGGCCGGTGTGCTGCAACAGCTTGGGCAGCAGGTAGCGCTTGGCGATCTGGGTCTTCTCCTCTTCGCTATAGCCGGACAGACGCAGGATCTCCATGCGGTCCAGCAACGGCGCGGGAATCGTATCCAGCGTGTTGGCCGTGGTGATGAACAGGACCTTCGACAAATCGAAGGGCAAGTCCAGATAGTTATCGCGGAACGTTTTGTTCTGCTCGGGATCGAGGATTTCGAGTAAGGCCGCCGCGGGATCGCCGCGGAAATCGCGCCCGAGCTTATCGACTTCGTCGAGCATGAGCACGGGGTTCATGAATCCCGCGCGGCGCATGGACTGGATGAGGCGTCCCGGCAGTGCGCCGATGTATGTCCGGCGGTGACCGCGCATCTCAGCTTCGTCATGCAGGCCACCCAGGCTCATGCGCTCAAACTTGCGTCCGAGAGCGCGGGCGATGGATTGTCCCAGCGACGTCTTGCCGACGCCGGGCGCACCCACGAAGCACAGGATCGGAGCCTTGGCTTCCGGATTCAGCTTGAGCACGGCGAGCTGCTCGACGATCCGCTCTTTGACCTTGGCGATTCCGTAGTGATCCTCGTCGAGAACCTCGCGGGCGCGCTTCAGATCCAGATTGTCTTCGCTGCGTTTCTTCCACGGCAGCTCGATCACGTACTCGAGCCAGGTGCGGATCACGTTATGCTCGGGCGAGGCCGAATTGATTTGTTCCAGCCGTTCCAGTTCGCGGTCGGCTTCCTTGCGGACATCCTCCGGGAGGTCGGCTTTGGCCAGGCGCTCGCGCAGATTCTCCGCCTCGGCTTCGTCGGTTTTGCCTTCGCCGAGCTCCTGCTCGATGGCCTTCTTCTGCTGGCGCAGCACGTAGTCGCGCTGCTCCTTGGACATTTCGGACTTGGCTTTTTCGGTGACCTTAGCGCGCAGCTCCGCCACGTCGACTTCGTGCGACAGCCAGCCCAGCACCATGCGGAGAGCTTCGATGCGGGTGGAGGTTTCAAGAAGCGATTGCTCCTTCTCCACATCGAGGTTCATGACCGAACCGACCAGGAACGCCAGTTGCAGCGGATCGCTTTGGGCGGCGAATGCCTGGGCGATATCCTGTGACGGCTGGCCCTGCATCAAATTGACGTACTTGGACGCCATCTCGACCACGGACAAGGCCAGCGCCTCGAGCTCGCGGCTGGAATCGTCCGGGAGAGGCAGCGGGCGAACCCTCGCCTTCAGGAAGCCGTTTTCTTCAACCTTGACGATGACCACGCGCTCGATACCCTGCACAAACAGGTCTAGGTGATCGGGCCGGGGGCGTCCCGACTTGCGAATGACCGCACGGGTGCCGATGGTGTACAAATCGGCCGCGCCTGGAGTCTCGACGCTCGGGTCCTTCTGCGCGACGACAATGACTTCCTTGTCCTCGGTCGCGAGCGCCGACTCCACAGCCGACACGGACGCCTTGCGGCCGACTCCCAACGGCATCAGAAGTCCGGGAAACAACACGGAGTTCTTCAAGGCCAACAACGGCAACGTTTGGATTTTTTCTTCGTCTGGCATATTCGTCTCTCGTCTCGTATATAAGATCTTCGTACTTATGATGCTCGGACCGCCTTCGGGGACTCTACTTCAAACACCATCTCGTCCTTGCGGAAATCGAGGACGACTTTCTTTCCGTCGCGAACCTCGCCGGCGACCAGCATGCGGGCCAAGGGCGTCTCGACTTCTTTTTGAATCGCGCGCTTTAGCGGACGCGCGCCATAAGCGGGGTCGTAACCCACGGTGACCAGATGCGCTCGGGCGGCGTCGGTAAGGTGCAGGTCGATGTGGCGCTCGGCCAGCCGTGCCCGCAGCGTCTCCAGTTGGATATCGACGATCTTTTTCAATTCGTCTTGCGTGAGCCGGTGGAAGTTAATGACTTCGTCCACGCGGTTCAGGAATTCGGGCCGGAACAGGCGCGGCAGCTCTTCCTGCTGGGCGTTCGAGGTCATGATCACGATGGTGTTCTTGAAATCTACCGTACGCCCCTGGCCGTCCGTCAGCCTTCCGTCGTCGAGCAACTGCAACAGGACGTGGAATACGTCGCTGTGGGCTTTTTCGATTTCGTCCAGCAGAATCACGCAATAGGGCCGGCGGCGGACCGCTTCGGTCAACTGGCCGCCCTCTTCGTAACCGATGTATCCGGGAGGCGCGCCAACCAGGCGGGACACCGTGTGCTTTTCCTGGTATTCCGACATATCGATGCGGATCAGGGAGCGTTCGTCGTCGAACAGGTATTGTGCGAGCGCGCGAGCCAGCTCAGTTTTGCCGACGCCGGTGGGTCCCAGGAAAATGAAGCTGCCGATGGGACGCTTGGGATCTTTCAGACCGCCGCGGGCGCGCATCACCGCGTCGGCGACCGCTTCCACGGCTTCGTCCTGACCGACCACGCGCTTGTGAAGCTCGTCGGGAAGGTGCAGAAGTTTCTGAACCTCACCTTCCAGGAGCTTGGAAAGAGGAATCCCGGTCCAGCGGCTGACCACTTGGGCGATATCCTCTTCGTCGACTTCCTCTTTGAGCAGTGTGAGCGCGTGCGCCTCTTTCTCCAGTTGTTTTTCGAGGCCGGTGAGCCTGCCGTACTTGAGCTCGGCGGCCTTGTTCAGATCGTAGGCGCGCTCGGCCTGTTCGATTTCGGTTTTTACATGGTCGATCTGGGCGCGGATCTCGCGCTGTTTCTTCAGCGCTTCCTGATCGGCCTGCCACTGGGCACGCATGCTGGCAGTGGAGGTTTTCAGCTCGCCCACTTCCTTGTCGATTTTTCCCAGGCGTTCGCGTGAAGCGGCGTCGGATTCCTTCTTGAGGGCTTCGCGCTCGATTTCGAGCTGCATCTGGCGGCGCGTGGCTTCATCGAGCTCGGCCGGCATGGAGTCGATCTCGGTGCGCAGCTTAGCCGCGGCTTCATCTACCAGATCGATGGCTTTATCGGGCAGGAACCGGTCGGAAATGTAGCGATTGCTGAGGATGGCGGCGGCCACCAGGGCCGAATCCTTGATGCGGACGCCGTGATGGACTTCGTAACGTTCGCGCAAGCCGCGGAGGATCGAAATGGTGTCTTCGACCGATGGCTGGTCGACCAGAACGGTTTGGAAACGGCGCTCGAGAGCCGCGTCCTTTTCAATATGTTTGCGATATTCGTCGAGCGTGGTCGCGCCGATGCAATGCAGTTCGCCGCGAGCCAGCATGGGTTTCAGCAGGTTGCCGGCATCCATGGAACCTTCGGCTTTGCCGGCACCGACGACGGTGTGCAGCTCATCGATGAACAGGATGATCTTTCCTTCGGCCGACTGGACTTCCTTGAGAACGGCCTTGAGGCGCTCCTCGAATTCGCCACGGAACTTGGCGCCGGCAATGAGCGCGCCCATGTCGAGCGAGACGACCTTCTTGTTCTTCAATCCTTCGGGAACGTCGCCGCGGATAATCCGCTGGGCGAGGCCTTCGACGATGGCGGTTTTGCCAACCCCGGGTTCGCCGATGAGCACCGGATTGTTCTTGGTGCGCCGGGAGAGGACCTGGATCACGCGCCGTATCTCTTCGTCGCGGCCGATGACCGGGTCGAGCTTGTTCTGCTCGGCAGCCTTGGTCAGGTCGCGGCCGTACTTCTCGAGAGCTTCGTAAGTGGCTTCGGGATTCTGGGTGGTGACGCGCTGCGATCCGCGGACTTCCTGAAGCACGCGCATCAGCCGGTCGCGGGTGATGCCCAAATCCTTGAAGATTTTCTCATCGGTAGCAGCGAGGATGACGTGCTCGATGGAGACGTATTCGTCCTTGAGGCGCTTGGCTTCGTTCTCGGCCGCCGTCATCAGCTTTTGCAGCCGGGCGGTGACGTAGATCTGGTCCGGACCGGCGGACGAGCCGGACACCTTGGGGAGCTTATCGAGTTCCTGGATCAGCCGGCGATGAACGTCTTCGAGCTTTACGCTTGTGTCAGCGAGTGCCCGGGCGAGAATCGACTGGGCGAGGCCCCCCTGCTGTTCGAGCAGGGCGAGAAGGAGATGCTCGACGTCAATCTGTTGGTTTCCGCGACCAGCGGCCACCGACTGAGCCGTGCGGAAAGCCTCCTGGAGTTTTTCCGTAAAGCGGTTAAAATCCATAACGTGGCGTCCTCTTGAAGAGACTATAGCATGTTAGCATAGCGCCATGCAATAATCTTAGTGTGTTTCTATCAACTCTATGTGGTTGGATGCGGAAGGAGCTAAAACGATGCTGCCAAAGCTCATAACGTCCTTGCCGGGGCCTAAGGCCAAGGCGATTATCGATCGCGACGAGCAAGTTATATCTCCTTCCTATACAAGGTCTTACCCGTTGGTCGCCGAGCGGGGCGAAGGAGCCATGGTGGAAGACCCGGATGGCAACCGCTTCCTGGACTTCGCGGCCGGCATCGCGGTCGTGGCGACGGGGCACTGCCACCCCAAGGTCGTAAAAGCGATCCAGGAGCAGGCCGCCAAGCTGATCCACATGTCGGGTACGGACTTCTACTACGAAAACATGGTGGTGCTGGCGGAAAAGCTGGCGGCGCTGGTTTCGGCTGGAGGATCACCACGACGAGTTTCCTTTGGCAATTCGGGGACCGAAGCGATTGAGGCGGCGATCAAGCTGGCTCGCTACCACACCGGACGGGGGCAGTTCGTGGCGTTTGTGGGGGCGTTCCACGGAAGAACCATGGGCTCGCTGGCTCTTACGGCGAGCAAAGGCGTGCAGCAAAAGGGGTTCTTTCCCGTCATGCCGGGCGTGCATCACGTGCCGTACGCTTATTGCTACCGCTGCGCTTATGGGAAGTCGCCCGATTCCTGCGCGGTGGAGTGCGTCCAGGCGATCGAGACGGAATTGTTCCGTACCACGGTGCCGGCGAACGATGTCGCCGCGATTTTCGTCGAACCTATACAAGGGGAAGGCGGTTACGTGGTGCCGCCTCGAAAGTTCTTTGACGAACTGCGACGTCTGGCGGACAGACACGGGATCCTGATCGTCGCCGACGAGGTTCAGAGCGGTATGGGGCGGACGGGCAAGATGTTCGCGAGTGAGCACTTTGGCTTGGATCCGGATATCATCGCTTTGGCGAAGGGGATCGCGAGCGGAATGCCACTAGGAGCAATGGTGGCGAGGACCGAGCTCATGACCTGGACGCCGGGCGCCCATGCGTCGACATTTGGGGGGAATCCGGTGGCGGTGGCGGCCTCGCTGGCGACCATCGAGCTGCTGGAGCAGGAGCTTGTCGACAACGCAGCGCGCGTGGGGGCGCATCTCATGGACAGACTGCGTGATTTACCGCAACGTATCCCGATTGTGGGCGACGTGCGCGGGCTGGGGCTGATGATCGGAATCGAGCTCGTACGGGATCAGAAGACCAAGGAACGCGCACCGGACCTGCGGGACAAGGTGGTCCATATGTGCTTCGAGCGAGGGCTGTTGGTCCTGGGGGCGGGGCCGAATACCATCCGGCTGTGCCCGCCGCTGGTGATCACGAAAGATCAGGCGGATTTCGCGGCGCAGACGATTGAGGAGTGCTTGCGGTTATTGCTGTAGCCGCAAATGAACGCGAATAAACGCGAATCCAAAGACAACCCAGCCAAAAAGCACCCTGACACAATACGTTGCCGACGATCACAAATTCCAATTGAGGCGCGGAGAAATGAACCCTGGGCACTGGGGAATACCATCTCAGGCCTCCGGCAAGGCAGATTGCAGTAAACGCTAACGCAAGCGCCCACTCGCGGCCAGGGAGCACCTTTCCACCTGCCAATCCCGTCGCGAGCAGGGTCAGGAGCTGGATCGTCAAGACGCCCAGCGGGTGCGGCCCATACATGAGTCCGAGCCTCCACAGGTAGTTCATGACGATATTCGTAACGATGCTGACTGCAAAAAAGCAACTCAGCGCCATGAGCGTGGTCCTGACCGGCGTGCGTAAGAGCTCCCGAGCGGTGAGCGCCCAGGCGTTGCGGAAGACCTCGCGCCAATACCAGCGCTTCGCCGCGTCCGCACCCGATCTTTGAACGCGCTGGTGAAACTCTTCACTGATGTCGCCGGCCACCGCGGGGAAATCCGGTTGGCTTGCGAAGAAGTTTAGGATCACCACGGGAACAGCCGGAGGCTTCAGAAGCTCAGACATGCAGTGAGGCTCCCTTCAAGGCCCGTAGACAGACGATGAATCGCGCGGTGTGTTTCGTGAAGAGCTTTCTTCCCTTGCGCCGTGACGCGGTAGAATTTCTTGGCCCTGCCGCCACGTTCGGGAGTGGGCTCGCCCGTCCAAGATTTTACGAACCCCTTCTGCTCCAGCCGGTCGAGGCCGGTGTAAATCGCGCCGATGGCGACATCTTTTTCGGCTTGATCGAGTAGTTCCTGACGGATGGCGACGCCATAGGCGCGATCGTCGAGCCGGAGAATGACCAGCAATAATAAGTTCTCGAACCCTCCGAGAAGGCGGTTCTTATTCATTACAACTGCAGTGTAGTAGTTAGCGGGTTAGCGTGTCAAGCAAATTCTTACCACCGAGTCGTCAGGCGTACACTGAAGAAACTATCTTGAAAACTCTGATTGTCACCGGAGGGAGCCGCGGCATCGGCGCGGCGAC
>Ga0265314_10001728_pt1 | contig 23687 bp, 18 predicted proteins | sample 4126metaG_FD_203106 | JGI IMG/M metagenome (GOLD analysis project Ga0265314, IMG submission 203106) | Rhizosphere microbial communities from Carex aquatilis grown in University of Washington, Seatle, WA, United States - 4-1-26 metaG | ecosystem: Host-associated > Plants > Roots > Rhizosphere >... | reverse complement strand
AACAGACCCGCGGCCAGCGCGCCGATCAGGTTGCCGACGCCGCCGAGCACGATGATGGTGAAGGCCTTCACCGTGAGTTGGAAGCCGGAGTACGGATCGATCGGAAAGGTCATCGCGTAGAGCACGCCCGCCACCGCCGCCAGCGCCGAGCCGATGCCGAAGGTCAGCGCATGCACCACGCCGCTACGGATGCCGCAGATGGCGGCGCCGACATGATCCTGCGTCACCGCGCGGATGGCGCGGCCGAACCACGAGCGTTGCAGAAACACATGCAGCGCCACGGTCAGCACCACGATGCCGACCAGCATGTAGGCCTGCGACGTCGGGATCAGCACGTCGCCGAATTCGAACACGTCCGAACGCAACGGGATGTTGCGCGGGCGCGGGCCGGCAAGCGCCGCAGCGAGATCGCTGAGGATGATCAGCGCGCCGACGGTGGTGAGCACCGTGCCGATGGTCATCTGGAAATGGCTGCGCTTGCGCAAGGGCTCGAGCAGCAGCGTGTAAAATCCGCAGCCGAACAGGAAGAACACCGGCACCAGCATCGCCAAGAGGATCAGCGGATGCCAGGCGAGCGCCGCATAGAGCAGGCTCGCCGCGACGCCGGCCATGGCCAGGAAGGTGCCGTGCGCGAAATTCAGGATGCGCGCGACGCCGTAGATGAGCGAGAGGCCGAACGCGAACAGCGCGTACAGTCCCCCGATCAGCACGCCGCCGATCGCAACCTGGATCAATATCTCTATCGGCATTCCGACCGGACTCTAGCAGCTTCTACTGCCAGCTCGGCGACGGCCAGATCAGCTTGCCCGTGGCGGCCGCTTCCGGCCATACCACCACGACCTTGCCGTTCTGCATCTGGATGGTGAAGGCGCCGTTGGTCGAGGCGAAGCCCTTCTCGTCGAACACAATGTCGCCCGGCGGCGCCTGGAAGGTGCCCTTGGTCAGCGCGTCTTTCACCTTTTCGCGGTCGACCGCGCCCGCGCGCTCGATCGCCTGCGTCATCACCAGGTACGAGCCGATGCGGCCCATGGTGAAGATGGTCTCGAACATATCGACCTTGGCGCGCGCCAGCACACGGGTGACGAGTTCGCTGTAGGGCCCCTTGATGCCGGGATACCAGGCGAGTTCGCCGGTAGCGCCTTCCACGTCCTTGCCGACCTGACGCGCCAGCGCGCCGGTGAGCATGGTGTGGTGTACGTCCATGGCCTTGATGCGCTGCTGGCGCATCTGCTGCACCAGCGGGCCGGACACGTTGTCGAACGAGGCGATGTACACGATGTCCGGCTTGGCGGCGCGGATCTTGAGCACGATGGCGCTGAAGTCCTTCATGTCGGCGGGAAACACCTCGCTGCCGACCAGCTTGAGGCCCTTGGCCTCCGCCTTCTTGCTCCATACGTCGGCGATCGCCTTCATCACCGGATTGTCGTGCGTGACGAAGAAGATCGTCTTCGGCTTCGGATCGACTTTGTCGAGCATGTCGAAATAGCGCTCCGACCACAGCGGCACCACCGGATAGGGCGTGCCCCACATGTATTTGAAGCCGCGCTGATAGGCGGCCGGCGTCGCCACGTTGGCGGCGACCAGCGGAATCTGATGCTTCTCCGACACCGTCGGCACCGGCAGGCCGAGCGAGGTCCAGTCCGGGCCGACGAAGAAGTCGACATTGTCGACCGTCGCCATCTTTTCAAAGAGCGACACCGCCGTCGACGGATTGCTCTGGTCGTCATAGATCACGATCTTGACCGGGAGCTTCTTGTTGCAGGATTTCACCATGATCCCGCCGTCCTTGTTCAGCTCCTCGAAGAATATCTCCGTCATCTCCCGCCAGTGATCGGTGAGCGTGGAGAACGGCCCGGTCTCCGACAGCGTCGTGCCGAGCACGATCGGATCCGTGCAGGAGCCGATCTTGGCGCTGGCGACGCCGGGAATTGTCACGGCGAGCGCCAGGGCAAACCCCGCGCGCAAGGCGATATGCGATGTCATTGTCCCACCCCTGTTTGTTTGTGGACGTTTCTTTATGCGCAAGTTCGCTGCAAGCGGACCTGTTGCGGTCCGCCGCAGCCGCGATCGTTCGCGTCAGGCCGTCTTGCCCTGCTGCGGCGGCGTGTTGTCGATGATCGGCACCGGAATATTCGGGTCGATCGGCTTCAGGTCCTTGCGCATGTGCGCGTGCGTCGAACCGTTGAACAGCGTGCCGATCAGGCCGCGGTCGAGGTCGCTGGTGCCGAACAGCGCGTCGCAGATCGGGAACGTCAGATTGAAATTCCGCGTCTGCATGAAGCCGAGCACGTGGTGCATGTAGTGCATCCGCCGCACCGTGTTGATGAGCGGAATGTGCTTGAGATAGGGATAATGCTCGTCGTCGAGATGCGACAGCGTGTGCAGACCCTCGTACATGATGTAATAGGCCGCCATGGTGAGTACGGCGACATAGCCGGCGTTGGCCGAGATCAGGTAGCCGAACACGATTGCCGGCGGGATCGAGACCAGGATGAAGCCGATCGGCGCGAACGGCGGGAACAGCAGCGCGCGCCAGTGCTCGTGGCCTTCGTAACCGAGATCGTGGTGCGTGAAGAACTGATGGTGCACCGTGCAGTGGCGCTTGTAGATCATCTCCAGCCCGCGCACCGGACGGTGCAGGATGTAGCGGTGCGCCGCCCACTCCGCCCAGTTGCCGAACAGGGCGAAGGGAACGATCAGCGACCATTCCCACCACACGCTGTTGTGGATGTGCATCCAGCAGTAGGCGATGGTGCCGAGCGTCACGACCAGCATGAAGGCCAGGTGATATTCGCCGCGGTACCACCACGGACTCTGCTCGACGAAGCGCTGGCGGAAAAGGGCTTGCCGTTCCTGTTCGCGTTGGTCGCGCGTCGGATCCTGGAACACCACGCTCATCGCAAGACCTCCCTGAAGCAGCATTCGGTTGACGCGATCTGCCGCCGCGATTCCGGCCTAGACTGCGCCCGGCCGGGCGGCGGAACCTTCCCAGGGCGTCTCCAAACTTATCGTTTCGGATGATTTTTCGCGCTAACATGCGCTGGCGCCGGCCGCAGACGGCGTAAAAGTTGTGATTAGTCAGTAGCTTAGCGGGCAGCAACGCGGGTGACGACAGCCTTAGGCATTTTACGCGGGACTTTCGGCCGGGTGGCCCTGCTCGACATGGACACCTCGCTGGTCCCGCATGTCCACCACCACTGCCACATCATCTTGAAGGTGAGCGGCCCCGACCAGGAATTCATCGTCGAGGAAAACGCCTTGCCGGTGCGCGACGACACCGCCGTCCTGGTGAACACCTGGGAGCAGCACCGCTACCACCACCAGACTCATGACCGCAGGACGGTGTTTCTCGCGCTTTATATCGAGCCCTCCTGGCTCGCCGGCACCGACCGCAATTATGCGCGCTGCGGCCATCCGGCTTTCTTCAACAGCCCGGGTGTCGCCATCACCGACCGTATTCGCAAGCTGCGCCAGGACCTGGCCGAGCGCATCGGGCTGGAAAACTATGACGACCCGAAGGAAGCCGAGCAGATCATCTTCGATCTGACCAGCGCGGTCGTGCATCAATTCGCCGACTGGCGGTCGGGCGCGAAGGTCCGCGCACCGGCCGACAACGACTACCGCATACGGCGCGCCGTGCAGCACATGCAGCGGAACTACGACTCGGTGTCCGATCTCGATCGCGTCGCCAAGCTCGCCGGCCTGTCGCGGCCGCACTTCAACCATCTCTTCCGGCGGTGCACAGGTGTGAGCCCGGCCGTCTACGCCAACTCCATCCGCGTGGAAGCCGCGGTGCGCGCGCTCAGCGAACAGCCGAAACCGATTCTCGATCTGGCAAGCGATCTCGGCTTCAGCGCGGCGAGCAATTTTACGCGCTTCTTCCAGCAGCATACCGGCATCGCCCCGCGCAATTTCCGACACGCGCTGGCGCAGGTCGAGTAAAGCCGCCGAAACGGTTCTATGCGGCGACGGTCTCGAAACCTCTCGGATAGCGGTGCAGCCGTTCGACGCCGCTCGGGGTAATGACCAGGAATTCACCCATCTGGACGCCGGCCTTGCGGTCGCGCGTGACCACGTTCGGTTGCACGACGACGGTCTGGCCGACGCGGAACGGCTCCTCGGGAATCGGCCCCGCCGGCCTGCTTTTGCTGCCGAGGATGGGCTGCAGGTAGCCGGCGCCGTAACCGTGCAGCAGGTCGTCGATGATGGTGAACCCAGCCGCTTCGATCACGCTCGACGCCTCTATGACCTCGGCCGGCATGGCTCCAGGACGCAGCACGTTGCAAATGGCGTCGAAGGCCGCGTCGGCCGCCTGGTGCAAATCGCGATAGAGAGAATTCGGCGGCTGTCCGAGCGTGAAGCTGCGCAGCACCTGGCCTGAATGCTCCCAAAAAGCGGCGCTGATTTCCGCGCTGACCGCGTCGCCGACCTGGACCCGCCGCCGCGACGGAAATTGTCGCGGCACGGGGACGCTCGGCGCGTCCATCGCCGTGACGCCCACATAATGAATCGCGTGTCCGCCACCGCGCGATACATAGGCCTGCTCGATACAGGCGCCGAGCTCGATCTCGCTAATGCCCGGTCGAAGATTGTTGCGCAACGCCGCCATGCCGAGATCGGCGAAATAGGCGCCGATGCGAAACCAATCCAGCTCCTCGTCGGACTTCACCTGCCGCACGCGCGTATAGGCCGGCGTGAGGTCCTGCAGCTTGCCGCAGGCGTGCGACAGAGCCTCGTGTTGCCGGAGGTTCAGCGGGCCGATGAACGCGACGCTTCCAGGCCGCGCTTTTCGCTGTGTCAGCACGTCGATGGCGGCCTGGATCGACGAGGGCCCTCCCCAGGCAACGTCGGCATCCCGCGCGATGAGGCCTGCCAATTCGGCATGATTGACATACTGAACGAACAACGCATCGCGCAGGCCGGGCGTCATGACGCCGACGGCCTCGGCGGTCACCGGCCAATGCGTCAGCCACTGGACGACCGAGCCGAAGCGATTGGCCCCGCAGAACACCAGGTGCTCGCAGCCTGCCCGCGCCAGCATCTCTTCGATGACGCCGCGGCGACGCTGCATCTCCGCATCCGAGAAACGCGGGTATTCCGACTGGCAAAGGCCGTCGAGGACGTCCGGCAGTGCAGGAATGGCGATCATCGTGAGGCCTTTTCAGCGGGCAACGGGCGGCGACTAATCGTGAATTCGTTAACGCAAGCTTAATCCCGTCGCCACATCCGTTGGCCGCGCGAGACTCTCTTTACCGAGATAGAGCGTCGCTCGTGTCAATCGGCGCATGTGTTAGGGCCAATTAACTTCTGAGTGCGAATGTCCCGGCCTATGGGCGTCGAACCGGCATTTGTCATGCGCGACATCCCGGCTCCTGGGCTCGAGTGACAGAAAGTCAACTCGGATTGGCAAATGTCTTTTTCCATTTCCTCATTAACCGCAAGACAGGTCGGCGGGCTCTCCACCACCGCCATCCTTGGCCTTTCGACCACCCAGATCTCGGAGCTTAGCACGGCGCAAGCCGCAGCGTTGACCGCGACCCAGGTCAACGCCATGGCGGCCACCGAATTGCAGGTTCTGGCGACGACGCAGATCACGGCGCTGTCGACGGCCGTCATCGGCCACCTGCTCACGCTCCAGGTCCAGTCCTTCCTCGATAGCCAGATTGCAGACCTGACGGGCACCCAGGTCGGCACCTTGACCGGGACCGAGATCGGCGCGCTTAGCTCGAACGAGATTCAGGCTTTCACCAGCACGCAGGCCAATGCGCTGTCCGCCCGGCAGCTCGCCAGCCTCACCACCACAGCGCTCGGCAATTTCTCGACGACGCAGATCGCCGCGTTCAGCACCAACCAGTTGCAGGGCCTGACCACCACCCAGCTCAACGCGCTGTCGAGCGATGCGCTCGACGCCATCGACCTGACTAAGCTGTCCAGCATCCAGCTCCGCGGCCTGACCACGACGGCGATCGGCAGTCTGTCCGATAGCCAGGTCGCCGCGTTGACCTCGACCCAGGTCGGATTGCTCGGCACCGCGCAGATCGGTGCATTGAGTTCGACCGATGTACAGGGCTTCACCACCACCCAGGTCAATGCGCTGACCTCCCGGCAGCTTGGCGGCCTCACCGCCACCGCGCTCAGCCATTTTTCCACCACGCAGATCGTGGCGTTCAGCACCGGCCAGCTGCAGGGCCTGACCACCTCCCAGCTCAATGCACTGCCCAGCGCCGTGCTTGACGCCATCGACCTGACCAAGCTGTCCAGCATCCAGCTCAAGGGCCTGACCACGACGTCAATCGGCAGCTTGTCCGATAGCCAGGTTGCCGCGCTGACCTCGACCCAGGTCAGCCAGCTGGGCGCCACGCAGCTCGGTTCGCTCTCCTCGACGCAGGTCCAGGCCTTCACCACGACGCAGGCCAATGCGCTGACCTCGGCGCAGCTCGGCGGCCTGACCACCACCGCGCTCGCCAACTTCTCGACCACGCAGATTGCCGCGCTCAGCAGCACCCAGCTACACGGCCTGACGACGCCGCAGCTCAACGCGGTGTCCAGCGATCTGCTCGACGCCGTCGATCTGACCAAGCTGTCGTCGAACCAGCTCACTGCCCTCAGCACCACCACGATCGGCCGGCTCACCTCGACTCAGGTCGGTACGCTGACCGCGACCCAGGTTGCACTGCTCGGCACCGCGCAGATCGGCGCATTGACGACGACCGAAGTGCAGGCGTTGACCACGACGCAGGCCAATGCGCTCACCGCCAAACAGCTCGGCGGGCTCACGACCACGGCGCTCAGCTCGTTCTCCAGCGACCAGATCGGCGCGCTCAGCACCATCCAGGTGCAGGGCCTCACCACCACCCAACTCAACGCGGCATCAAGCGACGTGCTCGACGCCGTGGACCTGACCAGGTTGTCGGCGAACCAACTGACCGGCTTCACCACCACCGCGGTCGGCCGCCTGACTTCAACTCAGGTCGGTACGCTGACCGCGACCCAGGTCGGATCGCTCAGCACCGCGGAAATCGGCGCCCTGACCTCGAACGAGGTGCAGGCTTTCACCACCACGCAAGCCAACGCGCTGACGGCCAGGCAGCTCGGCGGCCTGACCAGCACCGCACTCGACAATTTCTCGACCACTCAGGTCGGCGCGCTCAGCACGACGCAGCTTCAGGGCCTGACCGCAGCGCAGCTCAACGCGGTGTCCAGCGACCTGCTCGACGCCGTTGACACGACCAAGCTGTCGTCGACCCAGCTCTCCGGCCTCTCCACCACCGCGGTCGGCCTCCTGACTTCGACGCAGGTCGGCACGCTCTCGGCGACGCAGGTCGGGCAGCTGAGTTCGCCGCAGATCGGCGCATTGAGTTCGACCGAGGTGCAGGCCTTCACCACCACCCAGGCCAATGCGTTGACCGCCAGGCAGCTCGGCTGGCTCTCGACCACCGCGCTCGGCAACTTCTCGACCACGCAGATCGGCGCCTTCAGCACCACCCAGCTACAGGGCCTGACCACCACGCAGCTCAACGCACTGTCCTCCGACGCGCTGGACGCCGTGGACTTCACCAAGGCCACCACGGCGCAGGTCGTCGGCCTGACGACCACCGCAGTCGGCCAATTGGCCGATAGCCAGGTCGCCGCACTGACCTCGACTCAGGTCAGCCTGCTGAATGCGGCGCAGCTCGGCTCGCTCTCCTCGACCCAGGTCCAGGCCTTCACCACGACGCAGGCCAATGCGCTGACTTCGACGCAGCTCGGCGGCCTGACCACCACCGCGCTCGGCAATTTCTCCAGCACGCAGATCGGCGCGCTCAGCACGACGCAGGTGCGCGGCCTGACCGCCAACCAGCTCAATTCGCTCTCCACCGACTCTCTTGACGCCGTGGACCTGACCAAGACCACCACGGCGCAGATCGTCGGGCTGACGACCACCGCAGTCGGCCACCTGGCCGATAGCCAGGTTGCCTCGCTGAGCTCGACCCAGGTCAGCCTGCTGAGCGCCGGGCAGATCGGTTCCCTCTCCTCGACCCAGGTCCAGGCCTTCACCACCACGCAGGCCAACGCGCTGACCTCGACCCAGCTCGGCGGCCTCACCACTACCGCGCTCGGCAACTTCTCCAGCGCGCAGATCGGCGCGCTCAGCACCACGCAGGTTCACGGCCTGACGACGAGCCAGCTCAACGCGGTGTCCAGCGACGTGCTCGACGCCGTCGACCTGACCAAGTTGACCTCGCCCCAGCTCACGGGCCTCACCACCACCGCGGTCGGCCAACTGGCCGATAGCCAGGTTGCCGCGCTGAGTTCGACGCAAGTCAGTCTGCTGAGCGCCGGGCAGGTTGGCTCGCTCTCCTCGACCCAGGTCCAGGCCTTCAGCACTACGCAGGCCAATGCGCTGACCTCGACCCAGCTCGGCGGCCTCACCACCACCGCGCTCGGCAACTTCTCGACGACGCAGATCGGTGCGCTCAGCAGCACACAGCTGCACGGCCTGACGACGACGCAGCTCAACGCGGTGTCCAGCGACGTGCTCGACGCCATCGACGTGACCCAGCTGGCGTCGAGCCAGCTCACCGGCCTCACCACCACCTCGGTCGGGCTGCTGACGTCGGATCAGGTCGGCGCGCTGACCGCGACCGAAGTCGGATTGCTCCGCACCACGCAGATCGGCGCCTTGACCTCAGCCGAGGTGCACGCCTTCACCACCACGCAGGCGAACGCGCTGACCGCCGGGCAGCTCGGCGGGCTCACCACGACGGCGCTCAGCTTGTTCGCCAGCGACCAGATCGGCGCGCTCAGCACGACGCAGCTTCAGGGCCTGACCACCGGGCAGCTCAACTCGCTCACCCTCGACGCGCTGGACGCGGTCGACATCAGCAAGGCGAGCACGGCCCAGGTCGCGGGCCTGACGACGACAGCCGTCGGCCAGTTGACGGACACCCAGGTCGCCTCACTGACCACGGCGCAGATTGCCAACCTCTCGGCCGATCAGTTCGCCGTGCTCAGTTCGACGGAGGTGCAGAATTTGACGACAACGCAGACGAATGCGTTGACGTCGACCCAGATCGGCCATCTCTCGACCACGGCCCTCGGCTTGTTCTCGAGCGACCAGATCAACGCGCTCTCCACCAGCCAAGTGCAGGGCCTGACGACCACCCAGCTCAACGCGATCGGCACCGACGTGCTGCAGGCGATCGACACCAGCCGGCTGACCTGGAACCAGGTGCGCGGGCTGACCACGACGGCCATCGGCCAGTTGACCGACAGCCAGGCCGGGGCCCTGAACACCTATCAAATCGCCAACCTGTCCACGTCGCAGATCGAAGCGCTGGGCTCAACGGACATCCAGGCCTTCAACGCGACGCAGATCAACGCGCTGACGACGAAGCAGCTCGGCAGCCTCACCACGACCGCGCTGGGGATGTTCTCGAGCGACCAGATCAACGTGCTGTCCACCAGCCAGGTGCAGTCGCTGACCACCACCCAGCTCAACTCGCTGACGCTCGACTCGCTGAATGCGCTGGACACGACCAAGGCGACCACGACGCAGATCACGGGCCTGACGACGACGACGATCGGCCAGCTGACCGACACCCAGATCGGCGCGCTGTCCGTGTCGCAGATCGCCAACCTCACCGTCGATCAGTTCGCGGCGCTGACCTCGACCGAAGTGCAGGACTTCTCGACCTCGCAGGCGGCCGCGCTGACCTCCACGCAGCTCAGCGGACTGAGCACCACGGCGCTCGGCCTGCTGTCGGGCGACGAGGTCAACGCGCTCTCCACCACGCAACTGCAGAGCCTGACCACCACGCAGCTCAACGCGCTGTCGACCGACCTGCTCACCGCGGTGGACGTGAGCAAGGCGAGCACGACGCAGGTCGCGGGCCTCTCCACGACGGCGATCGGCCAGTTGACCGACACCCAGATCGGGTCGCTCACCGCAGACCAGATTTCGAATCTCTCGCCCGATCAGTTCGCCGTGCTGTCGTCGACCGACGTCCAGGCCTTCACCGCGACGCAGACCGACGCGCTGACCTCCACGCAGATCGGCGGGCTCTCCACCACCGCGTTCGGCTTGTTGTCCGGCGACCAGATCAACGCGCTCTCCACCACCCAGGTGCAGGGCCTCAGCACCACGCAGCTTAACGCCCTGCCCATCGACGTGCTCGACGCCGTGGACGTGAGCAAGGCGAGCACGACGCAGATCGTCGGCCTGACGACGACGGCGATCGGCCAGTTGACCGATGCCCAGGTCGGCGCGCTGACCGCGGCACACATCGCGAACCTGTCGACCGACCAGCTCGGGGCGTTCTCGACGACCGAACTCGGCAGTCTGAACGCCGACCAGGCCGCGGCGCTGACGTCCATTCTGGTCGCAAGTCTGACGACGACGGAATTCTCCGCGCTCTCGACAACCGGCATCGGCTCTTTGAGCACGGACTCGATTGCCGGCGTCAGCACGACTGACATCTATGCCCTGACCGCCGACCAGGCTGGCGCGTTCACCCAGGCTCAGATCGACATCATGTCCTCCGGTCAGAAGGCCGCGGTCCTCGACGTCGTGACGGCGTAACGTTCCTCGCCCAAGACAGAGCGCGCATCGCACGCAATTCCTGCGTGCGCGCCGTCACGGGCTGTCGGTACGACAGTCCTCCCATTGAATTGCCATCGCTTCCCTAAAACGATTACTTTGCTATAGTCGGATGCTATTTCAATTGGTGAAATCAGTCGGATCCGATCGCCAGCGCGGGGAAACAAACAATGACAGAGACTGTGACGGAACACTTGGCGCGCTTCGCCGCCACGCTCACCTACGACGACCTTCCCACGCACGCCCGCGAATATTGCAAGGAAATTCTGCTCGACACCTTGGCCTGCGCTTTCGCCGGACATGCCGGCGAGGAGACCGGGCAGGTCGCGCGTTTCGCCAAGGCGCTCGCCACGTCGACCGAGAGCACGGTGATCGGCGGCGATAGTCTCTCGCTTGCCGGCGCGACGCTGCTCAACGGCTATCTCATCACCGCGGTGACGATGTGCGACATCCACCGCTCGACGCTCACGCACGTGACGCCGGAAGTGGTGCCGCCGGCGTTGCTGATCGCCGAGCGTGACAACGCATCCGGCCGCGACCTGCTCGCCGCGCTGGCGGCCGGCTTCGAGGTGACCACGCGAGTCGGCGTTGCCTCGGATTATCCGGCGGTGCGCGCGCGCGGCTATCACGGCCCCGGCGTGTTCGGCCCCTTCGGCGGCGCCGCGGCAGCGGGACGCCTGCGCGGCCTCTCCGCCGAGGCGATGGCGCGCGCCTTTGGCCTCGCCGGTAGCCAGGCCGGCGGCACCTTCGCCGCCTGGGGCACGCCGACGGTGAAATTCCACCAGTGCCGCGGCGCGCTGTCGGGCCTGATGGCGGCGCTGCTCGCCGAGCAGGATTTCCTCGCCACTCGCGAATTCCTCACCGCCAAGGACGGCGGCCTGTTCAATACCTTCTCCAATGGCGGCCACCCCGAGAAGGTCACAGACGACCTCGGCCAGCGCTGGGAGTTCGAAGAGATCGCGCTGCGGCTGTGGCCGTCGGCCTCCTCGATCCAGGGCATGAACACCGCGCTGTTCGACGTGCTGGAAAAACGTCCGTTCAAGCTCAAGGACATCAAGCGTGCGCAGATCAAGCTGACGCCGACCGTCTTCAACCTGCATGGCAAGCTGTCCAAGTACAAAGCGAAGTTCGACGCGCTCATCTCCGCGCATTACACGGCCGCGGTGATCATCGAGGATCATGCCTTGACGCTCGATCAGTTCACCCCGGCGCGTTACGACGACCCGGTGCTGCGCCGCGCCGCGGCGGAGTTGATCGACATCCAGCCGGACGACAGCCTGGCCGACGTGCAGGCGACGGTCGACATCGAGCTCACCGACGGCACGAAGATCGCGCAGCGCTGCAACTCGCCGCGCGGCTCCGCCGACAACCGGCTCACGCGCGGCCAGATCGAAAGCAAGTTCCGTACATACGCGCAAAAGCGCCTGAGCGATGCGAATATCGAGCGAGTGATCGCCGCCGTGTGGGCCTTGGAGGATCTTCGTTCGGCGCGCGAGCTCATGCAGTCGATGCGCCCGGATATCCGCGCCGCCGCGTAAGCGGCGCAGACGACACGCGAGAAGAGGCAAAAAGCCTCGACATAAAGACGGAGCCGCAACCGCGTGCTCCGCAATAAAAGTGGAGGGTGAGGATGAACGCCAGGATGTCATGCGCCGCATTCGCGGCGGCGCTGCTGCTGCAGCCGTGTGTCGTCGCGTCGCTGCGGGCCGAGCCGGCCGAACTGCACATGGCGACGCAATTCGGCATCGGCACCTTGCCGATGGTGCTGGTGGAGCAGAAGAAGCTCCTGGAAAAACATCTGGCGCAAGCCGGCCTGTCGTCCACCAAGGTGACGTGGCGCCAGTTCCCCGGCGGCAATCCGATGAACGAGGGCTTGCTTTCCGGCAACCTCGACATCGTCAGCGGCGGCACCACGGTCTTCCTGACGCTGTGGGCCAAGGCAAAAGGCACCTCGTCGGCGGTGCGCGGGATCGGCGCAGTGTCCGGCCTGCCGCTCAACCTGCTGACGCGTAATCCCAATGTGCACAAGATCGAGGACCTCGGGCCGCAGGATCGCATCGCGGTGACGACGCTGAAGGTCTCGGTGCACGCCATCCTGCTGCAGATGGCGGCGGAGAAAATCTGGGGCCCCGGCAACGGCGGCAAGCTCGATCCGCTGACGGTGCAGATTCCGCATGGCGACGCCGCCGCCGCGCTGATGTCGGGCGCCAGCGAGGTCAACACCCACTTCTCGGCGCCGCCGTTCCAGGAACTGGAGGCGCGCGCGCCCGGCGTGCATCGCATCTCGTCGCAGCAGGACATCCTCGGCGCGCCGGCGACCTACATGGTCGCCTATACGACCGAGCGCTTCCGCAACGACAACCCGAAGACCTACCAGGCTTTCGTCGCCGCACTCAGGGAAGCGCACGAGCTGATCAAGAGCGATCCGGCCGGCAGTGCCAAGACCTATCTCGATCATTCGTCCGACAAGATCACCGTCGAGGAGACGATCGCCATCATTAAGAGCCCGGAGTCGACTTTCGACCTGGCGCCGCAGAGCGTCATGACCTTCGCCAAGTTCATGGCCCAGCGCGGGATCATCAAGACCGCGCCGGCGGCGTGGACGGAGATGTTCTTCCCGGAAGTGCAGAACTTGCCGGGAAGCTGAGCCAAAGCCTTCAGAGTCCTAAAACGAAATTGGTTGAAATTGAATCAGACTCGCCGCACGCACTCTTCACCTCTCCCGTGGGGAGAGGTCGGCACGCGAAGCGTGCCGGGTGAGGGGTTATTGACTATCGAGAGTCACTTGCCCCCTCACCCCAACCCTCTCCCCCCAGGGGAGAGGGAGCGCGCTGTGCCGGTGGCGCCGCATCCATTCAAAACAACCATGCTTTAGAGCACCAACATGCTTCGTCTTCTCTATGCGCCGCTGTCGCCGTTCGCCCGCAAGGCGCGGGTGGCGGCGATTGAAACCGGCATGCACATCGAGCTCGTTCGCGTCGACGTCTGGGGTGCCGACGCGCAGGTCGAAGGTTCCGCGCCGCTGCGGCAAATTCCCGTACTGCTCGACGGACCGGAGCCGCTGCCCGGCTCGACGTTGATCTGCGAGTATTTCGACTCTGTAAGCGAGGGGCTGAAGCTGATCCCGCGCGATCCCGCGGCGCGCTGGCGCACCATGGCCTCGCATGCGCTGGCCGACGGGATCATGACCGCGGCTGTTGCGCATACCGTGGAGCGCGTCCGCCGTCCGGCCGCGGCGCAGTGGCCGCAATGGCTGGCGCGGCAGGAGAGCAAGATCGCCCGCGCTCTCTCGGACATCGAAGCGCGCGAGGTCGGAGACGCTCCCGATCTCGCCACCATCACGCTGGCGGTGGCGCTTGCCTATCTCGACCGCCGGCTGCCGATGGTCGCCTGGCGCGCGGCGCATCCCAAGCTGGCGGCGTGGCTCGGCCGTTTCGAGCAGCGGCCGTCCATGCAGTCGACCCGTTTCCCGGAAGAGAAGGTGGCGTAAGCCATGGCGCTCCTGCACGTCGACGCGGTGACGTTGCGCTACAAGACGCCCTCCTCGCTGATCACCGCGACGCGCCGCGTCAGCTTCAGCGTCAACGAAAGCGACCGCACCGTGCTGCTCGGCCCCTCCGGCTGCGGCAAGTCCACGCTGCTCAAGGCGGTCGGCGGCTACATCAGCCCGGTCGAAGGCGAAATCCGCATCCGCGACCGCCGCGTCACGGCGCCGGGCCCCGACCGCATGATGGTGTTCCAGGAGTTCGACCAGCTTTTGCCGTGGAAGACGGTGCTGCAGAACGTCGTGTTTCCGTTGACCACGGCGCGCGGCATGAGCCGCCGCGAGGCCGAGGAGCGAGCCTTCGCCTATATCGAGAAGGTGAAGCTGACCAACTTCGCGCACAGCTATCCGCATACGCTGTCCGGCGGCATGAAGCAGCGCGTCGCCATCGCGCGCGGCATGGCGATGCAGCCCGACATCCTGCTGATGGACGAGCCGTTCGCCGCGCTCGATGCGCTCACCCGGCGGCAGATGCAGGACGAACTGCTGCAGCTGTGGGAAGAGACCGACTTCACCGTGCTGTTCGTCACCCACTCCATTACCGAGGCGATCCGCATCGGCAGCCGCATCGTCATCCTTTCTCCGCACCCGGGCCGCGTGAAAGCCGAGATCGGCGACATCCGCCGAGACTTGCTCGACGGCGAAGGCGCCGGCCGGCTGGAACGCGACATCCACGATCTTCTGTTCGAGAGCAAACCGGACACCACAGAGCCGCATCATGACCAGCCCCTACGTGATCACACAAACACCGCTCGGCACTGAGCAGGACGCGGGCGACGTCGAACGCCAGCTCGGCTTGCTCGAGCGGCTGTGGAGCAGCGGCACGGTGCGCAAGACGGTCATCGTGCTGACGATGGCGGCGGCGTGGGAAATCTACGCGCGTTACCTCAACAACCCGCTGCTGTTCCCGACGCTCAGCGAAACGCTGATCGCGGCGTGGGAGGCGATCCTGGACGGCACCTTGCCCAAACGCGCGCTCAGTTCGGTGCAGGTGCTCCTGGTCGGCTACGCCGTCGGCGTTTTGCTGGCGGCGATCGTATCGGTGCTGGCGATCAGCACGCGCATCGGCTCGGATTTCCTGGAAACCGCGTCGTCCATGTTCAACCCGCTGCCGGCGATCGCGCTGCTGCCGCTGGCGCTGATCTGGTTCGGGCTCGGGCCCGCCAGCATCGTCTTCGTGCTGGTCCACTCGGTCTTATGGGCGGTGGCGCTGAATACACATTCCGGATTCCTCGCCGTGTCGCAGACGCTGCGCATGGTGGGGCTCAACTACGGCCTGCGCGGCCTGGGTTACGTCATGAAGATCTTCGTGCCGGCCGCTTTCGCGTCGATCCTCACCGGCCTCAAGATCGGCTGGGCTTTCGCCTGGCGCACGCTGATCGCTGCCGAGCTCGTGTTCGGCGTCTCGTCGGGACAGGGCGGATTAGGCTGGTACATCTTCGAGAAGCGCAACACGCTGGACATTGCGGGCGTCTTCTCCGGATTGCTGACCGTCATCTTGATCGGGCTGCTGGTGGAGAACGTCATCTTCCGTACGGTCGAGCGCATGACGGTGCGGCGTTGGGGCTTGCAAAGCTAGATTTCTGCAGGGGGCAATCGTGAAAATCACACGGCGTGACACTTTGTGGCTATCCGCCTGCGCGGCGGCCTTTGCCGTCCCGCGCGCCGGTTACGCGCTCGATTATCCGACGCGGCCGGTGCGGCTGATCGTGGGATTTCCTCCTGGCGGCTCGGCCGACATCGTGACCCGCATCGTCGCCCAGGCGCTGACCGACCGCGTCGGCCAGTCGTTCATCGTCGACAACCGCTCCGGCGCCGGCAGCAACATGGGCACGGAGGCGGCCGCCCGCTCTGAGCCCGACGGTTACACGCTGTTGTCGGTCTCGGTCGCCAACGCGATCAACGCGACGCTCTACAGCAAGCTCAATTTCGATTACATGCGTGATTTTGAGCCCGTTGCCAGCATCGACATCGTGCCGAATGTGATGGATATCAATCCATCGATCCCGGCCAACACGGTGCCGGAGTTCATCGCCTACGCGAAAGCGAACCAAGGCAAGATCAGTTTCGCCTCCGGCGGGGTCGGATCGTCGCCGCACGTCGCCGGCGAACTGTTCAAGATGATGACCGGCGTCGACATGGTGCACGTGCCCTATCGCGGCGTCGCGCTGGCGACCACCGATCTGCTGTCCGGTCGCGTGCAGGTGTTGTTCGATACGCTGCCAGCCTCGATCGCCAACATCCGCGCTGGCAAACTGCGCGCGCTGGCAGTGACGACGAAAGCCCGCTCCGAGGCGCTGCCGGACGTTCCGACCATGGACGAATCCGTGCCCGGCTACGAGGCCAACTCGTTCCACGGCATCGCCGCGCCCAAGGGCACGCCGCGCGAGATCATCAATGCGCTCAATGCGCACATTAATGCCGTTCTAGCCGACCCCACCGTGAAGGCGCGGCTCGCCGACCTCGGCGGCACGGTGTTGATCGGTACGCCCGCCGACTTCGGCCGGTTTATGGCGACCGAAATCGACAAGTGGGGCAAGGTGGTCAAATTCTCCGGCGCCAAGCAGGAGTGAGCGGCGGTAGGTTTCCGGCTATGACGCCACACCGAGCGCCTTCGACGCCTCGATGAAGCGATACTTGATGGCGTGGCCGTCGCGGCTGGGAATAACGCGCGGCTGTTCGTCGGCCTTCACGCGGGCATGCACGAAGATCGGTCCCTGCCCCGTGTGCAGGAGCTTACGAACATCATCCGCGGCGTCGATGCTCGAGACGGCGACGACTTGTTGAAAGCAACACGACTTCGCCGTCCCCGCCAGATCGATGCCGGAACTCGTGTGGCTCGCCTGCATGCCGGTGGCGGCGTAGTGGCCGTTGTCCAGCACGACGATCGCGAGATTCTTCGGTTGCTTGACGCCGACGGTCGCAAGGCTTCCCAGCCCCATGAGCATGTCGCCGTCGCCGGTGATGACGGCGACGCGCCGATCCGGCCGAGCCAAAGCGAGCCCCAGACCAACCATCGCCGTACAGCCCATGCCGCTCCAGATGTAGAAATTGAGCGGATCGTCGCCGCAAGCAGTGACGTCGAAGGTCGGCGTGCCGAGACCGGCGACGACCAGAAGGTCGCCCCGGTCGCGTAGAAGACGAGCGACGAATTCTCGACGGTCCAGCATCAGCGTCCCCCGCTCTTCTTGATGAGGCGCTGCGACAGCAACACGGCCACTTGCAGGTTTCCCCCGTAGGCCATGGTGCAAGCGGAGCTGACCATGTCCTCCACGTCAGCGGCGGCGTCGACGCGGTAAGTCATGAAGCCGCACATCTTGAGCGTTGCTTCGGTCATCTGGCCCATCATCACTTGCCACGGGTTGAAGTCGTCGTACTCGCCGCGCATCGTAACGACGATGACGCAGGGGATTCCGCAGCTCTGCAGAATCGAAAACATGTTGATGCAGTTGCCGACACCGCTGCTTTGGATCAACAGCGCGGCCCGTTTCCCCCCGAGCGTGGCGCCGAGCACGAGGCCGGCGCCTTCGGCTTCATTGGTCATTACGACATCAATGATGTCATTGTCCGCCTGACACAAGGAAATCAAGCGGGCGTGGCCATTGTCAGGGACGTAGCCGACCTGGCTGACGCCATTGCGTTTAAGGATGGCGTGGATGCGGTCCGGCCATTCCGACGACGCATCGGGACGGATATGCGTCGATTCGATCAGCGACTGATTCAAAAAGGGCTCCTGCCGTCATTTCTCAAGCGTACTTCGCACCAATGTTGTAATCGGGTGCACCGCGTCGGTAAACCGTTGTGCGGTAGGCGATCCGGGCGACTTTCCGTGGCTGAAATTGATATAAGGCAAAGATGAGTAACACAATCGAACTCGGTCTCGACACCTTCGGCGACGTCACCGACGGCCCGGACGGAAAGCCGCTGCATGCGGCGCAAGTCATCCGAAACCTTGTCGAGGAGGCCGTCCTTGCGGACGAGGTTGGCGTCGATTTCATCGGCGTCGGCGAACATCACCGCGCTGATTTCGCAGTCTCCTCACCGGAGATGGTCTTGGCGGCGATCGCATCCCGCACGAAGCGTATCAGGCTCGGCTCTGCTGTAACGGTGCTCTCGTCCGACGACCCCATTCGCGTCTTCCAGCGATTTTCCACGTTGAACGCCGTGTCCAACGGGCGCGCCGAGGTCATTCTCGGGCGCGGCTCCTTCGTTGAATCCTTCCCATTGTTCGGCTTCGACCTCAATCGATACGAAGAGCTGTTCAACGAGAAGCTCGATCTGTTCGCCGCGCTGCTCGGCCAGGAGCCGGTCACCTGGTCCGGCACCACCCGGCCGCCGTTGAAAAACCAGAGCGTCTATCCGAGGATAGAAACGGGCCGGCTGACAACCTGGATCGGCGTCGGCGGCACGCCCGAGTCGGTGATGCGCGCGGCGCATTACGGCATGCCGATGATGCTGGCGATCATCGGCGGCGACCCGCGGCGCTTCTTGCCGTTCGCCGATCTCTACCGCCGCGCGCTCAAGGAGATGGGCAAATCCGAGCTGCCGGTGGGCATTCATTCGCACGGCTTCGTCGGCGACACCGACGCGCAGGCCAAAGAAACTCTGTTCGCCGACTACAAACGCATGCGCGACAAGATCGGCGCCGAGCGAGGCTGGCCGCCGATGGCCCGCGCCGATTTCGAGCGAGAGATCGAGCACGGCTCACTTTATGTCGGATCGCCGGAGACGGTCGCGCGCAAAATCGCCACGACCGCAAAGGCGTTCGGCGCCGCCCGTTTCGACATGAAATACAGCGCCGGTCCGCTATCGCATGAGAAGATGATGCGCAGCATCGAGCTCTACGGGCGCAAGGTCATCCCGTTGGTGCGCGACATACTGGCCTGACGTGGCAGGCGCCTGGCGCGATCAACCCGCTTTGCGTTCGGCGGAAGCGACCGTGTTCGCCAGCAGCATGGTGACCGTCATCGGTCCGACCCCGCCGGGAACGGGCGTGATGTAGGACGCCTTTTTGCGTACCCCTTCGAAATCCACATCCCCGACAAGTTTGCCCGTCGGCAGCCGGTTGATGCCCACGTCTATGACCACGGCGCCGGTTTTCACCATCTGGGGAACGATCAAATTCGGACTTCCGGCGGCGACCACAAGAATGTCCGCAAGGATCGTGAATTGAGCGAGGTCGCGCGTCTTGGCGTGGCAGATGCAGACGGTGGCGTCGCGTTGCATCAACATCAGCGCCATCGGCTTGCCGACGATATTGCTGGCGCCGACGACGACGACATTCTTGCCCTCTAGCGCAATCCCTTCGTGCTCCAACAGCTTGACCACGCCATAGGGTGTGCAGGGCGGGAAAACGGTACCGCCGGAAACGAGGCCACCCATGTTGTACAGGTGGAAGCCATCGACGTCCTTTTCCGCGGAAATCGTCTTGACGATTTCCGCAACGGAAAACTGTGGCGGCAGCGGAAGCTGGACGAGAATGCCGTGCACGCTCTCATCGATATTCAGCTCGGCGATGAGGCCGAGGATAGCTTGGGGATCGGCATCGCTGGGGAAGTCGTGACGAAATGACCGTATGCCGACCTGCTCGCATGCCCGCATCTTGTTCCGGACGTAGACGGCGGACGCCGGATTTTCGCCGACCATCACCACGGCCAAGCCGGGCCTTATCCCCTTTGCCGCAAGCGTCTCCACTCGCCCTTTTAAATCGGCCCGGATGTGGGCCGAGACTGCCTTGCCATCGATAATTTTTGCCGTCATTTGCCGACGGCCTAGCCGAATTGGGGTGCCTTGTCATCACACCTGTCGCCAATGCCCCCAGCTGAGCACCATTGCGGCTGAGGGGGCCGGTTGCTACTCTTGCGACAATTATAAATTGAGGAAACGCCAAGCTGGGGCGTCGTTCGCGACGCCGCCAGCATCCAAAACCCAACCGCTCGCCGAAAACCGGCGGCAGGTTGGAAAATCAGGGGGTATGCATGGCTCGTCTCACCATCAACGGAAAAGCGCAGGATGTCGACGTGGATCCCACAACGCCGCTGTTGTGGGTGTTGCGCGAACAGGTCGGACTGACCGGCACGAAATATGGCTGCGGCATCGCGATGTGCGGCGCCTGCACCGTGCACATCGACGGCGTCGCGACGCGATCCTGCAGCGTGCAGGTCGGCGATGCGGTCGGCAAGCAGATCACGACCATCGAAGGCTTGGCGCAGAACGGTGTGCTGCATCGCGTGCAGCAGGCTTGGATCGACGGCGACGTGCCGCAATGCGGCTATTGCCAGAGCGGCATGATCATGGCGGTTGCGGCGCTGCTCAAGGACAAGCCGAAGCCGACCGAGGCCGATATCGACGCCGCCATCACCAATATCTGCCGGTGCGGCACCTTCCAGCAAGTGCGCGCGGCGATCCACGCCGCTGCCGCGAACGCGTAAGGGGGGATCGTCATGACCTATATGCCTCAACTCGACCGCCGCTCGTTTCTCGTCGGATCGGCCACCGCCGGCCTCGCGCTCGGCTTCCACCTGCCTTTCGCCGACGACGCGGCCGCGCAAGTTGCCGGTCCCGAAGTCAATGCCTGGGTCGTCATCAAGCCGGACGAAAGTGTCGTGATCCGCGTCGCCCGCTCCGAAATGGGCCAGGGCACGTTGACCGGCCTATGCCAGATGGTCGCGGAGGAGCTCGAGTGCGACTGGTCGAAGGTGTCGTATGAATTCCCGACCGCCGGGCAGAACGTCGCCCGCAAGCGCGTATGGGGCGACTTCTTCACCGCCGGCAGCCGCGGTATCCGCGAATCCGAGCAGATCGTTCGCAAAGGCGGCGCCGCCGCGCGCATGATGCTGATCCAGGCCGCCGCCAACGAATGGAAGGTGCCGGCCGCGGAATGCAGCGCGGCAAACGGCGTCATCACGCACAAGGCGTCGAACAAGTCCGTCAGCTACGGCAAGATCGCCGACGCCGCCTCGAAGATCGAGCCGCCGACGGAAATTCCGCTCAAGGACCCGAAGGACTGGAAAATCATCGGCAAGGGCGTGAAGCGCCTCGACACCGCCGACAAGGTCAACGGCAAGCTGGTCTACGGCATCGACGTCAAGCTGCCCGGCATGCTGGTGGCTACCATCAAGGCCAACCCGGTGTTCGGCGACCCGATCAAGAGCTTCGACGCTACCAAAGTCGAGGGTATGAAGGGCGTCAGGAAGGTCGTCCAGGTCGGCGACGATGCAGTCGCAGTGATCGCCGACACCTATTGGCAGGCAAAGGTCGCGCTGGATGCTCTGCCGATCGTCTGGGGGGCAACAGACAACGCCAAAGTCTCCTCTGCCTCGATCGCCAAATGGCTGGCCGAAGGCCTCGACGCGGAACAGGCCTTCGTCGGCAACCAGAACGGCGACGTCAAAGCCGGACTGGCCGGCGCCGCCAAAAAGGTCGAGGCGATCTACAGCTACCCGTATCAGAACCACGCCACTATGGAGCCGATGAACGCAACCGCGCGCTACACCGACGAGAAGTGCGAGGTGTGGGGCCCGACCCAGAACGGCGAGGCCGCGCTGGCGGCGGCGTCGGAAGCCTGCGGTCTGCCGATCGGCAAATGCGAGGTCTATAAGACCTTGCTCGGCGGCGGCTTCGGCCGGCGCTCGACCTCGCAGGACTACATCGTCCAGGCCGTGCGCATCGCCAAGCAGATGCCGGGCGTTCCGATCAAGCTGATCTGGTCGCGCGAAGAGGACATGACCCACGGCTGGTATCATCCGGTCACGCAATGCCGGCTGACCGCCGGCTTCGATGCCGACAAGAACCTCACCAGTCTGCATATCCGGGTGTCCGGACAGTCGATCCTGGCGAAAGTCCGACCGGCGGCAATGGTGAATGGCCGCGACCCGGCGACCTTCGCCGGATTCTATCCGGGCGGCCCGGAAGCGGCGTTCGGCTATACCGTGCCGAACCTCCTGATCGACCACGCGATGCGCAATCCGCACGTGCCGCCGGGCTTCTGGCGCGGCGTCAACATCAACCACAACGCCATCTATATCGAATGCTTCCTCGATGAACTGGCAAAGGAGGCCGGCGTCGATCCGCTGGAATTCCGCCGCAAGTTGATGACCAAGCATCCCAAGCATCTCGGCGTTCTCAATGCGGTCGCCGAGCGGATCGGCTGGAGTAAACCGGCGCCGGCCGGTGTGTTCCGCGGCATCGCGCAGCACATGGGCTTCGGCAGCTATGTCGCCGCCGCCGCCGAAGTCTCGGTCGACGGCAACAAGGTGAAGATCCACCGCATCGTTGCCGCCACCGACCCAGGCTATGCGGTCAATCCGGCGCAGATCGAACGGCAGATCGCCGGCTCGTTCGTCTATGGCCTGTCGGCATTGTTCTACGGCGAGTGCACCGTGAAGGACGGCCGCATCGAGCAGACCAATTTCCACGACTATCCCTCGATGAAGATCGCGCAGATGCCGAAGGTGGACAGCATCGTCATGCCGTCCGGCGGATTCTGGGGCGGCATCGGAGAGCCGACCATCTGCGTGGCGCCGCCGGCCGTGCTCAATGCCATCACCGCGGCGACCGGCAAGCGCTATCGCTCGGTCCCGCTCAAGAACCACGGCCTCACTTTGGCGTGACGCAATCGGGGCGGCGACCGTTCGGCCGCCGCCCCTCGTTTCCCTCGATAGCGTGGGCGCGGTCGATGCGAACAGTCTTCGCGATAGCGCTGGCGGCGGCTTTGCCAATCTCGGCACTGGCGCAGTCTGCCGACGCACCGCCGGGCGCCGCCGCCTGCACGGGCTGCCATCCGGCGAAGGCCGGCGTGCAGTCTCCGGTGCCGCCGCTCGCCGGCAAAAGCGCAGCGGAAACCGTCGCGCAGATGCAGGCCTTCCGCACCGGGCAGCGCCCAGCGACCGTCATGGATCGTATTGCCAAGGGCTTCTCCGAAGCCGAGACGCAGGCAATCGCCGACTGGTACGCGCAGCAGCATTGAGCGAGGACGGCGCATGAACCATCACACCAGCCGCCGCGATTTCCTCGGTTCCGCCGCCGCGCTCGCGGCCTCGGCTACGATCGCGCGACCGGCCATCGCGCAATCCGCGCCGCGCGTCGTCGTGGTGGGAGGCGGTTTTGCCGGCGCCAGCGCCGCGCGCGCGCTCAAGCGCCTCGATCCGCACATCGCGGTCACGCTGGTCGAAGCGAACGCGACGTTCACCGCCTGTCCGTTCAGCAACGGCGTCATCGCCGGACTGCGCGACCTCAAGGAGCAACAGTTCGGCTACGACAAGGTCGCCGCCGATGGCGTCGTTGTCACCATCGGGACCGCGGAAACGGTCGATACGTCGGCCCGCGCGGTGACGCTCGCCGGCGGGCAGCGTCTTGCCTACGACCGGCTGGTGCTGGCGCCCGGCATCGACCTGCGTTGGGACTCCCTGCCCGGCTACGATGAGGCTGCGGCCGAGCAGATGCCGCACGCCTGGAAGGCCGGCGCGCAGACCTTGCTGCTGCGTCGCCAGCTCGAGGCGATGGAGGACGGCGGTGTCGTGGTCATCGCGGCGCCGGCCAATCCGTACCGTTGTCCGCCCGGCC
>Ga0265314_10001727_pt1 | contig 23689 bp, 18 predicted proteins | sample 4126metaG_FD_203106 | JGI IMG/M metagenome (GOLD analysis project Ga0265314, IMG submission 203106) | Rhizosphere microbial communities from Carex aquatilis grown in University of Washington, Seatle, WA, United States - 4-1-26 metaG | ecosystem: Host-associated > Plants > Roots > Rhizosphere >... | reverse complement strand
ATCGAAAGCGGCCAGTTGCGCGCGCTCGCCGTCACCTCGGCGGAACGCTCGCCGGCGTTCCCGCAATTGCCTGCTGTCGCCGAGACCGTGCCCGGCTATGCCGCGGAAAGCTGGTATGGCGTGTTCGCCCCGGCCAAAACGCCTCCCGAGGTGATCGCAATCCTCAACAAATCGGCCGCCGCAGCCGTTCAGGCCGAGTCGTTCAAAAAGCTCGGCGTCAACGAGGGCCTGATCATGATCGCGCAGCCCCCTGATGAACTCAGCCGCTATTTCCAGGGCGAGGAAGAGCGCTGGCGCAAGCTGATCGACAGCGCGGGGATCAAGATTGAATAGGGCGGCTTACCGCCGGTCGAAAACGGAAAACTGATCGGCGCGGTGGGCTGCAGCGGTGGCACCGGCGATCGGGATGCCGCGATCTGCTAGGTCGGCGCCGAGGTCGTGAAATAGCACGGGGAGTAAGCTCGCTATTGCTCGATCTTGATATTGGCGGCCTTCGCCACGGCGGTCCAGCGCGCGATGTCGGCGGTCATGACGGCTGAAAATTCGTCGGACGAGTTGCCAACCGGATCGATGCCGAGCGGCCTCAGCTTCTCGATCACGTCGGGCAGCTTCGCGATCCGCATCAGCTCGGCTTCGAGCTTCTTCACGATTGCGGGCGGCGTGTTCCTCGGCGCGAACAGGCCGCTCCACAGCACCGCCTCGACGTCGGCGCCGGCCTCCTTCATGGTCGGCACGTCGGGCAAGTCAGCGGTCCGCTTCGGCGCGGCAACCGCCAGCGCGCGCACCTGGCCGCCCTTGATCTGGCCCGATACCGGACCGGCATCGGCAATGGTCGCGGTGACCTGGCCGGAGATCACCGCCATCACGGAATCGGCGGCGCCCTTGTACGGAATCTCCTGCATCGGCGCGCCGGTCTTCTGCTTGAACAATTCGGTCGCAACCTGGAAGGCGGTGGATGCGCTGGAGTAGTTGGTCTTGTCGGGATTGGCTTTTGCAAATGCGACGAGGTCGGCCATCGATTTGAACGGCGACGACGCCCCGACGACCAGGATCAGCGGGAACGATCCGATCTCGGAGAGCGGAACAAAATCATGGACCGGGTCGTACGGCAGTTTGGTGTAGACGGCCGGATTGATCGTCATCGCGCCGCTGGCGCCGACCAAAAGCGTGTAACCGTCCGGCGCTGCCTTGGCGACATATTCGGTAGCGACGATCGCGCCGCCGCCCGGCCTGTTGTCGATCACGACGGGCTGGCCGAGGCTCTCGGACAATCTCTGTCCAACGATCCGCGCCAGGATGTCGTTGCCGCCGCCGGGCGTGAAGCCGACCACAATATGGATCGGCCGGCTCGGATATTTTGCGGGATCTTCCTGCGCCGACGCCGGCGGACCGAGCGCGAACAGTCCGAGGCAGGCGCCGATGATCAAACGTTGCGTCAGCGCTCGCATCGATGAACTCCTCTTCAAAGTCGCGTCACATGAACATGGAGCACGGCGGCCTTGCCGTCATCCAGCGCGGTAAAGCAGCGGTCGATCGCGGCGGCAAGCTCGCCGGGCTCGGTGACGCGCTCGCCGTGCGCACCGAACGCTTTTGCGACAGCCGAAAAATCCCGGAGTTCGCCCTGGCGATCCGACATCAGCCGCGACTGGAACTCGTTGGTCTCGGCCGCGACGCCTTTGGGATAGACCCTCTGCACCGCCGCTTTCACCGCCTGCCAGCCGCCATTGTCCAGCACCACCGTCAGGATCGGAAGCTGATATTGCTGCGCCACCGCGTAGACGCTGTCGGGCGAGGAGAAATGAAATCCGCCGTCGCCGATCACCTGCACGATGCGGCGATCCGGCCGCGCCAGTTTTATGCCGAGCGCCATGCCGCCGGAAAAGCCGAGCCCGCCGCCGGCCAGTCCGACATAAGTCTGCGGCTGGGTCCGTTTGACGTGCTCCTGCAGGACCGGGCCGTTGCGGATCGCCTCATTGAGCACGACGTCTTGTTGCGACAATTTTCCGCTCAGCGTCGCCAGCACGAACGCCGGATTGAGCGCGCCCGATATACCCTGGTTGGCGCTCGCGGTCGCGCGGCGTTTGGCGGCGGCGTCGCGGTCCAGGCTCCAGCTTGCGATGCGCTCGGCCACGCGGCGGCGGAAGGTGTCATCGGCGCGCGCCTCGACCACATCCAGCACCTGCTGCAGCACGATAGCGCAATCGCCCTGGACGCGCATGTCGGTGGCAAAGCCCCACATCGGGAAATCCGCTTTCAGCGGATCGACATCGATCTGGATCCATTGGATGGCGCCGGCGCGTTTGGCGTCCTGGGGGACGAACGGCACATCCGAATTCAGGATCAGGCCGAGATCGGCCTGCTCGAGCAGAGGCAGCGGATTGGAGCCGGCGAAGCACGGCGAATCCCGGGAGATGTTGAGGTCGATCGGATTGAACTCGACGACGCGAATGCCGCAGGCGCGCGTCAGCCGGTCCAGCACCGCGACGGCTTCCGGCTTGCGGCCGAGATAGGCCGTGAACGCCACCGGATTTTCCGCGGCCATCAGGGCCTGCGCGATCGCTTCGGCCCGCGCCGGCTCGACGCCACCCGATTGCACGCTGCCATAGCGCGCCGGCGGATAGGCCGGCATGTCGGCTTCGTCCCATTGCTCGGCCAGGGTTTCGCGCGGCAGCATCATGTAGACCGGGCCGGGCGGATCGCTCTGCGCGAACGCGCTGGCACGCGCCAGCGCCTCCTTCACCACGACGCCCGAGGGCAAGGAATATTCCCATTTAACATAGGGCCGCACGATACTGGCGATATCGAACGGGTCCTGCACGAAATGCACGTAGGTGTCGCGCGAGCCGGTCAGTTCGCCATGCAGCGTATGCGGGGCGCGCCCGGCGAACAGCATCACTGGCAGCCGGTAGCGGAACATGTTCTGGATCGCCATGCAGGCGTTGGCGGTGCCGGCATCGACATGGACCAGCACCGCCTGTGCGCGGCCGGTGGCCAGCGCATAGCCGCCGGCCATGTGCACCGCGACGACTTCGTGCGGGCACAGGATCATTTCCGGATGCTTGCGGCCTTCCCGGTCCCAGCGCGCCATTTCCTCGATCAGCGAGACGTGATCGGTGCCGAGATTGGCAAAAATGTACTCGACCCCGAGGTCGGTCAGGCCTTCGAGGAATAGTGCGCGGCGCTGTGACGGCTCATGGTTTGGATTTGTTAGTTCCTGGCCTGGCGGTTTTCCGCGACGAACTTGTTGCGCAGGGTGCCGATGCCGGTGATGTCGATCTCGACAACGTCGCCGGCCTTGACGTCGGGCGAGGCGCCGTCGGTGCCCATCCAGATCACGTCACCGGGCCAAAGAGTAAAATATTTGGTCATTTCGACGATGAACGGCACGATGCCGAAGATCATGTCGTTGGTGCGGAAGCGGTTGGTCTCCTTGCCGTTGACCCTGACCACGGTCTCCATCTTGTCGAGATTGACGTCGGTCTCGATCCACGGCCCCATCGGCTTGAAAGTGTCGGCGTTCTTGGCGCGCCACAGTCCGCGGTCGGCCTTCTGCCAGGTTCGCTCACTGACATCGTTGCCGATGGTGTAGCCGAATACGCAGGACATCGCGTTGGCTTCGGTGAGGTGCTTTGCCTTTTTCCCGATCACGACGGCCAGTTCGCCTTCGTAATGGATCTTTTCGGTGGCGGTCGCGGGGATCACGACGTCCTCGTCATGCGCGATCAGAGCGTTTTGGGCGCGGTAGCCGATCTCCGGCCGGTCCGGCACATTGGGCACGGTGCCGGCCTTGTCGGCGGCCTCCTTGAGATGCTTGAGGTAGTTGAGGCCGACGCAATAGAACGTGCGCGGCATCACCGGCAGTTCGATCTTGATGTCCTTCAGCGCATGGCTCTGCGCCGTGCGCTTCCACTCGCCGAACGCATCGCCGCTGACGGCAATGACCTTGTCGCCCTCGACGATGCCCCAGGAGGCCTGCTCCGGCGCTTGTCCGGGAGTGGTGAATTTAAGCCAACGCATGTTCGATCCTTTTTCTTATTCTGCCGCCTGGCGCGGCTGGAGTTTCCAGGCACCGGACGCTGGACGCTTCAGGCCGAGATTCTCGCGCAAGGTCTTGCCGGCGTAATCCTTGTGGAACAGGCCGCGGCGCTGCAGTTCCGGCACGACGTGATTGACGAAGTCGGCGTAAGTGCCCGGCACATAGGTCGCCGCGATGACAAAGCCGTCGCAGCCGCGATTGACGAACATCTCCTCGAGCGTGTCGGCGATCTCCTTCGGGCCGCCGACAATGGCGTCCTGGACCTGGCCGCGGCCGGAGAAGGTGATGAAATCGCGCGTGCTCGGGTTGGTCTTGCCGGAGGTCCGGAGCACGCCGTCGCGGATGCCGATCATGCCCTGCATGCCCTTCAGCTCTTCGGTGGTCAACGGCTCGTCGATCGGTTTGGCGCCGAAGTCGAAATTGAGCCCCTCCGCCAGCAGCGACAGGGCGTCGATCTCCAGCGGCAGCTTCTGGATCAGCGCCATCCGGTCCTCGGCCTCTGCCTTGGTCGCGCCGGTCACGGGCGTCGTCAGGTTGCAGAGGAACATCTGGTCGGGATCCCTGCCGATCTTGGCGGCTTCGCCCTTGATCGCGTCATAGCCCTGCTTGGCGTTGGCGAGATTGCGCGCCGCGGTGAACACGACTTCGCCCCAGCGTCCGGCAAAACGCTGGCCGCGGCCGCTGGCGCCGGCCTGGATCACGACGGGATGACCCTGCTGCGAGCGCGGCACCGTAAACGGTCCCCGCGACTTGAAGAACGCGCCGTTGTGATCGAGCCGCTTGACCTTGGTCGGATCGGCGAAACGGCCGCTTTTCTTGTCGATGATCAGCGAGCCGTCTTCCCAGGAATCCCAGTGGCCGAGCACGACTTCCATGAATTCGTCGGCGCGGTCGTAGCGCAGATCGTGTTCGAGATGCTGCTCACGCCCCATATTGTGGGCTTCGCCGTCGTTCACCGAGGTGACGACGTTCCACGCGGCGCGGCCATTGGTCATCAGATCGAGGGTGGCGAAGCGGCGCGCCACATCGAACGGCTCGAAATAAGTGGTGGAGCAGGTCGATGCCAGTCCGAGCTTCGAGGTGACCATGCCCATCGTGGTCAGCACCACGATCGGGTCCATCTTCACGCAGCGGATGCCATATTCGACGGTGTGGGCGTGATCGTTGCCGTAACGGTCCGGCATCGCCAGGCGGTCGTCGAAGAACGCCATGTGAAATTTTCCGGCTTCCAGGATCCGCGCAATTTCCTGGTAGTAGTCCGCCGACATCGAATCGTCGCGCGATTCCGGATGCCGCCACGAACTCGGCAGGTTGGTGCAATTCTGCGCCTGCAGGAAACCCACCAGCGCCATTTGCCGTGTCATGTTGTTCTCCCTGTGCCCGGACGTCGGTTATGCGAGATCGAGCTGGGCGGCGAGTTTGTACTCGCCGGCCAGCGCGCGCAGTTTGTCCCAGGTCGCGTCCTCGATCTCGATGCCGTCGGCCTTGCGCTTCTGCTCGCGGATATATTCGACCTCGCCGGGATAGAACACGCCGTTCGATCCTTCCGACGGCGGCGTCGATTTGAGGTATCGCGCGAATTCGGCGACTTCGTTCTTGAAATCCTTCAAGGGACGGAACGCGGCGACATTGAACACCGCCATGAAGCAGCCGTCATTATGCCGGCCGGTCGGTTCGACGCCGAAGCCGAGGCCGGTCAACAGGCCGCACAACACCTCGACCATGGCGGCAAGGCCGCTGCCTTTGTAGCCCTCGGTGCCGCCGAGCGGCAGCAGCGCGCCGCCCTTGCGGAACTGCTTCGGGTCGGTGGTCTGCCGTCCTTCGCTGTCGACGATCCAGCCGGTCGGGATTTCCTCGTTGCGGGCTGCCGCCAGCATGATCTTGCCGGCCGCGACCGCCGAGGTCGCCATGTCCAGGTAGAACGGCGCCTCAAGATCGGACGGCACCGCGATCGAGATCGGATTGGTGCCGAGCCGGGCTTCGCGGCCGCCGAACGGCGCGACATGCTTGGGCGAGCGGCCGGAATCGGCGGTGGCGAGGCCGATCATGCCTTCCCGCATCGCCATCATCGGATAGGCGGCGAGCCGTCCGACATGGCTTTGCCGGAATACGGTGCAGGCGGCGACGTTGGCGGTCTTGGCCTTCTCGATCGTCAGCGCCATCGCCTTGGCGTTGACGTGAAAGCCGAAACCCCAATGGCCGTCGATCACCGTCGTGGTCGGCGATTCCTGCACGATGGTCCACTTCGCGCCGGGCACGATATGGCCGGCCTTGATGCGGTCGATATAGGTCGGGACCGCGATGATGCCGTGGGAGTCATGGCCCGCGAGATTGGCGTTGACGCAGCCGACCGCGACCGCGCTGGCCTCCTCGTCGGAGGCGCCGGCGGCCTTGAGCAGCGCCGCACTGATCCGCGTCAAGCGGTCGGCCTGGATGACGGGCATGGGATTTCCTCTTTCGACGCCCGCGCGGGACGCGGGTCTAGTTGTTGCAAGTCTTATTGTTTCGGCTTCATGGTCTCAAAGCGATGGCCCCAGAGCAAGGGCCAAAAACGAATGGCCGGTGGCCGCCAGATCAGCCCGCGCGCGGGTTTCCACACCGCGGAATTGACGCTGGGGCCAAGCCCGTCGGCGGCCGTGATGTTGGGCAGTTTCCTGTCAGTTCCCGCCGGTTTCCGGCCCGGGGCTCCGTAGAATTCCCGAGTATTTGGCCGCATTCATTGGCATGCCGTTTACTCTGAATCATGACTTGGGTCGCTTTTAACGGCCATTTAGGTCCCCGCGACCATTAAATTCACGGGCAACGGCAAGTATTGCCTCGAGGAGCGGTCCGTTGGAGACGAATATCACGCGTACGTTTGCGGCGTTGAGCGCGACCAACGAAGCGATCCTCTATGCGAAATCGCCCGAGGAGCTCTACGAGCAGGTCAGCAAGGCTGCGTTCTCAAGCGGCGACTTTCTTGCAACGGCGGTATTTTTGCTGGAAGCCGACACCCGGATGCTGCGGTTCGCCGCGGGCTTCGGCGAGGACATCAGGCGGCTGCGCCGTATCGATATTTCGACCATCGCCAATACGCCGGAGGGATCCGGGGTCTGCGGGCAGGCGTTTCGCGAGCAAAAGCTCTGCATCAGCGATGATTTCCTCAACGACCCGCGCTCGCTGGCCTGGCGCAAGGGCGCTTGCGACGGGCGTGTCGGCGCCGCCGCTGCGCTACCTCTGACCTGCAATGGCCAAAGCGTCGGCGTGCTGCTGGTGACCATGCGCGACGCCGGTTCGTTGAACGATCCGATCGTCTCGCTGCTGGAGCGCATGTCGGCGAATATTTCCTACGCGCTCGACAATTTTGATCGCGAAACGGCGCGGGCGCGGCTGTCGCGGATGTTTGCGGCGCTCAGTGCCACCAACGAGGCGATCGTGCGGGCCAAGTCGCGCGACGAGTTGTTCAGTTTCGTCTGCGATGCCGCGGTGCATGGCGCAAAGTTCAATTCGGCGACGGTGGCACTCACCGAACCCAACTCCGACCTGCTTCATGTCGTCGCCTCGACAGGCGTCGACGCCAGCGAGATGCGAAACCGCAAATTTGCGATCACGGAAACGCTGCCGGAAGGGCGCGGTATAACCGGAACGGCGTATCGGACACGGCAGCCTTGCATCACCAACGATTTTCTGGCCGACGCGCGAACCCGTCCGTGGCATGAGGGTGCGCGCCGCAGCGGCATTGCATCCTCGGCCGCGCTGCCGTTGTTGAGCGGCGATCGCGCCAGGGGTGTGCTGATCTTCAACTCCATGGAGCGGGCAACGTTCACGCCTGAACTGGTCGAGCTGCTACAGCGGCTCGCGGAAAACGTCTCGTTCGCGATCCGGAATTTCGACCGCAACGATGAAAAAGCCAGGGTCGAGGAGCAAAAGGACCGGCTGACGCGGATGTTCGCGGCGCTGAGCGCGACCAACGAAGCGATCATGCGGGCAAAATCCCGCTCCGAGCTGTTCGAACTGGTGTGCGAAGCCGCCGCCAATGGTGGAAAGTTCACCTCAACCAGCATCGCCATCGTCCGGCCCGGCCATGATTTTTTCGAGATCGTCGCGGCGGCGGGGCCGACTGCGGAAAAATCCAAAGCCGCCCGGCTGTCGATCAGCGAGGATTGTCCGGAAGGCCGCGGGATCAGCGGGATCGCGTTCCGCACCGGCGAAGCCTGCATCAGCAACGACTACCTCACTGACCCGCGCGGCGCGCTGTTTCACGATTCGATCCGTGCCGACGGCGCCAGCGCGGTCGCGGCGTTTCCGCTGTTCAACCGCGGCAAACCAGTCGGCATCCTGCTGTTCTGCGCCCGGGAAAAAGGCGCTTTCACGCCCGGGTCGGTGGACCTGCTGCAACGGCTTGCGGACAATATCGCGTTTGCGCTCGATAATTTCGACCGTGCCGACGAGAAGACCAGGGCAGACCAGCGGATCGAATATCTGGCGTCGCATGACAGCCTGACCGGGCTGCCCAATCGCGAGATGTTCAATAACCTGCTGCATTCCGCGATCGAGGTGGCGCAGCTTCGCCAGCTGCAATTCGCCCTGCTGTTCATTGATCTCGATCGCTTCAAGGTCATCAACGATTCGCTGGGCCATGAAGCCGGCGACGCGTTGCTGGTGGAAATGGCCCGCCGGCTGCGCCAGAATTTGCGCGCGAGCGATATCGTGGCGCGGCTCGGTGGCGACGAATTCGTCGTGATTCTCGAACATTCCGCCGGGCGCGACGACATCGAGGAAATCGCGCGAGAGCTGTTATCGGCGGTCAGCCAGCCGGTGCAATTGAGCGGAATCGAATGCCACGCCACGGCCAGCATCGGCATCGCCATGTTCCCGGCCCACGGCGCCGACGTGCATTCATTGATCAAGAGCGCCGATACCGCGATGTACCTCGCCAAGGAAGACGGCAAGAACAATTTCCGCTTCTTCACCAAGGAAGCGAAGGTGCAGTCGATCGAACGCCTGACGCTGGAAAACTGCCTGCGCCATGCGCTGGAGCATGAGGAATTCTCGCTGCACTATCAGCCGAAGGTGGATCTGGCGACCGGACAGATCACCGGCGTCGAGGCCCTGTTGCGCTGGACCCATCCGGAATACGGCATGCTGCCGCCCGCTCAGTTCATTCCGCTTGCCGAGGAAACCGGCCTGATCGTTCCGATCGGGCGCTGGGTCCTGATGGAGGCGTGTGCGCAAAACATGGTGTGGCAGCGCTGCGGATTGCGGCCGGTATCGATGGCGGTCAATTTGTCGCCGCGGCAGTTCATCGACGAGAATCTGCTGCAGGATATCGACGAGGCGCTGGCGGCAAGCGGGATGTCTGCGGTGTTGCTGCAGATCGAGGTGACCGAAAGCATGATGATGCGCAACGTCTCGCGCGCGATCAAGGTGCTCGATGCGATCCGGAGCCGCGGCATTCGGATCGCGATCGATGATTTCGGAACCGGTTACTCGTCGATGTCGCTGATGAAGCAATTTCCGATCGATACCATCAAGATCGACCGGTCGTTCGTTCGCGATCTTCCCGACGATACCGAGGACCGGGCGATCGCGCAGGCCATTATCAGCATGGGCCGGGCGCTCGGCATGACCACCGTTGCCGAAGGCGTGGAGACGGTCGAACAGGAGACGTTTCTGCGGGCGCATGGCTGCGACGAAATGCAGGGCTTTCTGTTCAGCCGGCCGCTTGCGGCCGATAAGTTGGCCGACTTGCTTCGGCCGGCGCCTCAACTGGTCTCGCCTCCGCTGCAGCCGGGATTTGGGCGGGCTGTCCGGCAGGCGACGCACTGACGCTTAAGCCGAACCCTGCTTGCTGAGGCGGTCTACGCCGGATTGGCAGATCTCGCTTTGCGCGGAAATTCGCTGGCCCAGGGCAGCGAGGTTTGGCCCCCGAGCGATGCGAGCAGCACGTCCGCGCCGGCCGCGATGGTTGAGCCTTTGGGCAACTCAAGGTGCGCACACCACGCAGCCGGCATCGGCTGCCGCAGGTCGCGGGCTTCAAACGCCGGTCCCCACCACCATGCCGGCGCCGGCGATCGCTCGTGTTCCGGGACGGCGCGCCATTCCGCGAATTCGCGCGCAATGCGTTCGAACGTCAGATTCGCGGATTGATGCATCGCGGCCTCCAGGATTTCCAATCAGTCTAATTCGTCATTTCGACTTCGGTTGCCGTTGCCGGGCCTTCGCCCATGATCAGCAACACGGCGTCTTCGTCCTTGGCGCCGTCCCAATGCACCTGTTTGCCGAAATGGGTCACGAAGCTGCCGGCCGGCATCGGGGTCGAGCCGTGCTCGGGATCGAATTTCGGACCAGTACCAACCCACCAGGTGCCCTGCAACACCACGATGTAGCGGTCGTTGGGATGGAAGTGCGGATGGCTGAAATGGTTCCCCTTGGTCCATTTGTTGTAGACCATGTAGAAACCGGGCCTGGTCGGATCGCCGACCACGACAGCGCTTTGGGCGCCGGCCGCATTGACCGGTCCCCACGGAATCTGGTCCGGCAATTTATAGACCAGCGCAGCGGGATTGAATTCGGCGGCGGACTGATGCTCAGCATAAGGACCTTCAGACCGGCGACGCTAGGTGGGTGGCGTTCGATCGGCGTTTGAAGGCCGGCTCTTGTTGAACAGCAGATACAGTGCGCGCGGATTGGTGGTGAGATAGCGCCAGAACAGCCGACGCGGCTCCAGCCAGATTCGCCAGGCCCATTCGAGGCCGACGCTCTGCATCCATTTCGGCGCGCGCGTCCGGCTGCCGGAAAGGAAGTTGAACAGTCCGCCCGACGTCTTGATGATGCCGACATTGGACAGGCGCGGGGTGAATTCTTCGACAAAAGCCTGCTCATAGGGCACGCCGAGCGCGACCCACAGATAATCCGGTGCCAGCGCGTTGATCTCGTCGACCTTGTCGCGCAGCGCATCGCCCTTGAGATAGCCATGGGAGCGTCCGACGATCCGCAGATCGGGGAACATGCTCTGGACCTTGGCGACGGCGGCGGCGTTTTCCGCCTCATCGGCGCCGAACATGTAGAAGCTGAGGTCGGCAGCAACGGCCTTGCGTGCGACCACTTCGAACAGGTCCGTGGTCGCCACGCGCTCCGGCAGCGGCGTCGACGACTTGAATCGCGATACCGTCACCAGCGGCTGACCGTCGGCGTTGATCAGATCGGCGGCGCGGAACAGACGTTCGGTCATCGGTTCCGTCGAGCAGCGCGCCAGCACCTCGCCATTGGCCGAGGTCAAGTAAAGCGGCCGGCCGACCCGGCGCGCCGGAACCAGCATGTCGATCATGAAATTCGCGGTCTGCTCGATATCGAGCACGGCAAGCCGAAGCCCGCCGAGCGTGATTCGAGGCACGGCCGTCGTGGCGGCTCTGCCGATTGGATTTGCTCGACGCTCAAGCATATTGCTTGTCCCGCTGTCGTTCGACGGCCGCAGGCTGAAGTTCGTTCAAAACCACGCCGACCAGTCTGTGCTCGGCGCCACCGAGCGCCGCGAGGATGTTTTCCAGGCAATCGTTGATATCGAGGTTCGTGGGCAACATCGCGACGAGACCATTGGTCTCATCGAGCAACTTGCGGTCGGCGGCGCTCCAGGGCATCGCGGGACCGTTGAGCACCACCAGATCGTAGCCGCCGGCGGAACGCGCCTGCGCGATCGCCTTGCGGATAGCCTCGCCCGATTTGGCGTCGGATCCCGTGAGCGCCGGCAGCACCGAAATTCCATTCGCGGTCTCGATGGCGCGGGAAGCCTTGCTGCCGATGCTGAGCCAGCCGAGACGGCTGGCCTCGCTCTTGGCCGGGCGCTTCACCCTGTCCGAAAGCCCGTGCCCGGCATGGTCGGCATCGATCATCAGCACCTTGACGCCGTCGCGCGCGGCGGCGAGCGCGATATTCAGCGCAGCAATACTGCGGTCCTGGGCGGGGCCGGTCCCGATCACGGCCATCACCGGCGTGACATCGCCGGCACGCCGCTGCAGCGGCGCGCGGATGTCGCGCATGGCGTTGACGAAGGTTGTCAGCGGAAAACCCATGCGCAGGGTCGGCCAGCCGATCCGCGTCAGGTCGGGAATGATGCCAACGGTGAGGATGCCGCCGAGCGTCCGCATCACGTCGGATTCCTGCAGGCGCGCGATGGTTGGCTTTTCGACCACGGCGACCGTGCCTTGCGGCCGCGCGGCCGGTGGCTGTTTCGGCGGCGACGCGGTGGCTTCGGCTTCGGAGCTGATCCGTTCCGGGATGGTGTTGTCCGGGGGCAAGCGGTCGGCCATGACAGCCCATGCCGCGGCGACCAGCGCGCCGAGCAGGAAGCCGACGAGCGCGACCACGCTCATGGCGGGCGGGAAGGTGCGGCGCTGCGGTACGGTCGCCTCGCCGATGATGCGCGCGCTCGAGGTGTTGAGGCTTTCCTGCTCCTCGGTTTCGCGGGAGCGCTTGAGGAAGGCCTGATAGACATCACGGCTGGCTTCGACGTCGCGTTCGAGCTCGCGGAGCCGCACCGCGGCCTGGCTCATTTCATTGCTTTGGCGCTTTTGCGCTTCGAGCGCCTTGTTCAACGATGCCTCATAGTCGCGGGCGCGGGTCAGGTCGTTCTTCGCCGAGGTGGCGAAGCGATCGACTTCCTCGTTGATGGTGCGGCGCAGATCCTCGACCTGCTTGTCCATCTGGCGCAGCGCGGGATGCAGCGGACCCAGTTCGCTGGTCAGTTCCGCGTAGCGCTTGCGCGCTTCGGCATATTGCGCGCGCAGATTGGCGATGGTCGGAGACTGTAATGCCTCGGGAATCGCGCCGTTATCAGCCGCGGCGCGGCGGCTCGCTTCGATCTGGTCGTATTTGGCCTGTGCGTCGAGCGTGGCGGCTCGCGCCGCGGCAAGCCGCTGGTTGCTGGCCGAGAGCTGCTGATCGCTGATCAGCGTGTCCTGGGTGCCGACGAAATTGTTCTGCGCCTTGTAGACCGCAAGCTCATTTTCCGCGCTGCGCAGACGCTGCTTCAATTCCATCAGGCGGCCGGACAAATCCTTTGTCGCGCGCCGCGCGGCGGTGGCCTGCGAGTTCCTCGATTCCGTCAGGTAGGCGTGGGCGAGCGCATTGGCGAGCATCGCCGCCTTCGCCGGCTCTCGCGACCAGACATCGACATCGACGATGAAGCTGCGGTCGGTCTTCTTGACGGTAACGTGGCGGTTCAGGTCGTCCAGCGCCGTCATCTGCTCGAGCTTGTTTTCATCGGCGGCCGGAGGATGAATCCCGATCAGGCCTAGCAGCGTCGCCGTGGCTCCGTTGGAGACGCCGCCGAACTCGGGATCCTTGTCGATGCCGGTGCTCTGGATCACCTGCAGCAACACATTGTTCGAGGTGATCAGGCGCGCCTGGCTTTCCACGACCATCGCGAGCCCCGAGACATCCTGGGCGCGGGGCGTCAGTTCGCGATCGACAAGTTGCAGTTCGCGGGGGTCGACATAGAGCTGCGCGGAGGCGGAGAATTTCGGCGTCAAGCTTTTCCCGACGGCGACCGCGGCACAGGCGCAGATCAACCCGGCCGCGGCGATCGTGAGCTTTCGCCGCCAGATCACGCGGCTGAGCTCCAGAACGCTGAAGCCGGCAAACGGTTGCGGCGCCCCTGGCGCGGCGCTGGTCTTGGCCTGGCCTATCGGTTGGTCATAAACGAGCATGAGCCCCGGCTTCCGTTCGAACCGCCATGCGGATCGGCTGAGCGGTCATTCCCCGGGTCACGCCAGGCGCGCACGATCTCGGCGCGGAACAAACGCAACAGCAAAAATTAACCATACTCATTGGGGGACTATTCGCCGAAATGGCAAAGAAAGCGTTTAACGGGGCGTGCATGGCCGGGCTTGCGCCGTGCGGGGCGCCGGATTTTCTCGGACCGCGCACCGCTCCGAGGATCTGGTCCATCGATGCCGCCGAACAACCGCGGGGACTTCGGTTGCCCCGGAGCCAGTCGCAATCGGAAATTAACGTTTTGTTATGGATTGGCGCAGGGTCGTACACGAGCCCGGCGAGCCGTCGTGCCGCGGCCGGCGAAGAGGGGCCGGCGCGCCAAACCGCCACCGGCGGATGGCCGGCCGTCGCTTTGGCTTCGGACCACATCGCTTGCATGGTTCAGCGCTTTCTCAGGATCACGTGATAGTCGCCATTTCGCACGTCGGTGCTTCCCAGCAGCAGGAGGTTCATTGCGCGGGCGGCCAGGTCGATCAGGGCGCCAAACACCGGCTTGCGGGCCCGCATTTCCGGAAAGCGCGGGCTTTCGTATTCCCTGCGGTAGATCACCTCGAGGTCGTGCGCCTTCGCGAACGCGTCGAGATTCACCAGTGAAACCAGCGGATGGAAGTACGTTGGAAAAGGCGCTTCGCCAGGCTTGCCGGCATCCATGTCGCCGCGAACATGGCGGTAGAACCAGACGTGGAACCAGTGCGGCGTGTATTTGGTAACGATGCCCGACAGCGAATTCGGATTCGGCGCGCCGATCAGGATCAGGCCGTTTTTCTTCAGGCATTCACAAAAGCGAAGCAGCGCGGCCTGGGCATCGGGAAGATGTTCGATGACGTTGTAGCAGATCACGAGATCGAAGCTCTCGGGCTGGAAGCGATAGGTCTGGATGTCGCCAAGAATCTTTTCATCCGCATAGTCGTTATTGAGATTCTGGGTTTCATCGATATCGACCACGGTAACGTGGGCACGGCGCATGATGTCGAGCGGCAGGAAACTGGTCGCGCCGCCGCCGGCTTCGTAAACCGCGAGCTCGGCCGAATTCAATTCGGCGGAGAGGATCTCGTGAACCGCGATCAAGCTCTGACGGGCTTCGCCGGGTGGCAGGTCGAGCAGTGCCCTGGGGTGAACGGGCGGCGACGCCGGCGTGGCGTTCGACGTACGCGGGGCGGAGCGAGAATCGGTCAAGGCACTGTGAGCGAGGTTCATGGCAGCAGCTTCGTTCATTGGTTTCTATCCAATGTTGGTGTTTGCGAGTTTGGTTCGAAAGAGCGTAACGCAGACCTTCAGCCGGCTGCGCGCACGGGAAATGTCAAGTAGCCAGCACAGGAGCACGTAGCTCGTGGTCCCGGAGGCAACCAAGATGCAACAAGCCGTCAGATCCGAGACGCGCAGACTTCGGTCCAGCGTTCCCACGATCAGCGCCATGACCAATCCGGCGATCGCGGTCAGCGCCAGCCGGCCAAGGGGGAGTGGGATCGGAAACGCGCGGCGGCTGAGCAGCAAGGCACCGACAAAGCCGAACAGGTCGGCGCCAAGGCGAGCCCACGCCGCGCCGATGGTGCCGTCCTTGCTGACCAAGATGCAGGAGAGCACGATGTTGACGACGATGATCGACGCCGTGTTGATGAGGTAGAATGAGTTGCGGCCGGACAGCAGGAAGCTTGCGTGCAGATATTGCTGCGTCAGAATCTGGAACACCACGGCGACGGCCACGATCGGCATCGTCTGCGCGGCGAGTTCGCGGAAATCGGCGCCGAGAATCACATTCGCGACGTGGGGAGCGATCATGGCGAAGCCGAGACACGCCGGCAGCGTGATGCTGAGCAGCAGCTCCACGCATTCAGTGAGATGCGAGCGCACCGCGGCAGGGCCTTCGCTGGCGTGAATCTTGATGGCCAGTGGAAAGAACACAGCGGCGGCGCTGATGGCCGGCATCATCAGGGTTTGGCGAACCAGATCGAGCCCGGCGATATATTTTCCGGCTTCGGCAGGCGTGACCAGATTGGCAATCACAAAGCGGTCGGTAACGCTGGAGATGGCCAGCAAAGTGAGCGACAGTGTCAGCGGCAGACCTTGTTTCGCCGCGCTCAAAAGCGCTGACCGGTCGAATGTGAAAAATGTTCCGCGCCAGGCGCGAGACTGCACCGCGACGGCGAGCAGACAGGCCAGCGCCGACGCCAGCAACAGCAGGACTCCGTTGGGACTGAACAGCGCCACGATAACACCGAGGCCGAGTGCTGCCGCCGCACGAACCAGGGTGGCGCGCATGGCGGTGATGGCCAAAAGCCGCGCGCGAACCAGATCCTGGGTCAATTCAAACAGGCCGATCGCAACGGCAAGCCCGACCGCCGCAAACGATGCGAGCGCATCCAGTCCGGCGAGCCGGCCCAGCGCCCAAGCCACGGGTATCAGCAGGCAGCAGACGAGATATCCCGAGATGACGGGCCCGCGGACGTCGGTGCCGTCGTTCCTGGCGTGTCCGCTCAGGATGAGGTTGCGGAACCAGCCGGCCAGAAACGTGCTGACGACGGAGGCGAAGCCGACGCCGAGCAGATAGATGCCGTAGTCATGCGGGGAGAACAGCCGCGTAAAGAAAAATACGCTCAGCAACCCCAGCAGCGCAGAGAGGATGTTGGCGGATAGATTGATGCCGGCCTGTCCGATCAGCATAGCGCGTCCAATGCGTCGGGCTCTTTCGCGGCGCCACGCGCCACGCTGGCCCGCACTTCGTCGATGGCGGTGCGGATGCTTTGTACTGGCGTTCCCGAAAACGACGCCACAGAAAATGCGACGTCCTGTTCATCCGCCGCGCGCAGCAGCCGATTCAGATCGTGCTCGCCGAGTTTTGGCGGATCCCAATAGCTGATGCATGGCGTGCGCGGGCTGATCATGTGCCCGCCGGTGAATCTTCCGTCGTTGCGAACGAAATAGCCGTACAGCATGTATTCCGAAAAGCTGCGAATCCGGCAAAGCGCCTCGACCCAGTGGCGTTTGGTAACGGCCTCGATTTTGTCGACCATCGCCTGCACAGTCTGCTGATCCCAAAAAATGATGTGTCCGATGAAGTCCGACGCCGGAAGCGGCGGAACCGGCAATCCGAGAAGCTGGTGACTGGTGCCGACCCAGTGGGCATGGCGGATCTGGTCCGGCGTGATCTCGTCGGGGAGACTGAGCAGTGGAATCGGATTCGGATACTGAAAGCGCGCAAGGTCGAAGTCGCGGAAGAACACGACGTCGGAATCCAGGATGCAGAAGCGCTGATGCGGCAGCGACATGACTGCTTCAATCTTCAGGAATTGCTGCACGTGCCAGCCGCTGACCGGCTTGGTGCGGAACGACCACCAATATTGACGCCGCTTGCGCTGGACGATGCGCGGCAACGGCCGCAGCCATTTGGGCAGGAATCGGGAGGCAGCAAGCACCACCCGGTGTTCGCTCGCGAAGTGAGCGAACAGCGGCAGATCGGAATCCGGAACCAGCAGGTAATGCTTGGAGAAGGAACGAACGTGGCGATCGACGCTCTCGCACAGCAACGTGCACAGGTCGATGTCGCGCCCGTATGTCGGGGTTAACAGCGCGACGGCGGCCGTCTCGTGGGCATCTGCGGCGATAACGTTTGAAGTCATGACTTCCTGGCGGTTTGGCTTGCGTACGAATGTCGTTTGCGGACGATTGTCATTGAGCAAGATCGATGCCGAACCCGCCGCAAGGCAGTGTGCCGCTTCGGATTTGGTTAATTTGCCGTTCGCTAACCATCACCGACGGATCGATGGGTGTTTGCGCGGGGCTGGACCGGATATTGCACTTGTTGGCGCTATTGAAAGCATCGATCGCTCGGAAGGGCTCAAAGGCATGGCTCATAGGCTTGGCAATGAAGACGCATTCGCGGCGTGATCTGCTTGTCGGTGCGACCAAGGCTGCGGTGCTGGGCGTTTCCGGCACAGCGGTCGTGTCCGACCTGTCCGCTTTTGCAACACCGCTCGCCCAGAAGGTTACCCGCGGCGGTGACGACGGCCTGATTCCGTATGGTTCCGCGGTGCGAGCCGGCATACTTGCGTCGGACGCGACCTATCGCGCGGCGATCATCGCCAATTGCCAGTTGATCGTCCCCGAGGGCGAGATGAAATGGCCGGATATTCATCCGGCGCGCGATCAATACCGGTTCGAGCCGGCCGATGCGCTGGTGGATTTCGCCCGGCAGAACAAGATCGGGATCCGCGGGCACACGCTCGCGTGGTATGGCGGTATGCCGGAATGGACCGCTTCCATCAGCAGCCGTGCCGAAGCCGAGCGCGAACTGGTTGGCCATATCGAGACGGTGGTGTCCCGATATCGGGGCGAAGTCCCTTCATGGGACGTGGTTAATGAACCGTTGATCGATTGGCCGCAGGACGAGTCGTCGTTGCGTCCCTCGATCTGGACACGGCAACTCGGCGCGGACTACCTGCCGATCGCGTTGCGGGCAACGGCGATGGCGGATCCGGACGCCCAACTCGTGCTGAACGAATACGACATCGAATATGAGGGCGCGCGCTTTGCGGCGCGACGCAAGGCCCTCGTCGCGCTGTTACGCTCGTTGCGCGACCGCGGCGTACCGCTGCATGCGGTTGGGTTGCAGGCGCACCTGTTTGCGAGCCGCAATATCGACCGCGATGCGTTGCAGAGTTTTGTGGCGGAAATCGTGGCGCTCAAGCTCGACGTGCTGGTGACCGAACTCGACGTGATCGACTACGAATTGCCCGCCGATATCGGCCAACGCGACGCCATGGTTGCTGCGATGGCGGATCAGTTTCTCGGAACGGTGTGCGGTGTCGTCCGTCCCAAGGCGATCCTGACCTGGGGCCTGACGGATCGCTACACCTGGGTGCCGACTTATTTCAAACGCAAGGACGGTCTGCCTAATCGTCCGCTTCCGCTCGATGCCGATTACAGGCGCAAGCCACTATATGACGTCGTCGAGAAATACCGGCGCACGGCCGCGTCGAAGGGGACCCTCTGACATGTCATGCGCCTCCCGCGAAGGCTTGACGGTATCGAAGCCGCTCGATGCTTTGGTCGAAATCGTGATCTGCATTCCCAGCTTTCGCCGTCCGGCGCATTTGCGCCGAACGTTGCAATCGCTGGTCGGGCAGCAAACCGGTCGCCGCTTTGCCGTCGTGATCGTCGAAAACGACGCCGCGGGACGCGAGAGCGCGCCGGTCGCAGCTGAATTTCTTGAGTCTGGAGAATTGCAGGGGCTGTGCGTGCTTGAACCGCGGCAGGGCAACTGCCATGCGATCAACGCGGCGTTCGAGACCGCGCTGGCGACATTCCCGGAAGCCGCCCACCTGTTGATGATCGATGACGACGAAATCGCGTCAGAGCTCTGGCTCGAGCACATGGTCGGTGCCGCCGAGACGACGGGCGCCGACGTCGTTGGCGGTCCCGTGTTTCCGGTGTTCGAAGACGAAACCAAGCGTGCATTGCGCCGTCATCCCGCATTCTGCCCGGCCTATGATCGTAGCGGTCCGGTGCCGGTAATCTACGGCTGCGGCAATTGCCTGATCAAGCGAACGGTGTTTGCCGCGCTGGAAGAGCCCTCGTTCGACCTCCGCTTCAATTTTCTGGGCGGCGGGGATACCGATTTCTTCATGCGCTGCCGTCGCGCCGGAATGAAGTTTCATTGGACCGCCGATGCGGTGATCATCGAAAGCGTTCCGCCGGTTCGCACCAGTCCGCGATGGATCGCGTTGCGCGGATTGCGAATTGGCGCGATCAATTACCACGTCGAGCTCAAGGGTGCGCGCAGCATGCGGTTGCGCCTCAAATTGGTGGCGCGTCTGCTCGCGAGGCTGCCCTTGTCAATCGTGCGGGCCGCCAGGCTCATCATGGCCGAGCAAAAGCCGCTGTTTGCGTTGCACCCGATGGCAGTGGCGGTTGGCAGCGTGCTCGCCTCGCTCGGGATCGAACCGCAACCCTACAAAGCCTCGAAGATCGCCTCGTGAGCCAGACCGCGACCCATTCGGAAATCCGCACCGCCTTTGACGCATTGCGCCGTCAACAGGTGATGGATCTGCTGCGGGCTGCGATCTTCATTGGCACGTTGCTGGTGGCCTGGGTGTCGCTGCGACCATTCGCCAACCTCCAGAACGAAGCTCTCAAGGACCTTTCGACCGGCAACGAAACTCCAACCTATCTGACGTTCGGCATGCTGGCCGTGCTGATGGTTACACTGGCGATGCGCGACAACCTGCCGGCTTTGGCGACACTGTTCTGCAAGGGGTTTATATTTTTCGGCGGCTGGATTGTGCTGAGCGTGCTGATTTCGCTCGATCCCAGCACCTCCATTCGCCGGTTCGCCCTGACTGCCTGCGTCATCACCGTCACGGCCGTCATGATGCTGTTGCCGAAATCGCAAGGCGAACTCGCGCGCTGGCTCGCCACGGCTGCGCTGCTGTTGCTGGCCATCTGCTATCTCGGTGTCATGCTGGTGCCTCACCTCTCGATCCATCTGGCCACCGATACCCAGGAACCTCATCTGGCCGGAGACTGGCGCGGCGCGTTTGGCCACAAAAACGTGGCTGCGGCCATGATGGCGATGATGTTGTTTGTCGGCCTTTACGTCGCCCGCGCAGGGGCGCGGCTGCCGGGAATTGCGATTGTTGCGCTGGCGGCGTTCTTTCTGTTCAAGGCCGAGGGCAAAAGTTCCACCGCGTTGTTCTTCGTCGTCCTGGCATTGACCTCACTTGCGGCGGTGGTTCGGGCGTTCTGGCTTCGCGCGATGATCCTGCTCGCGCCGCTGCTGGTCCTCAATATGCTCAGCGTCGGCACCGTTGTCAGTCCGACGCTCGCGGCCATCGCCGAGATGCTGCCGATCGATACGACGTTTACCGGCCGCGTCGATATCTGGACCTTCGCGATCCAGGCGCTGCAGAGCCGGCTACTGACCGGCTATGGTTTCTCGGCTTTCTGGGGTAGCAGTTCAATCCAGAATTTGCCGCAGGGCATGGAATGGGCGGAGTTCGCGTCGCATAGCCATAACGGCTATCTCGACACCGCGCTGACGATGGGCTTGCCGGGGCTGGCGCTGCTGATCGCGGTGCTGGTGATTGCGCCGTTGCGCGATTTCCACAATGCGGTTCGTGGCCGCAATGGCGGGCCGCTGGCGCTGTTCCTGTTGCAGATATGGCTGTTCGCGCTCTATCTGTCGTCGATGGAGAGCTTTTTCCTCGATCGCGTCGATCCGATGTGGTTCACGTTTCTGATCGCGGTATTCGGACTGCACTATCTGGCGAGATTTCGGGTGAAGGATTAGGATTGAGGCGAAGCTGCGCTTGTACCGCCCGCGCGACGTCTTGCCACCAGCCATCGAAATCGAACGGTGCGCGCTCTGCTGATGATTCGAGCGTGGATATGATCTTGTCGGCATAGGCATCATCGCCGGCTCCGCGCGGAACCAGCGCAATGATGCCGCGATCGATCAATTCCTTGAAACGAGGATGATGGTCGAATTCATCCGCCTCGGCAGGACCGGTGACGATCGCCGGCCGGCCCGACTGGATGCAGGCCAATATGCTACTGCGTCGCGCCGTGATTCCTTCTTCCAGCGGATAACAGAATGCGTTGACCTCACTGAAGATCCCGAACACTTCATGGTCCGAGGCGACATAGCCGCTGACGATGACGTCGTCGGTGATGCCGAGTTCGGCGGCACGGGCATAAAACTCTTCCTCTACCTTGTCGGTGCCGCGGATGAATGACCCGACGTAAACCAGCAGCGGCTTTAGCCCGCGCTCTCTCAGGATCGCGCAAACGTCGAGCAGCGCGTTCGGCTGCTTGCCGGGATAGATCGATCCGAAATGTCCGATGATCAGCCGTCCGCTCGCGCACGCGGTGGCAAGTTGCTGACGCAGTTTGGAGTCGGTTATTCCGGCCGGGGCTTCGATATTGGGCGGCAACGGCGCCAGCACGGCTTTTTTCGCGGTCCAGCCGACCAAATTGTCGTTGGCGAGTTCGCGCCGCACCAGCGGCGAGAACATCACGATGGTGTTGGCAAGAACCAGCGCCGGCATATAGGTGACGCGGCGCATCCAGTTGAGCCCGGCCCATTCGTGCTGGATCAGCACGACGCGCCGGCCTTGCAGGCGCGCCATCGCTATTGCCAGCAGCGGGCGGAACATCACGCGCTTCCACGCGACAATGGGGAAATTGCAGATCACGTTGCGTGCCGATCCGACCGCTCGCCAGATTTCGGTCGCCGAACCCTCGGTACGGGTTAGGGTTAACGTTGTGCTACTGCCCGGATCGAGCTTCTCGATCGTCTCGCCGAGCAGCCGGGTAAATTGTCCGACGCCGCACTGCATCTGCGGGCCGGCACCCAGCAACAGGGTCGGGTAGCCAGTTTTTGACGTCATGGTGTGGTGCCGGCGCTTTCTGAGACCATCGTGTTAGCCATAACATTCCAGACGTTATCTTACCGTAAGCGGCGGCACCGTTCTTGCTGGACATAAAGCTGAAACAGGCATGCCGTCCCGCATCGGGACAGCAATCATGGATGGGTCGAAACGCGTCGTGGGTCGGAACCCGCAGCGAGTATGACGGCGGGGATTGCGCAGATGACGACGAACAACGCCTTGACGGACGGAACAGCCTCGCAGTTAACGCACGCGCCCAGCATCCATTTTCGCGTGCTGGACAGCTGGCGCGGTGTCGCCGCATTGCTCGTGGCGGTGTTTCATTTGAATATCCTCAGTGCGATCTACTCGCTGGATTTCATCCGAAATTCTTACCTTTTCGTCGACTTCTTTTTCGTCCTGAGCGGCTTCGTCATTACCCACAACTACGCCAATCGCCTGGGAACGCTGGAAGGGGTTGGAACGTTCGCGCTCCGACGCCTCGGTCGCCTGTGGCCGTTACACGTCGTCGTGCTGCTCGCCCTGGTCATCCTGGAAAGCGCGAGGGCTGTTTCGGCGGCGCGCGGCGTTTCGTTCACCAATCCGCCGTTCACTGGGTCCACCTCGCTGCATTCGATTTTGACGAACCTGGTGTTCGGGCAGTCGTTTGGATTGGAGCAGCAACTGACGTGGAATCCGCCGAGCTGGAGCATTTGTGCCGAATTCTGGACCTATCTTGTCTTCGCCGCGACGGTATTCATCGGCTCAACATGGCTGCGCCGTTTCCGCTTTGCGACCGAGGTTCTTCTCGTTGCCGTCCTGATTGCGAGTGTTTCCATTCTCGTTTCATTCGCGCCGCACGGCATTGACGCGACTTATGACTTCGGGCTTGCCCGATGCATCTACGGTTTTTTCGTCGGGAATTTAACCTATCGACTCTGGCAAGCAGCTTCTCACTTCCGATTGCGCTCGCGGCTTCTGGAAGTCGGCGCGCTGATTGCGGCGGTTGCCTACGTATCGGCGGCGGGGCACACGGGATACACATTCCTGGCGCCCCTCGTGTTCGGCTTCGTGGTTTTCGTCTTTGCGTTTGAGGCGGGTCCGGTGTCGGTCTTGATGCTGAACAAGGGCAATGCGTGGCTCGGTCGAATCTCCTATTCGATCTACATGTGGCAGGCCTTCATTATCTTCAACTTCGTCGACCGTCCGGTTTCGATGCTTGAACGGATGACCGGCCACAGCTTTACGACGACGGACAGCGCCAGCTCGGCGCTGGGCGGTGAGGCGGGAAAGCTGATCGTGTTGGGCGGGCATGTGTTGCCGATCGTCGCGACGCTGCTCTTTCTCGGCTTCCTGATTGTTGTCGCGAGCATCAGCTATTATCTCGTCGAGAAGCCGGGTCAGGAGCTGTTTGCCCGACTTGCTGGTAGGCTGCGAGCCGCTTCCACCCGCGGTGGCGGCCGATCTCCAGGTGCCGTCCGATCTGCCGGGATTGTTCGATCGCGATAGGCCGTCTGCGCCCATTCATGCTGAATCG
>Ga0265314_10001726_pt1 | contig 23697 bp, 24 predicted proteins | sample 4126metaG_FD_203106 | JGI IMG/M metagenome (GOLD analysis project Ga0265314, IMG submission 203106) | Rhizosphere microbial communities from Carex aquatilis grown in University of Washington, Seatle, WA, United States - 4-1-26 metaG | ecosystem: Host-associated > Plants > Roots > Rhizosphere >... | reverse complement strand
GCGCCGTTTCGTGAAATCATTTCCGGTGCTGTCGGGCGGCTTTGAGATCGAGACCGAACTCACCGTTCATGCGCTCGAGCTCGGCTTGCCGGCGGCCGAAGTCGACACGCCCTATTACGCGCGTCCGCAAGGCTCCACCTCCAAGCTCAATACCTGGCACGACGGGTTTCGGATTTTGCGCACCATTCTCCAGCTTTATCGCGCCGAACGTCCGCTGACGTTCTTTTCTTTGATTGGACTGGTGCTGGCGGCCGTATCCATTGTCCTGGCGATTCCGATCTTCGTCACGTTCTTCGAGACCGGACTGGTGCCGCGGTTGCCGACGGCCGTTCTGTCGATGGGCCTGATGCTGCTGGCGACCTTGTCGGCCGCGGTCGGGCTGGTGCTCGATACCGTGACGCGCGGCCGGCGCGAGACCAAGCTTCTCGCCTATCTCGCGCAGCGCGCGCCGGGCCTGGAACGTAGAAACGGCGCATGATCGAGGAACCGGTTTTCGGATCAGATTATGCGCCAAAAAAGAGAAACCGATGCGTGAACTTATGCGCACGAATGATATGGTCCTGGTGTCGGCGGTCGGGGCGCTGCTCGACGGCGCCGACATCAGGCATCTGGTGTTCGATCAGAACATGAGCGTGTTGGAAGGTTCGCTCGGCGTCCTGCCGCGCCGCGTTCTGGTCGCGGAGGACGATTTCGCGGCCGCGCGGCGGCTGCTCACCGACGCCGGGCTTGCCCATGAGTTGCGCCCCGATGGCGGTTGAACAGCTGGAGACGACGCAAGACGCCGTCCTGGGCGGCCGCTTGACGTTGCGCCAGCCCAAGCGCGGGCACCGCGTCGGTCATGACGCGATCCTGCTGGCGGCGGCGACGGCGGCGCGATCCGGCGAATTCGCGATCGATCTCGGCGCCGGCGTTGGCGCCGCGGGGCTGGCGCTGGCGGCGCGCATTACGGACGTGCATGTGGCCCTGGTCGAGATCGATGCCGCTCTCTGCGCGCTGGCCGCGGACAACATCGGCCTCAACCGGATGGAGGCGCGGGCGCGGGCCGTCTTGGCCAATGTCGAGAATGGCGAAGCGCTGGCGGCGGCGGGTCTCGTCGCGGCGTGCGCCGAGCGGGTCTTGATGAACCCGCCGTTTCATATCGCGGGCCGGCAGCAGGGGTCGCCGGAGCCGGGCCGTCGCCTGGCGCATCTTGGCGATGACGACCTATTGCCGCGCTGGGTGGCGGCCGCCTCGCGGCTGCTGAAGCCGCAGGGCGTACTGACGTTGATCTGGCGCGCCGACGGGCTGGCGGAGGTGCGTCAGGCGCTTGGCGGTAAATTTGGCGGTGTCGCGATTGTGCCGGTGCTGCCGCGCCGCGACGCGCCTGCCATCCGGGTTCTGGTCCGCGCGGTCAAAGGCGGAAAGGCGACCGAAGTAATCTTCCCCGAATTGGTGCTGAATGACGCGGAAGATCGCCCGACAGCGGCCGCGGAAGCCGTCTTAAGGCACGGAGAACGGCTACTTTTGGGCGAATCCTGAGCGGGCGCAGCTTTTGGCTGTTAAACCCGGCGGCGCGACGGCACCAGTTGGCGCCAATTGCGGGCCACCAATTGGGCGCGTAAGCGGCTCAGATTCTCCTCGGTCAGGTGCGAAAGGGCGATTACGCACGCGATCAACATGAAGAGAATTGCGAGCTTGGGGTCCATCTGGGGCCTATCGACTATGAGCCACGCCAATGTGGCGTGTACCGCGTTGCAAAAAGCATTCCAAAGTTAAAAATTAGGCAATTTCAACACGCTTTGGTCAAAAGTCAGTAAAAATGCTGCATTGCAACCTACCGCGATACCAGTGCGGCCCAGTTTGTGAAGAGGCGGTTAACAGGCGCCGCCCACCGGCGCGCCAGGCTGCCTAAGCCTTTGACTTGTCTGAGGGCACTGCCTACGTCAGCGTCATGGCTGGGGGTCCGACCGAACCAATGCCCGATCTTCTCGCGACGACGCTGAACGCGCTCGGCCGCCTCGTGCCGGCCCGCTTCCGCGCCGATATCCCGGTCGTGCCCGTGGTTCGGCTTTCCGGCGTCATCGGCATGGGCACGCCGTTGCGCCCCGGCCTGATGCTGTCGAGCGTCGCGCGGACGCTGGAGCGTGCCTTCGCCACCCGCCACGCCCGCGCCGTGGCGCTGGTCATCAACTCGCCGGGCGGCTCGCCGTCGCAATCGCACCTGATCACGCGCCGCATCCGCCAATTGGCGGCGGAGAAGAACCTGCCGGTGCTGGCCTTCATCGAGGATGTCGGCGCTTCCGGCGGCTACATGCTGGCTTGCGCCGCCGACGAGATCATCTGCGATCAATATTCGATTGTCGGCTCGATCGGCGTGGTCGGCGGCTCTTTCGGCTTTCCCAAACTGATGGAAAAACTCGGCATCGAGCGCCGTTTGTACACGTCAGGCGACAACAAGGTGATGCTCGATCCCTTCCAGCCGGAAAAGCCGGAAGACGTAAAACGCATCAAAGCCATCCAGAAGGAAATCCACGGCAACTTCATCGCCTTGGTCAAGGAGCGGCGCGGCGCCAGGCTGACAGGCTCCGACAAGACACTGTTTTCCGGCGAGTTCTGGACGGCGCAAACCGCCGTCGCTCTCGGCTTGGCGGATTCTTTGGGCGACATTCGGTCGGTTTTGCGTGAGCGTTATGGCGAGAAGGTCCGCACGCCGCTCGTTGCTGGCGAACGCAGCTTCTTTGGACGGCGGCTGCCGGGCGTCGACCTTGGCGGTGCACTCAACCGCGCCGGTCTGGCCGACGACCTGGTCTCGGCGCTGGAAGCCAGGGCGTTGTGGTCGCAATACGGTTTATAAGCGGTAATTCCGGCGAGCCGCGAAATAGCCTAGATTGGGCGCCAAATTTGAGTCTATCAGCTCAGCCATAAGGAGCCGACATGCCGCCGATTTTACTGTCGCCGCTGGTCAAATGGTCGCTCGCCGCTTTGGGCGGAGCCATGGTCGTGCACTGGGTTGTCAAGGAAGCGCGCCGCATCAACGAAGAGTTGGATGACGCCCGGCGCGTGAAGGTGCGGGTGACCGATCAGGAAAGGCGCCCGACGCTGCGGCGCGATCCACGGACTGGTGAATACCGGCCCTGGTAGACTTGCTTTAGCGGATCGCGCGCGAGCGGCCGCTGATCATGGGGCCAAAAAACAAGGCCGTCAGAGCAAAGCCGAGGATCTGAAAAGTCAGCATTCGGTTTCTCCCAGGGCAATTCAGCGGTTTTATAACTTGTCACCGGAGTATCAGTTCCGGTTCAAGTTCCCGTGAAACAAACCCGTAAAGTTAGCTCGACTTGACCCTTCCGGGGGCCGCCGATAGGGTCCGGCGCACGCGCTCTAATCCAAAATCAGTAATAAAATCATGGCTCAAGCTGCGGTTCCTGCCGACATCCTCGCCGCTGGACGGCCGCGGGCCAATCTCGACCCCGCGCAGTCGTTCCAAGGCCTCATTCTTGCGCTGCAGCAATATTGGGCGGCCTGGGGCTGCGTCATTTTGCAGCCTTACGACATGGAAGTTGGGGCGGGCACCTTCCATCCGGCCACCACGCTGCGCGCCCTGGGCCCCAAGCCCTGGAATGCCGCTTACGTACAGCCGTCGCGAAGGCCGAAGGACGGCCGCTATGGCGAAAACCCGAACCGGCTGCAGCACTACTACCAGTTCCAGGTCATCCTGAAGCCGTCGCCGCCCGACCTTCAGGATCTCTATCTCGGCTCGCTCAAAGCCATCGGCATCGACGCCGCGTTGCACGACATCCGTTTCGTCGAGGATGACTGGGAAAGCCCGACGCTCGGCGCCTGGGGCTTGGGCTGGGAATGCTGGTGCGACGGCATGGAAGTGTCGCAGTTCACGTATTTCCAGCAGGTCGCGGGTTTCGAATGCGCGCCGGTGGCCGGCGAACTCACGTACGGCCTCGAGCGGCTGGCGATGTATGTGCAGGGCGTCGAGCGTGTCTACGATCTGAATTTCAACGGCGGCAGCGGCGACAAGAAGGTCACCTACGGCGACGTCTTTCTTCAGGCCGAGCGCGAATATTCCAAACACAATTTCGAAGTCGCCGACACCGAGATGCTGTTTGCGCAATTCAAGATGGCGGAAGCGGCCTGCCAGAAATATCTCGCCGCCGGCTGGCGCGACGGCGCCAGAGAGCGCCACGACATGGCACTGCCGGCTTACGACCAGTGCATCAAGGCCAGCCACGTTTTCAATCTGCTCGACGCCCGCGGCGTCATTTCCGTGACGGAGCGCCAAAGCTATATTCTGCGCGTGCGCGAATTGGCCAAAGCCTGCGGCGAAGCCTGGCTCGCCACCGAAGGCGGCGGAAAATAATATGCCCGACCTTCTGCTCGAATTTTTCTCCGAGGAAATCCCCGCGCGCATGCAGGCGCGGGCGGCCGACGATCTCAAAAAGATGGTGACGGACCGGCTGGTCGCGGCCGGGCTGGTCTATGAGGGCGCCAGGGCCTTCGCGACGCCGCGCCGCCTGGCGCTGACGGTGCACGGCGTGCCGGCGCGGCAGCCGGACGTCAAAGAGGAACGCAAAGGCCCCAAGGTCGGCGCGCCCGAGCAGGCCATCGCCGGCTTCCTGCGCGCCGCGGGTCTGACCTCGATCGATCAGGCCAAGGTGCAGGCCGACAAGAAGGGCGACTTCTATGTTGCCGTCACCGAGAAGGCGGGCAAGCCGGCAATCGACGTGCTGGCCGACATGATCCCTGAGATCGTGCGCGCTTTCCCGTGGCCGAAGTCGATGCGTTGGGGCGAACAGTCGGCGAAGCCCGGCGCGCTGTCATGGGTGCGCCCGCTGCATTCCATCGTCGCGATCTTCGGACCTGAAACTGAAGAGCCGGAAATCGTGAAATTCGACATCGGCGGCATCGCTGCTGGCAACGAAACGCGCGGCCATCGTTTCATGGCGCCTGGCCTTATCAAGGTGAAGCGCTTCGACGATTACGTCGCGAGCCTGGAGAAGGCCAAGGTCGTGCTCGATCCCGCGCGGCGCATGGACATGATCCGCGCCGACGCCAAGCACCTCGCTTTCGCGCAAGGTTTCGAGTTGGTGGAGGACGAAGGCCTGCTCGCCGAGGTCGCCGGCCTGGTCGAGTGGCCGGTGGTGCTGATGGGCTCGTTCGACCCCGCCTTTCTCGCCATCCCCGGCGAGGTGATCCGCGCCACCATTCGCACCAATCAGAAATGCTTCGTGCTGCGCGATCCGCAGACGGCGAAGCTCGTCAACAAGTTCCTCATGGTCGCGAATATCGAGGCCAGCGACGGCGGCAAGGCCATTATCGCCGGCAACGAGCGCGTCATCCGCGCGCGCTTGAGCGACGCCAAGTTCTTCTACGACACGGATTTGAAGACGCGGCTCGAAGACCGGCTGCCGAAGTTCGAGCATATCGTCTTTCACGAAAAGCTCGGCACGCAGGCCGCGCGCATCGCGCGCATCGTAGCGCTCGCGGGCCAACTGGCGCCGCTGGTCAATGCCGACGTCGCCAAGGCCGAGCGCGCCGCGCAACTGTGCAAGGCCGATCTGCTCACCGAAGTCGTCGGCGAATTCCCCGAGCTGCAAGGCTTGATGGGCAAATACTACGCCGAGGCGCAGAACGAGGACGAAGCCGTCGCCCACGCCTGCGAGGATCATTACAAGCCGAAAGGGCCTGACGATCTGGTGCCGGCCGATCCGGTGTCAATTGCCGTCGCGCTCGCCGACAAGATCGATACGCTGGTGGGCTTCTGGGCCATCGACGAAAAGCCGACGGGAAGTAAGGACCCTTATGCGCTGCGAAGGGCGGCGTTGGGGATTATTCGAATTATTCTGGACAATTCTCTTCGGCTGCAATTGAAACGCATTTTTCTTAGAGAACTTACGCATCGCGATGTCCATCGAGCGATGCCGACAACGAAATGGCCTAAAGGTCATGAAAAGCTCTCAGTAATCGAGCAAGGCATTCAATTACGCGATATAGTGGCAACTGAACTGCTGGAGTTTTTCGCCGATCGATTAAAGGTTCAGTTGCGCGACAAGGGTGTGAGGCATGATCTAATTGATGCTGTGTTCTCACTCGGTAGCCAGGACGATTTGTTCTTGATCGTCCACCGTGTTGAAGCACTTGCGCGATTCCTTGCTACCGATGACGGCAAAATTCTCCTCGCAGGTGTTAAACGAGCGTCTAATATTTTGCGTGACGAAGAGAAGAACGACGGACGCGAGCACAACGGCGTTCCAGACCAGAAGCTCTGCGAGAGTGCCGAAGAGGACTCGCTTGCTTACGAACTCAGTCGGGCCAAGATTTCCGTGGCGCGCGCTATAGAAAATGAAGATTTCGAAGGTCTTATGGCCCATTTGGCAAGATTGCGTCCATTCGTCGACGCCTTCTTCGACAAGGTGAAGGTCAACGATGACGACAAGGCGGTGCGCGAAAACCGTCTTAAATTGCTCAACGAAATCCGCGAAGCCACCCGCGCCGTGGCCGATTTCTCCAAGATCGAAGGCTAGCTCCCGTTTTTACACCGGCGTTGCTATCTCCGCGCCGTCCCTCGCGCTAGAGTGCGGCCATGCTTGAGATCATCCTTCGGCTCACCGTTGCGGCATTGGCTGGCGCCGCCATTGGGCTCAATCGCGATCTGCATGACAAGCAGACCGGCGTGCGCACGCTCGGCCTGGTGTCGCTTGGCTCGGCGATAGGCGTGATGGCGGCGGCTCATGTCGGCGGACCGGGCGACGCCACCCGCGCCATGCAAGGTATTCTCACCGGCGTCGGCTTTCTCGGCGCCGGGGCCATCATTCACATGGCCGAAGGCTCGCGAATCCACGGGTTGACGACCGCGGCCGCGACCTGGCTCACGGCCTGCGTCGGCATCGCCTGCGCCGTTGCGGATTGGCAGATCGTGGTGCCGGGCCTTATCCTCGCCTTCGTCATCCTGATATGGGGCGGCCAATTCGAAAAGGCCGTTCGAAGCCGCTTTCAATCTCCGGACATTATCCCGCCTGAATAAACTGTGGAGCGTGTCATGACTGCGATCCGCGAACCGGTGCTCAAGCCCGTCTCGATCGTCGATCTGCGTCCGACGCAAATGACCGTCGGCATGCGCGAAGTGAAGGTGAAGCGAAAGGAATTGCGCGAGCGCGGTGACAAGAAAATCGGCAAGTTTCTCGGCAGCCACATGATTCCGGTGATCCTCGGCCCCGGCAAGCGTCACTATGTGATCGACCATCATCATCTCGCCCTGGCGCTGCAAGGCGAAGGCCTCAAGGAGGTTTTGACCACGGTCGTGGCCGACCTCAGCATGCTGGAGCAGGACGAGTTCTGGACCTTCATCGACCATCGCGCCTGGGTCTATCCTTACGACGACGAGGGCCACCGCCGCGATTTTGCGAAAATTCCGAAGTCCGTCACCGAGCTCAAGGATGATCCCTACCGCAGCCTCGCCGGCGAGCTGCGCCGGCAAGGCGGTTTTGCCAAGGACACGACGCCGTACAGCGAATTTTTGTGGGCCGATTTCTATCGCCGGCGCATCAAGCGCAAAGAAGTGGAGAACGACTTTGCCGCGTCAATGCAGCAGGCGATGAAGTTGGCCAAAAGCCAGGATGCGCATTATTTGCCAGGCTGGTGCGGACCCTCCGCGTCCTGAGAATCCAGACCAGCACTGCCGTTGGCTAATGCCGCCCGGTGGCGTATGGAACCTTGCCGCCTGCCGCGTCGTTTCACTGCACCCAAACCCAAAAGGATTTCGTCATGGTCATCGGCGTCGCCCACATCGCCCCCATCGTCGCGCTGCTTGCCGGCATCCTCATTCTCCTGGTGCCGCGCCTGCTCAATTTGATCGTCGCGATCTATTTGATCTTCATCGGCCTGGTCGGCCTTGGCGTGCTCTCCGGACTGGGGATTCACTAGCAACAACGTCAGGCTTGCGCCGGCGGGGGCGGCGGTGCTTTTAAAGGGCTGCTGTCCCGTCCAATAGGCTTCGATCAATGGCTAAATCCAAGAAACGCGCAGCCGCGCAATCCAAGAAGCCGGCGGCCAAAGGCCCCGCGAAAAAGGCGGCGAAAGCCAAGCCGAAGGCGGCCGCGGGCGCGAGCCTCGGCGCCAAGGGCAAGTGGGTCTACGCCTTCGGCGGCGGCAAGGCCGACGGCAAGCCCAATATGCGCAATCTCTTGGGCGGCAAGGGCGCAGGTCTAGCCGAAATGGCGAGCCTCGGCCTGCCGGTACCGCCGGGCTTCACCATCACCACCGAGGTCTGCACCTACTATTACGCCAACAAGCAGCAGTATCCGAAGGAATTGCGCGCCCAGGTCGACAAGGCGCTGGCGCAGGTCGGCAAGATCACCGGCAAGACTTTCGGCGATAAGAAAAATCCGCTGTTGGTCTCGGTGCGCTCCGGCGCCCGTGCCTCGATGCCGGGCATGATGGATACCGTGCTCAACCTCGGCCTCAACGACGAAACCGTCGAGGCGCTGGCGGCAAAGTCCGGCGACCGCCGCTTTGCCTTCGACAGCTACCGCCGTTTCATCACGATGTATTCCGACGTCGTGCTCGGCGTCGGCCACGAGCATTTCGAGGAATTGCTCGACATCCACAAGGAGCGGCAGGGCTACTCGCTCGACACCGACCTCACCGCCGACGACTGGGCGGCGCTGGTCGTGCAGTACAAAAAACGCGTCAAGGACGAACTCGGCCACGACTTTCCGCAGGACCCGGAGCAACAGCTTTGGGGCGCGATCGGCGCCGTGTTCGGCTCCTGGATGAACGCTCGCGCCATTACCTACCGCAAAATTCACAACGTGCCGGAAAGCTGGGGCACCGCGGTCAACGTGCAGGCGATGGTGTTCGGCAATATGGGCGAGACGTCGGCGACCGGCGTCGCCTTCACGCGCAATCCGTCCACCGGCGAGAAGAAGCTCTACGGCGAATTCCTCATCAACGCGCAGGGCGAGGACGTCGTCGCCGGCATCCGCACGCCGCAGGAAATCTCCGAAGCCGCGCGCGTCGAAGCCGGCTCCGACAAGCCGTCGATGGAGCAGACGCTGCCCAAGGCTTACGCCGAGCTGTCGCGCATCTACAACGTGCTCGAGAAGCATTACCGCGACATGCAGGATCTCGAATTCACGGTCGAGCAGGGCAAGCTGTGGATGCTGCAGACCCGCAATGGCAAGCGCACCGCGAAGGCGGCGCTGCGCATCGCCGTCGAGCTCGCCAATGAAGGACTGATTTCGAAGAACGAGGCCATTTTGCGCATCGAGCCGCTGACGCTCGACCAGTTGCTGCACCCGACCATCGATCCGCGCGCCCATCGCCGCGTCGTCGCCACCGGCCTGCCGGCCTCGCCCGGCGCCGCCTCCGGCGAGATCGTATTCTCGTCCGATGAGGCGGAGAAGCTGAAATCCGACGGCAAGAAGGTCATCCTGGTCCGTGTCGAAACGTCGCCGGAAGACATCCACGGCATGCACGCCGCCGAAGGCATCCTCACCACGCGCGGCGGCATGACGTCGCATGCGGCGGTGGTGGCGCGCGGCATGGGCAAGCCCTGCGTCTCCGGCGCGGGCTCGCTGCGCGTCGACTACAACGCCGGCACCATGACGGCGGGCGGCCAGACGTTCAAGAAAGGCGATTTCATCACCGTCGACGGCTCGACCGGGCAAGTGCTGGCCGGCAAGGTCGACATGATCGAGCCGCAGCTGTCCGGCGAATTCTCCACGCTGATCGGCTGGGCCGACAAGGTCCGCAAGCTCGGCGTGCGCGCCAATGCCGACACGCCGGCCGACGCCAAGGCCGCGGTGCGCTTCGGCGCCGAGGGCATCGGCCTGTGCCGCACCGAGCATATGTTCTTCGACGAGGAGCGCATCCAGGCGGTGCGCGAGATGATCCTAGCCGACGACGAGAAATCGCGCCGCGCCGCGCTCGCCAAATTGCTGCCGATGCAGCGGGCCGATTTCGCCGAGCTGTTCGAAATCATGGAGGGCCGTCCGGTCACCATCCGGTTGCTCGACCCGCCGCTGCACGAATTCTTGCCGCACGGTGATGCCGAGAGTGCCGAGATTGCCGAGGTTGCCGCGGCCATGGGCGCCGATCCAAAAAAATTGGCGGACCGCGCCCGCGAGTTGCACGAATTCAACCCGATGCTCGGCTTCCGCGGCTGCCGCATCGCCATCGCTTATCCCGAAATCGCGGAGATGCAGGCCCGCGCCATCTTCGAGGCGGCGGCCGACGTCGCCAAGCGCACCGGCAAGCCGGTCAAGCCGGAAGTCATGGTGCCGCTGATCGCCACGAAGGCCGAGCTCGATCTGGTCAAGGCGCGCATCGACGCCATGGCGGTGGCGGTTTCCAAGGAAACCGGCGCCAAGCTCGATTACGACGTCGGTACCATGATCGAGCTGCCGCGGGCGTGCCTGATGGCCGGCGAGATTGCGCAGAGCGCCGAGTTCTTCTCGTTCGGCACCAACGACCTGACGCAGACCACCTTCGGCATTTCGCGCGACGACGCCGCGAGCTTCCTTGGCATCTACACCGCGCGCGGCATCCTCGGCAGCGATCCTTTCGTGTCGATCGACCAGCAGGGCGTCGGCGAGTTGGTGCGCATCGGCGTCGAGCGCGGCCGCAAGGTTCGCCCCAAGCTCAAGGTCGGCATTTGCGGCGAGCACGGCGGCGATCCAGCTTCGGTGGCGTTCTGCCACGAGGCCAAGCTAGACTACGTGTCGTGCTCGCCGTTCCGCGTGCCGATCGCGCGGTTGGCGGCGGCGCAGGCGGCCTTGGGCAAATCCGCCGCCAGCCAAGCTTGACGTCCGACAACAGCCGGGGGGCACGATGGATATCGGCCGCATCTTCCTGATTTTCGCCGTGCTGGTCGGCCTCGCGGTCGGCGGCATCGTCGTTTTTGTCCCGCAAAGCCGCAGTATCGGCCTCGCGCCTTATTTCTGGGTGCTGATTGCCTTCGCTCTGTTCGAAGGCGTCGTCGTTGCTCGCCGCGGCGGCGCCGCAGGGCCGCCGGTCAGCATGCCGATCCGCCTCGTCGGCTTCGCCCTCGCGCTGGCGTTGATGTTCCTGATTCCCTATGCCGCCGGGGTCGAGGTCAAGACGTTCTGACCGGGACGCGCCGCCCGCCTACACCGCGACTTTGGTGAGGAAGTCCTCGACCTCAAGCCGCAATTCGGCGACGGCCGTTTCCACCGTTTCCGACGCGTCGCGCACGACCTCCGCCGAGGCGCGCGTTTCGGTCGCCGCGCCCGACACTTCGCCCAAAACCTCGACGACGTGACCGGTGCCTTGCGCGGCGCTGGCGACGTTATGCGAAATCTCGCCGGTTGCCGCGTTCTGCTGTTCGACCGCGGCCGCGACCCCCGCCGTGTATTGATTGATTTCCTGCATACGCGCGGCGATCTGGCGGATCGCGTCGACCGCGCCGGCGGTCGAGTCCTGGACGCCGAGAATATGGTTGGCGATGTCCTCGGTCGCCTTGGCGGTCTGCACCGCCAGCGATTTGACTTCCGACGCCACCACGGCAAAGCCGCGGCCCGCCTCGCCGGCGCGCGCCGCTTCGATGGTGGCATTGAGCGCCAACAGATTGGTTTGTCCGGCGATGTCGCGGATCAGCTTGACGACGTCGCCGATTCTCTGCGCGCCTTGCGCGAGTCCTGCGATTTCGCTGTCGGTGGCGCGGGCCTCGCCGGTCGCCAGTTCGACAATGCCCGTGGTGTGCGTGAGCTGGCGGCTGATTTCGGCGATCGAATGCGACAATTCGTCGGCCGCGATCGCGGCGGTCTCGACATTGGCGGAGGCTTCGTGGAAGGCATGCACCGCGCTGTCGGCGCGCTGCGATGTTTGCTCCGACGAGCCGAACAGAACGCCGGCGGTCGCGCGCATGGCGGTCGCGCTGGCGCTGACGCTGCACAAGAGTTTTTCGACCTGGGGCCGAAAGGAGGTGATCGCGGTGTCGATTGCGGCGCGGCGCTCTTGCTGGCCGCGGATCTCGGCGCGTTCTTGCTCGGCGCTGCGTTGCTCGGTGACGTCTTCATGGGTGGAAACCCAGCCGCCGCCCGGCAACGGTTCGTTCTTGGCCAGCACGATGCGCCCGTCGCTCGCCTGCACATAATGCGACATGCGTCTGCCTCGCGTCACGTCTTCCATGATCGTTCGGCAATAGGTTTCGACGTCGCCTTTGAACAGTCCGGTGTCCTTGCGGTGCTGAAGCAACTGCTGAAGGGTGCAGCCCGGCTTCACGACATCGGTGGAGAGCTTGTACATCTCGATGTAGCGGCGGTTGAGCAGGGTGATGCGGCCATGCGCATCGAAGACGTTGAGGCCCTGCGACATGTTGTCGACCGCGGCGGAGAGGCGGCCGAACCGCGCAACCTGCCGGTTGTAAACGAAGCCGGTCAGCGCCAGCACCGCCACGCAGGCGATAGCCAGCAGACTGACTTGGCCGGCCGCGGTCGAGGGCAGCAAAAATGAAAACATGCAAGCTCGCGGGGTAATGGATGACCGTCATCATGACGGTTCCCGCTTGCGATATAGTTAATAGTTCTTTGTGGGCGCCGGCCGTTACGCTGTCCGACGTCGTGAAAAGCATTCCGCGCTGCACCAAATTGCGCCATCAGCCGCGCCCGTGAGCAGTATCTAACGAAGCGTTAACGACCTGAAGTCGTCGCAGCGCTCGCCGCGGCGCGGTTAACAGCTTCGCAAGGTTAATCAGACCATAAAAAACAATGTCGCATTGTCGCCAACCCGGCGGCAGGCGAGGGCATTGTTTTGTTGCGGTGTAGCTTGAGCGTGCGCAGGTCCACTTCCCATCAGCGTCATCGGCGGAAGCTCGTGCGGATCGGGTTTGGTGCGCTCGCTGTCGCGTTGTTGCCGAGCAGTGTCGGGTTTCAGGATCTCGGCGCGCTGATGGCGCGCCAGCCGGCGGTGGCCCAACGCGCGCGCGCCCATTTGATCGCATCACCCTTCGGCACCATCCACGCCGCGATGTTCAGCCTGCCGCGTCCGGTCGGCACCGCGATTCCGCCGCCACCGCTGTATGCTCTCGCCAATTTCGATCCCGCCGATATCACCGGCGCGATCGGATCGCAGCCGCTCGGCGATCCGACGGCGCCGCTGCAATTTCCCACGGTCAATCGTAAAACCAAAGGCGACTCGAAGTTGTCGCGCGCCCGCGATCCGATGCCGCCTTTGCCGCCGGTTTCTGCCGTCGAGCCGGCGGGCGAGCCTGCCATCGATGCGAAGGCGCTGGAAAAGGACGCCAGCCGTTTCGAGCCTTATTCCGAGTATGAATTTCCGGAGGTGGTCGAGGGCGGCACTGCCGAGAGCGACGTGTCGTCGTCCGACTCGAACGCAGACATCGCCCGCGCCGACGCCGCCGCGGGCAGGGTGTTCTTTGGCGCCGACTTTTTTGCCTCGACGTCGCAGTCGATCTCGCCCTGGGCGCCGGGCGAAGCTCCTATCATCATGGCGTCGCATGCCTCGGGCGACGACGATATCAAACAGTCGGCATTAGAGCCGCAGGCGCCGAACGATGTTGCCGAGGGCCAATCGGTCGCCAAAAAGGGCGAGGTGACGGGCGTGGATCGCCGGCCGAAATCGCCCGCCGAGCGGCTCGCGCTGACCGCGAAGACCCGCCCGCGCGCGGAAAAATGTCTCGCCAATGCGATCTACTTCGAATCGCGCGACGAACCGGTGCGGGCGCAAATTGCCGTCGCCCAAGTCGTCATGAACCGCGTGTTTTCACCGTTCTATCCGAAGGACGTTTGCGGCGTCGTCTATCAGAACGCGCACCGTCGTTTCGCCTGCCAGTTCACCTTCGCCTGCGACGGCCACGAAGGTTCGATAACGGAGCCTTATGCCTGGTCACGCGCTCAGCACATCGCGCGCGACGTGCTCGATGGCAAGTTGTGGATGCCCGAAGTGGCGAAATCCACGCACTACCACGACTCCTGGGCGCGCCCGAACTGGATCGGCGAGATGAAGAAGATGGACCGTCTCGGCGGGCTTATTTTCTACCGCCCGCGGCGCTGGGGCGACGGCTCGGAAGAGCCGCATTGGGGCGACGCCAAAGCGACCGAACTGGAAGCCAAAAAGCTCTAACGGCGACATTTTCGTGCGGCCATGCGCCGCTCAAATGCTTTGGATCACGAATATTCGTTTTGGAACGGCGGGCGAACACCCTATGTTTCGCCTCCTCGCCATCGCGTTCGGCGCATCGTTTTCCTCGCCCGGAGCCTTCTTATGTCGACGCCAGCAGCAGCGGAAAAGCCGGTTTTTGCCACCTGGCGCACGCCCCTCGTCATCGTGGTGTGCGGCTGCCTGATCGCGATGATCAGCTTCGGCCCGCGTTCCTCGCTCGGCTTTTTCCTCAACCCGATGTCGCAGACCAATCACTGGGGCCGCGACGTCTTCGCCATGGCGCTGGCGATCCAGAACCTGCTGTGGGGCGTCGGCCAGCCCTTCGCCGGCGCTATCGCCGATAAATACGGCACCAACCGCGTCCTGGCCTTCGGTGCCATCCTGTATGCCGCCGGTATCGGCCTGATGGGCTATTCGACGTCGCCCGCGACCCTCGATCTGACCGCCGGCGTTCTGATCGGCTTCGGCCTTTCCGCCAGTTCCTTCACCATCGTGATCGGCGGCTTCGGCAAGTTGCTGCCGCCCGAGTGGCGCTCGATTGCCTTCGGCGTCGGCACCGGGGCCGGCTCGTTCGGGCAATTCATGTTCTCGCCGCTCGGCGTCGGTTTGATGGACGCTTACGGCTGGCAGACCGCGCTGTTGATCTTCAGCGGCGTGCTGCTGATGATCCTGCCCTTGTCACTGGCGCTGGCGACCCCGCCACGTCCCGCCGGTGCGCCGGCGCCGCTCGCCGGGCAATCGGTAAAGCAGGCGCTGACCGAAGCCTTCGGCCATCGCTCCTACGTCTTGCTGGTCATCGGTTTCTTCACCTGCGGTTTTCAACTGGCTTTCGTCACCGTGCATCTGCCATCTTATCTGATCGACCGTGGCATCTCGGCTCAGGTCGGCGGCTGGACGCTCGCCGTTATCGGCCTGTTCAACATCGTCGGCTCGCTGACGTCCGGTTATCTCGGCAACCGCATGCCCAAGCGCTACATCCTGTCGATCATCTATTCGCTGCGCGCGCTGTCGATTGTTGTGTTCGTGCTGGCGCCGCCGTCCACCGTCGGTACGCTGATCTTCGGCGCGGTCACCGGCTTGCTATGGCTGTCGACGGTGCCGCCGACCTCGGGTCTCGTCGCGGTGATGTTCGGCACGCGCTGGCTGACCATGCTGTTCGGCTTCGCCTTCTTCAGCCATCAGGTCGGCGGTTTCCTCGGTGTGCTGCTCGGTGGCCTGGTGTTCGAGCGCTGGGGCTCCTACGACCCGGTGTGGTGGTTGTCGGTGTTTTTCGGCGTTGCTTCCGCGCTCATCAATCTGCCGATCGTCGAGAAGCCGGTGTTACGGATGGCCGCCGCGCCAGGCTGATGGCGGCGCGTGGACGCAACGGACAACGCGCTCGCTCGAATTCGCGGCCGCGTGGCGTTTTATGAAACATAAATGACAGGAACGAAGCCCCTTCTGACGGGTTTGCAAAGCAAATCATTTCAGGAGGCATTGCGTGCTGTCACATCTCGATCCGGCGTCGGCACTCGCCGTCGGTCTCTTGTTCTTTTCGCTGCTGTTGGTGATGGCCTTCGAGGCCACCAACGGTTTCCATGACACGGCGAACGCGGTCGCCACGGTGATCTACACAAAGTCGCTGCCGCCAGTCGCCGCGGTGTTGTGGTCGGGCGTGATGAATTTCGTCGGAGTCCTGGTCGGCGGCATCAGCGTCGCATATGCCCTCGTCGAATTGTTGCCGGCCGACGTGCTGTCGCCGCCGAGCGGCGGGCCTGCTGTCGGTATGTTGGTCGCGCTGTTCTTTGCCGCGCTGCTATGGAATATCGGCACCTGGTGGTTTGGGCTGCCGAATTCGAGTTCGCACTGCCTGATCGGCGCCCTGATCGGCATTGCGCTCGGCAACGCGCTCATCCGCGACCGCAGCTTCAGCGATGGCGTGCACTGGCCGCAACTATGGACGGTGCTGGAGGCGCTGGCGATCTCGCCGGTGCTCGGCTTCATCTTGTCCGGCGCGCTGTATTTCCTGTTGCGCAAGACGGTCCATGACAAACATCTTTATGAGCCGGTCAAAGACCGCGCCCCCGTGTGGTGGATGCGCTCGATCCTGGTGTTGACCTGCACTGGCGTCAGTTTCGCTCATGGCACCAATGATGGTCAAAAGAGCATCGGCTTGATCATGCTGACCATCATCGGGCTGTTTCCGGCGGTCTACACGCTCAACCCGCAGGCCACCGACGCCCTGAAGAACTTGCCGCAACTGGCGCAGCAGGCAGCGCCCCTGGTCGAGCGTTATGGCGACGACCGCAAGGTCCGCGCGATGGAAGCGATCAAGCATCTACAGGACGGCGCGGCAGCGGCGGTGCAGCCGACGGCCTTGAAGCTCGGCGACGCTGCGGCCAGAGACTTGGTCCTCAAGACCGAAGAAGCCAAACAGAAGTCGAATGTGCGCGACGACGTCTATCAATTGATCTCGCAACTCAAGCACGCCGAGGAAGTCACGGGCATTAGTGACACGGAAAAGAAGCGCGCTCAGGAACTGGCCAAATCGTTCGGCGACACGGTCGAGTATGCGCCGTGGTGGGTTCGCATCTTGAGCGCGGTCTGCCTCGGCGCCGGCACCATGATCGGTTACCGGCGCATTGTGAAGACGTTGGGCGAACGGCTCGGCAAGGTGCACCTCACGCCGGCCCAGGGCGCCTCGGCCGAACTCGTATCGGCGGTCTTGATCGGGATTTCCGGCTTCACCGGGCTCCCGGTGAGCACGACGCATATCGTGACCTCCGGTATCGGCGGCACCATGGTGACGTCGGGCGCCGGGCTGCATTTCAGCATGGTGTCGCGCATCGTCATCGCCTGGCTCGTCACGTTGCCGGTGACGATCATCGCCGCCGCGGCGCTCTATTACGTGCTCGACAGCCCGAGCTTCTGACGCCCCCTGCTTGCGCAGCCGTCGCCGCCACGTCATGAAAGCCGGCGGCACAGCAGGCGGAGGCATCATCATGGCGACATTCAAAGCGATCGTGGTCGAAAAGGCCGAGTCCGGCACCAAGGCGGCGCTGACCGATTTCGACGAAGCCAATCTGATGGATGGCGACGTCACCGTCGCGGTCGATTATTCCACCGTCAATTACAAAGACGGGCTCGCCATCACCGGCAAGGCGCCGGTCGTGCGCCGCTTTCCCATGATCGCCGGCATCGACTTCGCCGGAACGGTGGCGACGTCCGATAACCCCGCCTGGAAACCCGGCGATAAGGTCGTTCTCAACGGCTGGGGCACCGGCGAAACGCATCTTGGCGCTTATGCGGAGAAGACGCGGGTCAAGGGCGACTGGCTGGTGCCGCTGCCCGCGACCATGAGCCCGCGCGACGCCATGGCCATCGGCACGGCCGGCTATACGGCCATGTTGGCGGTGATGGCGCTTGAGCGCCATGGCCTCACGCCGGAGCGTGGACCGATTGCCGTGACGGGCGCCGCGGGTGGGGTCGGTTCGGTGGCCATCGCCATCCTCGCCAAGCTGGGTTTTAGCGTCAGCGCGGTCACCGGGCGGCCGCAGGAGGCCGATTATCTCAAGAGTCTCGGCGCCACCGAGATCGTCGAGCGCAAGGAGTTGGCCGGCCCGGTCAAGATGCTGGCCAAGGAGCGCTGGGCCGGCGGCATCGACTCGGTCGGCTCCACCACGCTGGCGAACCTCTTGTCGATGACGCGCTATGGCGGGGTGGTCGCCGCCTGTGGCCTTGCCGGAGGCATGGACCTGCCAACGTCGGTCGCGCCGTTCATTTTGCGCGGGGTGTGTCTTTACGGCATCGACTCGGTGATGTGCCCGATTGCGCAGCGGAGAGAGGCGTGGAAAAGGCTGGAAACGGACCTCGACCGCCCCAAACTTGCCGCTATGACCCGTGAAATCCGTCTTTCCGAGGTTCCCGAGGCCGCAGCCGCCATCCTCGCGGGCCAGGTGCGGGGGCGGATCGTGGTCAAAATCCGGTAAAGACGTTCAGGATTTGGCGACTTTCGTTAGGCATAATCGGACCGGGCTTGAAAACAGGGCCGTGTGTTAGCTTAAATAGTGGCGTCAGTCGGAGTTGCGTGAATGTTGCGTCGTGTTGTGTTGACGGTTGGCCTGTTGGCCGCCGTACCGGCAGTCGCCGGCGAAATGAGTGCGGAAGAAGCCCGCCATTTCGTCATCGGCAAGTTATTCAATTACACCTGCTTCGAAGGCACCCGCGGCCAGGGCCGTGTGCTGTCCGACGGCTCGGTGATGGGCTCGATCCAGTTCCAGGGCTCCGGTCCAGTCCGCCACGCCATGCTGCCGCCCGGCACTTTGCAGGTGAAGGGTGAGTCCGTTTGCGCCTCGCTGCGCGGCCTGCCGATGCAGCCCTGCTTCAACCTGGTCCGCCTCGACGAAAAGAGCTTCCGCGGTTCCGTCTCCGGGCTCGGCTTCGCGTCGTGCGAATTCACCCGCCACAACGGCCGCACAGCAGTAATCCGCAGCACTGAAAATACGCATTCGTCGGAGCCACTGCGCCTACGGCCCTCGATCACCGCCACCAACAACTGAAGTTCCGTTTAAGCGGAATCGGCATTACCCGTTTGTTAATGCGATTCACGTCCTCTCGCTGCTTCGTTAAAGGAGCCGAGCGGACCGCGACATGCGATTGCGACGTCTGGTGGCGTATGCGTTTGTCTGCGTATTTGTTCTGACAGTTTCTGCCCAAGCGTCCGATGTCGACCTGCGCTGGCGCAACTTGCTGCAGCCGTGCAATGGCGATTGCGCGATCTATGCGTTTACCGGCACGTCGGTTGCGACAAACGTCCAAGACATATTTTTCAAGCCGATCGGGCCGACGGCGTGGAATTACAGTGGCGGCGGTATCGTCGGCGGTGCCGTCGAGCGCCGCATCGCAACCGCCTTCGACATGATCGAGCTCGATGGCGAGCTAGGCACGGCCAAGCGCTACGGCGACCAGACCGAGGCCGAGTTTTGGGGCGCGCTCTACGTGCGCTGGACCGCTTTCCCTTGGAATAATTTCATCTATACGACGCTTGGTCTGTCGACCGGCCTGAATTACGCCACCGGCATTTCTCAGTTCGAGAAAGACCATTCCGATCTCACTCCGCCGGCCGGCACGCATATCCAGCATTATTTTTCGCCGGAGCTAACATTCGCGCTGCCGGAGCACAAAGATCGGCAGCTTGTCGTGCGCCTGCATCATCGCTCCGGCGCTTATGGCGTGGTCAGCGGCGCGATGAGCGGCTCGACTTACATCACGGTCGGCGTCCGAGCCTGGTTCTAGGGGTCCTAGCGCCTGCCGCGCCGCGACGCCGTATACCGCTACGTTCATTCATCGACCCCAGCGAATTACACGCAGCAGGCGTGGAATTCGCCGCAGCCATTGCGGCGTGGTTTTATTGGCACAGCGCCGCGCAAAATGTTCCGTTAGTGTGGAAAAAGAGGTGGTCATCATCGCCACGCGCGGCCGCTGCTGTAGAAAATAGTGGCGATCCTTTGTCCGCGGGGTCGCGACGCCTGAGGACTAGGCGAGTTGTCAGCGTTTTTTCTGGGGGACGAGTTGGGGGATCAATGATTGTTCGGAAATGTATCATCGCGCTTTCGGTAACGGCTCTCATGGCCGTGTCGGTAAACCAATCGAAAGCACTGCCCGCGGACCCGGTCGTCGTGGCAGGAAGCACTTCGGTTGGTGCCGGCGTCTGGGTGGCCGGCGGCTTTATTGGCGTCGTGGCCGCTCTGTGCGCCTATGACCTTGTTCTCAAATTCCAAGGCGTGAAAAACTGGGATGGCACGGCGAAGGTTTCCAAGCCCGTTCGCGGTCATCGCTAGCCAACAAAAGAGGCCGTCCGTTGGGCGGCCTCTTTCAGTTTCAGGCCGGTCTCACGCGAGATCGAGCCGGAACGGCACGCCTTCTTCGGCAAATTGCGCCGGCCCGATGGCCTCAAGGGCGCGCACCATCCGGCCATCGCGTTTCAACAACTTATCGGCGATCGAAACGATGGCCACGTTCGGCTGCGCGGTCCGGGAAGCGCCGCGGATCGCCCGGGCGATCTCTAGTTCGGAGCGTTCCGGATTAAGCGCGCAAGCGGCGGTGTAAGCGGCGGCGGTCGAGCGGCTGATGCCGGCGTAACAATGCACTACCATTGGCGCGGCGCGATCCCACTGGCCGACAAAGGCGATCAGCCGTTCGACGTGTTCCTGTTGGGGAACGGTATAGCCATCCGCCGGCGCGGCGATGTCGTCGACGGCCAGAATGAGGTGGTTCTCTTCCGCGATGTGGCTCGGCCGCGTCACCCGGTCGGTGAGCCGCAACAGCGTAACGATGTGGCGCGCCTTGGTCTCATCGACCGTGGCGTAGAGCCGCGCGAGCGAACAAACATGAATCATGATGCTTATCTAGGACGCCGTCGCCGGAATGAAAAGCTAGCCGCGCAGAAGTTTTTCGAAGCGTTCGCGATACTTGCTCTCCGCGGTTCCGGCCGGCCAAGGCGTCAGATAATCGCGTTCGATCGCGGCGGAGAATTTAGGCGGTGGCCCGAAGAATTTGCGCGCCTCATCCTCGGCAAAACCGGCGAGCCTCGTCGCCTCCAGATAGGCCGCGGCGCGGTCCGCCGCTTTGATCATTGCCGTCATCGCTTCCGGGATTCGGGCTGGCAGGCCGAAACGCAAATGAATGGCGGCGAGCAACCGGTTTTCGACGGTCTTGTAGCGGTCGCCGATTACCGCCTTGAACGGCGAAATCATATCGCCAACGACGTATTCCGGCGCGTCGTGCAAGAGCAGCGCCAGCCGGGCGGTGCGATCGAGCCGCGGTGTCTTGGCGCGCGCGACCGCGTCGACCAGCAGGCAATGCTGCGCCACCGAAAAAATATGCGCGCCCTTGGTCTGCCCGTTCCAGCGCGCGACCCGCGCAAGCCCGTGCGCGATATCTTCGAGTTCGACATCAAGCGGAGAGGGGTCGAGTAGATCGAGCCGCCGTCCCGACAACATGCGCTGCCAGGCGCGCTTTGCTTTGCCCGCGGCCGGAGCTTTGCTCATTTGCGTTTCGCTAGTTTCGCACAAGCCGCGTGGCGATGGCAGGTGATCAGATGATCGTTGACCATGCCGACGGCCTGCATGAAGGCATAGACGATGGTCGGCCCGACAAATTTGAAGCCTTGGCCGATCAACTGCTTCGACATCGCCAGTGCAACGTCGTTGCTGGTCGGGATTTGCTTGCTCGAGCGGAATTTATGGTCGTGCGGCTTGTGGCCCAGATGCGCCCACAACATTTGTGAAAAGCCCGGGCCGCTGTCCATGATCTTGAGAAACGCTTTTGCGGAATTAACGGCGCCTTCGATCTTGGCGCGGTTGCGCACGATGCCGGCGTCCTGCATCAGCCGCTCGACCTTCTTCGGCGTGTAGCGCGCGATTTTTTCCGGTTCGAAATGGTCGAAGGCGGCACGGAAGTTGTCGCGTTTGCGCAAGATCGTGATCCAGGACAGTCCGGCCTGAAATCCGTCGAGCATCAGCTTTTCATAGAGCGCCCGGTCGTCCCATTCGGGCACGCCCCATTCCTCATCGTGATATTTGACGTAGAGTGGGTCGGTCGTCGCCCAGCTGCAACGTTTGACGCCATCGGGGTGCAGTCGCGGCCCGCTCATGACGCAGCTTTGGTTTCGCCGGGCCACGCGAAGGTCGCCCAGAACGGCTTCACCACGCGTATCTCGACATTGCCGGCGGCGAGCGGCGTTGCGCCGGCAATCGCGTCGGCGACGCGATCGAGCCGCAGCAGCGCCAGCCCGCGGCCGTCATGCGCAGAACCCATCGTGCCGATTTGCTTGCCGCCGGCCGTCACAGGCAGCCCGGCCAAAGGCGCGACGTCGAAGGTGATCGGCACCACGCGGCTCCGCGCGCTGTTGCGATGTTCCACCCGCGAAACGACTTCCTGGCCGACGTAACAGCCTTTATCGAAATCGACGCCGCCGAGCTGGTCCATGTCGGCCTCATGCGGAAAGGTGTCGCCGTAGGTGAAATCATTGCCGCCGCGCGGAACACCGAGCGCGATGCGGTGCGCGTCATAGTCTTCCGCCGCAACGAGCCTGGCGCCGAGATCGGCAGCGGCTTCCGGCGCTTGCGCGGGCGCCAGGATGACCCGGGAACCTAGCGCCGCCAGACGCGGGTCGGCGTAGCTCAGGCCATATTCGCTGTCGGTGGGCACACCGCCCCAGACCGCCATCACGCCCAACGCATCGGAAAGGTCCTCGATCGTCACCTTGGCGCGCAACTTGTAGAACTTGAGCTTGTCCACCAGGGCCGGCGTCAAAGCGCGCGGGCAATCGAGAAAGAAGCCGCCGCCGTCCTCAGCCGAGGCCTCGGTGGCGATGAAATCCACGAGGATCTTGCCCTGCGGCGTCAACAGCGCGGCAAAACGCGCGGCTCCCGGCGCGACCTTGCCAATGTCATTGGTGGCCAGCCCATTGAGGAAATGCCGGGCGTCGTCGCCCGCGACCTTGACCACGCCGCGCTCGGGCAGCAGGGCTGCCTGCATGTGAATTGGCTGAGCATTCATAGCTAATCTCTTGCCAGAACTCGCGGCGAAACGTAAGCGCTGTCGGGATAGCCTTAAAGGGCCCCGTTTAGAGCCGGTTCAAAATGGCTGAGACCTACGATCTGATCCTCAAAGCCGGCACCGTGGTCAACCACGATGGCGAGGGGGTGCGCGATCTCGGCATTCGCAGTGGCCGCTTTGCCGCCATCGGGGATCTCACGCAGGCTTCGGCGGGCGAGGTCATCGATTGCACGGGCCTGCACCTGCTGCCGGGTGTCATCGACAGCCATACGCATATGCGCGAACCGGGTCTGACCCACAAGGAGGACCTGGAAAGCGGCTCGCGCGGCGCCGTGCTTGGCGGGGTCACCGCCGTGTTCGAGATGCCGAACACCGATCCACCGACGATCGATGCCGGCGCGGTCGCCGACAAGGTCCGGCGCGGCCATCACCGCATGCATTGCGATTTCGCCTTCTATGTCGGCGCCACGCGCGAAAACACCAGGCATCTCGGTGAACTGGAAATGCTGCCCGGCGTCGCCGGCGTCAAAGTCTTCATGGGGTCCTCGACCGGCTCACTGCTGATCGAGGACGACGAGGGCGTGCGCAACGTGCTCAAGGCGATCCGCCGCCGCGCCGCGTTCCATTCCGAGGACGAATACCGCCTGCGTGCGCGCATCGACGAACGCGTCGCCGGCGATCCGCACACGCACCCGGTGTGGCGCGACGTCACCGCGGCGCTGATCTGCACGCAGCGGCTGGTGTCCCTGGCGCGCGAGACCGGAAAGCGCGTCCACGTGCTGCACGTCACCAGCCGGGACGAAATCGAGTTCCTGGCGGGCCACAAGGACGTCGCCTCGGCCGAATGTACGCCACACCACCTGACGCTGGCCGCGCCGGAGGCTTACGAGAAACACGGCGTTTACGCCCAGATCAATCCGCCGATCCGTGACGCCTCGCATCGCGAGGGCCTGTGGCGTGGCATCGCCCAAGGCGTCGTCGATACCTTGGGTTCCGATCACTCGCCCCATACGCGCGAAGAGAAGT
>Ga0265314_10001725_pt1 | contig 23704 bp, 8 predicted proteins | sample 4126metaG_FD_203106 | JGI IMG/M metagenome (GOLD analysis project Ga0265314, IMG submission 203106) | Rhizosphere microbial communities from Carex aquatilis grown in University of Washington, Seatle, WA, United States - 4-1-26 metaG | ecosystem: Host-associated > Plants > Roots > Rhizosphere >... | reverse complement strand
GCGACGCCGTGATCGAGGCCGCCGACGGGTCGCCGGCGCTCGAGGCCGCGCTTCGCGCTCTCATCGGCTTCCGGTTCGAGAGCGAAGCGCGCCTGCGCCAGCGCCTGATCCAGATCGGCATCAGCTTCACGCCGCAGCCGGTCTGGTACCGGGCGTTCCTGCGAAACTCGGTGACCGCCGATTCGGGCAGGCCAAACCTGGTGCCGTCGGTCGTCGACATCCGCGTGGACGCCGGCACGCCGCTGGTCTTCGACCAGGTCACCGGCGCGGATCTCGGTTCGCGCATTTGCCAGCCGGTTCCGACCGATGCCGGCGTCGTGCTGCTGGTCGATCCCGATCTCGGCCGGTTCGCTTTCCCGGCCGCATCCACACCTGCGCAAGGCAGCGGCATCATCGACGACGGGACCGGATCGGGCACGGGGAGCGGCACCGGAGGAGGAACCGGGACGGGAACGGGTACTGGCACGGGGACGGGAACGGGTACCGGTACTGGAACGGGTACCGGAACTGGAACTGGAACTGGGACTGGAACTGGGACTGGAACTGGAACTGGAACTGGAACTGGAACTGGAACTGGAACTGGAACTGGGACTGGAACTGGGACTGGAACTGGGACTGGAACTGGGACTGGGACTGGGACTGGGACTGGAACTGGAACTGGAACTGGAACTGGAACTGGAACTGGAACTGGAACTGGAACCGGAACCGGCACGGGGGGAGGAACGGGCGGAGGCGGCGGTGACACGGTCGCGGTCACCGACGTCGCGCTCTTCGCGGCAGTCGGTCCGCTGACCGTCGCCGACGGATTCAATGTCCGAGGCGCAGGGGCGGCCGGATTCGCCACGATCATGAACGCCGGCAGTCAGCCCACGTCGGTGGCGTCGCTGGCTCAGGTCGGAAACGTCTGGAGCGTGCCGCAGGTGCAGGTCCGATCGCAGGCCCAGGTCAACGGCTTCGTCAAAACCAGCGGCACGCTGCAGGCAGACGCCGGTTCGACGATCACGAACCTGCCCGCGACACAGCAGAACACACCGCTCACCCTGGGCGGGATCGCGTCGCTGCTCAACTTCAGCGTGCAGTTCCCCGCGACCGACCAGGGCAACTTGGTCGTGAACGCGTCCACCAGCAGCTCGCTGCCCGCGGGCGGGGCCTGGGGCGACGTCACCGTCAACTCTCAGGGGACCCTGCAGCTTGCCAGCGGAATCTATTTCTTCCGCTCGCTCACGGTGCAGGCGCAGGCGCAGCTCCAGGCCGACGTCACGGCCGGTCCGATCACCGTCTTCATCCAGAGCTCGGTCGCCTTCAACGGCACGCTGGCGACCACCGCCAACCGCCCCGCCGATCTGCGCCTGGTGGTGATGGGAACCCAAGCAACGTTCAATGCGCCGTTCACCGGCGTCGTGATCGCGCCCGGCGCGCCGATTCTCCTGTTCGGAAATGGGACGAACACGGGCGCCTTCTTCGGCCAGTCGATCGTCACGCAAGCGAACGCGACGTGCGTGCTCGCTCCCTGGGACGGCACACTGCCGTCGCCCCCGGTTCAATTCAATGCTCGGACGGCTGCGTCGGTGCCCGTGGTGGCCACCGCGGTCGTGAGCACCCCGACGCGCGCGTCGACATCGCGGGCGAAAGCGGCGACCAAGACCGCAACCAATGCTGCGACCAATGCTGCGACGACGACGGCGAAGACTTCATCACGAGCGGCCAAGGCCAAGGCCCAGGCCGCGCCGGAGGACGCGCGGCTCACGGCGGCCGCGGTGCCGGTTGCCCAGCTGGTCAACGTCGACAGCAACGGAACCTCGACGATCACCGTGCAGCTGCCGATGGCGGTCGACATCGCGGACGTCCTGCTGTTTTCCGACGGCGGTCCGCTGGTGGTCAGCGGCAGCGTTCTGCGCGGGCAGGCCAGGCCCCCGACGACGGTGAACCTCTCGGGCGGCCTCACCGCCATCGGCCCCGACGCCACCGTCGGCGAGGTCTGGAGCGACGGCAACGTCACGGTGGGCGCGCGCTCACGCGTCGAGGGCGTCGTCCGCTCCGCCGGCACGATCACGATCGATTCGACGGCCACCACCGATCTGCCGCCCCAGCCAGCCGCGCCTTTCCTGGTGGGGCTCGCCCTCAGCCTCACGGTCACCTTCCCGGCTACCAACCAGGGCGATCGGACCGCCAGCGGACCGACGCCGCTGACCCTCCCGCCCGGCGCCTACGGTCAGGTCACCGTCGCCGCCGGCGGAACCTCGATCCTCGGCGCCGGGACTTACTTCTTCGACACGCTGACCGTCGCCGCCGGCGCCGAGCTGCGCCTGGACGCCGCGGGACCGATTCAGATCAACATCCGCACCGGCCTCACCTTTCAAGGACGGCAGCGCTTCATCTGGGGTGGCCCGAGCGATCTGACGGTGGTCTACCTGGGCACGACGAACCTGGTGCTGAGCGCGCCGCTCGCAGGTCAGATGTTCGTGCCGAGCGCCCAGCTCATTCTGGGCACCGACGGCGCGGGAGTGGCCTTCACCGGCAAGTTCTTTGCCCAGTCGCTGACAGTGGCGCCGGGCAACACCGTGAGCAGCTTCGTCAGCGGGGGGCTGCCGACAGTCGCCCGGTACGTCTACGGTTTCACCGGCCCGGTCGGCGCCGGGACGTACGAGCGCCTGCCCGCGGCGCCGGTCGATCCGGCAACGCTGCCCCCGCCTCCGGCCAGCCGGATCTTGACGGTCGGGCCGACCAGCCCGCTCACCATCTCTGACAACCGCACGTACCGGCTGACGCTCGACGCAGGGACGCCGATCGGCAACATGACGATCCAGGCGCTGGATCAGTTGCGCCCGTTCCTGTTGCTCGAGAGCGCCGGCGGCGACGCGGCCGACCTGACGGCGGTGGGCGGCGCGACGGGCCCGGGAAACTTCACGCTCGACGGCATCTGGGCGGCCAGCTTCACGGGCAGCGGCGACTTCGTCATCCAGGGCGCGCAGGCGCCGACGGCCGCCGACGTCGACTGGGATCAGGTCGTCATCAGCAGCTGCACGCTGGATCCGGGCGGCGTGCGCGCCGACGGCGTGGTCCTGCAGCCGCTGCGCCTGCGCGTGAGCGGCCGCATTCGGCACCTCGTGATCCGGCAGTCGATCGTCGGCTCGATCGTCGTCGACACCGGGGGCAACGTCGACCTGATCGAGATCAGCGACAGCATCGTCGACGCTCAGCAGGTGACGCCCGACGCAGCCGGCCGGCGGCGCGCGATCGTCAGCCTGATCGGCGAGGTACGGATGGCGCGCACCACCGTGCTCGGCGACGTGCACGCCGACGTCCTGACCGCGACCGATTGCCTGGTGATGGGCATGGTGGTCGCGGCCGACGTACAGCACAGCTGCTTCCGGTTCAGCGCCGCGTCGCTGGCCGCGGTGGCGCCGCCGCTGGAGCTGACGCCGCGTCTGCCCGAGCTGTTCCACGTGCCGCAGATCGACGAGATCCAGCGGTTCTTCTTCACGTCGCTGCGGTTCGGCGATCCCGGATACGCGCAGCTGTCGGCGCTAGCGCCCGACCCGCTGCGCACGGGGGCGGAGAAGGGATCGGAGATGGGTGCGTTCTCGTCGCAGAACCTGCCCATCCGGCTGGCCGGCATCATCGCCAAGTTCGACGAGTTCCGGCCGGTCGCGGTGGTTCCGCAGTTCGTCCTGGAGGGCGAATCGATCGACGTCGTCACGGAAGCGAGCGAGTGAGCGCATGGGCACCCAGGACATCACTCGCCTGCTGAATCAAGCGTCGAAGCACTACTCGGGCGCCCGCATGCAACAGGGGCGCACGCTGCTCGACTCCGACTTCAACGAGTCGGCCGCGCTGAACCAGGAGAGCCGGCGGCACGCCGTGCTGGACTTGATCGGGCCGTCGGGCAGCCCGGACCAGGGGTTCTCGCTGGGCCAGCCGCTACCCGACGGTGCCTTGTTCTCGCCGACCGTGCGGCGCTTCCTGCGCGCGCTGCGCGACGGCGATCCGCTGCCGGTGCGGCAGCTCCAGAGCAACGGACAGACCACCAATGTCCGCCCGATCACGCTGCGCCCGGGGTCGATCTACGCGGGCGGCATGCGCTGCCAGCTCGGCGACGTCGAGCCGTTCCCCCTGCAGCGCGGCTTCTTGCAGATGAAGCCCGCCGACCTGCCGCCGGTGATCAAGGACCGGTCGCCGTCGCCGTTCTCGCCACGGTCGCCGCGCTCGCCGACCTTTTCCGAGTTCCACGACTTCTACTACCTGAACGCGTGGGAGCAGTCGGTGACGGCCGTCGAGGACGAGGAGCTGCTCGAACGAGGACTGGGCGGCCCCGACACCTCGGTGCGCGTGCATCGGATGAGGCGCGTCGAGGTGCTGTCCGATCTCGGGGCCGACATCACGTCGTCGCCGCTGGCGTTCGACGAGCTGATCCGGCGCCTCGAGTCGGCCAACGGATCCTTCGACCGCAACACCGGCGAGCTGCGATCGACGGCGCGCCTGCAGCTGACGTTCGAGCAGCCGCTCGAGGACGGCCCCTGCCCGCCGTGCGACCCGACGCCGGGACCGCAGTACACCGGCTCGGAGGACGAGACGCTGCGGATCATGCTCACGGGGCCGGGCACGTATGTCTGGGCCCTGGATGACGCCGCTCCCCTGTACCGGATCCGCGTCACCGGGCTCAGCAACCCCGCCGCGGGACCGGTGAAGGTCACGATGATGACCCCGCCGCGCGACGTCGAGCATCAGATCAAGAGCAAGCGCGTCGTCGAGATCATCCCGTGGGGGGCGATCCTCGAAGGCGCAGGCGATCCGCCCGCGAACGATCCGCAGTTCCAGAAGATCGCCGACGAGGTCGGCGTCTTCGCGCGCGTGCACGATGCGTACAATCCGGGCGACAAGACCTTCACGCTGGAAGGCGGCAGCCGGATCCAGGCCATCAAGGACCTGGTCTACCGCTGGGACGCGCAGCACCCCGCCGCCGCGCAGCTCAACATCCCCGCGACCGACGGCTCCGACGCGCGCTTCTTCTACATGCGCGTCTGGCACGAGGCGCTGCACGCGCGCGACATCGAGCTGCCGATCGAGAGCGATCCCAACGGCGCCCCGCTCGGGGACACCGGGGTGATCCCGGTGTTTCACCGCAGCGGCCGGCGCGGCGATTTCTGGGTCGCGGCGCTGCGGGTCAGCGCGCCGGAGCGGATCGTGCCGTTCGATCTGCTGTCGAGCACCGACGGCGTGCCGCCGCACGGCCCGCGCCATTTCTACGCGCCGATCGCGCTGATCCAGGGCGACAACCAGCAGGTCTTCACGGTCAGCGACGGGCGCCCGCACATGCGCCGCATGACCGAGCGCGGCTGCGCCACGCGCACCGTCGGCCAGCCCGGCGTGAGCCTGGGCGACTTCACGAGCATCCAGGACGCCATCGACTCGCTGCCGGTCGAGGGCGGACTGGTCGAGATTCACCAGGGTATCTACCAGGAGCGCGTCGTGGTCCAGAACCGCGGCCGCGTCGTGATCCAGGGCTGCGGCGAGTCGACGATCCTCGAACCGCCGCTGGGTGATCCCAGCGAGGGGACCGAGAACCCCGATGACGTGATCGTCGATATCGTCGACGCCAACGGTGTCACCATCTCCGGGCTGGCGCTGCGGCCGTCGCACACGGCGATCCGCGCGCGCAACGCCAGCGAGGTCGCGCTCATCGCCCTCAACGTCCAGCCCGGCGTGCCGACGGCGACCGGAATCGACACCGCGGTTCCGTCGGGCGACTCGCAGATCCCGCTGCTGGTCGCGAGCAGCGTCGACGGGCTCTCGGTGAGCAACCTGGTGATCACAGCGCAGCGACGCCCGGGGCTGTCGGCCTCGAGCTCGCAGCACGTCACCGTGACGCGCATTCGCTGCGACGGGACCGGCGACGCCCAGAACCCGGCCGCGCTCGCGGCCGCCCCGCTGCTGAGCTTCAACCAGGTGTCGACCGCGCTGGTCGCCGACGCTGTCCTTCATTCATTTCGCCAGATCGGCGTCGCGGTGACCGGCAGCCAGGCCGTCACCTTGCGCGCTCTCGTCATCCAGGCGTCGGCGCAGTCCACGCCAGCGTCGATCGCCGACGCGACCGACACGCAGACCGCGGTCGACATCGACGGCGGCTCGGGCGTCAGGCTGGAGGACAGCCACATCACGCTCGACCCAGACTTCACCGCGCACGCGGCCGTCGTGGTCCGGGGCGACGAGCACGTCATCGAGCGCAACCACATCGAGGTGATCCCGTTCGCCGACGGCAATTTCTTGGCCTGGGGCGGCCTGCAGGTGCGCGCCGCGACGACCCGCTGCCAGCTGCGCGACAATCGGATCGTCGGCGGCCTGGGACACGGCATCACGCTGGGCAGCGTCCTCTGGACCACGCCGGGGCAGCCGCCGCTGCGCCTGGGCGCGGGCGCGGGCCAGACCGATCGCTCCACGCTGCCGCACACGGTCTCCGGCGATCTGAGAGCCACGCTGGTCAATCAGGGGGTGCGTACCGCCGTCGACGAGGCGCTGGTGGCCGGGCTGGGGCCGATCGCCGACATCGTCATCGCGGAGAACCGCATCGAGAACATGGGGACGAACGGAATCTCGGCGCTGACCTTCCTGGGCATGCCGACCGCCAACGGATCGAGCGCGCTGCTCGAGGTCCAGCGCGCGGTCATCGAGCGCAACACCATCAGCGGCAACCTGCGCCAGATCTCCGCTTCGCCAACCACGGCCCAGATGAGGTTGTCTACCGCGCGTCCGGTGTTGAACGTCTCCGAACCGGCGCTGTTCTTCGGTGGCATCGCGCTCGCGCTCGCGTCGCATGGCGCAGATATCCGCGGCAATCTCGTCACCGGCAACGGCACATCACCGACGCTGCCGATCAACGGGATCTTCGTGCTCACTGGCGATTCGCTCGCCATCACGGAGAACCGGATCAGCAACAACGGCGCGGCGGCTCCAGCGAGGTCGGTGTTGGCCCCTGTTCTCCCGGGAGCGCGCGCCGGCATCGCGGTGCTGCTGGCGGGCGTGACCGGGCTACAGAACCAGGCGCAGATGAACAGCGCGCTCAACGCCACCGCCGGCACCACGGGCACGACCGGCCTGGCGCTGCGCGTGAACCGCAACAGCGTGCAACACCCGGAGGGGCGGGCCTTGCTGGCGGTGACCGCCGGGGCCGTCAGCGTCGACGGCAACTTTCTCTCGTCGCGCGGCAACCACGGGTCCGACCTCGAGGACGACCCCAAGACGCTGGGCGACGTCGTCTTCGTGCAGAACCTCGGCAAGCCCTGGGAGGGCGTCGGCCTGCCCGCCAGCGCGGCGGACTTTCCGCCGTTCCCGGGATCGGCAGCGATCGCGGCGTACGTGACCAACGCGGTGGCCAGCCCGCGGCGCTTCGTCGCCGCCGGCGGCGCGGTGCTCTTTCAGAACAACCAGGTCATCTTCGACTGGCACGTCGTCCGGTTGCCGACGACGGCGACCATTCCGCTATCGTTCTTCCCGGTCGCGATCCTCTCGCTGGACCACGCGAGCGTGAACACCAATCAGTTCGCGCTGCGCCTGACGCCGGACTCCACGCTGCCGGCGCTGCCGCCGTTCGGATCGGTGCAGGCCCAGACGGTCCCAGCGACCGGCACTGGCCTGCCGATCAACGAGCCGATCTTCGGTCACGTGCTGGTGGGCGGAGGAACCGTCGAAGCCTCGTTCAACCGATTCTCCGAAGCCGTCAACCGCCGGCCCGCGCCGGCCAATCCGCCGGACGTCTCACCGGTGCACGTGTCTTTGGCCACCATCGGGAACCTGTTCAACACCTCGGCGTTCAACCAGGGGACCGCGCCGATCGCGGCCTACATCGATTCGACAGGCACACCGGCGTTGACCCCGCAGAGCCTGTTCGTCGGTGGCAACCAGGTGATGTTCCGGCGCACCGACGCGACCCAGGCGAGCATCAACGGCAGCGCCATCATCCGCGATTTCCTGAGCAGCCTGGTTCACATGCTGGACCAGGTACCGCCCACCTGACAGAGGTAGAATGGCCACCTTCGACATCACCCGCCTCCTCGAGCAGCCGCGCAAGCAATACGTCGGCGCGCGCATACAGCAGGGGCGCTTGCTGCTCGATTCCGACTTCAACGAGGGCGGCGCCGCCAGCGACGAGGATCGCCGCAGCAGCATCGAAGACCTGGTCGGCGCGAAGGGGACGCCCGACGACGGGTTCGCCATCGGCGCGCCGCTGGCGCTGCCGTTGCCCGCGGGACCGGTTCAATCCGGCGTGTTGCGTCCGGGCACGGCCCTGCCCCCGCAGCTGTTCCAGATCGACGGCCTGCCGACCGCCGTTCGTCCGGTGAGCATCCGCGCGGGCAAGTTCTACCTGGGCGGGCTGCGCTACGACATGGACGACGCCGAGCCGGTCCCGTTGCAGCGCGACTTCCTGCAGATGCGCCCGTCGGACTTGCCCGCGCTCGACACATCGGCGACCGAGGGCGGGCTCGCCACCGCGGGACCGTTCCGCAACCTCTATTATCTGCACGCCTGGGAGCAGGCGGTCACCGAGATCGAGGACGAGGAAGTGCTGGAGGTCGCGCTCGGCGGCCGCGACACGTCGACGCGGACGCGGCGCATGCGGCAGGTCGCGATCTTCTCCGACTTCGAGGCCACCGACGCCGCCGACACCGCGTGGCGCCGCTTGCTGGCGGAGCTGCAGGCCGACGGCTCGACGTACGACGCAAACAGCGGCGAGCTGCTGTCGCCGGGCCGCCTGCAACTATCGTTCATCGACGACCCAGAGGTGCTGGACCAGCTGGCGGTGGCGCGGCAGTGCCGCGACTGCAACCCCGATCCCGGCACCTCGTTCCTGGCCGCGGACAACGCGACCATCCAGATCCGGCTGACCAGCCCGAACACGTACGTCTGGGCGTTCGACAACGGCGCGCCGCTGTTCCGCGTGCGCGTGACCGGCCTCGGCGATCCGAGCGCCGCCGAGATCCGCGTCTTCATGATGACGCCGCCCATCGACGACACGCATTGGCCGCTGGAGAATCGCGTGGTCGAGATCGTCCCCTTCGGCGCGGTGCTCGACGGCGACGTCCCGCCCGCGGTGGCCCACCCGCACTTCAAGAAGGTCGCCGACCGCGTGGGCGCTTTCTCGGTCGTGCGCGAATCGTTCGATCCGGACACGCAGTCATTCACGCTGGACCCATCGATCGGCGTCGACGCGATCCGCGACTTCGTCGTCCAGTGGGACGCCAATCATCCAGCGGCGGCCAACCTCGAGCTGACGTCGACCGAAGGTGACCAGCGATTCTTCTACATGCGCCTGTGGCACGAGGCGGCCGACGCGACCCAGGTCGAGATCCCGATCAGCTTCGATGCGGCGGGCCCGCCGCTGGCAGGCACCAACATCGTGCCGGTGTTCGCGTCACCGGGCCGGCGCGGCGACTACTGGACGGCGGCGATCCGCCCCGAGACGCCCGACCGCGTGGTCCCGTTCGACCTGGCGCTGGAAGGTGGCGTCGCTCCGCACGGACCGCATGACTTCTATGCCCCGCTGGCGCTGCTCAAGGGGCAGGACGACGTCGTCACGATCATCGCCGACCGCCGACCGCGCATCACGCGTGCCACCGACGGCGGTTGCGTCACGTTCACCGTGGGTGATGGCTTCCAGAGCTTCGGCGACTTCACCTCGATCCAGGAGGCGCTCGACGAGCTCCCCGAGGAGGGGGGCCTTATCCAGGTCCGCCAGGGGACGTATCGCGAGCCGGTGATCATCAGCAACCTGTCGGCGCACCGAAACATCACCATCGAGGGCTGCGGCGACAGCACCATTCTCGAGACGTCGCTCGACGAGCTGGCGCTGTCGCCGGTGTCGCGCCCCGCGGCCATCACCATCACCACCCAGGACCCCCCAGGCAGCCAGCCATCCCCGCAGCCGGTTCTGACCGATCCATTCCGCCGCATCACGGTGCGCGGTCTACGCATCCACGCCGTCGACGCGCCAGGGATCGTCATCCAGCAGGCCAACGACCCGACGCCGTCGGTGTTCGACGTCGAGATCGCCGGCGTCGCGATCCTGGCCGCGACGCCGATCAGCCCGCACCCCAGGATCGCGCTGCCCGACGCGCAGGCGATGTCGGTGCCGCTCATCGACATCGGAAACGGCGCGCAGAACCTCGTCCTGCGCGGCATGCTGCTGGAGCCGGCGGGACGGACGGCGATCCGGGTGGCCAACTCGTCGCACGTGACCATCGACGATGTGGCGATCTCGGGATCGCCCGTGAGCACCTCCAGCCCCGGGCCGCCGATGATCGACGTCCAGGCGGGCTGCGATTTCGTGACCATCCGCGACGCCGTGCTGAGCACCTTCGGCCAGGTCGGAATCGCCACCACCGGCGCCAGCCGCGACACCACCATCCTGCGTGCGACGGTGGTGGCGGGACCGCACCGCAACATCTTCGGCCGCGTCACGCCCAGCCGCACCGGCATCGACGTCGACGGGGCCGAGCGCGTGCGCGTCGAGCGATGCCTGATCACGATGGACGACACCGTCAGCGAGAACGCCGGCATCGTCGTCGCCGGTCAGCAGATAACCGTGCTGGCAAACCACGTCGAGGTCCTGGCCCGCTGCTTCGATTCACCGCCGGACCCTCAATCCCCCGCCGATTGCCGCGACCTGCGGATGCTGGCCTGGGGCGGCATTCAGATCCGCGGCAACTCCACAGGCATCGAGGTGCGCGAGAACGAGATCCTGGGCGGCGTGGGGCACGGCATCACGCTGGGCAGCGTGGTGTGGACGCTGAGCAGCCCGGTGGTGACGCGCCGGGAAGGGGCCGGCCGCGGGCAGATGTCGACCCGCCGCGACGGACAGATGGGGCCGAACGGCAACATCCGCAGCGCGCTTCGCCCGGCGCGACGGCTGCTGACGGCGCAGAACGAGGGGCCGCTGACCGACATCGTCATCGCCGACAATCGGATCGAACAGATGTCGGGCAACGGCATCTCGGCGCTGACCGTGCTGGGGATGGCCGACCGGGACGATTTGATCGACATCACCGGGTTGCGCATCGAGAGCAACACCATCGTCGACAACGTGCGCTTCCCCGCCGAGGACGTCCCCGTTCGCTCCGACGCGCTCCCGTTCACGGCGTCGCTGGTCGGTGTCGGCGTGCCGATCCCGTTCTTGCCCATCGGCGGCGTCGTGCTGGGCATGGCCAGCAACGCCGACATCCGCGGCAACGTCATCATCAACAACGGCAGCTCGGCGGTGCTGCCGACCAACGGCATCTTCATCCTGTGCGGGGACTCGATCCGCATCGCCAACAACCGCCTGCTCGGCAACGGGGGTCGGCCCTTCCCCGACAGCCCGATCGCGCCGCAGCCGTCGCCGCGCGCGGGCGTGCGCGCGGGCATCGCGGTGATGCTCGCCGGCACGGGCAACGCCGGATCCCTGTCTGACATCGACGCGGAGCTCGGGTCGCGGGGCAACCTGCTCGAAAGCGACGGCACCTCGCTGCGGATCGTGAACAACTGCGTTCGTCACCCCGAGGGCCGCGCGCTCTACGCCGTCGCCACCGGGCCGGTGGCGGTCGAACGAAACTTCCTCTCCTCCGAGGGAAACCACGGCGCCGACACCCTCAACGACTCGTTCTCGATCGGCGACATCGTCTACATCCAGAACCTGGGCGCCCCCTGGGAGGCCGACCTCGGCCCCGACGGCCAGGGGACGCCGGAGCCCGACGAGGCGACCTACGGTACTCACCCATTTGAAGCGACGAGCTATTTCAACACGGTGTTGCCCACGCCGCCGCAATCGCCGACCAATCCCCGCGTGCTGGTCGGTGAAGGCGGTGCGGTCCTCTTCAACAACAACCAGGTGGTGTTCGACTGGGAGGTCTTGCGGCTGCCGAAGGTCGGCTTCCGGCCGCCGCTCTCATACTTCCCGGTCGCGCTCTTGACCGTCGACCACCTCGGGATCGCTGGCAACCAGCTGTTCTTCCGGCTGCGGGGCCAGAAGATCCGCAACAGCCCGCCGATGACCAGCCCGCCGGTCTTCGGCTTCCGCGAACCGGTCTTGAGCCACGTCTTCGGCGTGGGCGCGACCATCAGCGTGTCCGGCAACCGCGTGTCCGAAGCCATCGAGGACGCGATCCTGTCGATCTTCACGGTGGGCGAGCTGCTGAACCTCAGCGCGCTCAATCAGTCGACGCACCAGGTGCTGGTCCTCAACAACAGTCAGCGCAACGCGCCGCTCGGAGCTCGGCCCAACGACAACACGCCGCTCAATCAGCTGCAATCGGACGAGAACCTCACCCTGCGGGTGAACCAGGTCATCTTCGACGCCGACCGCAGCATCACCAGCGATACGATCTCGACGCTCAAGGACTTCGTGGTCCGGTTCGTCAACATCCTGCTGCGACCCGCCACCTGAGGAATCGACGGCAATGGCAAATCAAGATCTCTCGCGCGCGCTGCTCCAGCCCCGGAAGCACTACGTGGCCGCGCGGCTGCAACAGGGCCGCATCCTCGTCGACTCCGACTTCAACGACGGCGCCGAGCTCGCCGACGAGGAGCTGCGACAGACGGTCCTGGACCTGGTCGGTCCCGAGGGATCGGGCGATGCCGGATTCTCGGTCGGTCAGCCGTTCCCAACCACCGGCCCGAGGCCGGCGCAGACGCCCGACCTGCGCACCGGGGACGAGGTCGACGTCGCCAAGGTGATCCTCGACGGCCAACCCACGATCATCCACCCGGTGACCGTGCGCGCCGGATCGCTCTATCTCGGCGGCCTGCGTTTCGAGCAGGAGGTCGCCGAACAGATCGCCTTCCAGCGTGATTTTCTCCAGCTGACGCCCGCCGGGATGCCCAACATCGCCCCCGGCACGACCGACCTCGGCAACGTCACCAACGCGCCCGCATTCAACCTCTACTACCTGCACGCCTGGGAGCAAGCGGTCGGCTCGGTCGAGGACGCCGAGATCGGCGAGACCATGCTCGAGGGACCCGACACCTCGGTGCGCGTCCGCCGCATGCGCCGGGTCGAGGTCTACGACGTGCTGCACGCGCCCGACGTCGCCAGCATCGAATCGGACGAGCAGGCCTTCCAGTCGCTGATCAACAACGTCTTCGTCCCTGACAACGCCACCTTCGACGGCGAGACCTCGGCGCTGGTGTCGAACGGGCGCCTGCAGATCACGTTCGCGCCCGGCGCCTCCGACGACACCTGCGCCCCGTGCGCTGCCAGCCAGCTTCGCTACCTCGGCGACGAGAACGTCGCGCTGCGGATCATGCAGACGGACACGTCCCACTTCGTGTGGTCGCTGTCCAACGCGGCGCCGATGTTCCGCGTGACCGTCGACGGTCTGGACACGGCTGGCGCGACGACCCTGACCGTCACGATGCTGACGCCGCCGCGCAGCGAGACCGAGCTGCCCCTGGTGAACCAGGTCATCGAGCTGCTTCCGTTCGGTGCGCTGCTCGACGGCGGCGATCTGCCGCCCGCGACGCGAACGCCCCACGCGCGCAAGGTGGCGAGCGAAGTGGGCGCGTTCGGCCGCGTGCTGACGTCGTTCGACGCCGACACCCAGAGCTTCACCGTCGACTTCAGCACCACCAACGCGCCACGCTTCCGCGCCGCCATGGACAGCTTCGTGCGCGTGTGGGATCCCGCGCACCCGGACGCCGCCGTGCTCAACGATCCGGCGCAGCCGCAGGGGACCAACGCGTTCTTCTTGCGGCTGTGGCACGTGGCCATGCAACCGCAGGATGTCGAGCTGCCGCTCAACACGAACGTCGGCGGCCCGTCGCTCGGCGACACCGGCGTCGTCCCGGTGTTCCACACCGCCGGCCGGCGCGGCGACTTCTGGATCGCGACCCTGCGGGTCGATCGTCCCGGCGTGGTCGTGCCGTTCGATCTCGGAACAGCGGTGGCCGGCGTGCCCCCGCACGGGCCGCGGCGGTTCATCCAGAGGCTGGCGCTGGTGACCATCAACGAGGAGACCGTGCCGCAGCCGTCGCCGCCGCATCCGGCGCCGGTGGTGACCGAGACTTCGGACACCCGGCCCCGCATCCGGCGCGTCACCGACGACACCTGCATCACCGCGACCGTGGGTGACGGCGTGAACAGCATCGGTGACTACCCGTCGATCCAGGCGGCGATTCACGCGTTGCCCAGCGCTGGCGGCCGCATCGCCGTGCACCCCGGGCAGTATCACGAAGAGATCCAGATCGCCGGGCGGCGCAACGTCAGCATCGAAGGATGCGGCGACGCGACGGTCATCGAGACACCGGCCTTCTCGAACGCCGAGCTGATCACCATCTCGCAGTCGAGCGGCATCACCATCTCGGGCCTCACGCTGAACCCGCTCGACCAGCGCGCCATCCTGATCGCCGATTCGACCGACGTCAGCATCGGCGACATCGCCGCGACGTCGGGCGTCGTCACTCCCCGGCAGACGTTCAGCCCGGGCGCGCGCGTGTCCGGCATCCCGCTGGTCGACGTCGAGCGATCGTCGAACGTCAACCTGCGCAGTCTCATCCTGGAGGGGTTCCAGCGACCCGCCCTGCAGATCCAGAACTGCGAGGTGGTGACGCTGCGGGAGATCTCGGCGTTCGGCAGCAAGGTCGACGGTCAGGTGCCGATCCTCCCGCTGGTGTCGTTGATCAGCTCGGCGCTGGTCAAGATGAGCGACTCGCGTCTGTCGGCGTTCGGGCAGGTCGCGCTGGACCTGAGCGGAGCCGGCACGCAGGACATCGATCTCACGAACCTGAGCATCGACGTCGGCGCCTTCGAGCCGACTGACAACCTCGACGGTGTCCTCGAATCGCGCTCGGGCGTCGACGTCGAGTCCGGCGATCGGATCCGCCTGCAAGACAGCCGGATCTCGATGGAGGCGAGCTCCTCCGACGCGGCCGCCGTCGTCGTCAAGGCAAACGACGTCGTCATCAGCGGCAACAGCTTCGAGGCGCTTCGCGACCCCGACCCGACCAAGATCGACAACCTGGCCTGGGGCGGCCTGCAGATCCGCGGGGGCTCGACGCGCGTGCAAGTGCTGCGCAACCACGTCATCGGCGGCATCGGCCACGGCATCACGCTGGGCAGCGTGCTCTGGCGGCCGAACAGCTCGCCCGTTCAAAGCCCGAAGGGGCCGCCCGAGACCAAGGCGGTGCGACGCGAAGGCGCGGGCCGCGGGCAGATCGCGCCGCAGACCGGGACGGTCGCCGCCGGCGCGCCCCGCATCGTCCTCAACGCCGACATCGGCGCCGGCTTCGCCGACGAGGACGGCCACGACTTTTCGCCGGTCAACGAGGGCCCCGTCGTCGACCTCACGATCTCGGGCAACCGCATCGAAGAGATGCGCTCGAACGGGATCTCGGCCATCACCGTCCTCGGTCTGCGCAACCTGGGCGGAGACCTGGTCGAGGTCGAGCAGGCCCGCATCGAGCGCAACGTCATCGTCAACAACGTCCAGGCCCCGGGCGCTTCGCTGCCTCTCACCAGCGAGCTGTTCCCGTTCTCGGCGTCGCGCGAGGGCGCGGGCGTGCCGCTGCCGGCGCTGGCCTTCGGCGGCATCGTGCTGGCTTCGGCCAGCGGCGGCATCGACATCCGCGACAACGTGATCGTCGGCAACGGCAGCTCGCCCGTCGTCCCGATCTCGGGGATCTTCTTGCTGACCGGCGACGCTGTCTCCATCACCGGCAATCGCGTGAGCGACAACGGCGCGCTGGCGCTCGCGCCTGCCACCGGCAACCCGAACAACTTGCTCGCCGGCGTGCGCGCCGGCGTGGCGGTGATGCTCGCCGGGGTGGCGGCCGGCTCACTGGACGACGTGAGCCCGGTGTTCTCGGGCCGCATCGTGCCCGACGCCGAGGGCTCGTCGCTGCGCATCGTCGGCAACACGATCTCGCAGAACGAAGGTCGCGCGCTACACGCAGTGGCCACCGGCCCGGTCACCGTCGACGGCAACTTTCTGCTGTCGCACGGCTACCACGGCGCCGAGACCGTCAACGACCGGTTCGCGATCGGCGACGTGGTCTTCATCCAGGATCTGGGCGCGCCGTGCGAGCAATTCGACATCACGCGCATTGCGTCCCGCGACCTGCTCGATAGCACGCGGCCGACCGAGTTCCAGGACTTCATCGCGCCTCACGGCACGCAACCATTTCTGCTCAACCTCTCGCCACCCGGACCGCGCTCATTCATGGGCGAGGGCGGGTCGGTCCTGTTCACCAACAACCAGGTGACCTACGACTGGACGGTCGCACGGACGCCGGCCCCGACCTCCGCGGCGCCGCTGTCGTTCTTTCCCTTGGCGATCATCGGGCTGGATCACGTCGGCGTGATGGGCAACCAGCTAGCGGTGCGGCTGGACGTCAGCCAGCTGTCGTCCGATCAGCTCACCGACCTGGAACGCCGCCGCGCGCTGCCGATCGTCGCCGATGACGAGCTGATCCTGAGCCAGCTCTTCATCATCGGCACGACCGTCAATGTCAGCGGCAACCGGTGCTCTTCGGGATTCCACCTCGAGCCCAGCATCACCGGCCCGGTGCCGAACAGCGTGCTCTCGATCCTGACCTTTGGCGAGACGCTGAGCAGCCTGGCGATCAACCAGACCTCCAACATCATCGTCGGCTTCACCGCGCGCACGCCGGCGAGCATCCTCTCGTCGGGGCTACCTGCGGACGACCCGACCGTGCTGACCGATCGCGAGGAGGAAGGCAACCTGGTCCTCTTCCCGCGCCCCGACCTCACCACGTTCATCAAGACCTTGAAGCGCATCCAGGAGGAGTTCATGCGTCTCATCTCCACCGGATCGCCGCAGGACAACAACGATCTCGAGATCGTGACGCTGCTTCCCGCCGACGACTTCCGCGAGAACCAGACGATCACGGTGATCGGCCGAAACTTCGGCGTGAAGACCGCCACGACCCAGATCACCATCGGCAACGTCAAGGTCCGCCCCGAGCAGATCGATTTTCCGGACAGCAGTGACACCCAGCTGATCTTCACCGTTCCGCCGCTCGGTCCGCTGCCGTCGAGCGGCACGCTGTTTCCGCTGACCATCAGCAACGGACAGACGTCCGACGCTGTCGTCCGGCGGTTCCTGCCGATCCTGCTGCCGCTCACCGGCGACGTCAGAGTCCGTTTGGTGGCAGCCAGCCCGTCACCCCTGGCTCCGGGACAGTCGATGTTCTTCCAGTTCAATCTGGTCTCGAACGCGTCGGCCAACGCCACCTTCGCGATCAGCACCGTCCTCGGGTCTCCGCCGGGGGAGACCCCGTGGCGCGCCACGGTGACCGACGCCGATCGGGTGCCGATCCCTTCGAATCAGATCAACACCGACCCGGGCACGGTGACCTTCTTCGTGCAGGTCGATCCCACGAGCAACGTTGCGAACGACTTCTTCACGCTGGCGGTCAATGCGACGGCGTTCCCTCTGGCGGGGGGAACCGGCCTGCTCGGATTCACGACCGGCCAGACATTCACACCGCCCGATGGCACGATCACGCTCGATCTCGTCGAGACCGATCTGGCGCCGGGCGTAGCCTTCGACGGAGCGACCATCTCGTCGCCGGTGGGGCAGATCTCGTCGTTCGTGTTCCTGGCCCACTTCACGAACGCCGGCTCATTCGGTCAGCAGATCCTGCAGTCCGGCGGGGCGGCGGGCTGGAACCCCACGTTCACCGCCGGGCTGCCCAACCCGACCCCGGCGAACACGACCCGCTCACTCGGATTCAACGTGAACCCGAGCGCCACCGCGGTCGGTGGATTCATCCAGTTCGAGATCACGGATCTTGCGACCAACAACGTCCTCCAATCTGCTCTCTTCGCCGTGAAGTTGATTGCGCAATGACGCCCATCGACAGCGTCCACGGCGAACAACCCCTCGAAGATAGGGACTGAACCATGGCCAATCCACTTTGCATACCGCAAGGGTTCGGGACCCCGGACGCGCCCGGACCACCCAATTTTCTCCAGGATGCGGCGCAGGCGACGCTGCTGCCCAGCCACGATCTGCTCATTCGAGATCCGCGCTGGGTGGGAGCGCTGCGCCTGGCGTTCAGCAACGGAGCCAGTCCGCTGGGTTACTTTCGAGCGCTGCAAAGCTCGGCCGGAGGTAGCCCGCACCTTTACCTGCTCTGGCACCAGACCGCGGACTTCGATCCCATACCGCACACCGACGCCGTGTGGGTCGGGTTCGCGAGCGGTGCCTATGCGCGCGTGTTCCGCGTAGAGCCCTTTATCGACCTGACTGCGACAGCCGCCAGCAAGACGGGCCTGCAGATCGATTCGTACACATTGATCGGCGGCACATGGACGGTTGGCGCGCCCCCGGCCTGGTCTCAGACGTCGACCGTCAGCTGGCTGGAGAATCCCAACACCAGCGCAGCCGACTGGGCCGTCGCCATGCGCGTTCCGCTGGTGGGGCCCGGCGGCCCGGACGCGAACGGCATCCCGGTGAACCTGGGTGATACGTTCAAGATGTTCTTCAGCATCGTGAACTGGACCTCGAGCCCGACGAAGACCTTCGCCGAGACCAACTGGCCCGCGGACACCGGTTTCATCCCGTTCACCAACAACAACGAGAACCTCCCGACCATTCCTCTGCCGGCCGTCTGGGGCGACTTCCAGGTCGGCGGCGCCCAGCCCTGCCAGCAGGGTGTCTCCATCGACGCCAGCCAGATCAAGGTCAATCACCCGGTCAAACAAGACCCCAACACGGGGCTGTCGATTGACAACGAGATCCTGGTTCAGGTGGCCGCCAGCGCGGGCGACCCGATCAATCAGCAAAATGTGGACAACAACATTTTCAGAGCAACGATCAACAACGCGACGGGGGGCGCTGTCGGACAGGTCAACGCGACATTTCGTCTCGCCAACTGGGGCGCCACCGTCGCCGACGATGGTCAATGGACGGAGATCGCCGTCAACAGCACCGGCGCGGCCACGCCGGCCGGCGCGGTGCTCATCACCGCAAAGTGGGGCGACAACGTCACGAGCCCGATCTCAGGCGCCTTCAGCATGCAGGCCTTCCTGGACGCGACGAAGCACAACGCCGACCAGTGCATGCTGGTGGAGCTCGACGGCGCCAACATCGTCTTCTCGCAGGACAGCGCGCGCACGAACATGCTGTTCAAGAAGCTGGCCTCACCCCTGGATACCGAGGCGGAGGTCAGCGCGCGCGGGCTGGGTCCGGACCCCTTCGGAACCAGCCACCGGACGATCTACCTCTTCGTCCAGCAGCTGAGCATGCCCCCGACCTTCGATCCCCAGGACGTTCGCACGCGGCGACTGCAGTCGCTGCTGTGGGACAACCAGGGCGAGCTGGGAGACGGTGGGAACGGCGGGGGCGATGGAAACGGCGGGGGCAATGGAAACGGCGAGGGCAATGGAAACGGCGGCGACGAGGGTGTGGTGGGCCTGCAGGCTCGCGTCGCCCCTGGCTCCAGCTCCAGCGGAATCTCGACCGGTGTCATCGACTCACCGTGGGACGTGCTGGACGCGCTGATTCCGACCTACAAGGTCCATGCGTTCTACGAGACCGGCGCGGTTGGCTTCAACAAGGGCGTCGCGTTCAACGCGATCGCGTCGCTCAGCAGCTTCGGGATCTACGCCAACGCCACCGGCCCCCAGCTCTTCGGCTGGGATAGCCAGCTCGCGGGAGCGGAGCGCCTGTCGGCGGACGTGTGGCGGGTGCGCGTGCCCAACGAATCGGCCGTGCGGGTGACGGTGCGGCTGCTCGCCAAGGACAACCCGGGCGACACCCTCGACCACTCCGGCGAGACGCCGACGGCGCTGCTCGGCGGCCTTTGTCTCTTTGCGCAGCGCACGCTCAAGATCGGTCATCGGGTCAAGACGTTGGGGCCGACCGCCTGCGCAGGGCGGACTCACATCGGCGCCGACACGCACTCGGTCAGCGTCGTCAGCGCCGGCGAGGTCCATCTGCGCGACCGCGCCAGCATCAGCGGGTCGGTGGTGTCGGGACACGGTATCGACTTCGGACACGGCGTTCACGTCGGCGGAGGCGTGACGACGAACGCGCGGGTGCGGCTACCCAAGCTGGCCCTCGATGTCTCGTTTCCGCACAAGGACCACGATCATGTCTGTCTGGAACGGGGACGAACCGCCAGCATCGACCCGGGTGCCCACGGCGATCTCGTCGTCGAATCGCACGCGACCCTCACGCTGACGGGCGGCGTGTACCGCTTCAATTCGCTGAAGCTCGAGGCGCACTCGCACGTGTCGCTGAAGTCGGGGGGCCGGCCGGTGATCATTTACGTTCGTCGCCATTGCGCCATCGGTGGCCGATTCATCGTCGCGGACGGCAGCCAGCCCAACCTCTTCATCGCGGTCCTCGGTCATACGGATGTCCGCGTGGACGCGCCGTTCGCCGGGACCTTCGTCGTGCCGTACGGGACGCTGCGCCTCGGCACCGTCGCCCAGCCGGGCTTCTCGGGCGCGTTCTTCGCCGCGCACCTCATCGTCGAGTCCGACAACACCGTCGCCTTCGTGCCCTTCGGCGGCGCGCCCGCGATCGAGATCTGACAGGAGGACCGAGCCATGTCCGACGCAAACAAAGTAGAGCGCAAGGGCGCGCAAGCGATCCTGGCGACGTTCATGCAAATGACCCGGCACGCCGAGCTCGCGCGAGAGATCCAGCAGGCGCGACTGAAGGCAACCGCCCGCCGGCTGGGCGCCGTCGCCGAGCCGAGCGAGATTGCCCGCCTTCAACAGCAGCTGGATCTGCAGCAGAGCCAGGAGGCGGCAATCGAGCAGGCGGTGCGGCGGCTGCACAAGCGCGTCCCGCAGCTAGCCAGCTTCGCCGAAGCCGGACTCACCTACGAGGACTACGCCGAGCTCGGTCTCGAGAAGGTGGTCGACAAGGAAGCCGTCGAGGAAGCCCGCCTCCGCGGCGAGGAAGCACGAGGCAGGGCACGCGAGGGCGGCGACGCGCCGCCCAGATAGCAGACTCCCGAATCACTTCACCGTCAAAGGAGCTACCTCGATGGCCACTCTTCTTTGCATCCCGGTCGCGGTTGGAACCCCGGACGCGCCCGGCCCCCCGAATTTTCTCCAGGATCCCGCGCAGGAGCCCCTGCTTCCCAGCCACGACCTGCTCATTCGCGATCCACGCTGGGTGGGCGCGCTTCGCCTGGCCTTCAGCGGCGGCGCCAGCCCGCAGGCGTACTTTCGCGCGCTGCAGAGCTCGAACGGGAGCGGCCCGCATCTCTATCTCCTGTGGCACCAGACCGCGGACTTCGACCTGGTGGAGAGCACCGACGCCGTGTGGGTCGGCTTCGCGGTCGGCAACAGCTACGCGCGCGTCTTCCGCATCCTGGCGTTCGGCGACAGCAACACCGCGGTTGCGGCCAGCAAGACCGCTCTGCAGATCGACTCGTACACGCTGAACGGAGACTTCATCAGCGGCACCTGGGCGCTGGACAATCCCGGCCCGAACGCCAGCCACTGGACGGTGCAATCGACCGTGAGCTGGCTGGAGAATCCCAACACCAGCTCGTCAGACTGGGCGGTGGCCATGCGGGTCCCGCTCGTGGGACCGAACAACTTTCAGGACGCGAACGGCATCCCGGTCAACCTGGGCGATTCGTTCAAGATGTTCTTCAGCATCGTGAACTGGACCACCACGCCGACGAAATCCTTCGCCGAGACCAACTGGCCCGCGGACACCGGTTACATCCCGTTCAGCAACAGCAACGAAAACGCTCCGACAGTGCCTCCGCCCGCCGTCTGGGGCGACTTTCAGGTCAGCGGCGCCCAGCCGTGTCAGGCCGGAGTCTCCATCGATGCCTCGCAGATCAAGATTGGCCATCCCATCCAAACCGATCCCGACACCGGGCTGGCCTCCGACAACATGATCCTGGTGAACACGGCGGCCAACGCCAACGACCCGGTCAATCAACAAAACGCGAACAACAACGTCTTCACGGCCAGCATCAACAACGCCTCCGGAGGCAGCGTTGGTCAGATCAACGCAACCTTCCGCCTCGCCAACTGGGGCGCCATCGTTGCCGACGACGGACAATGGACAGAGGTCGCCGCCGGCAGCACCGGCGCCACGACGCCAACCGGGCTGGTGCCCATCACAGCCACCTGGGGTCAGAACGTCAACAGTTCGATCTCCGACCCGTTCAACATGCAGCAGTTCCTGAACCCGGCGTTGCACAACGCCGACCAGTGCGTGCTCGTGGAGCTGGACGGGAACAACATCATCTTCACCTCCGACAGCGCGCGCACGAACATGATCTTCAAGAAGCTGGCCTCGCCGCTCGACACGATCGCCGAGATCAGCGCCCGTGGTCTCGGTGCCGATCCCTTTGGAACCAGCCACCGCACGATCTATCTCTTCGTGCAACAGCTGAACATGCCCCCCACCACCGACCCGAACGACCTTCGGACACGGCAGCTGCAGACGCTGATCTGGAACAACCAGGGGAACCTCACGGGATCGGCGGGTGCATCGTCGTCCAGCGGCGGCGGCACGGAGATCCTGGATTCGCCGTGGGACGTGCTGGATCAGTTCGTACCGACCTACAAGGTTCATGCGTTCTACGAGACCGGCGCTGTCGGGTTCAACCGCGGCGTCGCGTTCAACGCGTTCAAGTCGCTGAGCAGCTTCGGTATCTACGCCAACGCCACCGGCTCCCAGCTCTTCGGCTGGGACAGTCAGCTCGTGGGAGCCGAGCAACTCTCACCCGACGTCTGGCGGGTCCGGGTCCCCAATGAGTCGGCGATCCGTATCACCGTCCGCCTGCTCGCCAAGGACCACGCCGCGGACACCCTCGACCACTCGGGCGACAAACCGACCGCGCTGCTGACCAACCTGTGCCTCTTCGCGCAGCGCAACCTCAACATCGCCGATCGGGTCAAGACGCTGGGACCGATGGCCTGCGCGGGGCAGACCAACATCGGCACCGACACCCAGTCGGTGAGCGTCGTCGGCGCGGGCGCGATCCAGCTGCGGGATCGCGCGAAGGTCAGCGGGTCGGTGGTCTCGGGCCAGAACGTCTCGCTTGGCAATGGCGTGCAGGTCGGCGGCGGCGTGACCTCCAAGGCTGCCGTACGGCTGCCAACGCTGGCCCTCAACGTGACGTTTCCGACGAAGAACCAGGGCCCCGTCTCGCTGGACCCGGGCAAGACCGCGACCATCACGCCGGGCGCTTACACCGACGTTTCGATCAAGTCCCGGGCGGCGCTGACGCTCAACGGCGGCGGCGTCTACTACTTCAACTCGCTGGATCTGGAGCCGCAGTCGGTCGTCACGCTCAGCTCGGGCGGCAGTCCGGTCATCCTCTACGTGCGGCAGAGCTTGATCTTCCGCGGTCAGTTCACCGTTCCCGGCGGAGGCGCGCCCAACCTCTTCATTGGCGTCGTCGGTCAAACAATGGTGAGCCTGGAGGCGCCGTTCACCGGAACGGTGGTCGTGCCGAACGGGACGTTGCAGCTGGCCACGGTTCCCAAGCCGGGCTTCACGGGCGCGTTCTTCGCGGGGAACCTGGTCGTGCAACCGGACAACACGATCAACCTCATCCCGTTCAGCGGAATGCCCGCGATCGAGATCTGAGGTCTTCGAAGCTGGTTGGTCGAGACATTTCCATGATATCAGCGAGTGATGATGCCGTTCGGGTCGATCCCACGGCTGAGGTTGCTCGCATTGTTCATCGTCAGCGTCGCGTCCGCGGCGACGTCAATGCTCGTTGGCGG